>SXGR01235725.1_pt1 | contig 23135 bp, 21 predicted proteins | sample 3174711 | NCBI WGS metagenome assembly SXGR01 (sample SAMN11356860, study PRJNA531348) | freshwater metagenome | isolation source: freshwater sample F1-60 | place: China: Fuxian Lake, Yuxi | collected 2017-12-25 | reverse complement strand
GTCGACGTGGTGGTCGAGCGCGTAGAGGGCGGCCGCGGCGAGGACGCCGGACTGCCGCATGCCGCCGCCCAAGGCCTTTCGGTAGCGCCGGGCCAGCGCGATTCGCTCGCGATCGGAAACCAGCGCGGAGCCGACGGGGGCGCCAAGCCCCTTGCTGAAGCAGGTGGCCACGGAGTCGAAGCCGCGAACGCGTACGTCGGCCGGCGTGGCGCTCGCGACGACCGCGTGGAAGAGGCGCGCGCCGTCGAGGTGGGTGGCGAGACCGGCGCCGTGGGCCGCGCGGTGCAGGTCGCGGAGTCGGTCGAGGGGGTAGACGGCGCCGCCGCCCTTGTTGACGGTGTCCTCGACACACAACAGGGTGGCGGGGGCGTAGTGGTCGTTCGGGGGGCGAACGGCGCTGAGCACCTCGGTGGGGTCCAGGAACGGCCCGCCGTGGCCGAGCGGGTGGAGCTGGACGCCCGCAAACATCCCGGCGCCGCCGGCTTCATGCTGGAAGGGGTGGGCGTCGATGTGGAGCAGCACCTCGTCGCCGCGGCGCGTCGACACGGCGATGGCGAGTAGGTTCGCCATCGTCCCCGACGGTACGAAGAGGGCGGCTTCCAACCCGAGGCGCTCGGCGATGGTCGCTTCGAGACGCTGAACGGTGGGATCGTCGCCAAGGACGTCGTCGCCCACTTCTGCGCCCGCCATGACGGCTCGCATGGCGGCTGTCGGGCGCGTGACGGTGTCAGATCGCAGGTCGACCACGTTCAACGCCCCACCACATGGATCTTGAGGAGGTTGGTCGCGCCTTCACGGGGGGCGCTGCCGGCCAAGATGACGAGTTCGACGCCAGCCGTCACGTCGCCTCGTTGCAGGAGCACACGCTCGCCGACCGCGATCAATTCGTCGGTGCCTTCGACGTTGGGGGCGACGATGGGCGTCACGCCCCACACGAGGGCCAATCGGTCGGCCACCTGGGGGTTTGGCGTCAGGGCGAAGATGGGGCCTCGCGGGCGGGCCTTGCTCGCCATTCGCGCGGTGCTTCCCGACCAGGTGAACACGACCAACGGTCGCCCGGCCTCGTGTGCAGCCCCGGTGGCGGCGCGAACGACGACGCCGGTCGCGCCCGGCATGGGGGGAAGACGGTCCGGTGGGATGGGCTTGAAGAATGCGGACGCCTCGACGTCCGCGGCGATGCGGGCCATCGTCGCGACGGCCTCGACGGGCCAGGCGCCGGTGGCCGTTTCGCCCGACAACATGACGGCGTCGGTGCCGTCGAGGATGGCATTGGCCACGTCGGTCGTCTCGGCGCGGGTGGGGCGCGGATTGCGCTCCATGCTGTCGAGCATCTGGGTGGCCGTGATGCAGAGGCGCCCCTTGCGGTGGGCCGCTGCGATGATGGTCTTCTGGTAGACGGGAACGCGCTCGAGTTGAACTTCGACGCCAAGGTCGCCGCGAGCCACCATGACGCCGTCGGAGACATCGAGAATGGCGTCGAGGTGATCCATGGCCTGCGGCTTCTCGATCTTGCTGACGATCGGGACGACGCGGCCGTGGGCGGCCATGACCTCTTGGAGGCGGATGACGTCGTCGGGATGCCGAACGAAGCTCAGCGCGACGTAGTCGACGCCGTTGTCGAGTCCGACGTGCAGGTCCGCGATGTCCTTGTCCGTGAGGCATGGAATCGACATCGCAACGCCAGGCAGGTTGATGCCCTTGTGGCTGCCGAGATCGCCGCCCACATCCATCCGGATGTCGACCTCGGCCGGGGTGCGGTCGAGGTGGATGGCCTCGATGACGCCTGCAAGAGCGCCGTCGGCGAACAAGACGCGCGCTCCGACCGGCGCGTCGTCGGACATCTGGGGGTAGGTCGTGCCTACCCGGTGCCCCTCGCCGACCAGGTGTTCGTCCATCACGATGGTCAGCAAGTCGCCGCGCGCGAGCTTCAGGGGGGTCGGGACTTTACCCGTTCGGACCTTGGGGCCCTGCAAGTCGAGCAGGATGGCAGTGGGTCGGCCAAGGCGCGCCGAAGCGCGTCGCACGCGCGACACCTGGGTCACGATGCCGGCATGGTCGGCGTGGCTGCAGTTGATCCGGCAGACGTCGACGCCGGCTTCCAGCAACTGCGTCAACACACCTTCATCCCACGAGGCGGGCCCCAGCGTGGCGAGAATCTTGGTCCGACATGGGCGGGTCATGGGGGTCGCTATCCAACCGGGGCGGCGTCGAGGGTGAGCGCGTCGGCGTCGAGGCGGGCAGTGGCCCCGAAACGCCACGGGACGTTGGCCGCGCCGTGCCCGATGGGCAGGTCGGCGAGGATTGGGCAACCAAGCGGGGCAAGGAGGCGCAGAACGGCGTCCTCAGCCGAGTAGTCGGCGCCGCCGCGGCAATCGTGGAAGGTGCCGAGCGCGATGGCCCGGACGCCGTCGAAGCCACCGGCAGCGCGCAGCTGGGCGATCGCGCGTCCGAGGCGGTAGGCAGGTTCGCCGACGTCTTCGAGGACGAGGATGCTGCCGTTGGCGTTGAGCTGCCAGGGTGTGCCGCACAAGCTCGCCAAGATGTGCAGGTTGCCGCCGACAAGCGGGCCTTCGGCACGACCGGGTACGACGACCCGGCCGCGGAGGGGGGCCGCGGGTCGACCTGCCCACCAGGCGGCGACGGCTTCGCAGGTCGCGTCGTCCGCGTCGGGCAGCGCGTGAAGTACGGGGCCATGGACGAAGGGCGTGGCGGCGCCGGCGGCCCAGATTCCGGCCGCGAGCGCGGTGGCGTCCGAGAATCCGAGGATGGGGCGACGTCCGAGCGCGCCAAGGGGCAGGTCGCCGAGCAGTCCAAGGAGGCCTTCGCCGCCGCGGACGAGCCAGACGCCGTCGATGTCGTCCCGCGATGTCGCCGCGAGCAATTCGGCGATGCGGACCTCCGGGGTGGCCGAGCGCCACAGATCGGGGGCGAGCGTCGCCGTGACGTCGACGTCGATGCCCAACTCGCGCGCCTTGGCGACGCCGCGCGCGAGGCGTGCCGGGTCCCAGGCCGACGAGGGTGCGACGGCGACCGCGCGCTTCACGACCAGTCCGCCGGGGCATCGACAGCGTCGGTGACGCCGTAGCGACCCTTCTCGTCGCGCGTGATCCGTGCCAACGCGACCTTCGGGTCATGCGTGAAGAAGATGCGGCCGCCGCGTGCGACCAGATCGGCGAACAAGGCCTCTTTCTCGTCGATGAGCCTCTCTGGGAACCGGTCGTAGCCCATCGTGATCGGGACGTGGACCCACGCGACGCCGGGGACGAGGTCGGTGCCGAAGACGACGGGTCCACTCGACGTGGGAACCTCCGCCAGAAGGAGGCCGGGTGTATGGCCGTCGGAGCGGTGAAAGCGCCAGCCGGGCAGGCCGTCGACGGTGTCGCCGACAATCGGTACGAGCCGGCCTGAGGCATCGAGCAGGGGCAACAGCTCGGGAAGGAAGGAGGCACGGTCGCGCGGATGCGGCTTGCGGGCGCGCGCGAGGTGGTCCGCACCGACCCAGATCGTGGCGCGCGGGAAGGCGAGCTCTGCCGGCGCATCGGCGCGCCAGGCCGTCAACAGCCCACCGGCGTGGTCGAAGTGCAGGTGGCTCAGGACGATGCCGTCGATGTCGTGGGGGCCGAGGCCCCGTGCGGCGAGTTCGTCGAGCAGGACGTGCCGGTCCTCGGTGACGCCGTAGCGGTCTCGCAAGTCGGGCGGGAAGCAAAGGCCGATGCCGGTTTCGCAGAGGATGTTGCGGCCGTCGGGTTCCCGGACGAGCATCGCGCGGCAGGCGAGCGGCACGCGGTGGGCGTCGTCGGGCGGCAACCAGCGGGCCCAAACGGCACGCGGCGCGTTGCCGAACATCGAGCCGCCGTCCAGCCGTTGGCCGTTGCCAAGTATCGCCGAGATCGTTCGGTCCATAGGCGCCGCTAAGCCGGACGATCGCGGCCCGCTCCCCGGCCCCAGGTTGCAGAGACGGCGTCGTGGAAGGCTGGGCGAAGTGCCCGGATGGCCGACCGTTCGTCGCGGGGGTGGAGGCGATTCGTGAGCAGGACGGCGACGAGGTCCCAAGAGGGGACCAGCCAGATCGAAGTGCCGGTGAAGCCGAGGTGGCCGATGGCGTCGTCGGGAAAGGCGCTGCCGGTGGACGTGTACCCGCCCCGCGTCGGCGTGTCCCAACCGAGCACATGGCTGCCCCGGCCGCGTGTGGTCGCGAAGGCGCGAAGCGTCGGGCCGTCCAACGGGCTTGGCCGGCCCGCGATCGCGTCGAGGACGGCGACGCCGACCCGCGCGACCTCGCGCGCCGAGGCAAACAGGCCGGCGTGTGTGCTCACTCCGCCCATCGCGGCGGCATTGGGGTCGTGGACGGTGCCGCGAATCAACCCGCGGACGGGGTCCAGTTCGGTGGCCGCGGCCGTGGGGTCCCCCCAGCTCAGGCGGGCGCCAAGGGGTCCGGCGACCCGTTCGGCGACGAGCGTGTCGAGCGGAGCATCTCCTACGTGCTCCAGCCACCTGAGCAACCAAAGGAAGCCAAGGTCGCTGTAGACGGAACGCACCCCGGGCGGCGCTTCTGGCTGCACGGCGGCAAGGGCGTCGAGCACCCAACGGCGGTCCACGACGCCGGGCTCCAGGCCCGCGAACAGGGGCGCGACGGCCGGGAGACCGGAGTCGTGGTGGAGCAGATGCCGGGGTGTGACCCCGGCCGGTGCGTCGGGGAAATGATGCGTGAGGGGGACGTCGAGGACCCCGAGGTCGCGGCTGCAGGAGGCCGCGACAAGCGCGCCGGCCAACACCTTCGTCAAGCTTGCCAAGTCGTAGACCTGGCCGTCCGCAGCGGGGACCCCCGGGTCGAGGCACGCCATGCCCAACGTGACGTCAAGGCGCGTCTGGCCGCCTTGCCAGACCACCGCGCTCACACTGGGAATGGCGGGCATGGCGGCTGCCAGGACCGCCCAAGGGTCGGGCGTCACGTGGCGACGGGCCTAACCCCCGCGATACGCGGCGAGCCGAGGTGAGCGTGGCGGGGAAGCGGTGGTTCGAGCGACCGGACGCGATGGCGGTGCCCTCGCGCGAGTCGGCCGCGGATCCGGCGACGCCAGAGTTCTACACGCGGTGTCCGTCCTGTACGGAGTTGCTCTACGACGAGGCCCTGCGCGAAGCGATCAAGGTGTGCGGACGCTGCGGACACCATTTCCCGCTTGAACCCGAGCTTCGCCTGCTCAGCCTGTGCGACGTTGGCACGTTGGTCGAACACGATGGCCACCTCGTCGCCCGCGACCTGCTCGGCTTCTTCGACAGCAAGCCCTACAAGGCGCGGCTCGCGTCGAGCCAGAAGGCGATCGGACGCAGCGATGCATTCTACTCGGCCTCTGGCGCCGTCTGGGGCGTGCCCGTCGAGGTCGGCTGCTTCGACTTCCGCTTTATGGGCGGGTCGATGGGTGCGGTCGTCGGGGAGTCGATCACCCGCCTCTACGAGCGCGCCACGGAGCGCAAAGTACCTGCGATCGTGGTGAGCGCGTCGGGCGGCGCCCGCATGCAGGAGGGCGTGTTGTCCCTCATGCAGATGGCGCGCACGTGCGCTGCCCTTGGCCGCCTGCGCGACGAAGCTGGCATGCCCTATGTGTCGGTGCTCACCCACCCGACCACGGGCGGGGTCGCCGCGTCGTTCGCGATGTTGGGCGACATCATCCTGGCGGAGCCGCGCAGTTTGATTGGCTTCGCGGGACCGCGCGTGATCAAAGAGACGATCGGTCAGGCCCTGCCCGAGGGCTTCCAGACGTCGGAGTACCTGCTCGATCACGGCATGATCGATGCGATTGTGGAGCGCTCGGCGCTTCGGAGCACGATCGGTCGCCTGCTTCGTCAGCTGCTTGGGCTTCCGGCCTTGCCCGACGAGGGCCGCACCACGGGGACGCCGGCGCCAGTGCGCGAGGCCGGCTCGGCGTGAACGACCATCCCGCGCTCGAGGCGGCAGCCCGGTTCGGCGTGCGTCTCGGGCTCGACCGCATGCGGGCCTTCTTGGCGACCCTCGCCGACCCACAACTGAGGTCGCCCGTTGTCCACATCGGGGGCACGAACGGCAAGGGGAGCACGACGACGTTGGTGACTGCGGCGTTGGTCGATGCCGGCTACCGGGTCGGGACCACGATTTCGCCCCATCTCCAGCAGATCAACGAGCGAATCCAGATCGACGGGGCTCCGCTCGCCGACGACGTGCTCGACGGGCTGTTGTGTGATGTGGACGCTGCGCGGCGCCGCTGGGCCGAGAGCGTCGGGGCCCCCGACGCGCCGCTCACCTACTTTGAGCTCGCGACCGCCAGCGCCTTTGTTGCGTTTGCGCGCGCCCACGTCGGCGTATCGGTCGTCGAGGTGGGCTTGGGTGGGCGCCTCGACGCCACGAACGTCGTCGAGCCGTCGGCGTGCGCCATCGTGACCGTCGGCATGGATCACGAAGCGGAGTTGGGGTCGACGTTCGGCGCGATTGCGGGCGAAAAGGCCGGCATCCTCAAACCGGGCGTGCCAGGGGTGCTGGGGCCCATGCCAGAGGAGGCCCAGCGCGCGATCGAGGCCGTGGCGACCTCCGTCGGTGCACCGTTGTGGGTGCCCGGGCGCCACCTGCGGCGCGCTGCGCGGTCGGACGGCGCTTGGGATCTTGCCACGCCAGCGGGGCAACTTTCGGGCGTGCGCTTGCGCCTTGCGGGGGCCCACCAAGGCGGCAACGCGCTCGTCGCGCTTGGCTTGTTGCACCATATGCGCGCGGCCGGTCTGTCCATCCCCGACGACGCCATCCTGAGCGGCTTCGCTCGCGCATTCATCGGGGGGCGCGTGGAGGAGCTGGCGCCGGGGCTCGTGGTCGACGGCGCACACAACGCCGAAGGTGCCGCAGCGCTCGCGGCGTGGCTCGCGCGCCGAGAGCGCCCACGGCGTCGCCTTCTCCTGTGGGGGATGGGGGAGGACCGCGAGCCGGAGGCGATCCTGCCGGTGCTTCTGCCCCATGTCGACGCCGTCATCACGACCCACGGTCGCCACCCCAAGGCGCGGCCGTCCGGCGAACTGGCCGCACGGATTGCGCCGTGGGTTCCCGGTGTGCGCGACGGGGGCCCGATCGAGGTGGCGCTCGCCGCCGCCCGCGCCGATGCCGACGAGGTCATCGTCAGCGGCAGCCTCTACTTGGTTGGCGCCGTCCGGGATCTCGTCGGTCGCTGAGCCGTCAGGATCCGAGTTCGGTCGCGATGCGGGCCAGCAGGGCGTCGACGACGGAACGGCCGGCGACGAAGACGGCCAGCTGGTCGCGGGCGTCGCGTACGGCCGTGGCGCAGCGGGCGAGCCCGTCCGGGCCCAGGCGTCGACCCCAAGGCTCGGTGGTGTCGGCGACGTCTGGGTGAATGCGCGGGACGGTCGCAGCGGCCAGCGAAAGGGCAGCATCCCGCAAGAGTTCGTCGAGGACGTCGAGTGCGACGTCGAGGCGGGCTGTCCATTCCTGTCGTTTGCCCCCCGTGTGTTCGACGGCCCACTCGTTGCGGCTCGGAAGGCCGCCAGCGAGGGCTGTCAGCAGGCCGTCCCGCAGCGCGCGGCGTTCGTCGAGGACGTCGCCGTCGAGCGCCACGGCTGGGCGGCCGTGGCAGGCGGCCGCTCGGCCCTCGGCCTGGTCTACGCCCTTGGACTGTAGCCAGGCAGCGATCTCGTTGGTCGCCACGACGCCAAAACGAATGTGTTGTGTGCGGCTGCGAAGCGTGGGCAACAGGGCCGAGGCATTCGTGGCGATCAGGATGAAATGGGTGTCTGCGGGGGGCTCCTCGAGCGTCTTGAGGAGCGCGTTGGCGCTCGCCGGGGCCAGAGCTTCGGCCGGCTCGACGACGATGAATCGCTTGCGCCCCATGTACCGATGGTAGGACGTCTTGCGCAGCACCTCGCGAACCTCGGCGACCGCGATCTGGCCGCTGGCGCGGTCCCCTTGTGGCGACACTTCGATCCAATCTGGAAAGACGCCGCGCTCAAGGGCCGTGCAGGTCCGGCACCGGCCACAGGCGTCGGCCCCCGATGGCGCTTCGCAGTTGGCGAGCGCGGCCAGCGCACGTGCGACACGTGTGCGACCGACGCCGGCCGGCCCTTCGAACAGGAGGGCGTGGTGCAGGCGGTCGCGCAGGAGGCTCCGCGTGAGGCGGGCCCACAACGGTGCGTGGCCGATGAAGGGCAAGGCGGTGGCGGTCACCGCGGCCCGTCAGTTCCCGGTCGGGGCGACCTGCGCGGGAGGAGCCGCCGCGTCGATCTCGGGCGTGTGAATCGGGAACACCGGGGTGGTGCCGCGACGGTTCGCCGCCTTGCGGTCCTTGCCCGCATTCTTGCGGCGGATCTCGCGACGCTTCCAAGTGGTGGCGGTCTTGCTGGCCATGGCGTCCTCGGCGGTTTCGGTCGGCGGGGCTATCGACGCCATGGGATGCCGTCAACCACGGCTCGGTCCTGGCCCGCCGGGTTGCGTCCCGCTACGGCGATCGCGGGGGAGTCGATGCGCTTCGCGATCTTGGGGAGTTGGTTGGGGTGCGATCTCCTGGTGGAGGCCGAAGACGTCGCAGACGCGATCGGCGGCCTGACGAATCCGCTCGTGGCCCAGGGCGTCATCCTGGCGGTGGAACCCGCCCAGGACCCCGATGCGGCCGCGTTGCTCGAGGGGTCGGCGTACGCGCCGGGGACCGGGGCGACCGTCTTTCTCGCGGACGCCAAGAGCGCTGCGGATCTTGCGAACGCGCCGGTGACCGGCGGCACGGTCAGCGTCGGCGGGGTCGCCGCCACCGACGCGGGCGATGGGTCCTACCTCATCGAACCGTCGGCGGGCCTTACGTATACGCCAGGCGCTTCGTGGACAGTTTCGATCGCGGTACCCGAGACGGATCCGGCCGTTGCCGACGTCGTCCTGCCCGCCAGAGCGACGTTCACCGTGCCCGACCTGCACGTGCCTGGCGCGGACCTCGAGATCGACCTGACCGGACAGGGGTTCACGTCGGCGCTCGGCGTCCTGTTGGACAGCAACGGTGCGCTCGTTTGGAGCAACGAGCCCCAGACGATCGAGGAGGTGTACGAAGCGTCAGGCAACTACGAGGTGGCGTCGCTCCTCGTGCCGGGGGCGGATCTGGCGACCGACGGCGTCTACCTGCTTGGCGTGGCCGGCCTCGTCGGGACGACGGCCGACCAGTTGTCGGGCATGAACACCGCGCTGAGCAATGTCTCGGCGGGACAGATTGTGTTCAAGCCGCTCACGGTGGGCAGCCTGCCGGCCCACTGAGCGTAGGTGGCGGCGGGGCGGATTTGGCGCATTGCCGCCGGCGGTCAGAGGTTGCGGAAGGTCGCCGCGACGACGGTCTTGTCGTCGCCGCCCATGTTGACCGTGAGGCCGACCGACGGCCGCTTTGCAAGCTGGTAGTCGCCGCAATGGCCCTTCATCTGTCGCCAGATCTCGAGCACCTGCTTGACACCCGAAGCGCCGACGGGGTGGCCAAAGCCGACGAGGCCGCCGCCGGTGTTGATCGGCTTGTCGCCTGTCAGCGACGTCCGGCCTTCCCGCACCATCGCCGCGCTTTGGCCGACGTCACAAAAGCCAGCGGCCTCCATCATCAACAGTTCGGTGACGGTGAAGCAGTCGTGGACTTCGGCGACGTCGATGTCGGCGGGCTTCAAGCCGGCGGCGGCGTAGGCGCGGGCGGTTGCGGTGGCCGACGTCTCCAGACGGGTCGGGTCGCCGTCGCGGTACAGGTCGCCGGTGCACAGGGCGAGCGACGTGATTTCGATGGCGTCGGACGGCGAGCGCCCGAGCTTACGTAGGCCCGCTTCGCTGACAATCAGCGCCGCGGCGCCCCCGTCGGACACCTGGGAGCAGTCGGACATCTTCATGTAGGGCTGCAACTCAGCGTTGGACAGGAAGGCGGCGTTCTTCGGGTTGACGCTGCCGGCCGTCTCCAGGTCCATCTTGACCGCGCGCATGTGGGCGAGCGGGTTGCGGTTGGCGTTGGCGTAGGCCTTGACGCTGACGCGTCCGAGGTCCTCGTCAGTGAGCAGCCCCTTCTCGCGCAGTGCTTTGACGCGCCTCGCGAAGAGGGCAGGGAACGTGAAGTCGTCGATCGCGCGTTGACGGCGGTAGTGGCTGGCCCGGGCCAGGTAGTCGCCGCCGGTCCGGGCCGATGCGGTGGTCTGAACTTCGGCGCCGACGGCCAAGGCGATGTCTGTGCCAGCTTGGATGGACTCGTGGGCACTGGCCACGGCCAAGCCGCCCGACGCACACGCGGCCTCGACGCGCATCACGGGTTTGTAGCGGAGGCCCTCATGGGCTCCGACGACTGCGGCACCGAGGTGCCCCTGTCCACAGAAGAGCTCTCCCACGAAATTGCCGATCCACGCCTTTTCGACGAGGTCGGCGGGGCAGGAGGTGGCCTCGAGGGCGCCGAGGACGGCCGAGGTGATGGTGTCTTCGAGCGTCGGGTTTTCGCGCTTGCCGAAGTCGGGGTGTTTCTCCCAGACGAAATCGGGGTGACGCTTGCCGATGAACGGCGTGATGGCGCCGCCAAGGATGAACGTGCGCCGCATGGTCACTCTCCGCCTGCGGCGGGGGCGTCGGCTTCGTCTCGCGCAGCGGCCGCGGCGCGGGCGGCCTCCTGGGCTGCGAGAGCCTCCGGCGGCGGCGGTCCCGGGAGGTTCGCTGGCAACTGGGGCAACTGGGGATTCGTGTGGTACTCGACGAGGTACGCATCGATGCGATCGACGGCATCGACCGCTTCTTTCAGCTCCATGGCCGGGCTTGCGCGCACCTTCGCCACCCAGCCCTTGATCCGCTCTTCGAGGATCGGGAAATCGCCGGCCGTGGGGTCGCGACGAAGGGCTCGAAGGTCGTTCATCAGCGTGAGGCTCTCGTCGGCCAGCGGCGTGAGCTCGGGGCGTTCAGCGAGCACGATGGCGCGTCGCGTCATCGCGAGCGGACCTGTCAGCCGGCCAGCGTAGACGGCCTCCGGCGTGTTCATCGCGCGCATCGCTTCGGCGGCTGCGGGGTGCGGGCCAAGGGCCGTCGCAGGGTCGAATTCGCGGCGCACTTTTTCGGCGCCCGGCCGAACGATCGGTTCGCCCGGCTTCCGGGGCTTGCGCTCGGTCGCGGTGGGGCCGTCGACGGCGCCTCCGGTGTCCGGGCTGGGGAAGAGCGCGATCGCGGCGACGATGGCCACGACACCGGCACCAACAAGCCACCACTGGCGCTTCATGACGTCCTCGGGAGGGTGGCGGTCTACCTCGGGAGACGCGGGGGCCGCCACGGCCGGACGGTCCCGGCTTCGCCCCGCGGCGATTGTATCGTTCGAAAGATCACTTTCGTCCGTATAGCTGATCTCAGGATCTGCGGCGTTGCCCGCGGATCCCTAGCGGTTACTTCGTGCAGAGCTTTCGGAGGGGTGTTGCGTCCTCTGTTGAAATGGGCCGGCGGCAAACACCGGCTCGTCCCCGAGATCGCGAAGGCGTTCGGCGGCCCGTGTCAGGGGACCTGGGTCGAGCCCTTTCTTGGTTCGGGCGCGGTCTTTCTGGCCTTGCGGGCCAGTGGCTTCGTGGGGCGTGCGCGCTTGGGCGACGCCAACGACAAGCTCATCGCCGTGCACATCGCCGTGCGCGACCAACCCGACGCCGTCCTTTCGGCGCTTGGCGAGCTGCCCGCCGGGCCGACCTGGCCCGACGTGTTTGCCCGTGTCCGGGAGGCCTACAACGAGGGGCCGACGACGGGACCGAAACACGCCGCGAGATTTATGTGGCTCAACCGCGCGGCGTTCAACGGCTTGTACCGGGAGAATCGCAAGGGCGAGTTCAACGTGCCGCGCGGCTCTTACGTCACCCTGAGCCTGCCTACTGCCGAGCACGTGCGGCAAGCCTCGGAGCTGCTCCAGGGCGTGGAGCTGACGACGATGGACTTCGGCGATCTCATGCGCGGCGTCGGCGAAGGCGACATGATCTACTGCGATCCGCCCTACGTCCCGTTGACGGAGACGGCGTCATTCACGGGCTATTGCCGCCTTCCCTTTGGGCGAGCGGAGCACATTCGCCTCGCGGAAGCGGCGCGCCGCGCGGGCCTCGCTGGGGCGCGGGTCGTGCTGTCCAACCACGACCTGCCCGTCGTCCGCAACGAGTTGTACGCCGTCGATCGGGGATTCGAGCACGTGGCCCGGCCCCGTGTCGCGAGGGCGATCAGCCGCGCAGCCGCGAGTCGGGTGTCCGTCGACGAAATTCTGGCACGGATCGGCCCTACGGATCGGTCGAGCGCAGCCTGAGCGAGGGTGGGACGTCCGTCGGGAGCTTGCCGGCGACGTTGTCGGTGGCAATAGGAGGCGGACAGGGGAAGGTCCATGGCCAAGGAATCTGCGCCGCGTGGCAACCGTGAGACGCGCCGGGCGCTGATGATGCTGACGGCGATGGGCGCCGTCTCGATTGTGGCCCTCGGTGGGGCCGCCGTGTGGGCCGTTCAAGCGAATCAGGAGGCCGAGGTTCCTCAGGGCAGCTTCCTCCATGTGCGCCTCGAGGGTGGCCTGCCGACGACGCCGAACGCTGGCGGACCCATTTTCGACCCGGCGGACCGTCCGCTGCTGGCCACGGACATTGCGTGGGGCATCCGTGAGGCGGCCACAGACGAACGCATCGAGGGGCTCTACCTCGACCTCATGGACCCCTCGATGGGCTTTGCGACCGTCCAAGAAATCCGATCCGCTGTCACGGCCTTCGGCGAGACCGGCAAGCCGTGCGTCGCGTTCGCCGAGACCTACGATTTCATGGACTACTACTTGGCGTCGGCGTGCAAGCGGGTCGTCCTCGCGCCGGCCGGCATCGCGCTCGTCACAGGCATGAATGCCGAACTGACGTACTACGCGGGAACGTTGGAGAAGATTGGGGCGGTCGCTCAATTCGAGCACGTTGGCGACTTCAAGAGTGCCGTCGAACCGCTGGAGCGGTCGGGCCCCTCCGAGGCGGCCTCGATGGCGTTCGACGCGATGTTCGACTCGCTGTTCGGGCAGGCCGTTTCGGGGATGGCGGCCGGTCGCGGCATCGACGTTGGCGTCGTTCGGGAGCGAATCGACGCGCCCGCCCTGTCCGCCCGCGGCGCTTTGGATCAGGGCTGGGTCGATGCGCTCGCATGGAGAGACCAGGTCGAACGCTCGTTGGGGGCAGCCGGCGACGACGACTTCGCCGAGCGCGTGATGGCGTCGCAGCCCGCACCCACGGACAGCGATGAGGGCGAGGAAGAGGAGGCCGACACCGTCGCCCGCGTCAAGAAGACGAAGATCAAGTCATACGTGGACGACCTGCGGGATGCGCGCTCGGGTGGGCCTTCGGTCGCCGTCGTCTACGCGGCGGGCCCCATCGTCTCCGGCGAGTCCGAGGGCGGATTGTTCGGCAATTCGGTGCTCGCCGATCGGGACTTCGCTGGCTGGATGCGCCAGGTTCGCAGGGACGACGACATCGCGGCCGTCGTCCTCCGGGTCGACAGCCCTGGCGGCAGCGGATTGGCCTCTGACATGATGTGGCGCGAAATCGCGCTCGTGCAGGCGGCGGGCAAACCCGTGGTCGTGTCGATGGGCGACTACGCCGCAAGCGGCGGGTACTACATCGCGGCGCCGGCGGACTGGATCGTGGCCCAACCGGGCACGTTGACGGGCTCGATCGGGGTCTTTGGTGGCAAGCTGAACCTCGGGGGCACCTGGGAGAAGCTCGGCATGACGCGCCATGCGTACCAGCGCGGTGCCGTCGCAGACCTGTTCTCGACCGGCGCCTCGTTTTCCGAACCGGGCCGGGTGGCCTTCAGGACCTTCCTCCAGGACTTCTACGACCTGTTCCTCGACCGCGTCGGCGAGGGGCGAAAGCTCGATCGCGCTGCGGTCCATGAGTTGGCCCAGGGTCGCGTTTGGACGGGAGAGCAGGCCCTGGAGCGGAAGCTGGTCGACGAACTCGGCGGTCTCGACGTCGCCATCGCGAAGGCCGCGGAATTGGGCGGCCTGGGGTCGGACCACGGCGTCCGCGACTTGCCCGTACCAAAGACCTTCTTTGAGGCGTTGGCCGAGGAGTTCGACGTCGCCAACGTACAGGTCGACGTCGGGCTGCCAAAGGTCGGGGTCGAGGTCCTTCGGGATGTCGCGTTGATGGAGCGCATCCTGGCCGACGGTGCCGCCGCGCTGATCCCTGCGCGCGTCGACTGGCGCTGAGTTGCAGGGGGTCCGCATTCTGGACCTCGGACGGGTCCTCGCCGGGCCATGGGCGACCCAGATCCTCGCCGACCAGGGAGCGGACGTCATCAAAGTGGAGCCGCCGGGTGGCGACGAGACGCGCGCGTTCGAGCCCGCTGTGGACGGTGTCTCCACGTACTTCCTCTCCGTCAATCGCAACAAGCGGTCCATCGTTCTCGATTTGACGACCGAGGCGGGCCAGTCGGTGCTCCAACGCCTGGTTGCGTCGTCAGACGTCGTGTTGGAGAACTTCCGGCCCGGCGTGGCCGCGCGCCTGGGGCTGGACTGGGCGGGGCTGGAGAAGGCGCACCCGCGGCTGATCTATGTCGCCATCCACGCGTTCGGCGACGCGGGTCCCTTGGCCGACCGCCCAGGCTACGACATGGTGCTTCAGGCGGCGGGCGGCGCGATGTCGTTCACGGGTCGCCCCGGAGACCCTCCGCTGAGGAGTGGGGCGCCGGTGGCCGACCTCGTGGCGGGCCTGTTGGCAGCTCAGGCGATGACGGCGGGCCTCTTCGATCGCGAACGGACGGGCCGCGGCCAGCGAATCGTCGTCAACATGATGGCGGCGCAAGTGGCGTCGCTCGTCTACCATGGGACCCGTCAGATGCTGACCGGGGAGTCGGAGACGCAGCGTGGCAACGCCCATCGCGGGCTCGTTCCCTACGATGTGTTTTCCTGTGTGGACGGGCACGTCGTCGTCGCCTGCGGCAACGACCGGATGTGGGCGCGGCTGCGCGTCGCCCTTGGCCTCGAAGACGTTCCTGCCTGGCGGACGAATCGCGGCCGGGTCGCGGCACGCGAAGCCGTGGACAGCGCCATCGCTTCGGTCCTTGCTCCGCTGACGGTGGCCGCGGCAGATCAGCGCTTGGCTGCGGCGGGTGTCCCGGCCGGCGCCGTGCTCAACGTCGAAGCCGCTGTGAATCACCCCGCGGTAGCGAATGTCACCGTGACCCACGATCGGCTTGGGCGGATTCCGTTGCCGACTCCGGCGCTCGTGACGCGGACGTCGCGCTTCGACCATCGCGCCCCTCCTGAATTGGGGGCCGATCGCGACGCGATTCTGTCGGACCTCGGCTATGACGAGGGGGCAATGGCCCAACTGGCCGCGCAGGGGGCATTCGGTCCGTGAGCATTCGATTGCACAAGCTCGCGAGCGAGGTGGGCGCGGAGGTGTCCGACGTCGTGGCGCGCCTTCAGGGCCTCGGTTGGCCGAGGTACAAGGGGCCACAGGATCAGGTGGCCGACGACGCTGCTGCTGCGCTCCGTCGCGCATTTTCGGAAGCCGCTCGACGCGGGGGGACGCCCCGACGACCTCCGGACTTGCCGGTCCGCGCGCCGGCGCCGCCGCCGCCCCCGTCCGGAGACCTCATGGCGGCCCTTGTTCCAGGCGTCGCACCGCTCAAGGGTGGGGCGAAGCGTGCGCCGGTCGCCCAGCCCCGACGCACCTCCCCCGTCTCGGCGCCCGTCGGCGTAGCGCCCCGGCCATCGCCGGCGTCGCCTGTGGCGGACGACGAAATGGCGACACTACGGGCCGAGGTCGTCGCACTCCGCGGCGAAGTCACGGCGCTGTTGGCGAACGCCAGAGCGACCCACCTGGCCCTCGAGGCTCTCGAGACGGACCGGGCGTTGCTTCGGGCGGAGTTGGATCGGAGGGTCGGAGCATTGACGCCCGCCGTCGGCCCTGTTGCCTCGGTTTCCGATCGACCCGCTAGCGACGACCGCGCTGTGGGGGCGGCGCTCAGCGAACAGCTTCTCCTCGCAGGCTACCGCCGCCTCCGCGTGGTTGGGGCCACGGTTTCGGAATTGCGCGGGCTCCGCGCATTGCTCGACCGTCGAATCGTGCTGACCGACGGCAGCGCTGACGATGGCAGCGGCGTGGTGGTCTTGCTGCGCGGCGCAGAGGCCGAGGTCGGGCGGGGACTACGAATTGCGTCCGGCGCCGACGACGTCGTCGCCTTGGTGGCCGACCTGCTCAAGGCGCTGGAGTAAGCGGAGGGCGCGGGCCGGGTTAACGGGGGCGTTCAGCCGGTGTCCCTTGGCAGCCCGTGCCCCGTCGCGAAAGAATGCTGGTGTGAGCCCGCAGGTGCGAGATCAGGCGGAAGCGCTTCATCGCGATGGCATGCCCTTTCAACTTGCGATGGCGGTCGCTCGCGAGGCGCTGAGCTTCGAGGACGCCATCGCGAGAATGGCGCGGGCGGAGCGCACAGAAACGCTCATGGCACGCCACGAGTTGGCCCGAAGCGTGGCTGCGCAAATTGCGCATGGTCACTTGTCGCTCGAGGCCGTGCTGGCCCGCAGGCGCTTCGCCCAGATGCGCACGACCGATCGGGCGCGCACGTCCATGGTCGTGGGGGCCCACCTTGGCCTTGCTCAGGTCGGGGGCGCCCGACCCACGGGCGTGGCACTCGCCGTGGGGCCCTACGACATCACGATGCGTTGGGAAGGCGGCGGCGAGGGCATCGTACGCAAGATGGACATCAAGTACGTCCACGACGCGGGCGAGCTGAGGCGGGTCCGCAAGGCGACCCGGACCGACAAGGCGCGGGCCGCGGATCCCCCCGAGGTGCCGACCAAGCCCCAGCACCGGTACCCGCTCAAGGATCAGCGCCTCTTCGATGCGTTTGCGGCTGAGGAAGAGGTGGGTGTGTGGTTTGTGGATGGCGAACTTTTGCGGGGCCGCGTCACGTGGTTTTCGCGTTTCGAGTTCGGCATGACGCTGAAGAATGACGCGCCCATCGGCGTGCTCCGTCACGCCGTCCGAGGCTTTTCGGCTGCCTCCGAACTGTGATCTGACCTCAACCCTCAAGGTGTGATGTGGGAATTCTGACAGGCGCAATGACCGTGCGCCGTTTCCGGGTCGATGGCGAGTTGCCGTCGGACTGGCGTTCGACCTTCGGGCCGGCGTTGTCCGAACATGCGTTCCCAGAGTCGCCGACGCCGCGGGGCGGCGAAGAGGTCGAGGGCTGGGTGCTCGTCGGCGACCTGCTCGCGAACCGCTTCGACGACCTGAACCGCTGGCAGTTCGACGATTGGCTGATCTTTGCGCTTCGCGTGGACAAGAAGCGCCTTCCCGCCAAGCTGTTCACCGCGACGCTCAACCGTCGTTGTGAGGCTTGGTGCGTGGACCGGGGGACGGAGAGCTGCCCCGCTTCGGTGCGGACGGAACTCAAGGATGCGCTTGAAGACGAGTGGTACGCCCGCGCGCTGCCCACCGTGGCGGTCACCGAGGCGGCGTGGGAGCTCAGCACCGGGACGGTGTGGCTGCACAGCTTGTCCGACAGCGTCGCCGACCGCTTCCGCAAGCGCTTCCTGCGTACCTTTCAACGGACGCTCGTGCCCTGGTCGCCGCTTGACTTCCTCACCTCGACTGCCGACGTCGAACGGCTGATGGCGACCGCTCCCGGCGAGTTGGGAGGTGCCTCGTGAGCCAGGGCCTTCCCGCACCGGGCCACCTGGCCCACGAGTTCGCCACCTGGTTGTGGTGGAAGTCCGAGATGAATGCTGCACGGTTTGACCTCGGGGACCCCGTCGGCGTCGTGGACATCTGGGTCGACGAGCGTCTGGCCTTTCGCCACCGCGACGAGACGAGGGTGGCCGCCCTGATGACGGGCGACAGCCCGAGTGCGACGCTGGAAGCCCGTGCGGCGCTGGCCGGCGGCAAGTGGGTCGCGGAACTCCGCGTGGGTGTCCGGCGCGACGACCGCGAGTTCATGATCACGCTCAAGGGCCCTGAATTGCACTTCGCGGCGGTCAAGCTGCCCGTCGTTGTCGCGGATGGCGGCGCTGAAGTCCTTTGGGATCGAATGCACCTGCTGACCGAGATCAGTTGGATCGTTGGCGCCGCCTACCGCCAGTTTGCCGCGCGGCGAACAGCGTCCACGTGGGCGTCCGAAGACCTGCCCGCGGTGCGCCGCTGGATGGCGGGCGAGGGTTGACACGAGGGGGGCCGGCATTAGGCACGGGCGTCCCAAACCGGGTCCACGCGCGGTTAGCTCAGCTGGATAGAGCGTTGGCCTCCGGAGCCAAAGGCCACAGGTTCGACTCCTGTACCGCGCACCACCCCCTTTTTGTCGCAGTCGCCTCCAGTTTATGGCGCGCTTTCACTTGGGTGCGGTTCTCCTAGCGCGACCGTTCGTCCTTTAGGCGCCGTTTCAAGCGTGCTTGCGCTGTGGCCGCGTATGCCCGGCAAGCTCCTGAGTTGGCAAAGGGATTTTGGTCGGGCGCGAGTTTCTCGGTCGGGTCTGAGTTCGAAAAGTCTGGGTGAACAGGCACAAGCAGGTCGCACGGCAAACGCCGGATCCGACCGATGCTGCCCTCCAGAATCCGGTCCATGCCTTCGGAAAACCGATAAGTATCGTCGGATACAGGGTTTAGGCTGTCCGCGTACACCAGATCGATGCAGGTGCCGGCTTGGCACGTCTGCCAAGTCCAGCTCGTCCCGCCCGGCGTATGACCCGGGGTATGTTGCGCAGTGACGGCGACTCCCCCCAAGCGCACCACTTCGCCGTCGGCGACCTCCCTCACATTCGAAACTGCAGGAAACCCCATTTCCGAGAGTCCATATTGAGGATCATCCGGCAGAGGGCCTCCGGTGCGCAGCGCGGCAGCGGCAGCAGGGCTGGCCAGTACGACGGCGCCACTGTGTCGTTGTAAGGCGGAAACGCCACCGACGTGGTCATAATGTGCGTGCGAGGTGGCGATGAACCGAACGTCTTCGATCCGAAAACCGAGCTGACGTAGGTTGTTTTCAATGAGCTCGGCCGACTGCGGCAGGCCTCCGTCCAAGAGGAGAAGGCCGTCCTCCGTGGAAATCAACACCGAGGAAAGGCCCTTTACGCCGACATACCAAGTGTTTGCCGACAAAGGAAACGGCGTCTGTGGCGCATTCCATTCCTCGCAAGAGTTGCACTGGATCGCCGGGTCGTAGTCCGCCGCTTCCGAAGAGTTGAGCAATAGCCACATCCGGCCTCCGAACTCTTCTACTAAACTCATAGTTGAAAATCGGCAAGGCGAGACGCGTGGGGTCTATGGGGCAGCGACAAGGCACTCAGAACGGGACTTTTTGCATCGGATACTGATTTTCTCGCCGCCTTTGATCACCACGGTGCGGCTTAGCCAAAAGCCGTCTCCGAAGTCTGCCCACATTTCGTAGGTGCCGGCGGGAATGGGCCCGGCGGGGTGGGCGGCCGTCCCGGACCGAAACTCTACCGGAACGCCTCCTTTGACCTCGATAAACCCGAGCTCGGCTGGCGCTGGTGGGGCGGCCACCACTTTGGGGAGGGCAGGAGCCACCACTTCGGTGTGGGTTGGACGAATTGGCGCTGTGGGCGGTACAGGCTCCGTTGCCACCGTGGGTGGGGGACTGGGTTGCTCCGCGACCACCACCGGATCGAGGGGCAACGGCGCGGCGAAAGCGGGCTCGTCCGAGACCTGTGCGGGCCGCGGCCAAAAGTACCACGCACCACCGCCGACAAGGCCGAGGACGGCGACCACTGCTGCGACGGTGCCGGTGACGCCCAGGACGCCCGCGCCGAGCAGGAACGACGGGACGCGGCGTTTTGGGCGTGACGGAGCGTGGGATGCGGCTTCAGCGGCGGCGGCGTCGCGCACTGCGCGAGGCGACAAAATAAGAGTAGGCCGTGCACTTTCGGGCACGTTGGAGTCGAAGTGTTGCGGTCCAACGCCACCGAGGGTGGTCTCCACAATCGTGCGGTTGGCGAGGGCTCCCTCGGCGACGGACGGCGTTGGCCAGACATGATCGCGGCACAGGCGTTTGAGCGACGATCCGCTAAGTGTGGCTGCGAGCTGTTCGCACTCGTGAACCACTTCGACGGCCGATGGCCGCTCTTCGGGGGAGAAAGCGAGCATGCGAAGAAGCAGATCCACCATCGGTGCGGGTGTGTCTGGCAGCAGCGCCGACAGATGTTCCGCAACGAAAGCGTCAAACTTATCTCGTGAACAGGCCAGTCCAAACTGCGCCCGGGGGGAAAGTTCTCCGAAGAGGCAGGCGCCGCTGAGGCCCTGGTACAGGGTGACGCCGAGGGAAAAAATATCGCTTGCAGCGCCCACAACTGCGTCGCCGTCCAGTCGCTCGGGCGCCATGTACAACAAACTGCCGACAACCGAACTGTCCTGAGTTTTTGCGGACCGAATGAGGTTGTCGGTGGTCGTGCGCGCGATGCCAAAATCCAACAGTTTGACCTCGCCGTGTCGGCTGATCCGAATGTTGGCGGGCTTAATGTCGCGATGGATGAGGCGAAGCTCCTTTCCGTCGGGGGTGCGCGCTGACCAGGCCACATGAAGAGCCTCGGCGACTCTCTCCGTGACCTCGATCAGGGCGCGGTGTGGGAGGCGCTCTCCCTCGAAAAAGGTCTCCAGATCGGCGCCGTCGACGTATTCCGTGACGAGTGCGATCCTTCCTTCCAGGAACACCAGGTCGTTGACGCGCACGATCGTGGGGTGGTTGAGCGCTGCGAGCAGGTGTGCCTCGTCCTTTAGGCGCTGCACCGGCTGGCTATGGGGGTCGAGGTTTTCGTGTAGGACCTTGACCGCGACTTCGGTGGTGACCCCCGCAGCGCTGCGCATGGCCGCGACGTAAACCTCACCGAATCCGCCTGCACCGACGCAGTGGCGAATTTGGAATTGTCGTCGTTCGGAGGGAGTGGGATCGTGTTCAGCCATGATGATGTAGCCATCATACACGAAATGGCGAGGAGGATTTGATGGTCAACTACTTGACTATTTTCTTCTACCCGGGAGCGGTGGACTGGGTTAGGTCGGTCGCATGAAACCGATTGCAGCGATTGCCGAGCGCCTCGGCCTGTCTTCCTCCGAATGGTCCCCCTACGGCCACCACAAAGCCAAGCTGGAGTTGGGTCGGCTCGCCGCTGCACCCCGCGGGAAATTGGTCTTGGTATCGGCCGTTACGCCCACTCCTGCAGGGGAGGGGAAGACCACCACCAGTATCGGCCTGGGGCAAGCGTTGCATCGGCGAGGGGAGAGCGCCATTCTCGCCTTGCGCGAGCCTTCGGTGGGCCCCTGTTTTGGCGTGAAGGGAGGCGGTACCGGTGGCGGCCAGAGTCAGCTGGTTCCTTCGGACGACATCAATCTTCACTTTAACGGCGATTTTCACGCGATTTCGGCCGCGCATAATTTGCTCGCGGCGATGGTGGACGGCCACCTTCACTTTAAGAGTGCGCCGCGGATGGACGCTCGAAAGGTGGTGTGGAAGCGCGTGATGGACATGAACGATCGCTCGTTGCGGGAGATCGTTGTCGGCATGGGCGACGGCAATGGGGTGGTGCGCTCGGCCAGCTTTGACATCACCGCGGCGTCGGAAGTCATGGCGATCCTTTGCCTTTCGCGGGATCTGGCCGACCTTCGCGCCCGCCTCGGTCGGATCATCGTGGGCTACGATGAGGATAAAAACCCCGTTACCCCGGATCAATTGGGTGCGACGGGCGCGATGATGGCGCTGTTGAAAGACGCTCTGTTGCCCAACCTCGTGCAGAGTGTTGAGGGAGCGCCCGCTTTGGTGCACGGCGGTCCGTTCGCCAACATCGCCCATGGCTGCAATAGCGTGGTGGCGACCTCGATGGGGCTCCGGCTCGCGGATTGGGTGGTGACCGAGGCAGGTTTTGCGTTCGACCTGGGCGGAGAGAAATTCTTCGACATCAAGTGTGCGAGCGCCGGACTGGCACCTTCGGCGGTGGTTTTGGTGGCGACGATTCGCGCATTGAAGCACCACGGCGGTGGCGATGACTCCGCGGCGCTGGTTCGAGGTTTAGCCAACCTGGAAAAGCACGTGGAAAGTGTGGGATGCTTTGGCCATCGACCCGTGATCGCCTTGAACCGCCGGTTGGGGGATCTGGATTCCGATGCCGCCGTCCTGCGGTCATGGGCTTCAGAAGCAGGTTTGCGGTTTGCCGACTCCAATCCGTACGGCGCCGGCGGCGAAGGGTGTTCGGAGCTGGCCGATGCGGTGATGGCGTCGGCAAAAGACGTTCCGTTAAAAACGTTGTATCAACCTTCAGATTCCCCGTTGGCAAAAATCGAAGCGATCGCCAAAAACATGTACGGTGCTGAGGGGGTGGTGTTGAGCCGCACCGCCGAGCGCAAACTCGCCGACTGGACCAAGCGCGGATTCGGCCATTTACCGATTTGTATGGCCAAAACCTCGGCGTCCCTGTCCGATGATCCCACCTTGGTGGGGCGCCCGCGTGGCTTCACCCTCAATGTTCGCGATGTGGAATTGTCTGCCGGTGCCGGCTTCTTTGTGGCGCTTACCGGCGACATCGTGCGCATGCCAGGTTTGCCTGCGGTCCCACAGGCGAAGCACATCGACGTCATCGACGGGCAGATCACCGGCCTTCGTTAGACTCTTTTCGCTCGGAATTGGGTCACCAGTTGACGGTCGTTTGGCGGTACGGTATTGAAAATGAAATTCAACTTCGCCCAGAAGTGGTTTCCATGTACCTCTGCCTTTGCCGCTCGGTATCGGATCGCACCGCCCGCTCACTGGTGAAAGAGGGCGTTTGTTCTGTGCCAGAGTTGATGCGGCGCACGGGGGCTGGCACGGGATGTGGGGCCTGCGTCGAGGAGTTGGCGCGGTGTGTGGCCCGGGAGCAATCCCAAGCGGCGGAAGTGCGTTCCGCCAAGTAGGCAGCGTGGTCGGCGTCGTCGCGTTATGGGGGCGTCAACCCGCTGAGGTGTGCGCATGAAAGCCCGTGATCCCAAGCTGATCGAAGTTCTGAACGAGGTTCTCACCGGCGAGCTCGCAGCGATCAATCAGTATTTTCTTCACGCAAAGCTGTGCAAGAACTGGGGTTTTGAGCGGCTGCACGCCTACCTGCGCATGGAGTCCATCGGCGAAATGCGGCATGCCGAGGCGGTGATGGTCCGGATCCTTTATCTGGT
>SXGR01098242.1_pt1 | contig 23141 bp, 17 predicted proteins | sample 3174711 | NCBI WGS metagenome assembly SXGR01 (sample SAMN11356860, study PRJNA531348) | freshwater metagenome | isolation source: freshwater sample F1-60 | place: China: Fuxian Lake, Yuxi | collected 2017-12-25 | reverse complement strand
CGCGACCGACGGCGTCTTCTCGATGGACGGTTCGCTCGCTCCTCTGCCCGACATCTGCGCCCTGGCCGACAAGTACGACGCGCTGGTGATGGTGGACGATAGCCACGCCACCGGCATCCTCGGCCCCGGCGGACGCGGCTCGGCTGAAGCGCTCGGCTGTCTGGAGCGCATCGACATCGTCACCAGCACGCTCGGCAAAACACTCGGCGGCGCCGCGGGAGGGTTCACGGCCGGCAGCCAAGAACTTGTCGACTACCTACGCCAGCGTTCGCGGCCGTACCTCTTCTCGAATGCCGTGCCGCCGCCGATCATCAAGGCGGCGCTGAAGGCGCTCGAACTCGTATCGAAGAGCAGCGACCTGCGTGATCGTCTTCACGCTAATGCGATAACGCTGCGCGCGGGCCTGGAGAAAGCGGGCTTCACTATCAAGCCGGGCCAGCATCCGATTCTGCCCGTGATGCTCGGCGACGCCGCCCTCGCGTCGAAGATGGCAGACAAGCTGCTGGAAAAAGGCATCTACGTGATCGGCTTCAGCTTCCCGGTCGTGCCGCAGGGGCAGGCACGCATTCGTATTCAACTGTCGGCCGCGCACACGCCGGAGCAGCTTGAGCGCGCGGTGAAGGCGTTCACGGAAGTTGGCAAGGAACTGGGATTGATCGGCTGATGAATGCGCCGTAACGTGAGGACATTCTCCAAGGAACGATCTGATGAACATCGCGTGTACCGGCTGCCAGGGCGTGCTTGTCGTCGGCGAGGATAGGCTCGGCAAGACGGTACTTTGCGCCAAGTGCGGCGCCATCACGCGGATCACGGAGGGTGCGCCGAACGATGCGCCCGCCAGCAAGGGCGCGATTTCACTTGGAACGCCGCCGGCCGGCACGGATCACCGGGTCGAATCCAGCCGTAGATCGCGCGACTATGACGAGGACGACGACGATTCATCGTGGCGTCGACGACGGCCGCCACGGCTTCATGCGCCGTCCAACGGTGGGCAAAAAACCGTGTTAATCGTCGTCGCCGTGGCGGCGGTGGCGATCTTCCTCGTTTTGCCTTGCGTCAGCATCTCCATGCTCGGCTTCATCGCCCAAGTCGAAGAGGAGCGGGCCGTTCAGGAGATGCGCGTCGCGGAGGAGATGGAAATGGAGATGGTCGTCGAGGCCAGGGCGCACCAAGAACGCGCCATCGTGGAACATCGCCTTGAGCGCGATTTCCCGGAAATCGCGGAGCCAATCGTGGATGGGTTCAAGAAGGACACCAAGATTGCCATCACCAGAGACATCAAATTCGTCACGGTAAAACAAGGAAGATCGGCTGAGGTCAGAATGGCAGTGACGGTGGGGAAAGACTTGAAAGGCGTTACCATGACAGCGGATGTCGAGGCGTTAGAGGGTGCAACCAAGGGCATCCTCGTCAAGTTGGACCCGGCCAGATTATTGTTCTCGGGCGAGGTCACTGTGAGCATCATCGTCGCTGACGACGCGGCCGCGGGGGATTACCAAGTCACGATTACCGCTGCCAGTGCGGAGGCAATGCCCGCCACGGCGTTCGAATTCATTTTGGTCACGGTCGAAAAGACGAAGCGTTAGCCACGCAAGCCAATAAACAACACCGACGCCAACCGCACCAACAAGTCGCTCCCTAACGGTCGCGGCTGGTTGGGACCGGATGTTCCCTTTTTGATTCTATTTCATTTATTCATGAAATATTCCGATACTCCTCTTGCGGGGCCGGCGTTCCTCCGCTATTATTTCATAAACTCATGAAATAACAAAATACCCAGGTGCGTTATCAAAGCTGAGCATCCAGGCTGTCGCGCGGGGGACCATCCCGCCAAGAAAAAACGGCCGAAAGCGGACCGCGCTGCCCTCGACAAGGCCAGCGGGCTCTTCCGGGCACTCGGCGATGCCTCGCGCCTGAAGCTGCTCGAATATCTCTTGCAGGGCGAGTGCTGCGTCACCGAACTCGTCGAGGCGCTCGGCGAGAAGTTCTCGACCATTTCACAACGCCTGCGCTTGTTGCGCGGCGAAAGGCTGATCGTCCGCCGCCGGGAGGGAACGCATCTCTTCTATGCACTGGCCGATCGGCACGTCATCGATCTCATCCAAAACGCGTTGGCTCATGCCGCCGAGCCGGAACGAGATTCCGATTCGGCACATGAGTCCGTAATTCCAAGGAGCAAGCAAATGGATCATCATCACGACCACACGCACAAGCACGGCAAAGCCTGCGGCCACACCGCGGTCGAGCACGGCGACCACGTCGATTACCTACACGACGGCCACATGCATCACCCCAAGGGCAAGAAGATCGAAGAGCACGTTCTTGAAGTGTCTAAGACGAATCCCAGCGATTGCACGCCGAAGCACAAGTGCGAGGGGCACACGAAGGACCACGTGCATGGCCCCGACTGCGGCCATGAAGCGGTGCCGCACGGTGATCACGTCGATTATCTCGTGGACGGCCACCTGCACCATCCGCACGGCAATCATTGCGACGATCATGGGCCGGTGAAAGTAGTGAAATGACGAAGAGATCATGTCGCTCGTCGCCGAAACGAATTTCGCGGCGAGCGGCATGGTTTGCTTTATGGACACGCTTGGCGGATGAACGCTTCGAGCACGTCAATCATCTTATCCTTGACTCGACGCCCGGTGTCCAGCACCTCGTCATGACGAATCGCCCCGCCTCCCAGTCCCGCCGCCTTGTTGGTGATGCACGAGATCGCGGCGCACTCCATGCCCAGCCGGAACGCCGCCTCGATCTCGCGGCCCGTGGACATACCGACAACATCGGCGCCGCATGCACGCAACGCGCGAATCTCGGCCGGCGTTTCATAGCATGGCCCGGTCAATTGGGCGTAGACTCCTGTCGGTAGTTGCAGCATTTCGAGCAAACGCGGCGAATAAGGGCATTCACTTCGGGTTTCGCGATCGCGCCCCCAATACGGCCGGGTGCAGTCGAGATGATCGCGTAACGCCATCAGAGCGCCGGGTTGTAGGTCGTCACGGATGCCGCCCGCCGCATTCGTGACGAGCAGGATTTTCGCGCCTAGTTCGCGCGCGATGTGGATCGGCTGGACGACACGCCGCCACGGATGGCCTTCGTAATAATGCAGGCGCCCCGCGAAGACCAATACCGCCACGCCCGCCCACCTTCCCAACAGCAGCACACCGCGATGCCCCGCGACGCTGGGTGTGTCTATCCCAGGCACGCACCCAAACGGCACCTCGACTGCGTCCTCCAGCCGATCAGCCAGGTCGCTCAATCCCGAACCCAGGATCAACGCAATACGCGGTAATCGGCCGCGTGCGAGCCCTTGCAGTTCCAAATAGTTAATGATGCGGTGCGTCATCGGACCGTGGTGCCTCTGCAACGCACTCTACTCGCTCCAGCGTTGGAACAATTGATGCTCGACACCGAGCTGATCGCAAACGCGGCCCACGATGAAATCGATCGCGTCAGCCAGCGTGTGCGGCTTCGTGTAAAACCCTGGCGACGCGGGCAAGACGACGGCGCCTACCTCCGCGCAGGTGGTCAGATTACGTAGCTGCACGACGCTCATCGGCGTCTCGCGCGGCACCAAAATCAGCTTGCGTCGTTCTTTGAGATGAACATCCGCGGCGCGATGGATGAGATTTTGCGACAAACCGTGCGCGATGGCCGCCGCAGTGCCGGAGCTGCACGGGCAGATGACCATGCCGCCGGTGAGAAAGGTCCCCGAAGCGATGCCGGCCATGAAGTTGCGATGATCGTGATAAATTACCGTGCCCTGATCCGGCGGATTGGGAAGCAGATCGGCAAGGCGAAAATGTGCGCCATCGATCTTGCGGTCCAATTCCTGTTCGATCACTTGCAGCGCGGCCGGGCTGAGCACGAGATGCACGGTCCGCCCGGCGCGAAGGAGCACTTCGAGCAATCGCACGCCGTAGGGCGCGCCGCTCGCTCCGGTCATCGCCAAGACGAGATCACTGACGGCCATGAGTATCCGCTCACTTGGACTGTTCCTGATCGACAGGCGTTTTGTCTTCGCAGCTCGGTATCGGCTGGCCATTGTTGTCGCCGGCCGTCGGCGGTGATGGCGGAGCGGCGCTGTCCGAATGCGATCGGCTCATCACTTTGTCCTTCACGCTTTCCGCCATGTTCTCCGCGATATTCTCCAGTTTTTCCGTCACCGGCCCGACGATCGGCGGCATCTCCGTCGGATTGCCCGTCACGATTGGCTTTTTCCAGAAGTGGTACACGCAATAGATACCGACGCCCGCAATGACGACAAGCACAATGATCGGCTTAACATACCGCGATTCGGCCTCGATCAGCTCGATAATGGTGTCCGTAAACCAGTAGCCGAGGAAGAAAAGCAGACTGACGCCCGGAATCGCGTAGATGCCGTCCGCCAACAGAAAATGGGTGATCGGCAGCTTGGTGATGCCCGCCGTCAAGAATATCGGCGCGCGAATGCCGGGCGTGAGCCGCGCGAACAGTAGAATCTTCACGCCATATTCCTTGAAGTTCTCGGCGATTCTTGCGAATCGTTCGGGCGTCAACAGATGCTTGCGAACGAACTGAATCTGAATGAGCTTGGCGCCGAAGAACCGCCCGATCAGGTAAAGGAAGCTGTCGCCAATGATGACGCCGACGATGCAGACCGGCAGCATGATCCACGTGTAGACTTTGCCGCTGGTTGCCATTGCGCCGCCGAGCACGATGGGAAGTTCCTCGGGCATGGGAAATCCCAGACCGGTGGCGAGGATGCCAAGGAACACCCCTAGGTAGCCCCAGCTGTCGATGAGTTCTTTGAAATCGTGCATGGATTCCGTTTCGTTGAGCCGGCTACTACAGACACGGCGAGCAAGCAATTATCATCTCGCGCCGCTGATCATTTGGAATCATAAAACAGACTCTAACCTGGGTACAATACGAACTTCCGAGAGGATTTTCCCCATGAAACTCGGCCTCATCAATTCCGCGTGGGCCCAATCGGGGCGCGACACCTCCTACGGCATCCGCATGACCAAGGAGATCGGCTTCGACACCATCGACATCTTCGCCGATCCGCTCGATATCGACGTCAAGGAACGCAAGCTCATCAAACGTGAATGCGACAAAGCCGGGCTGCCGATCGTCAGCGTGGCTTGCGTTGCAGTCGGCCTGGTCGATTTCAATCCGAGCGTCCAGCGTTTTCACATGACGCGCGCACAGGCGTTTCTCGACATGGTCTACGAGTTCGATGCCAAAAACCTCCTGCTCGTTCTCGGCGAATACATCTGGGAGCAGCAAGTGATTCCACCCAAGGAGCAATGGCAGATCGCCGTCAAGAACCTGCGCGAGCTGGGCAAATATGCCGAGCGCCTGGGCGTGCAGATCGCGCTCGAGCTGGAGCCGTTCAAGCTATCGCTCTTGAACAGCGTCGATAGCATGGTGCGCTTCATCGACGATGTGAATCCTCCCGCGGTGCGAGCCAACATCGACATCTCGCACCTGGAGTTGGCGAAGGTGAAGCCGGAGGAGCTGCGGCGCTTGAAGGGCAAGGCGATTCACGTGCATCTCAGCGATTGCGACGGAAAGGTGCACGGGGATCTGCCGCCGGGCCGCGGTGTGATGAACTTCGAGCCGTACCTGCGCGAGATCAAGGCGCTGGGCATCGACGGCGCGTTGTCGATCGAACTGGAGTATTCGCCCGAGCCGGCCAAGATCGCGGAGTGGGTGCGCGAGGCATACACGGCGACGGATCGATTGATGCAGGCAGCGGCGTTGCGCGGCTAGGCATTTCCCCCCTCTCCCCACCGGGGGAGAGGGGCCGGGGGTGAGGGGGCGGTCCCACGCGGTAACATTTTGCCCGATCAAGAGCAGGACAGAATTGATATGAAAGCGGACCCATACCTCAAAGCGCGCGCACGCGAACTGCGCCGCAACATGACGCCCGCGGAGCGCATCCTGTGGAACGCCTTGCGAGGCCGACGATTTGCTGGTTTCAAATTTCGTCGGCAGCAAGTCTTCGGTACGTATGTGCTCGACTTCTACTGTGCGAATGCGCGATTGACGATCGAGGTTGACGGCGAAACCCATCTCGAAAAAAGTAAGGACGATGAACGGAGATCGGATTGGCTCGAGAAGCAGGGTGTCAAGGTCTTGCGGTTCTGGAATAACCAGATCTACGATGAACTCGAGGCTGTGCTGGAATTGCTTTTTCGGGAGTGCGAGGCCCGACGAGACATGGGCGCGAAGGACATGAATCAATAAGGCTATTTTCGGGTAGAATCTCGCCGGCACACACGCTGTTCTCGGGAGGCAACAATGCCCGAAATACTACGAAGCGCAACGCTGTCGATCGAACAAGGAATTGATCTCCCGATGAGTCCGCCAATCGTTATCATCCGACGCGGAAAGGATGGCAAGCCGGTCTGCCAACTGCCTATCAATGCGACGGGCGTGGTCATCACCGGCCCCAGAGGCGCGGCGATTCGCAATCTAAACTGGAACGAACTTGTCGAGCTGGCAGAAAGCTAATCACGCAGGTTCTGCATGGGGCCGCCCCCTCACCCCCGGCCCCTCTCCCCCGGAGGGGAGAGGGGAGAAATTACACTTTCACGCACCGCTTTTCACGTGCCGAGGTCAACAGCGCATCCATCACCCGTGCCGATTTAATCGCCTCCTCCGGCGCCGGCCACACCGGCTGATCATCGAGCACGTAACGCCCGAAATCCTCCAGCATGCACTGGATCTGATCGTAGCCTGGCACGACGAACTCCTCGGCGCCGGGATTCTCGTTGTACTGCACCGTGTACGCCGCCTTGCGCGGCAGCCACATATCGGGCACGTTGAGCGTGCCTTTTTCGCCGACGATTTCGAGCCATTGTCGAAACGGATGCACGAAGCCGCAGTCGAAGTTCGCTATTCTCCCGTCCGCGAACCAGAGTGTCGCGCTCATGGCGACATCAACGTCGAATTGGAGACGCGCCGCCGCCCATACCTTTATCGGCTCCTCGCCGAACGCCCAGCGAATGCCGTAGACCGGATAGCAGCCGACGTCGAGCAGCGAGCCGCCGGCCATATTCGCTTGCAGCCGAATGTTCGTCGGATCCATCGGCAACTGAAACGTGAACGCACTGGTGACGCGCTCGACGCGGCCGAGCTTGCCGCCTTGCAGAAATTCCTTGATCGCGCGCGTGCGCGGATGGTGCGGCCACATGAAGCCGTCCATCAGCTTGATCTTCTTCGACTGGCAATAGCTGACGAGCGCCTCGCATGCGCGCGCTGTCGACGTGAGCGGCTTCTCGCACAGGACGTGCTTGCCACGGTCGGCGGCCTTGCGCGTCCATTCGTCGTGCAGCGTGTTAGGCAGCGGATTATAGACAGCATCGATGCCCGGATCGTCGAGTAGCTCTTCGTAACTGCCGAATGCTCGCGGTATGCCTGCCGCCTTCGCCGCAACTTGAGCTTTTTGCAGCGAACGACTGGCGATGCCGACAAGCTCGGCGTTGGATGCCTTCGCAAAGGCGGGCAGCAGCCGGTCGTTGATCTTGGCGACGCCGAGGATGCCCCAGCGGAGTTTTTTGGTCATTCGTACCTCAGGTCTGCCGTTTGCGGCTTGGCGTTCGCATGGCCCCGTGCGGCGAATTTATCAATACCGAGCGATAGCTTCTTGACATCCACGTGGGCCGGGACGGCGAATAGAAAAAGCACCATAAGGTGATTCCCATGGCAATCTCGGGAGCAAACCGACGTCAGCATTTCGTGGCTCTAGGATCAGGCATTCCGGCATCGATTTGCGGTTGGCGTGCAATCATACGTCGGATTACTCGCCGAAGCCTATCGTCGTGGGCGGCGCCAAGATCGCGCGCCATTGCGTCTGTTGCCACCGAACATCACTTCACGCAAGGGCGATGCGTCATTTACGGATGAGTCCGCAGTTCGTCACACCGCCACTACCGGCAACGCCAGCGCCCGCCCCGTGTATGGGACTCGCATCGCTATCGTCCCATGTTCTCCGGAAACTCCACGCCGCGATAAATGTCCGCCAGCTTGATATTGACGGGAATACTTGTGAACGCGAACGTCTGTTCCAGCCCGCGAAACTCGGTCAGCAACCAGCCGCCGTCCTGCTGACGAACGTAGCGTTCCACGAGCGGTTGGTCCTGCGCGATCAGCACATACTCCTGCAACGACGGGATTTGCCGAAAATGCCCGGACTTCGCGCCGCGATCGTATTTCTCCGTGGAGTCGGATAATACTTCCATGAGCACACGCGGGTTCAGCAGCGTATCGAACATTTTGTCTTCGAACTGCGGCTCCTCGCAAACGATGATGACGTCGGGGTAGGTGTACAATCCGGTCGCATCGACCTTGACGCGCAAATCACTCGTCAAGGCGCGGCACGGACCGTCATCCAGTTGATTACGCGCATTGTGCGCGACGTTGTCCTTTATGAGCGTGTGCTCCCAACTCGCCCCCGCCATGGCGAACATCTCGCCGTGATAGAATTCACTCCTGAACTCGGCTTTGCGTTCGCGCGCCAAATACTCCTGCGGGGTCAGCGTGGTTTTCGGGACGCTTGACATGACGATACCTCCATCGCGGCATTGTACCCGAAGTAACGATCCCTCGCTAGACCGCCACCACCGGCAACGCCAGCGCCCGCCCCGTCTGCCACTCACGCTCGCCGCGAATCACCTCGTGATACAACGTATCACGCTCAACAGGCACTCGGCCCGCTTCCTCGATCAAGCGGCGCAACTGCGCCACCGTCAACTCTTGCGGGGAATCGCTGCCGGCGTCGTGGTAGATCTTCTCGTGGACGACCGTGCCGTCGATGTCGTCGGCGCCGCAACTCAAAGCGAGTTGGGCCGTCGGGATGCCGAGCATGATCCAGTACGCCTTGATGTGCGCGAAGTTGTCGAGCATCAGCCGGCTAATCGCGATCATGCGCAGGTCCATGATCGCGCTGGCCTTTTGGATCTTGCGATCGACGCCGAGCTTGGTGTTGTCGGGATGGAACGCGAGCGGGATGAGCGTCTGGAAACCGCCGGTCTCGTCCTGCAGTTCGCGCAGCTTACACAGGTGATCGATGCGATGCAGCGGCTTCTCGATGTGGCCATAGAGCATCGTCGCGTTGGAGCGCAGGCCGAGCTCGTGGGCCTCGCGATGGATACGCAGCCAGGAGTCGGTGTCGGCCTTGTGCTCGCAGATGAGGTCGCGCACCTCCGGATGAAAGATCTCCGCTCCGCCGCCGGGCAAGCTGCCGAGGCCGGCGTCCATGAACTCGGCGAGAATGTCCTTGGTCGGCCGACCCGTCAGCCGCGCGAACCAATCCCATTCGACGGCCGTGTAGGCTTTGAGATGTAGCCGGGGATAGTGCTGATGGACTATGCGTACGACATTGAGATACCACTCGAACGGCAACTGATGGTGCAGCCCGCCGACGATGTGCAACTCGGTCGCGCCGCGAGCCTGGGCTTCGTCGGCGCGATGCAGGATCTGCTCGTCGGGCATGACGTAGCCCTTGTCGCTCTTGAGGTCGGCCCGGAACGCGCAGAAGACGCAGCGATAGACGCACACGTTGGTCGCGTTGAGATGCGTGTTGACGTTGTAGTACGCGACATTGCCGTTCTTGCGCTCGCGCACCAGATTGGCGAGTTCGCCGAGCGTGAAGAGATCGACGTGTTCTTCGAGAAACAGGCCGTCCTCGAAGGAGAGCCGTCGGCCGGATTCGACTTTGGCGCGGATATCTTGGAGGGTCATGGGATGGACTCGTGGTCGTGATCTTGGGCTATTGTACAAACCGAGATGCGCAGGAGCAGATAACCGCGTCCAATAGAATTGCTGGTCGGCGCCAGCGAGCCGTTGAAACATTTCTGCCGGCAGATCCGTGTAGATTCACAGTCCTTCGCGCAGCAACAAAGGCCCGCTTGGAGAGCCGGGCCTTTGCTCGTGTTTTTCGGAAACCGAAGCACCTAGGTTCAAGCGTTCGCCTTGAACGCACCTTCGGGCAGCGGCGTGGCGCCTTGCAGATGGCCTTCGTCGTGCCGGCCTTCGCCGAACAACAGAAGCAGCGGGCTGGCGACGTAGATCGAACTGAAGGTGCCGACGATGACGCCGATCACCATCACGAACGCGAACAAATGTACGCCCGGACCGCCGAAGAAGTAGAGCACGACAACGACCAACCACACCGTCAACGAGGCGAGCACCGTTCGGCTCAAGGTCTGGTTGATGCTGTCATTGATCATCTTGGGCGTCAGGTCGGGGTTTTTGCCTCGCACTTCGCGGATGCGGTCGAAGACCACGATCGTGTCGTTGACTGAGTAACCCACGAGCGTCAAGAGGGCGGCGACTGACGCAAGATCGAGCTTGAAGTCGTCCAGCATCAACAGATCGCCGACGAAAGTGCCGTGGACGAAATAGCAAGCGGCGATTGCACCCAGGGTGAAGAAGAGATCGTGGATCAGGCAAAGCACCGCGGCGAGACCGAAGGTCCAGTTGCCGAACCGGAACCAGAGGTAGAGCGCGATCGCCGCCCAGCTTGCCAGGATCGCCCACAAGGCGCGCAGACGGGTTTCGGTCGCCAAGGCGCTGTCGAAGTTCTCAAGCCGATCGGGCAGCGGCCGCCGCGCGAACGCTTCGACGGTGGTCTGGATGCCCTTTTCGACTTTGGCCACATCTTCGTCCTTTAGCTCCTGCCCGAATGAAATCTTGAGAACGCCATACTTCCCTTCTGCGTCGTCTTTGCCTTCGGGAACGACCTCGAACAGGAATGGCAGCTGGGCCTTGTCGTCTGTCAGTTCAAAGGCGCGCCGCAATTCGCGATTCAACAGCGACTTGACGAAGCTCTGCGAGGCGCTGGCCGGCTTCTCGGCTTTCTTTTCTTCCTCGGTCTTCTTGTCCTCCGCCTTGGCATTGGCCGGGGGCTTTTCGTCGTAGAAGCGGAAGCGGATCTCGCGTTGCTCGTCGAGTTTGCCCTTGTTGTCGGCCAGCGCATACACCTTTTTCAAGAGTTGCACGTCCCCTTCGCGCAGCAACTGGTCGAGACAGGTCTGCACCAATTCGGGTTCTTTCTCGGTGGTGCGAACCATGAAGTTTCGGCTAAACCCGGAGTTGATCTCGGCTCGAATTTCATCCGAGTCGCCGCCGTGATAAAGCAAATCGACCGACGGTTCCGACAAGAGACTGGCCCGCTTCTTGATAAGGGCAAGTCGTTCCTCCGGCGTGCCTTCGGGGATGTTGTTCAAGGAGACGGCATGCCACTCCTCCTTTTGCTTGTCGCGGCCCTTGCCGTCGCCATTGGGGAACCACAGATTGTAGCGGCGGCCCTCGTTATCGATTTGCTTCACTTCAACGTTCTTGAGCACTTCTCTCTGATGAGTTTCCGAAACGAGCTCACGAATCGTGGCTGCGGTGACGCCCTTGATCAGCTTGCCGCCGTACGCGGTGCCGCCCTGAAAATCGATGTTGAGATCGTTGGGAAGCCGGCCGATGAAGAGCGCGACGCCGAGGATGGAGACGGCGAGCGTGGCGCCGAACACGACGTAGCGGATGCTCATGAAATCGATGTCGGGCTTGGCGAAGAGCCGCATCATCGTGAGCTTGGACAACCAGCCCTTGGACTGCCAGAAGTCGAACATGACGCGGGTCATGTACAGCGAAGTAAAGAGGCTGATGACCAGGCCGACCGTCATGCTCACCGCGAAGCCCTTCAAGTTGTCGTTGCCGACGACGTACAAGACGATGGCCGTGAAGATGCTCGATAAGTGCGTATCGATGATGGTGGGCAAGGCGCGATCGTAGCCGTTGCGGATGGCCTGCAAGAGGCTGGCGCCGCGTTCGCGTTCCTCGCGCAGTCGTTCGTAGATGAGGACGTTGGCGTCGACCGCCATACCTAGCGTGAGCACGATGCCCGCGAGGCCCGACAGCGTGAAGGTCGCCTGCACCGCGACCATGAAGCCGACGGTGAGGAGGAGGTTGGCCATCAACGCGATCGAAGCGACGACGCCTGCGAAACGATAATACACCAGCATGAACGCCAGCACCGCGGCGAAGGCCAGGCCGATGGCGCGCACACCCTGTTGAATCGTGTCCGCGCCGAGCGTGGCGCCGATCGTGCTTTCGCTGACGGGTTGCGGCTTCAAGGTCGCGGGGAGCCGACCGGCACGCAGGATGTTGACCTGCGCGTCGACTTGTTTCTGCGTGAAGGTTGGGCTGCTGATCTGCCCCGACGTGCGAATTTCCGAGTTAATGGTGGGGGCGGACATCACCATGCTGTCGAGGATGACCGCCAGATGCCGATACTTGCGGGTGTTTTCCGGTCCCGTTCCTTCGGAAACGTTCTTGCGCGTGATGGTGCCGAACAACTCGCCGCCTTCGTTGTTGAAAACGAAATGGACCGTCGGCCGCATGTCCTGGCCCGGAGCGCCATAGGCGTTCTGCAGGAAGCTGCCGTCGATCTTGCGCGTACGGATGGTCGGGTTGGCCGGCTCGAATTCGGGATCGCGCGTCAGGATGAAGTACTCAATCTCCTTCTTGCGGCGTTCCTCTTCGGGGAGGTTGCGATCCTTGCACTCGCGGCTATAAAAGAGCGACCCTTGCAACATGAAGCGTTCGGTGCTGCCAGCGATCTCGGGAAGCTGGGCGGCGGTATTGCGCCGGCGACGAGCCTCGTGCCAGGCGGAGTTGCGGGCGCCATCGGTGCGGGCGGAATTGTCGAGGTTGAGTGAACGCCGCTCTTCAGGCCCAAGCTCGACCCAGCTGTACGTCACGATGCTCTTGGCGCCACGAGCGGTGATGATTTCGTACTTCTTCGCCTTGAATTCCTTGCCTTCCTTTTCGCGCGGGCCCGGAGGCGGCAGTCCTTTTTCCTGAGCGGCCGCGATTTCATTGCCGGCCTCGGAATCCTTGATCGCATCATTGATCAACTTCTTCGCGTCCTCGATCGCCTTGCTATCGTCGTGGCTGTTGGCGAGGATGCGGAACTCGAGGCTACCCACTTTCGAGACCAAGTCCTTGATGCGCTGCACTTCCTCGACGCTAAGGTCTTTGCCCTGTTTCTTGTCTTCCATGTGCTTGTTGATCTTGTCCATGATCTCCTGCACGGGCGGTCCGTAGAGCTTGCGGATGAAATCGCGGATCTCTTTATTGTCGGGTCCGTCTTCGAAAATGCGATCAATGTTGTCGCCGACGAGCGGGTCCAGAAGCGATAGGGCCGCCTGCCCGATGATCGTGCCTTTGGTCAAGACGAATGACGTGAGTTGATCGACACGATCGGGGGCGATGCGCTCCATGTCTTCGCGATACGGCTCTTCCTCGACCTTCAACGGCGACCCGTCCGGGTTCAAGGGGTACCAGCCCTTGGCGGGAGGCTCGACAGAAGGTACTACCCCCTTGCTCCTCTCCGTGCTGAGGTAGACGACCTTGCCTTGAATGGCATAGTCGCCGGGCATGTACTGCGTCTTTTCGCTCCAGGGCTTGACGAGCCACTTTTCGCGGATCTGCGTCATCGTCTCGTCCCACGCTTGTTTCTTGATCCAGTTTTGGATCGTTTTCGGCGTGGTGGCGTATTGCGTCTTGTTGAGGGCGTTGAGGACGTACTTGGTGAAGCCGAGTTGATTGGGCGACCCGGCCGGCCGCGAAGGGATGCCGTCGAAATTGCCGATTTCAAGGCTTGCGATGGCCGCCCGTTTTTCCGGGTTGTTGTAGATGAGGGCCCAGTATTCAAGCGATTTCTCTTGCAGGCGTTTCCAGGATTCCGAGGTGCTGAAGAGTTCCTTCTGCCAACGCGTATCGGACTGGATCGACTGGATCTGATCGGCGAGTTCGAGGATCTTGCCACGGCCGACTTCGAGCTTGCGTTTGGAGTCTTTGGGTACGAATGCCGTGTCGAGCTCAGCCAAAAGCTCACGCCAGCGGTCTTCGGCTTTCTTGGCGCGATGGGTGCCGCCGGTGGGCAGAATGATCTCGATACGGCCTTCGCCGCCGGCGGGGCGGATAGTGATGTTGTAAAGATCATTAGGATCGATGCGGCGTTTAAGTGATTCGGCGAGGACGTTGATGTCCCTGACCGGATCGAACTTGTTGTCGGTGTCGAGGTTCTTGCGCAGATCGATTTCATAGACGAGAATGGTCCCGCCGACGAGATCGACGCCGAGCTTGAAGCCCCCCGCATCGCCGCTGCGATATTTCATGGTGGCATCGATCGTGACGAACGCCGCCAGAATGCACGGCACGATGCAGATCGCGAATCTCCAGAAGAACTGTTTCATGGCGCAGGTTCCATTCTTGCCGCGTGCGGTCCAGCGCTCGAAATCGAGTCAGCGAACGCTCAACTGCAGGCGACTGCGTCTCAGGCGGTCGGTTTGATATTGGTATTGCTGCTGGCGGAAGCGGGAACGGCCGCGTCCTTGCTTTCTTCCTTGGGCTTCAAGATGCGGACGATGGCACTCTTCCTGATTTTCATCCGCGCGTTCTCGTCGATCTTCAAAGTCACCTCGTCATTGGTTTCATCGACATGAGCAATCACTCCGATGATTCCCGCGGACGTCTCGACTTTGTCGTTCTTCTTCAGTCCCGTGAACAGGGCCTCTTGCTCGCGTTTCTGTCGACGCTGCTGCGGCAACAGGACGACGAAATAGAACAAGAAGAAGAGAATCGGCAGCAAAAAAATGCCGTTCTCCCAAATGCTCTTCTCCGGCTGCACCTGTTTCTGCTGATCGTCCGCGAACAGGATTAGAGAGTCGATCATGATCGCGTGTCCTTACCCAAACGTTTTCTGCCTGCCAAAGCCCGCCGCGCGAGCAAGGAAGTTGTGCCTAGTCCTCGGATTCAAGAGGTCTATCTTAGAGATTCTCCCCCCCAGCGGGCAAGCCGATCTGCGCAAAACGCACTGAAACGGCCGCCGACTATCGCGTCGCGCATTTGGGCCATCAGGCGGTTGTAAAACGTCAGATTGTGTAGCGACAGCAGTGTCGGCCCCAGCATTTCATCCGCGAGAAACAGGTGATGCAGGTAGGCCCGGCTGTACTGGCCGCACGTCAAACATGGACAATCGGACTGCAAGGGCGCCGGATCTCGCTTGTGAATCGCATTGCGGATCTTGATTTGGCCGGCGTCGGTGAACGCACAGCCGTTGCGGCCGTTGCGCGTCGGCAATACGCAGTAGAAAAAAACGATTCCGCGCGCAACTCCCAGGACGAGATCGAGCGGTTTGCCAACGCCCATGAGGTAATGTGGCTTGTCGGCGGGGAGCGCGTCCGCGGCAGGCTCCAGGGCGGTCACCATTTGCTGCGTGGTCTCACCGACGCTGAACCCCCCCAGTGCGTAACCGGGAAAATCGAGTCGGGTCAACGCCTCGGCACAGCGGATGCGCGTCGCGATGTCGGTTCCCCCTTGCACGATCGCGAACAGCGCCTGATCCGCGCGCGTATGTGCCGCCCGGCAACGCTCCGCCCACAGAATGGTTCGCCGCACCGCGACTTCGCGATAATCAGGCGGCGTATCGGCGGGGGGGCATTCGTCCAGGCACATGGCGATGTCCGAGCCAAGGTTCTCCTGAATGCGTATCGCTTTCTCCGGGCTCAGTTCGAGCAAGTCGCCATCGATGTGCGAGCGGAATACGGCCGCGCGATCGTCGATCTTGAGGTTGGCGGCGAGGCTGTAGACCTGATAGCCGCCGCTGTCGGTGAGGATGGGGCGACGCCAATTCATGAACGTGTGCAACCCGCCGAGCTCAGCGATGAGTTCGTCGCCAGGGCGCAACGTGAGATGATAGGTGTTGCCGAGCAGGATTTGCGTGCCCGCGTCGTCGAGCTGCGCGGGGGTGAGTCCCTTGACGGTAGCCTGCGTGCCGACGGCCATAAACGTGGGCGTCTCGACGCTGCCGTGCGCGGTATGAAAACGTCCGCGGCGCGCTTTGCCGTCGGTGTGGAGAAGCTCGAAGCGAAAGGTCATGTCGGCATTGTAGCGGCAACCAATCAATCTTGGCACGATTCCGCAGTCTGCTCCTGGCTCCAGTACCGTAACTCGTCGCCCGTGAGCCGATTCGGCAGGACGCACTCGTGCAGCCAACCGCCGTTATCTTCGACCGACCACAGGACGCGCACCAGAATAGTCGTCGCGCCACATTCGTGCAACGGCTCGACCGCGAGAAGGGTATTCTCCGGCAACTGGCGTTCGAAATACAGACACACGCCGCTGGCCGAAATATCGCGCACGCGGGCAAACTCATCGAAGCCCTCGTGCATGTCCCTGGAGCGCACCCGCGCGATGCGGTCGCACAGAACCCGCGCGTTCGCCCGCCGTTCGAGAACGTTGCTGGTCCCGCCATCGGACAGCCAGGTCTCATGGACGATCCGGTTCTTGCCCGATTTCTTGGCCCGATACATCAACTCATCGACCTGATGCACCATGGCATCGACATCCCGCGTCGGTCTGGGAAACGTCACGGCGCCGATGCTGAGCGTCACGGGCCATCTCTTGGCAGCCATCTCTTCGGCAAAGCGCTCGCGAATTCGTTCCAGCGTTGTCTGCGCGCCGACGTCGTCGCAATCCAGCAGCAAGAGCGCGAATTCATCGCCGCCGAGCCGGGCGAGCACGTCGGTGACCCGGATTTCTCGCTGAATGATGCGCACAAGCTCGCACAATACTTCATCACCGGCCGCGTGGCCGAGGTTGTCATTGATCCACTTGAACTGATCGAGATCGAGGTAGGCGAGGGTGAGCGGCTGCTCCAAACGGAGAGCGTGCTCGATATTCAGGCTGACGTTTTCGTAGAAGGTTCGACCGTTGGCTGCCCCAGTCAAAGGGTCGGAGCGGGCCAGCTTCTTTTCGAGGAACAGACTTACGCGCAAGCGCGCCAGCAAACTGGATGTAATAATGAAGATGCCAAAACGGCTGATGCCGTTCCAGATCTGAACGACGGGAGGAATGTGCAATCCCTCGGCAATCTCGACGTATTGCCAGCTGACGGCGCAGACAATCGACATCAGAGCGCCCTGGGCAAAACCGCCCCACCAAGCGGCCAATGCGATAGGGATGAGGTAATAAATCGCGACCGAAAGTTCGGGGCCGCTGTGATAGTCGAAGAGACTGATGGCAACCACCAGTCCAAACCCGGCCAACGCCAGTGCGACGGCGCGCCAGCCGTCCATGAAGATGCGTGTAGCCAATTCGGTCCGCTCGGCGCCGAGCAGCCGGTGCGATTCTCCCATGGTCTTTAGGACCGGAGCCGGTTTCCCACCCGGTTCTCGCGAAGGAGGCCTCGCCATGAACGACATCTCCCGGATCAAATATGCGAACCCGTGCGTCCCAAACATAGCATTGAAAGGTAGGTCAGCAACTAAAAAATGATTAGGGCCGAAAAAAATGTTTGAAACTAGAATAACCAGAGGGCGGCTGATCCATACGGACGTTCACTAGATTCGGCGCCGGCACCCGAAAACAGCCACGATAATAGCTCTGAAACCCACGAACTGAGCGTACCCATGAAGCAACCATCAACCCGCGTGCAGGTCTTGTGTGCGTGCGTTTGCCTCGTCACGGTGGGCGACTGTCTCAAGGGACAGCCAGGCGCACGTGTCTTCGAGCGCGACTACCTGGTCGCCTGGTGCATCGTGCCGTTTGACGCCAAAAAACGCGGCCCCGAAGAGCGCGCCGCAATGCTCAAACGGCTAGGCTTCAAGCACTTCGCCTACGATTACCGCGCCGAGCATGTGCCGACCTTTGACGCCGAGATGAAAGCGTTGAAGGCCAACGGCATCCAGCTCACGGCGTTCTGGTTTCCCGCCGCGCTCAACGCGGAGGCCCGCACGATTCTCGATGTCTTGAAGCGACACGAGATCAAGACGCAACTGTGGATCACCATGAACGACCCCGCACCGAAGGAGCCGGGGCAGATCGCCAAGGTCGCGGCCGCCGGGCGCCTGCTCAGGCCCATCGCCGAGGAGGCGGCCAAGATCGGCTGCTCCGTCGCCCTCTACAACCACGGCGGCTGGTTCGGCGAACCGGAGAATCAGTTGGCGATTATCGATCACCTCAAGTTGAAGAACGTCGGCATCGTCTACAATTTGCACCACGGCCACGATCATCTCGACCGCTTTCCCGACCTGCTCAAGAAGATGAAGCCGCACCTCTGGACGCTCAATCTCAATGGCATGGTGAGGAACGGCGACAAGCTCGGCAAAAAGATCCTGCCGCTCGGCCAGGGCGATCTCGATCTCGGCTTGCTTAAAGCGATCGCCACGAGCGGCTACACGGGCTCGATCGGCATCCTCGGCCACACGCAGGACGACGCCGAGCTAAGGCTGCGCGACAACCTCGACGGACTGGATTGGCTCTTGCCGCAAGTCGCGGACAAGCCGCCGGGACCGAAGCCGATGCCGCGAACGTACAAGACGTCAGGAGAAAAGAAATTCTCGACATCGCCGCGCGAGTACGACGCGGCGTTGGTAAAGTTGTACGCGGCGGAAGCCAAATCGTTCGGCGATGCGCGGCACGGGGCGCTGGTGTTTCAGAATCCGAAATTCGCTTGCGTTAGTTGCCACAAGATCGGCAAGAACGGCGGCAGCATCGGGCCGGACTTGACCAAGGTCGGCTTGTGCTTGCCGCTCGAACAGATCGTCGAGGAGGTGATGTGGCCGCAACGGAAGGTGAAGGACGAATTCAAGGTACACGCCCTGGTCATGCGCGACGGCAAATTGCACCAGGGCTACAAGGAACGCGAGGACGCCAAAGAAATCGTGCTGCGCGACCCGGCCGCCGCGAAATCGATGCTGTTCGCGAAGGCGGACATCGAAGAGCGGCGCGAAGGCGGCAGCCTCATGCCTGATGGACTCGCCGACGCCATGACGCCGCAGCAACGCCGCGACCTGTTTCGCTTTCTCATGGAGCTGGGCAAGAGTGAGCATCCGGCCGATCTGACGTCTCATGCGCACGCCGTCGCAAGCTTTGCAATCGAAAGAACGCCTTTGGATCCGAAGCGATGGCCGAACTGGCAGCATCCGGTCAATCGCGATCGGCTTTACGATTTTTACGCGCGCGCAGCCGATCACTTCCGCACGAAGCCTGCGACGCCGGCGCTGCTGCCGCCTTTTCCCGGCATGGACGGCGGTAAGTTCGGGCACTGGGGCAATCAGAACGAAAAAACCTGGGCCGATAATCGCTGGAACCACGCCGAGCTGGGCAGCGTCATGTGCGGCATCTTCCACGGCAATGGCGTCACGACGCCGCGCGGCGTGTGCGTTAGCCTTGGCGAACTGGCCGTCTGCTTCGACCCTGACACGCTCAGCTACACCGCGCTGTGGCAGGCGCCGACCGCGAAAGGCGAAGGAAGCTACGTGCGATTCTCCGATGTTCGCCACGGTTTCCTGCACGGCCTGCTCATGAATGGCACGCCGCAGCCGTTGCCGCCTGACGCTGCCGTCAAGAAGCCGGCCGGTTCCTTTCAGTATCACGGCTTCTACCGGCACGGTTCACGCGTTCTTTTTTCGTACTCGTTCAACGGCGTGAAAATGCTCGATGTTCCGCAAGTGGAGAACGGCAAATTTGTCCGCGTCGTCGCCCCGGTCGAACAGCATCCCCTCGCGAAACTTACGCGCGGCGGCGCGGTGCAATGGCCACAGGTGCTGGAAACGCGCGGCGTCGTCGGCAGCGGCGCGCCGTACGCGCTGGACACGATCGCGCCGCCGTTCGACAATCCGTGGCAAGCGCCGCTCTTCTTCGGTGATCACGATTTCCTGCCCGATGGCGACGCAATTCTCTGCACCATGCAAGGAGACGTGTGGCGTGTCGCCGGCCTCGACGACAAGCTGGAGCGCGTGCGCTGGCGCCGTATCGCCTCGGGGCTGCATCAAGCGCTCGGCCTGGTCGTCAGCGACGGCCAGATTTACGTGCTCGGCCGTGATCAGATCACGCGCCTGCTCGACTTGAACGGTGACGGCGAGATCGATTTCCACGAGTGCTTCAGCAACGCACATGAGACTTCCACCGGCGGCCATGATTACGTGTGCGGATTGCAGCGCGATCGCGAAGGCCGATTCTATACGGCATCCTCCAAGCAAGGCGTCGTACGCATCTCCGCCGACGGCAAGAAAGCGGAAGTGCTCGCGACCGGGTTGCGCAATCCCAACGGCCTGGGACTTTATCCAGACGGCGCGGTGACGGTTCCTACGTCCGAGGGCGATTGGGTTCCCGCGTCGATGATCGGGCTCGTCAAGCCTTCAACGAGCGGAAGTCAACGGCCGTATTTCGGCTACGGCGGTCCGAAGAATGACCGGGCGCCTGACTTGCCACTCGTCTACTTGCCGCGTGGGTTGGACAATTCCAGCGGCGGGCAGGTCTATGTGACGAGCGATCGCTGGGGCCCGCTCAAGGATCGGATGATCCATTTCTCGCACGGCGCCGGCGCGCATTTTCTCCTGTTGCGCGACGAGGTCGACGGCCAACCGCAAGGCGCGATCGTTCCGCTCCCTGGAGAGTTCCACTCGGGAGCGCAGCGCGGCCGCTTCAATCCGAAAGACGGCCAGCTCTATGTCACCGGCATGGGCGGGTGGGGAACCTACACGGTCGCCGATGGCTGCTTTCAACGGGTGCGCTACACTGGCGCATCGGGCGCGGGCCAATTCCCGAGCGATTTCCACGTTCACGAGAACGGCATCCGCGTGTCGTTCACGGAAGCCGTCGATTCCGCGATCGCCACCGATGTCAAGAATCACTTCGCGCAAGCCTGGAATTATCGCTACAGCGCCGCCTATGGTTCGCCGGAGTTTTCGCCGCGCCATCCCGGCACGCCCGGACACGATCATTGGCCGATCGCGGGCGTCCACGTGCTCCCCGGCGGGCGTTCGCTCTTCGTCGAGCTGCCGGACCTGCAACCCGTCAATCAGCTTCACCTGCGGCTGCGCGTGAACGGCGGTTCGGCCCACGACCTCTTTCTGACACTGCACAAGCTCGATGCGCCATTCACGAAGCTGCCGAACTACAAGGCCGTCACGCGCCCGCTCGCGGCGCATCCGATCCTGGCCGACCTGCTGGCGACCGCGAAGCCGCCGCTCAATCCCTGGCGCAGCGCGTTGCCGGGCGCTCGCTCCGTCGCGATCCAGGCGGACAAGAATTTGACGTTCGTCCAGAAGTCTCTCACAGTTCGCGCCGGCGAGGTCATCAAGCTAACGTTTAGTAACCCCGACGCAGTGCCGCACAACTGGGTGCTAGTCAAACCCGGCGCGCTGGAGCGCGTCGGCACGCTGGCGAATCGCCTGATCGCGGAACCTGATGCCGCGCTGCGCCAATATGTACCCAAGTCCGATGACGTTATCGCTTATACGGACGTCGCGGCGCCGCAAGGGAGCAACACGATCTATTTTCGCGTGCCGGCCCAAAAGGGACGTTTTCCGTACCTGTGCACTTTCCCTGGGCACTGGATGGTCATGAATGGTGAGATGATTGTTGAGTAAGGGGAACCCGCGCAAGTTCGTGCTATCTTGCCAGGCGAGTCATAGGGTGCCCGCCGCATGGAGCGCGTTACTTAATCACTCCTGAATTGCCAGCGCCCCGTCTGGCCCGCCAGGGAAGTGTAGTAGCCGAAGCCCGCCAGCAGCACCACCGGTCCCAGGGCAAACAATGTGTCGTGGATGTGCCACGCCGCCAGGTCGGTCGTGAGGGGAAAACAGAGGCAGTACCAAACGTAGGTCGCCACGATAACCGCCACAACGCCGACGCGCAGCAGCAGCCACAAGAGCAGCAACTCGATCAGGGCGCCGAAAAGCCAGGACCAGGAAAGCTCCAGCGTCGCCGTCGTTCCCACCCACAGCGCCGTGGAAACCAGCACATAGATGCTCACCGCCGGGAGTTGCCACTTGATCAAACCGCGCACAACGACATAGAGCAGCAGCTTGTAGAAGAAGGCGATGCGGATGCTATGGATCATATTGTCCAGGATGTTGCCGATCAAGTGGCCGCGGATGTGGGTGTTGGGAATCCACCATTCGAAGTATGGCGCGGGCACGGTCGCGCCCAGTTCGGCGGGCAAGGTTCGGCCGACAAGATCGATGAGTTGCAGCAGCACGCCGGCCAGGGCGCCGAGCAGCAGATCGCGACCAAGCCGTGGATCGCGCGTTTGCCCCGCCAGCAAGCGCGTCCAGGAAATGAGGGTCTCCGGATAAAGCTTGCGCAGGTAAGGCTCCAAGGCGATGTACGTCAGCCACAGAAGGCCCGCCCAGTACAACGAAAAGGCGAGGCCGAGAATCAGGAGCATCAACTCCTCGATGGCCGGCACGTGATGCGTTTCAATGAGCCAGACTATCATGAGAATGACGAAAGTGCCGGAACCAAGACGTAAAGCCCCCTTGCGGTCGGCGCGACCTTGAAGCAAACTGCGCGGCGCCAGCACGAAGGCGCCGAGCAACACGGCTGCAAACATGACGGCCGACAAGATCTCGCCGTTGTAATCGAGCGAGCCTTCAAATCTGAATGTCGACCTTCGCGCGTCCTCGCCGGGACCAATAATTTGAAAAAATACCGGGGCGCCATCCATCGTTGCCGCTTCGATACGGACGGTTAGCATTTCGCCGTCGGGCAGATTGCCGATCCACGCCTTGCGCTCGGTCGCAAAACTCGGCGGCACACGCTCCGGCGTCGTCTCCGTGAACAGGCGGATGTCCAGCTCGGCGGCCTCGAATAAGGCGTCCCAGTCCGACTTTTTTCTCGGCTCTACCGCCGCTTGCTTGGATTCCGGAACCGCGTGCAGTTCCAGCAGACGGCCTTGCACATCAAGCTTGACGCCGGTCATCCCGGGCATCCAGGGCGAGGGCTCAACGAAGGTGATCCGTCCGACCTCAAGCGTGCCCGCATCAGGAAGGTAGAGCTTCGGGATGAGATACTCATCGCTCTGCCGATACCAGAAATACAGCGCGGCGGGCCGACGCTCCACGAGCCGGTTCCAGCGCTCGGGTGAAGCATCGTTGTTTTGAATCCACTCCAGGTATTCCATGTTGTGATCGAAGCCGATCGCACTGTCCATCCTCGGCTTGATGTCCAGCTTCTTGAGGATCGCGCGCGCCATTTGCGACAGAACTTCCGGGGACTCCGGCATGCCGACGCGGCCGACGAGCGTGCCTTTCTCGGAGAGCAGAACGCAGCACACCATCGCGATGTACGTGCCGATG
>SXGR01058301.1_pt1 | contig 23143 bp, 16 predicted proteins | sample 3174711 | NCBI WGS metagenome assembly SXGR01 (sample SAMN11356860, study PRJNA531348) | freshwater metagenome | isolation source: freshwater sample F1-60 | place: China: Fuxian Lake, Yuxi | collected 2017-12-25 | reverse complement strand
CGTGCCGATGGATCAGATCGAAATGAATATGAAAAAGGAACAAGAGGTCTGCCACGAAGCACCATTTTATGTGCTTGGCCCCCTCACCACCGACGTGGCTCCTGGGTACGATCATATCACGAGCGCCATCGGTGCGGCCATCGCTGGCTGGCATGGCGCATCGATGTTGTGCTATGTCACGCCAGCTGAACATTTAGGACTGCCTAATTTAGCTGACGTGCGTGAAGGCGTCATTGCTTATAAAATTGCTGCCCACGCCGCCGACATCGCCCGCCACCGCAAAGGTGCCCGCGATTGGGACGACGCGATGAGCGATGCGCGCTGGAATTTCGATTGGAATAAACAATTTGAATTGGCCATGGATCCAGACCGTGCCCGTGAAAAACACGACGCGACCTTGGGCCATGACGCATTTAAATCAGCTGAGTTCTGTTCCATGTGCGGACCAAAATTCTGCAGTTACAAAAATTCCCAGGACGTAACCGCCGCGTGGAAAAAATACGTCGAAGAAACTGGCGGCAAAGGTGAAGCCGCGCACTTACCAGAATCTATTCTCAACGCCAAAGATGGCGACGTCATGGCTGTCATCGCCGCTGCAGGTGCCAAGCACGCCCCAGGCGAATTAGCAGCACTTGCGGCGAAAGAACGTCAGGCGCAACGTAAAGCGGACTTAGCCGCCAAAGCCTAATTTTTATTCGCCTGAGAAAACTGACAACGCCGCCACGTCATTTCGTGGCGGCGTTATTTGTTTGGGGAGAAATCGCTCGACCCACTTTAACTGAGGACTGAGTCGATCCACCTGTGCAAAAATTTAAACTTGGGTGGACGGTGCGTTCACCTCATGTTAAATTCACCTAAACATTTGCTGCAAATACACTTACGTGTCGCCAGGCTGATTGCACCCGTTATTTCGGCAGCCCAAATCACAAACGTTGATTTGCTGCCAGCCGATTTCTGACGTATCTATCACTGCTGAGCGACTTTGCTGAGCAGCGAGATGCCCAATGAACACGACGCCAACCTCTGCACCTGGAGCTTCCACCGGCACTGCCGCCGGTTTGCCCGATGCTGTTCGCCTGTTACTGATGGAGCGAATTTCGCAGAATACATTAGAGCTGCCTGTCCTGCCCGACGTTGCCAGCAAAGTCGTTAATATGTGCAACGACCCCAACGCCGATTCGCGTGCCTTAGCGCAATTAGTGCAACGCGATGCGGCCATGGCTGGCCATTTAATGCGTTTAGCGAATTCGGTTTTATATGCGCCAGCGGTGCCGCTGGTGTCGCTGGATCAAGTCGTCAGCCGCATGGGCATGAAAAAAGTACGCGAAATTGCCTTGGTGATTTCTTGTCAAAGTAAAGTCTTTGCCGTTCCAGGTCACGAAGATTTAGTCAAAGCCCTTTTCAGACATTCAGACATTCATTAGCGGCTGGCGCATTCGCTCAAGAAATCGCCCGTAGCCGTCGCTGGAATGTGGAAGAGGCCTTCCTCTGTGGTTTATTGCATTACGTCGGTCGCCCAGTCTTGCTGCAGGAATTAGTTGACCTTCACAAAAAAGCCAACTGCCCATTTAATCTCGCTGCCACCACTCCGGTCATGACCGCTTTGCATACCCGCATCGGCTCCGCCTTAGTTAATGGCTGGTCATTACCTGCTCGTTTAGGCAAAACCATTTTACATCATCATTCCCCAACCGCGTCAAAAACTGCGGCGCAAACGGCAATGATGACAAACTTGGCTGATGACATGGCACATATGTTAATGCCAGTCCCAGGCGAACGAGTACCCACCGCCGATCAAATTCGTGAACATCCGATGCTAGAATCTTTGAATCTCTATCCGGACGAAATGGACGCTTTGCTCGGCCAATGCGACAAAGTTAAAACGATGGTTAACGCCGTCGGATAATGTGTTTGCTACTTCCCTCTCCTTCGCCAAGGACGGCCCATGACTGATCCGATTATTCCTTATGATGTCATTATTATTGGTGGTGGCCCTGCTGGTCACGGCGCAGCGCTGCACGCAGCGCGCAGCGGACAAAAAACACTACTGATTGAACGTGAAGCCAGCGTCGGTGGCGCTTGTGTGTCGCGCGGGACAATTCCATCGAAAACATTACGCGAAACCGCGCTTGCCTTAACCGGATTCCGCAAAAAGAGCGCGGATGTCTGTCCCATTGCCATGGGCGAGGATATTCAGGTCGCTAGTTTAATGACCCGTTTAGAACAAGTCGTCACCGCCCATCAAAATTCCATGGGCACACAATTACAACGCGCCAAGGTCGAGCTGTGGCATGGCCGGGCTAAATTCCAGGATGCCAACACCATCGCCGTTACCGGAGTAGATCGCAAAATACGCTTAGTCACGGCTAAAATAATTGTTATCGCCACCGGATCGCGTCCGCGTAATCCGCCCGAAGTACCCATTGATCATCAACATATTTTAGACAGCGACTCCATTTTATCGCTCACCTATTTACCGCGCTCGCTCACCGTACTGGGCGGTGGCGTTATTAGCTCTGAATACGCCTCAGTATTCGCCAGTCTGGGCACCAAAGTGACCATGATTGATAAAGGCGAACGCCCACTCGCTTTTTTGGATCCAGAATTAACCGACCGTTTTGTGACCGCCTTAGGCGAAAATAATTCCTGCTACATCGGTGGTCGTTCCGTAAAAAAAATCGAATGGGACGGACTCAGCGAAGTCGTGACCACCTTGGATAATGGCTTTGAAGTACGCAGTGAAAAAATGATTTGCGCGTTAGGCCGCACTGCGAATTTAGATGGATTAAATATTGAGGCCGCCGGACTAGCAGCCACTAATCGCGGTATTTTACCCGTTGATGCCAGCTATCGCTCTGCCGTACCGCACATCTTCGGCGTTGGCGACGTCATCGGACCCCCATCGCTCGCCTCCGCATCCATGGACCAAGGTCGTCGCGCCATTTGCAATGCACTGGGCCAGCCCCCTGGCGTTCCACTTGAAATGATTCCGGTTGGTATTTATGCCATTCCAGAAATGTCGAGCGTTGGCCTGAGCGAAGCGCAAGCGCGCGAAAAATACGGCAAAGTCTTAGTTGGCCGAGCTAATTTCGGCGAACTCGCCCGCGGCCAAATCGCCGCCGTGCAAGACGGTTTACTGAAAATGGTCGCCGACCCACAAGGCATGCGCTTAATCGGCGTCCAAGTCGTCGGCGAAGGCGCCGCCGAACTCGTCACCGTCGGACAAATGGCCTTAATTACTGAACAAGACATCGACGTCTTTATCGCTAACACCTTTAATTTCCCAACCCTCGCCGAAGCTTATCGTTTAGCCGCGTTAGACATTGCGCATCAGCGTGAGCAATTGGCGTCCGGCTAACTTCATTATACTCTCTTTCATTTCTCTCTCGGGCGAGAAATGAAACGGAATCGTTTATTTATTTATTTGTCACTACTCGTCATTCCGCCAAAGCCGTCGCCTCGGTCCACATCGTACGGCGGCCGACGTGTTTCGCGCGTTCACTGGTGACGGCTTCAACGCTGACGGGCGGGGCGTTGTTTCCGAAATTACTGCGGATGTAGGTCAAAACTTCAGCCGCCTGCGTATCAGTTAGTCCCATTGGTGGCATGGGCAATGGGTTGGCGACGCCATAGGATTTTCCATCCACGGTAATGGGTCCAGTTAATCCATGCGTTATCACGCGAATTAATGGCGTTACCGATCCACTCACCCAGCTGCCAGATGTCAGCGGGGGGTAAAGTCCTGGTAAACCATTGCCATCGGCTTGATGGCATGCAAGGCACAAATGTTCGTAAATTTCTTTGCCTGGTGATGGCGGAAGAGCAACAGCGCCAACTAATTTTTGTAAGTAGGTACGTTGCGTATCGTTTGTTTTTAGCGAGCCATTTTTAAATTCTTTTTCCCAGATGGGACGCATTGATTTTAATGATTGCTTGAGGGTGAAATCAATAAAGGGATCACTCGGTTCATCCACCGCTTGAACAGCGACCTCTGCTGCTGCGGTGGAATTAATCACAGCACACGCAACGATACTTTCTAATCGCACGCGTGGATGAGCATCGTGAATACCACGTTGTAAGCGCTCCAATAATCCCGGATTAGTTTTCGCCATCGCTCCGACCGTGCGCATTCCATACGCTCGCACGCGAAAATCATGACTCGTTAGAACTTGATCCAACAATGGCAGAGATAGATGATCATGGGCTTGCAAAATACCTAGCAAAGCAATGGCCATTCGCTCATCATTCAGCCCACGTAACACGTCATCTTCAATGGCCTTTATTACCTCAGCTGAATTTCCATCCACTAATAAACGTTGCGCCTGGGCTCGCACCCAACGTTCCGATGAATGCAACTGCGGTAATAATTGTTCTGGTTTCTTTCCCGTCAGAGAAGGAGCCGTCACTGATGCCATACCGGAACGCGTTAACCGCCAAATACGGCCATGCACTCGATCACGTTGAGGATCGGCATAACTGGCTTGGTAATGTCCAATGACCCGCACGCACCAATCAAGCACATAGATCGCACCATCTGGTCCAACGCTTACATCAACGGGACGAAATGACGTGTCACGAGAAGTCACAATTTTAGGCTCTTGGGTTGAGGAAAAACCAGCGCCATGGTCTTTTAAATAATGGAGTTCAACCGTGTTGCCGAAAAATCCGCCAAGAATAACGGCGCCTTGGAGTTGTGTATCCATCGCCATCGTGCCAAGGAATTCCATGGCGGTCGTTTTTCGATCACTTTTAAATAAAGCGCCCAATTTGTCATAACTATCTAATTCTTCCGTGCGAATAAGCCCAGGGACCGACCAATAGCCGAACGGACGTTCACCGGTTTTATGAAATACTTGACCGTAATCATCAAATGCCACGCCCCAACAATTAGAGCCCGCTTTGTTCCGGTTAAAAAAACTATCAAGCCGCAAGGTTTTGGGATTTAATCGCCAGACACCGGCTTGCTCTAAGCTGGCCACACCATGTGGCGTTTCAATCCGTGAATTTGCATGGCGGCCTTGCGTAAACCACAAACAACCATCTGGCCCGTAGCAAATTGAGTTAATCATTTGATGCGTGTCGCCAATACCAAAGCCGGCCAAAACTATCCGCGTATGATCGGCTCGGCCATCACCGTCCGTATCTGTGAGATGCAATAAACGATCGAAATCACAGACGTACACGCCGCCATTCCCAGGTGCCACGCCCAAGACCATGGATAATCCTTCCGCATATCGCCAAGTTTTCTCAAAGCGTCCATCATGATCCGCGTCCTCTAAAACTAAAATATAATCAGCTGGTGCGACATTCGGTAACGGATGCGGATAACTGGGTGAACACGCCACATATAATCGACCAACCTCATCCCAGGCCATTTGGGTCGGCTTTGATACCCCATCTAATTCGCTTGCCGCCAAACTAATTTTCCACCCATCGGCAACGGTTAACGCTGCCAAAGCAGCGGCTGGGGACGGCAATCCTTCATCTGCCCCTGGCAACTTCTGTTGACTAGGAATGGGTGGTGCTGGCTGTCCCAAACAAAGCGAGTGAATATGCTGATCATAAGCCGCGATCATGGGCTTCTGACTTTCAAACGTGGCCATCAATGATGGGCGGTCGCCGCCGGCCTGGGCAAATGGCTGAGTAATACGATCACCATAAACGAAATTCCAATTTGCAGGACGCCAACTATTATAGAATAATTTATTTTTTTGTTCGATGGCCGCAAGCGCGGACTCATTGACGCGCATCATCGCACCCATTCGCTCGGCAAATAATTTCCCCACGATTTGTGCACCTGCCTCATGCACATGCACTCCATCATCACTTAATCCTGGGTGTTCGGCCAATGCTAATAATGACGACCAGATATCGACATAGATCGCACCACGTTGAAGTGCGATTGCCTGAACCGCTTCGGCATAGGCTTTCACCACTTGATTGCGCTTCGTTAAATCGGGCAAGGTGGTTGAAGTGGTTCGCATAAATGGCACCGGCGACAACAACACCACGCGTGGCGTGCGGGCACTAATTCGATCGAGAAAACGATGATAAGCTGTGATGAAAGCAGGAATGCGCTCCACGCCATCAAACGCTTCGATTTGACCAAATTGCGCAATAACCATAGTCGCGCCAACTGCCTGTAATTGTTCTTCCCAGCCACCAAAATTGAGGTCGCGCCATTGTTCATACACCGTGTCACCTTCCCACGCCATGGAACGAAAACGTGGCCGTAAGTTGGCCCATGACGCAGCCAAATAGGATTCTAAAACACCTGCGCGATTATCGCGAACGAGATTTTCTTGACCAAGAAAAACGACCGTTTCATTGGACTCGCCAATCAATTGCTGACCCTGAAACGGTGTCGGCTTCGTTATCAGTCGCGGTTCGGTGATACGCGCAATAATATCTTCGGCATCAATTTTAGGGTCGTCGGGTAAGTCCGTTATCACCACATTACGGAAGGCAATTTCAGCCTTGCATTTACCATGAATTTGCAAAGCGATATGTCCCGACTGTTCAATGTTTACGTCTTGCTCAACATAATCGGCCGTGAGCGTTCCATTGAGGCGCAAACGGATACGTGGACCTTTGCAAATGATTTCGTAGCGATTCCATTCGCCAGGTTTTTCTATGGCTTCGACCAAGGATTTATTTGCCATTGCCAGCGTCTTTTTACGCCGCGATTCATCGTATAAATTACCTGATTTCCCTGCGCCAATGTCTGCTTGATACCCAATCATTTCATGTGCTGGCATGGCCATTCGTTCACTGCGTATTTGCACGCCCCCGTTCACAAATCCTTCGCTACCAATTAAACGATATTCTATGGTTAAAATAAAATTACGGTATTTTTTATCGCTGGCTAAAAATTCATTCTGTGGATTTCCGTTTAACGACCCACCAACAATTGCCCCATCAACTACGCGCCAAACGGTGGTATCCCCCTGCCATCCCGTCAGAGTCGTGCCATCAAAGAGGGTAACAGGAACTGGTGCGGGAGTTTCAACCGCCCTCAAATCATGCGATAACGAAACCGCCAAACACCAAGTCATCAACATGAGCAATATTTTACGAGGCATAGTAGCGCCTTTTCTGCAAGTGATGGCGGTCAGCATAAGCAAAATAGACCGCCAAGCGCAATGGTCTGATTCTGATCAGGCTTGGACTTTTTTGATGATGATCTCATGCTAACCTGTATCCCATGCCAGCCACCGAGGATCTTGGTCATTATTTAGAACGCATTTACCCGCGAGTGCAGACCATTTGGCGTGGGCGCTGGTCACAGGGACAAGTAGAACCTTGGCGGCAATTATTTGATCATGAGTTAATATTATTTCAGGCTGGTAAATGCCGCGTTACCATTACCGATCAGATTCCTGCTGACGCGCCGTTGAGTAGCCCAGGATTTGCTGGACCGAATGCGAAGGCGTGGTCCGCCATCCCAGCTACCAAAGCCGCACCGTGGCGGGCAAAACCATTATCCGGCACAGTGTACGATTGTCCCGCTGGAACATTTTTGATTATCCCGCCCAATGCGCCTCATTTAACGTTGGTCGATGAAGGCCCCGTCCAACGCACCTGTATTCATTTTGATTGGATTAGCACATCATGGACACCCACACCGATCTGTACGGTCCCGCCCGATCGCCCTGATCCTGCGTTAATACGCTTTGCTCCTGATTGGATTCCCGCCGGACCAATACACGGCCGCATTCGAGCCCGTCGCACCATCGATGATTTAGCCGAAACCATTTTCCATCGTTGGGCCACACGCCGACAGGATGAACGTTTATCTTGCCGCGCCGTGTTACTCGAAATGTTAATACGTTTACTCTGTGAAGATGGCGAAGCACAGCTCTCCGCCGCACCGGAATTAGCGCAAGATATTAAACAACTGCTCGATGAACATTTAACTGAAACCACGGCGTTACCGGATTTACTCATGAAATTGGATCGAAGTTACGAGCATTTATGCCGCGTATTCACATCCCATTTTGGTATTTCGCCCATGCGCTACATAACCTCCGCACGTATTGAACGGGCAAAAGTTTTACTGAGTAAAGCTGATTTTTCCGTCGCCGCGATAGGGAAACAAGTTGGTTATAGTGACGCGGCTTATTTTTCTCGGCTATTTCGCGCACACGTTGGAGTCAATCCGCAGGCTTTTCGCTTATCATTGACGAACGGGAAATGATGATCCGTACTTTTATGGCTGGGCTGGTGGAATTACTGCCGGTTGCGGTGCTGGCGGACCGATTGGGGCCGGCGTAATAAATACCGAGCCATCGGGATTCGTAATCGTGACGTGTGGTGGATGTTCTTTAATATCGATATTCACCTGCTGTCCGGGTTGGTCGGCGGCAGTAAATTTCGCTATTTCTTCCCAACCCTCAAGTCCACCATAGGCTTGGATGGTGAGTGTCACCAACCGCCCTGGGCGAATATGCAGGTTGATAATATTCGTTCCGTAATCTAGTTCGGTGCGCAACAAACGCGCCTGGCTTGGTCCATCGCCGCCAAGTAAATAAACCTGGGTTGGTGCGGGGCCAGTCCAATACACATTACTATGCCAGAATGGATCGTAGCGATAACGATACCCAGGCGGGCAGTAACCTGGATGTCCATAACCACCGTACCACCCGCTATAAAAGCCCTGGCTATAGACCACCGTTTCTCGCCCGACTGGACCACGGTTACGCAGGTCCCGAACAAAATCGCGGCTGATAGTCACCGTTATCTGTACCGGTACCCCACCTGCATCCCCGGGTACCCGACGCAAATACGGTCCACCGCAGCCAGTTAGGCCGATCACCAAAGCACCTAAGAGCAACAGGCAAACGCGCATGGGCACATCCTTATCAGATGGGGTATACGGGTAAAATGGGGAAGGGTTGTCGCGCTCCACACCTTTGCGGTGCACACGGTCCTGCCCTGTCTGTACCTATCTGGCTAAAATCTCATGGACGATCGTGTGGAATGGCGGATAAATGCGGGAAACTCCGATATGGGATACCGCTATGTCTGACACCATCGACCCCAAAAATATTGAAGCCCTCTGCGACCAAGCACGTGAAGAACGTCGCCTGGGCTTGCTAATTCTCGAAAATAAAACAGGGGCCGCGTTGGCTGCGGGCGTGCCACATTTTCGTGCGTGCGCTGAGTTATGGGAAAAGGCCGGTTGGCCAACGCGCCACGCGGAAGTATTAATCGATCTGGGTAAACTGCATGCCAAAGCCGGACATCATGCGGATGCCGCAAAAGTTTTTGAGGAAGCGTTGAAAGCACTGGAACTCGCCAACGAACAACGACTGGCGTTAGATGCTGCTACGCGCGCCGGGCAATCGCAATTAGCACTCAAGAAAAATGACCTTGGCGTAAACCATTTAGCTCGTGCCTTAAAAATTGCCGAATACTTAAACGACCATGTGCAAATTGGTATTTGCTTACTTGATCTCGCCAGTGGTTTAGTCGCGCGCAAAGGCAAAGACGATGCCACTGAATCGCTCAAGCATTGCGAACGTGCACTCAAGATATTTGTTAGTTTTCGCAAAGGCCCGTTACGCGCGCAGACACATGAATGTATGGCCGCCGCGCATGCTCTATTAAATAATTTCTCCGAATCAGCGCAGCAATTTGAAGCGAGCGTGACGTTATCTAGTGAATTAGCTCGTTCGTACGACGCGACTGAAACGATGGCTCGTTGGGCCGAAATGGAGCGCCGCCGCAGTAACTTTGATAAAGCCATCGAACTACATGATCGCTGCATCGTCATTCACAAACAGACAGGAAATAAAGCACTGTTGGCGCAAGCCCTGCGTCGCATCGGATTAGTCCACGTCAAACGAGAAGCCTTCGCAGAAGCCGTTAGTTGCTACCAACAAAGTTTGGATCTCTGCGAAGCAGTCAAAGACGAAGACGGTATTAGCCGCAGTTTATTCTTACTCGGTGCCGCCGAAGGAAATGCACAACACGGCGATTTGGCCATGGTTTATTTAGATCGCAGCCTCGCTGCCGCCAAAGCCAGCAATAATTTACACCATCAGGAACAAGCGCTGTCCGCCATTGCCAGTTTACAACGACAACTGGGAAAAAATGACAAAGCCCTCAGCACCATGCAACAATGGGTACAAGTATTAGCGAAACTCGGTGAACGAGGTGATCAATTACGCGTGCTTGGCAATATTGCCGAATTACATCAAGAAATGGGCGCATTTGCTGAAGCCGAAAGCCACTTAGCGCGCTTGGTTCAAGTGTGTACCCATACCGAAGATCAACCTCAACGCTTCCGCGCGCTCCACGGTTTGGGTACGGTCTTAGCAAAACGTGGCGCCCACGAAGACGCCTTCAAACATTTCCGCGAAGCACTCGCGGGATTCAGCGACCAACCCAGCATGCGTGCCCGCATTCTTCATCAAATGGGAATTTCCGCGCTCAACCTCGTGGAATCGCACACCGCGCTCGAATACCTACAAGAAAGCTTGGCCATTTATACCGAACTCAAAGACGACAAAGCACGTGCGCGCTTATTAGTCGACGTCGGCAATGCGCAAGTCGCCCTTGGCAATAAAGACGATGCGAAAGATTTATTCGAGGAAGCTGCCGACATGTGCGAAAATCAAGGCGATATACGTGCGACAACGATTATTCGTAAGGCGACTAAGGGGCTGTAATTGGTCTCGTTTAATTGCAGATCTCGTCCCTCCGATTTGAGCAAATAGCATGCGGCCAGGTCCCATTATTATGGTTGGGGGAATTAGCCTTTTCGTGGCGCTTACGGTAGCGTTTCTGCTTTTCTGGTTTGCCGCGCCGCGTTGGCAACCGGAATTGGTCATGCGGTATTCGCCGTCGTTGTGGCATGCCGTAAAAGCACTTACCCACTATGAAAACCCCAAAAGTTCAAGCGTTTTCTCCACTTCAACGACTGGCACCGTTATTTTTATCTACAAAGATGAAGAGCATTCCCTTAAACGTTTTGAATCACTCTATGGCGATAAATTCTATGCGACCTTAGCCGCGACGGACGATGGAACAGATCCCCACTTTTCCAACGTGATTGTATATTATCTCAGTGATCATGTTCATCATCGCGAAGCGCGCAAAGTGCTTTGGCAATACCGCAAGAAGGGGAATGTTCAGGCACGAGATATTTTATATGGTGATGCAAGTCGTCGTCCGCAAGGCATCTCACCACCCAAACAACTTGACCAAAATCGCCGATGAACAGTTGACTGAGTACGGTTAAGAAAAGCTTCCTTGATCCGTCGCCCATGAACGACAACGTGCCGACCTAAATCACCACGGCCCAGCGAGTAAAACATGCCCTTCACCATCCCCCTCGGTTCTTCCGCTCCTGATTTCAAGTTGCCTGCAACGGATGGCAAAACCTATAGCTTAGCCGATTTCAAAGACGCTAAATTTTTAGTTGTTTTCTTCACCTGCAATCACTGTCCGTATGTAATTGATAGCGACGAAATTACCCGCAAGACCGCCAATACTTTTGCCGTCAAGGGTGTCACCTTGGTTGGTATCAGTTCTAATAGTAAAGAAACCTATCCCGACGATGATTTCCCGCACATGATCTCACGCATGCAGGAACATAAATTTCCTTGGACCTATCTCTACGATGAATCACAAGACATCGCGCGTGCTTATGGCGCCTTACGCACGCCGCATTTTTATGTATTCGATCAAGCGCGAAAATTAGTCTATAGCGGTCGTGGCGTCGATAGCCCGCGCAATGCAGCGAACATCACAGTCAACGATTTAGATCGTACACTCACTGAACTCACCAGCGGTAAACCCATCAGCATTCCACTCACCAATCCTATTGGCTGTAATGTCAAATGGTCTGGCAAAGATGCCCATTGGATGCCTGGGGATGCGTGCGATTTAGTACCAGCAAAGAAAAAATAATTAGCGGACACTGAGAACCAGTGCGTTGAAAATCAACAGGCCACGCCAAGTCATTAAGGTTTCGTTTACTGTAATGAGCACGCCGACTCTGCAGGAAAATACTACGCTGCCATAAAGCTCTCGTTCCTAGACTGAAAAACGTCTATTCAGCTAGCGATTCCTGCCTTTTCTGCGGAGTTCCCCATGTTGCGATACCTGCTATCCCTTTCCGTTTTCGCACTGGCTGCGGCATGTATTACGGCCGTAACTACATCAGCTGCGTCAGCTGCCGAAAAACCAAACATCCTTTTTATTGCGGTCGATGATTTGCGGCCGCAAATTAATGCTTACGGCAAAACATTTATGAAAACGCCAAATATTGATCGTTTGGCAGCGAGTGGCGTGTTATTTGAACGTGCCTATTGCATGGTGTCAGTGTGTGGTGCTTCGCGCGCTGCGTTGATGACCAGTATTCGCCCCGCACCGGATCGCTTCGTTAATCATTTGACCTGGGCGGAGAAAGATGCGAAGGGCATCACCACACTCAACACGCATTTTAAAAACAACGGCTATACCACCATTAGTCTAGGGAAAATATTTCACCATCCCACTGATAATGAGGTCGGTTGGTCGAAACCCGCGTGGCGCTCATCATTGAGTGGTTATCAAGATACCGCTGCGACTAAATTGGCAATTGCCGAAAACAAAAAAATGTACCCAGAGAAGGAAAAATGGTACGGTCCCACGACAGAAAAATTTGATGCGCCTGACGCAAAATATCCGGATGGCGATTGCGCTCTAAAAGCGATTGATTATTTGCAACGTTTCGCCAAGCAACCGAACCAACCATTTTTCCTCGCCGTCGGATTTCTGAAACCGCATTTACCCTTTAACGCACCAGCTAAATACTGGGATCTTTACGATCGTGCCACGATTGATTTGCCAGATAATTACCATGCGCCAACAGACGCACCTGATAAGGCGGTGCATAATTCTAGTGAATTACGTGCTTACGCGGGCATTCACCCGACCAAACCCGTCGACCGTGAAACGGCTCGCACGATGATTCATGGCTATTATGCCTGCGTTAGTTTCACCGATGCACAAATCGGTTTGCTGTTAGACGAATTAGATCGCAGCGGTCTGAGTAAAAATACCATCGTTGTGTTATGGGGCGATCACGGCTGGCAACTCGGCGAGCATGGCATGTGGAATAAACACTCCTGTTTCGAAACGTCGATGCATGCACCATTGCTGCTGCGTGCTCCGACCGATCAAGTCATTAAAGCAGGCACCCGTGTTTCCGCGCTCACCGAATTCATTGATGTTTATCCGACTTTGTGTGAATTATCTGACTTGCCCATTCCCCCTCATGCGCAAGGTGCCAGCTTGGTCAAACTCATGCGCGATCCCACCTCACCGTGGAAATCCTACGCTGTCGGACGCTTTGCTGGTGGCGACACCATTCGCAGCGACACCCAACGATTCAGCGAATATACTGATAAAAATGCCAAGCAAACCGGTCGCATGCTTTACGACCACCAAACTGATCCGCATGAAAACACCAACGTCGCCGCACAAAAAGCAGCCGAGGCAGAAAAGTTACAACAGGCTTTGCGGGAAATAAAAGGGAAATAGAAATAAATAATAAGGTTAGCTGTAATCCTAACCCGTACACCAATTAAAAAATGATCGGATCCTGAGCAAAGCCCAGGGTCCGACTCAACGAGATAAAACAGATCAAGCTATTCGAAGCTCGAAGCTAATCTCTACTTAGCCAAGTCAGTCGTCACCGTGTCAAAATATGCCACCATGGTTTTTAGGTCATTAAGTAATTCTTGGCCTTTTTTACCGGCTTCGTATTCTAACGACATAATGCCACGAAAGCCTTGGCGTTTGAATTCAGCGAGCTGACCTTTGACGTCGCTGGCGCCGGTTCCGTAAACTACATCTTTGGCACCATCGCCAATTTTATCGGTTTCTTTTAAATGTGCTGACATGATGAGACCGTTTAATACTTTTAAACAGTCAATCGGCACCAATGAACTGCGCGCCCAGTGACCGGTGTCCGCACAAGCGCCAAAACGAGGATCGCGGCCTTTAACTGCGGCAACTACCATCGCGGGATCCCAATAAGGTTGTGGTTTTTTATGCTCATGAATACCGACTTTAATATCGAATTCTTTAACCAATTTTTCAATCGTATCGAATGCTTCAGCTTTTGGTTCACTCACCAACACCATAATGCCCATGGCTTTGGCAAATTCGAATACTTTGCGCGCATCACTTTCTTTGGCACTCAAACCACACACGCCATAAGAAACCACTTTGATACCTGCTTCAGTCAATCGCGTTAAAACTTTTGCCCGCACATCAGCCGAGGAATTATGATCGAATTTTCCTTCAATACCGCCTCCAATGGTTTGGCCAGGATACATTTCCAAATATTTAATGCCAACCGACTGCGCAACATCAATCGTTTCCCACAGTGTGGTGTGATGACATGTCCAAGCCTGTAGGCTGAGTTTGAAACCCAGGTTTTCTGCTGCGGCATCGTTACGATCAGCAGCGCTCATCACGCTCGCAAGCGCGAAAAGAGATAAGAGGGCAATGGTACGCAGGAACATAGTTAGTCCTTATTCTGCATCCGGAAGTCCGGATGTCTTAGGGTTATTCGAAACTGATAAAGAATCCAAGTTATTTAAGCGACAACATGAATGCCAACACATCACGTAATTCAGTTGCATTTAACACTAAACCTAATGGCGGCATGGGGGATAGTGGTGGCGAAATACTTTCAATTTTATCCGCGGAAATCGTTTCTTCTTTATTATCAGCTTTACGCAGCAATACCCCGTCTTTTTGATCCTGTTTTAAAAGCGAACCGCTGATGCTGGTACCATCTTTCAGTGTTATGGTCGCCAAGCCGAATCCTGGGACAACCACTTTACTCGGCTCAATTAAGGATTCTAAAATCTTATCCGCAGTTAATCGCTTACCGACACCCGCTAAATCTGGGCCCGCATTTCCGCCTTCTTGTTTGATACTATGACATTTAATGCATTGCGAAATGTGGAATTTAAAGATGTCTTCACCTTTCTTGACATCACCGCCTAATAATGAAACACGGTATCGTGCGAGTGGATCTTGGACATCTAGTGCCGCCGTGAATGCTTTTAGTTTTTCCGCTATGGCTGATTCTTTGCGCGCGGCTGCTGCCGTAACTAATTCCAACTGCACATAACCCAAAGCCTTCCCAGCGATCAGTTTATCCAACCACTCACTGATCACCGCAGCTGATCCCGCATCATCCATGGTTCCGAATTCCGTCAGCACTTGCTGTTTGAGTGCAATATTTGCTAAACTCAATGGCCGTTTAATCGGTGGCAATTCCACGCCATTGGGGAAAATATCAATACGACTAATAAAGGTACCCTGCTTGGTTTCGTTGTGTTGCCACAACAACCAGCGATAGGTACCAATCGCTTGGTTAAAACCAATAATACTACTGCCATGCTTATCGTTTTTGCCCTTCGTTTTGCTATTCACGACGGCGATTTGACGCCAACCCGCTGCCATTAAATTTTTACTCGCTGCATCTGGCGCTTTATCACCATCTGCGGCCCATAAGGTAAAAGCCTGTGCGGCACGATCGCCTTTGTGCCATGAATAAGTGTTAATACGCGAGAGTTCGACTGGTTTTTGTAAATCAACTAACCAACGTGCTTCCCCCTCATCAGCCCACACGTTATGCGCAACGTCATCATCATTTTTTGGTAATTCACTATTAAATAATCGAGGAAGTTTATCCCCGTCAGCGCCAGCGCCGTCTGCAGGTTTAGCAAATCCAACCACTGAAGTGGCGGTAATTCCCGATAATGCCAAACCAGCGGCATCTGGGGCACCAATCGATAAGGTATCCCAACCGCCTTGTTCCTGATCAATTACCACACGCACTAAACCCTCTGGCACTTGCCCATGGGGATAAACCGCGACTTCATTATAAAAGACACCTTTGCGTTTACTCTGCCACATTAGCCAACGATAAGCACCTAAACTACCATACACATTTAGCACACTGGAACCGTGTTTACCACTTTCACCTAAATTTACGGTATTGACCGTCCCTAATTTATTCCAGCCTGCTCCTGGAGTTGGCGTGGTGGGATCTGGACGCACGTCGCCATTTGCTCCCCACAACACAAAGTCTTGCGGTGCACGGTTGGCTTTGTGCCAAGAATACGTATCAACACGACCAAGTTCAACAACACTTCCTAAATCTAAAATAAAACGCGCTTCGTGTTGATCAAACCATACCGTTCGCTTGGTGTCGTCATCGTTTTCTGCTAATTCACCATCATTTAAACGCGCTACGATCGCGCCTTTTGCACCCGCGTCCGGGTGCGGATTACTAAAGTTTTCAATCCATGTCACGACACCTTTTTTAGCAATATTTGCTGCGGTTGGCACGCCCATCGGCAAAGAGGTCCAAGGACCTTCTGTACGACTATCTATGGCAATTAATTCTGGTTCACTATTGCTGTCTTGTCCCAGCGCAGCAATACCAGCCGGTAAAGCGGCAGAACGATCATAAAGCACCAGTGCAGCATAGGCAGCGCGACGAATATCCGCATTGTCTTCGCGCAAGAGACGCGGCAAACGCTCTTTTAAACCTGCAAATTTTCGCTCGGTCAGTAAGGTCAATGCTTCGCGCCGTACGTCGGTCGCCATAGAAACATTGTCTAGAATCGTCACCAATACAGCATCCGGTAAACCATAACCAAATCGTTGCGCTAATTTCACCGCCGTGGCTAATAATCGTTCTTCACCACTATCGATAATGGCCATTAAATCGGCTTTTAACGGCGCAGGATCCGGACCCTTTTCACGGCGTTTCGCTTTACGCGCATAGCCAATCACCGGGTCAATCCAAGTTGGTTGCTGCCAATTTTCTAATGATTTCAAAGCCACCAAACGCATATCTAAAGGAAATGTTTTATTGGCGGCAAAAGCCAACAATGCTTTTGCTGAAGATTCATCACCCTGGCGATAATGAGCATTGATCAGGCGAAGATACAGTAATCGCGCTATCGTTTCTGGAATTTCTTTGCCAAATGGTTTATCCAATTGGGTCATTAACTGGGGCATCACTTCTAACAGATTTTTCTCGTACACCGCACGGATGGCTTCCGCGCGCACCAATTCATTGGCATCATTTAAAAATGCCGCACAGCCATTATCGCCCATTCGACGCAGAGCTACTAAGGCGCCCAATCGAACAGCAGCGGAAGAATCTTTTGATAATGCCGTTAATTGTTTTCCATCTGCAGTGCCAATTAACCCCATAATTAACGCATGCCGCAAATAGACATCTTTATCCGCATTATTGGCCAAGGTCTTAACCACCGCTGGGAATGCCGCTTTATGTGCTAAACGACCAATCGCGATGGCGGCAAAACTTTGCACGCGAGCGTTGCTGTCGTTTAATAATTTAACGATCTCTGACGCCGCGTCGGCATATTTTAAATCGCCGAGTGTTTTAACCGTTTGTTCGCGTATTCGCACATCGGCATCGTTCAACAATGGCACCAGCACTTGCGCCGCCATTACCTCTTTTCGCGCTATTTGACCAATACCCCACACGCCGTGAACACGAGCAAACGTGGTTGCTCCGCTCATCGCCGCCGTAGTTAATGCGGCTTTTCCATCGGCGCCACGAGCAACTAATTCAAATTGTGCACGTTGACGAACGCGCATATCCGCATGCCCCAATAAGGTCGCTAATTCCGCCACTGAGCGCTGCTGAAAGCCGGCCTTCATTAAGGCGGTTAAATCTTTTACTTCCTGACTATTACTAGTCGCGGGGTCACTGACGGTAATAACGCGACCATGATTATTTAATTCCCAGCCACCTATGTAATCCGACACATAAATACGACCATCATAACCAAAAGTCACGTCGGTTGGGGGCAAGCCCCATAAAAATTGTTTCTTTTGGTCATCCGGTAGCGTAAATCCTGCGCCGGCTTCATTTAATTTATATGACCACACCCCAGAATCGCGACCCGCGCGATAATCGCACACTAAGAAATGGTTGGTCAGTCGATCACCAAAACCAAGGCCAGGATAAAATGCCACACCACTCGGGCCACTGGTCACGTGTCCTACCGCCGGCAGCAACCACGCTGGTTGCGCGGGAAAGTTGGCTTTCCACAAACCTTCATCCAACCACGGATTTGGCTGTCGTCCGTCTAAACCCGCCGTTTTACTAAAGCTGTCATTACCCAGTAATTGCCAGCCGTGATTCCAGGCACTTGATCCGCCCTCTAAAAGATAGACCACACGGGCGGCATCACCAATGTCTGCATTATTATCGACGGTAAATAAATTACCCCAGGCATCAAAGGCCAATTCTTGTGGGTTACGCAGATCCCAATAATACTGCTCAAAATGAGAACCGTCAGGATCACAGCGGAACACTCCTCCAGACATCGGATCCTTAAACGTTTTTCCTTCTTTGGTTGTAACATTGAAGCCACGATCACCCATAGAAAAATAAATCCGACCATCAGGTCCCATGGCCAATCCATGCATGTCGTGACCACTGATGCTAAAGCGTGGGCCAAAACCATCGGCGAGCACTTCGTGACGATCAGCTACACCATCATTATTTTTATCATCAAAGGCATACAGCTTTGGAATATTGGTCAGGTAAACGCGACCGTTAAAGGCCATAACGCCAGCCGCAGGGCCATCTACAGGATCACGAAAGCCATCAGTGAAAACGCTTGATTTATCCGCTTTGCCATCGCCGTCACTGTCTACCAGCAGACGAATGCGTTCGGTCTCTTTGGTAAAAAACTCTTTTGGGAACTTATCTTTCCATTTTTCAATCACTGCCGCACGATTGGCCGAGGTCTCGACACGCAAATCATCTTTATAAAGGAATAAAAAATTACGTACATCAATGACGCCACCTAAACGCCAACGCGCTGTTTCTGCGGCGAAGACACGCCCTTGTTCATCAACATCAATGGCGATGGCATTTAATATTTGGGTCCCCGAGGCCCACACGGAAGGCTGCAACCCATCGGGTAATTTTAATGACTTCAGCCATTCGGCTTCATCAACGTTTGGCCCTTTCGGCGGTTTATTTCCTTCACCTAATTCAACCGCTGGTATCACGACTTGAAAAGCGAGTAAGGGAACGAGAGCGAGCGTGCGCAGGAGGTACGACATAAAATTATGACAATCCTTGACGAAATGCGTCGGGGAAAATGTTAACGGCAACGGGGCAAACTTTGAGGGGATTCAGACTTCCGTATGGCTCCTGGCCGCTCAATAAACAAGAAGATGAGTTATTAACCACAGAGGGCAGAATTGGCGCTGATGTTGCCGGTTGGCACACGAACGCACCCACACGAAAGTCCGAAGCGCAAACTTTAAAATAAGGAAAAAGGTCGAGCATCAGAGCGCACATTATCAGAAGCATTAATTACCCTCTGGATAAAGAGCACTTGCCGGAATTACTTGACGCGGTTGTGAATTACTCATCCATATTAAACGAAGAATGGCGAAGGTGTGACGCTCAAAATATTCTAAGCGAATGGGAACGCGCAGGCGATCTTGGTCAAACGTGAAGACGCCATAACGTTCATTATCTTCGCGGTAGGCTTGCACGCGCCAATTATCAAAAACCAAACGGTTATCGATCCATAAGCGCACTCCGTCATCACTTGGTAGAAAAATTCGATACGTTTCCGCAAATCGCGCTTCAATCATTCCGGTCCATCGCACAGAAAAAGGATGCGTCATTCCTGGAGCTGGCTCATCAGATTCCCAATCAAATGCAATAACCGGATCCAACCGCTTCGATTTTAAATTGGTCAAATCCATGCCCTGATAATATTCGCCAATTAATCCACAACCACGATCAGGAGGAATGAGCGTCAAGCGATCAGCCGCTAACGCACGCTGCCCGGCGCCAACGGATAAGCGCTCACCAGCGTGATTTTTAAATTGTACTTGGCCATGATTAACGCTGAGCCAGGTTAAAAATCGATCGCTAGATAAATTAAAAGCTGTTCCAATAACCGTGACATCTGCATGCGGTGTCTCGACCACCATCGGTTTCGTCGGTGGTTGTGGCATGGCCTTAATGTCCACCATGCCCTGTTCTAAACGAAACCGTTTGCCAGCCCCGCCAATTGCCTGCACGCGGGTTAACGGCCCTATATCAACCACGGTATCTTCATGTTCGTATTTTAATTCCGCTCGTTGATTCGCGGCAGTCATTACAGTGTCGCCTGGCAGTAAAAAACCATGACCTTTTTGCTGCGATAATGAAGCGGGTCCACGAACAATGCGCACATCCGAATGAGCAACAATTCGTGCGGTCGTATGAGCAGAAATAAAATAATTAGTAAACGATGGAGAAAACCACACGCCAAATATTAACGCTGCTGCGGCTGACGCACTTGCGACCACAGCGTACCACCAGCGTGAAGGACGCCGCGTCGCTGCGGGGCGCAATGCGTGGGCCGATGCCACCAATTGTTTCTTTTTTATTGGTGAAAAACCAGCAGGAATCAGACGCGCACGTTGTACCGCCAGACTTGGTTGTGATTGGTGTAGTAACGCGTGGAGCAACAAATGTGTCCGAACCTGATCGCCAATAGTGAGGCTTAGGGTTGGATCTTCATTTAACTTTTCCACTAAATGCGAACGACTGACGGGATCTAAATCACCTTCAACATGCGCTGCGACTAAAGCAACAATATCGGCATCGCTCATGATACGCCACCTTGACGTAAACACAGATGCAGAGTCTTACGCACGCGAAATAATGTGACCGCAACCCAGTTTGCAGAACGCTGTAATATCATTGCAATATCATTCACTTGACGGCCACAGACATAGCGCTCTGTAATTAATTGTCGCGCTTCAGGCGCCAATTGTTCCAGACACGAACGCAAAACAGCCAGTGACGACTCCGGTACGCGCTCATCATCGTGTTCCAAGCGCTCCATCGACTGTCGTGCTAAAATTTGTTCTAATACTTCACCATCCATCGCCAACGCTTTGGACCGTTGAGTCAATTCGCGGCGAATTAAATTACGTGCAATGCCGATTAACCACGGACGCAGCGTCCCCCGAGGTTGATAGGTGTTCAATCGTTCAAATGCCGTGACATAAGTCCCCTGCATCACTTCATCGACCATGGCCAAATTGGTCGCGTAACAACTCACCACTACGCGCAAATCACGTTCGGTTTGTTCCACCATGGCCACAAACGCTTCATGATCGCCCGCCTGGGCGCGCACAGCGAGGACATCAAGTGGATCAATTAAGTCGGACATAGGTGAGAGGTTCAGTTCGATGTCAGTTTCGCCGTGAGCAGCCTTGAGAAGCGTAGGTACTTCACTGAAGTGACGTTCTATTACCATTTATTTGGAGCGTCCTGCAACAAGTTGGATTTAGAACCGGAATTTGGGTAGGTACGGCTGGAAATTCGGAGGTCCGGACTTCGATTCGGGCTTCCGGACCCTCCAAGTGTGTCCATACTGCCCCATATGCACCTTGGCGAACAAAACGATCCACCCGAGTTCATGCCCCATATTCATCACCATGGTCGTGGCGTGTCGGTCAATCCACGGAATCGGTTTGAGTCATTGGCTTTGAAACCCGGACCCGACTGGGATCCCCAGGAAGACCCAGCGCCAGATACGGTCGTGTTTGAAGACGATGCCAAATCATTAATTTCCAAGCAAGACAGCCCTGACGTACCGTTTACAGCCAGCCTCAATCCTTATCGCGGCTGCGAACATGGGTGCATTTATTGTTATGCCCGTCCCTATCATGAATATTTAGGCTTCTCCGCTGGACTCGATTTTGAAACAAAATTATTAGCCAAACGCAATGCGGCTGCCCTCCTGCGTAAAGAATTATCTGCACCCTCTTGGACACCACAGGTGCTTGCCATGAGTGGCGTCACCGACTGTTATCAACCGATTGAACGACATTTACGCCTAACGCGGGCGTGCCTGGAAGTCTTAGCCGAATTTCGTAATCCCGTCGCCTTGATTAGCAAAAATCGCCTGATTACTCGCGATATTGATTTATTTAAACGCTTAGCGGATTTCTCTGGCGTCAGTGTCACCATCACGGTTACCTCATTGAATGCCGATTTAGCACGGGATTTGGAACCGCGCGCTTCAGTACCTGCGGCACGTTTACAAGCCATCCGTGAATTAGCTGGGGCCGGTATTCCCGTCGGCGTGAATGTCGCCCCTATTATTCCTGGGCTCACCGACCACGAAATCCCAACCATCTTGCAAGCCGCCGCTGAAGCCGGAGCGAATTACGCCAATTACACCATCGTGCGTTTGCCGCATGGTGTCGCTGATTTATTCAGTGACTGGCTCAACCGCGTCGCACCAAGTGCAAAAAATAAAATTCTCCACCGTATTGAATCCATGCGCGATGGTAAATTAAATGACACTCGGTTTGGTCACCGCATGACCGGCAATGGTATTTTTGCTGAACAAATCGCCAATATGTTTGATCTCGCACGCCGCCGAGCTGGAATTAGCACGGATTTTCCAACACTCTCAACCAGCGCGTTTCGTTCGCCATTTGGAAAGCAGGAGATGATTTTCTAATCGCCGCCGAAGAGGTCGACATTGAAAGAAGCGCGGGGTTAGGATGAGAAATCAAATTGATTTCTTCTCCTCTCATCTCCGCATCTCTGCGCCTCCTGTGAATTGCCTTTGTTAGACCAATTCCAGATCATAATTCCGTAATCAAAAGAAGATTAACATGGAGGACCGGAGCACCGGAGGCGAACAAATACAGAAATGAATAAAATGCCGCGCAAAAAACGTTTTTCAGCTTTTTTCTCTTTTTCCCTCGGGTGCTCCGGTCCTCCATGTTAATGGATCATTCCGACTAAGATGATCCGGAATTGGTATTCGACCATGTCGCACACGAACAGAAGAAATTGCTAATAGGAAGATAATTACTTACTTGCCGAATCGACGACCGTAAAGGAAATTTTGTAATCATTCCCATCGTGCTGATCAAAACCAATCGGTTTTACCGTCAGGTGGTAAATACCCGTGGTAGGTTTCCACTCACGATAATAATCGCCGGTATTTCCATACATAGTAAACGGACGACACCTATCTTGTCTGCTAATGGTTTTATTCGGACCTTCCAGTAACACATCGACATCCGCCACAGCTGAGTT
>SXGR01205222.1_pt1 | contig 23164 bp, 20 predicted proteins | sample 3174711 | NCBI WGS metagenome assembly SXGR01 (sample SAMN11356860, study PRJNA531348) | freshwater metagenome | isolation source: freshwater sample F1-60 | place: China: Fuxian Lake, Yuxi | collected 2017-12-25 | reverse complement strand
TTTGACCCCGTCGACCGCACGCCAGGTACAAAGCCGACCTTCCGAGTCGAGGGTGATCACCCGGTCCCGCAGGGCGCCCACCCCCACCAGGATGCCGTCGCAAAATTGCTTCCACATCGGCGCATCGCTGACGCCGGAAAACACATAAACTTCCGGTCCATCGCCCAACACGAGCATGGAACTCTCGTGTGGGTACGCGAAAGGAACCGCGTCCTGCACCGCTACTTACCGCTTTCCGATTCCGGAGAATCGTAAAAATCTGCATAGTCCGCAGGAGGTGGGGCAGATCGCAGCTCCGCCGGAACCGCCGGCAGGTCGTCCGCTTCCCCGTCGAAGGCCGCCGGAGGCTCACCTTCTTCCGAGGGCGGATCATAAAAATCGTCGTAAGCGGCGATCGGAGCCCCTAGTTTCGGGACTTCATCGGTCAGGGGTTCGATCGCCTCCAAAGGAAGCTCCTCGGTCACATCCTCGTCGCGCCGATTGCCTGACATTGCTCCTCCGCTAAACAGCTTGGCCGTTGCGCGATCCGGGATCAAGGTCACCGCCGAATCGTCGTCCGGAGGCGATTCGTCCGCGGTGCTTGTCGGCGGATCCGATCGCGCGGGGCGCGCGAATTCGGTTTCATCGGTCAATGCCCGGCCAAGCTCGCTGTTCAGCCACTCGAACACCGCCGTGCTTTCCAGCGACCCGGGGTAGATCGCGCGAAGTGCCTCGTGCACGTGATCCAGAACGGTGATCTCGGCGCGCTCCACGCGATCGCCGGGGGAAAGCGCAGCCCATTCGTCCACCCGGTCCTTCGGCGCCCGGGAACGATAAAACTCCGCTACTTCAAGAGCTTTTGGCTGCACCGGGCCCGCCAGTTCGGCGCGCCACCAAGCGGCGGCCAACACCACTTCCCCCGCCTGCATCGCCGATAACGACTTTACGACCATCCGAAGCGCCGCTCCCACGCCGCGAACCGGGTCGGTGATCCGGTAGCCGCGTTGGGCAGCGACCGCCGTCAACAACGCCACGTCCACAAATCCCGAACGAAACAGGTGTTCGCTGATGCGCAGCAGGCAGGTGGCCACCCCGTGGGCATGCCCAATCTCCAGCAGAAGCTGGCCCCCTTGCAACAGGTCTTCCAACGCCTCTTCTCCGCGCCTACTGCCCGCCTCCCCTCGTCCCATCCAGGCGTATCCTTGCATTTCGCGATCGGACGCCCGGGTCGCCACATCGAGCGCATCCGTATACGCGGCAAAAGCGTCCTGAAAACGCCGTTGCTGCAACAACAACGATCCCATCGCGCCGAGGATCCTCCCCTCCAGCACCAAGTTCCGCGCTACATCCGCGCGCAGCCGCGCTTTTTCCAAAGCGTCAACCGCCCAGTCGGCGCGATGCGCCAGCCGAAAGACCTCGGACAACGCCAACCAAGCACCCGCCTCCCCGTAGGGATTGCCGCTCTTGACGTACACCTCGATCGCCATTCGCAAGGCCTGTTCCGCTTCGTCCAGATGCCCTTCGCGCAGCGCCACACGGCTCTGAGCCATCCAGCCGCCCGCCGCCGAAGGCAGGTCTCCTAGCGCCTCGTAGAGAGCCTGGGCGGCAGTCAACGCCTCGCGCGCTTCGCCGATCCGCCCCACCCGCGCCAACAGCTCGGCAAGCGCACTCCAAGCAGCCGCGGCGCCTTCTCGGGTATCCCGATCTAACTCCGCTTTGAACGCGGGGTCTTCCACCGATGAGCGCTCCGTCGCTTCATAACAGGCGATCGCCTTCCGCAGATCCGTTTCCGCCTCAGCCACTTCGCCAGCGGCGGCCTTGACCTGCGCGAGACCTCGCCATGCGTGCGCTTCGCCCAGGCGGTATTCAGGAGCCTGGAACAACCTTAACGCCAGCTCAAACTGCGCCCTCGCGCCCTCCGAATCGGCCAACCGAAGGGCTCGATCCCCTTGCAACAACGCCTGACGTCCCTCGATCAAACCCTCGGACATCGACCACCTGCTGCGTCCGACGACGCCATTCACCTGTAACATAAAGCAAAAAAGCCCTCCGATATCGGAGGGCTTTTTATTCAGAACGACCGAGGACTAACCTGGGGAGAACAGGAAGGGGTACGAAACCACGACCACGCCGCCGCCTTTCGGTTGTGGGAACTGCATCTTCATGAACTTGCTCTCGATGCACTTCTCAACGGCCGAGTTGTTCATCGAAGTGGTCTTGGTCTGCGCCGAGGAGACCGAACCGTCCTTCGCAATCGTGAACTTGATGACGATCTTTCCGCCCAGGCTGTTGTTTTTCACGAGTTCGCGCTGGTAGCAGTACTTGATCTGGTTCATGTGACGCTTGATGACCTCGTCGATCAACGAACGATCGAGTGCACCGAGAATGATCGGGTCGCCACCTGGCTTACCGAGACCACCGGTGCTCTTGGCGCCAAAGTCGCCACCGCCGGAGCCGTAGCCCGAAGACCCGCTTCCGGTGCCCTTGGTGCCGAGACCGCCGAGCCCTTCAGCCGTGCCGCCGCCGCCGAGACCGCCGCCACGACCGCCGAGACCGCCGGAGCCGATTTGAACGCCCTTGGTGCCGATCAATCCGCCGACGCCGCCCTGGATATCGCCCGACAAACCAGCTTGGCCCAAGCTCGCCATGGAATCATCCGCCAAAGCGCCCATCAAGCCGGCGCTCTCAACGACCTTGCGATCGAGCTCCTGCTTCTTCATTTCGACTTTGTCGCCTTTGGCCTTTTCCATCTTGGCGTCTTTCTTGCCAACTTTTCCTTCGTCGCCCTTGGCTTTCTTGCCTTCGCCGGCGTCCGGATCCTTCGGCTTGGGCTTGTTGTCCAATTCCTCAGGCTTTTCCATCAACAGTTCGACGTAGCGATCGTCGATCTCTTGGGCATCCGTGCGTGGAACGTACGGAATCCGCCACATGGCGATGCCGACGATACCGCCGAACATCAGGAACAACATCATCGTCGCTACGAAAGGATAGTCGAGCGAAAGCACCGCTGCAGCCTTCTTTCCGGCAGGGGCGGGCTTGGTGTAGAACACCATCCCGTCCACTTCCACGGCGACCTTGGTGTCGTCGCCCACCGGAACTTCGTACCCATTGGCGGAACGCTTCGCTTTGCCCGCGGAAACGGCCTCATCGAAGGTGAACCGTTGGGTGCCGACGTCGACAAAACCGTCCCAGCCGTTGGCGACATTTACGGTATTGCCAGAGATGAAGCGGTATTCCCCCTTGCCCGGCAACGAATTGGCCGGAACGTGGAAATCGCTCTTCCATTCGCTTTCGCACTTGGAGATGAATGGAGGAGCCATGCGCGCCAACGGAGCCGCGATCGCGGGCACCGGCAGCAGCTTCCAGCCCATCACGCGCCAAACATGCTGCGATTCCGGCCCGAAGGTGACCGAACCGCCCTTATCGAACACCTTGGAGTCCAACAGAACATCGCCCCAAATCTGGCTAACTTCCAGTACTTTTGGACGCCCCTTCGAGGAAGGATCGTCGGATTGTGAGCGAACGAGGATCGCCATCACCTCGTCGGAAGCCGATTCCGATTTGGACTCGGGCGCGCGGGAGGGAGCGCCGGCCGGCGTCGCCGACACGATCGCGCGAGGATCCGTCGCTTCATCGTCCGCATTGGAGGGGGTCAATGCAGGTGCCGCCGCGGCCTGCTCAAACACAAACTCGCGAACCTGAGGCGCGCTGGCGATGTGGGTCGCTTCCTCATCCTGAAAGGCGGCTTCCACCCCAAACTGAATGACGATCTTCAAATCGCCGGCCTCGATGGTATCGCCTGCTTTGAGCGCAGTATTGGAAACCGCCGCACCATTGACCTTGGTGCCAGCGGCACTGCCCAGATCGAAAAGGTGAACTGCACCATTTTCCACGTTCACAACGGCATGAAGCTCGGCCAGAGAAGTGCCCGGGAGCGACAACAACGCCGCGGCGCCACTGCCGATGGTCACGCTCTCTTCGACAAGGCGCTCCGTCCTAATCAGCGTATCGCCTTGTGAAACTTGAAACGTCAACGTCAGCGACTTTTTTGATTCCGACATCGGTGATCCAGTCGTTGGGGGAAGGGGTCCAGCTACTTTCACCCCGAAAGCAGCCCACGAACAAGTCCGCAAGGGTCATGTTCCCGTCAACAACGACTGTTCCCGGTACGAACGGTTCCAAGGAAGTGGTCAAGCGGTTGTCAACCCGATTCCGGCGCCGCAAAGCGCCGCTCGTGCAGCCGGTTCGGCTTTCGGTTACGACCACCATTCTCCCGGTGGACCCATGGCTAGCGAAGACGTTGACAACATTTACCGCGACTTCCAGCGCGATCTGGCGGCCGCCTCCGACCCTTCGGCGCTGGAAGAAATCCGCCGCATTCACAAAGGGAAAACCAGCCCGATCAAAAATCTGCTCAAACAGATCGGCGGTCTGCCGGCGGAAGAGCGGCCCCGGTTTGCCGCCCAGCTGAACGAGCTACAATCCCGCATCGAAGCGGAACTTCAGGAGGCAATCACCGCCGCTGAGGAGCGCGCCCTCGCGCAGCGCCTGGAGGCGGAATGGATCGATCCCACCCTTCCCGGCCGACCGCTCGGGCACGGTGCCCGACATCCGGTCACGGTGGTGGAAGAACGCATTCTTTCCGTGCTTCGGCAGCTCGGATTCGAATTGCTGGATGGCCCCGAAGTCGAAGATCCCTACTACAATTTCGATGCGCTCAACATTCCCGAACATCACCCCGCGCGCGACATGCAGGACACCTTCTGGGTGACCGGTCATAAGCTGCTTCGTTCGCACACCACCACCGTTCAAGCGCGCCTGCTCGAGCGGCGCCCGCAGCTACCCATTCGGATCGCTTCCGCGGGGCGGGTGTACCGAAATGAGGCGGTGGACGCCACCCATCTCGCGATGTTCCATCAACTCGAAGGGATCTGGGTCGACCGTGGGTTGACGTTCGCACACCTCAAGGGAGTGTTGGCGTTCATCGCACAGTCCCTGTATGGCGATCGACCGGTTCGCTTTAAGCCGAAGTTCTACCCCTATACCGAGCCCTCCGTAGGGGTTGACCTCGGATGCGGACAATGCCGCGGGTCTGGCTGCGATGCTTGCCACGGTGCCGGCTGGGTGACCATCCTCGGCGCGGGCATGATCCATCCGAAAGTGTTCACCGAATTTGGTTTTGACCCAAGCGAAGTCAGCGGCATCGCGTTTGGTCTGGGCACCACCCGCATGGCCCCGCAGGCCGTCGGCGTATCGAAAGTAAAGTCGCTTTACGAACAGGACCTCCGCGTCCACACCGCTCTACGTCGGGAGATCCGATGAAAATCGCGATTCAGGCGCTCCGAAAATACACCGAATTGCCCGATGAGCCGCGCGCCGTGCGCGATCTCCTGGACGATGTCGGCATTGAAGTCAAACGCCAAGAAGTTGGCGAATACGGCCCGGTTTTCACGGTGGAACTCCTCGCCAACCGCGGCGACCACTATTGCTACGCCGGGATCGCCCGAGAAGTATCCGGTCGAACCGGCGAATCCGTCGAACAGCCCGAGGTCGCCGATCTCCAAGTTGGCCCCTCGCCGATCCCTGTGGAGATTCAAACGCCGCTCTGTTTGGTGTACACAGCGACTCTCCTGAAAAAAACCCGTACTGACGAGCTTTCTCAAGGTGATCTGCTGCCGTTGATCGCAGCCGGCCAAAAGCCCATCCATCCTGCAGTAGACGCCACCAACCTCGTCAACCTCGAGATCGGCCAACCCGCACACGCTTTCGATGCCGACAAGATTCAAGGCGCGATCGTCGTTCGGACCTCGCGCGCAGGCGAGCACGCCTGGCCATTGTTCGAGGAAAAACCCAGAGAAGTGCCGGAAGGAACTCTGGTGATCGCCGACGAACACAAAATCCTCGCCATCGCAGGCGTCATCGGCTGCGAGGACAGCAAAGCCACCGAGGCATCCTCAAGAATCCTCCTCGAATCCGCCACCTTCGATCCGGTTGCTGTTCGAAAGGGTGCCCGAGCGCTGGGTTTGCATACCGACGCTTCCGCGCGCTTCGAACGTGGAAGCGACCCTTCTTTGCCGCTGACCGGCGCAGGCCGGGTGGTGCTCTTGCTGGAGCAAGCGGGCTGGCAACGCGTGGGAACCACCGGCCTTTTCGGCGCGTGGCGAAATCCCAACCGGCTGATCCCCCTGGAAATCGGCTACGTAGCGAGCTTCTTGGAGCACCCCCTCACGGAAGAGGAGATCCGGGATCGGTTGTCGCGATACGACTTCGAAGTGTCCCCCTCCTATCCCGACTTTCTCGGCGACGAACGTTGGCCCATACCAGGGGACTTGGCCGAAAAAAGCCGTGAGCGACTACGAAATACGCTCCTCGTGCGCGTTCCCCCGCACCGGCTGTGGGATGTGGAGTTTGCAGCCGACATTGCGGAGGAGTTGGCCAAGTCGATCGGCTACAATCAGACTCCCCAGCGGCTCCCGCCGGTCGATCGCGGTGCACTTCCGACCCCACCGGAACAGGCGAAAGCGAAGGTCGACAACCTGTTGGTTGCCTCTGGGTTTTTTGAGGTATTCACGGATGGGTTCTACGGTCGCGAAGTTCGAGAAAAGCTGGGTCTCACGCCCAACCACCTGCTATGGAACCACGTGGAAACCCTGAATTCCATCGATCGTGGTTACTCGCTACTGAAGAACAACGCGCTCGCCCAAGCCGTGGAAACCGTCGCGACCAACCTCCGGGTCAACCACCGTTTGGTTCGCGCATACGAATGGACGCGCGTTTTCCTCCCAACCCCCACGGCCGAAAATGGCGTTTGCAAAGAGCTAAAGCTCCTCTGGCTGGTGGCCAGTGGCCCACTGCGCCCTGCGCATTGGTCGGACGACGCCCCAGAAGTGGACACCTATTTTTTGACCGGGTTGGTCGAAGAGCTCGCAGCGGAGCTCGGCCTCGATCTATCTGTTGAAAAGCCGAATCTCCAACATCCCGTATCGGGGTTGTTGCATCCGTACCGCCAAGCGTCGATCACCCTCGGTGGCAAATTGGTGGGGATCTTGGGGGAAATCCATCCGAAGGTGTGCCAGAATCACAAGATCAAAAGGGAGCGTCCGGTATTCCTACAGTTGGAAGCGTCCATTCTCGCCAAAGCCGGCGGTCGCACCGTGCACTTCGTCCCTCCACCCGAAACCCAACCCGTCCGACGAGATCTAGCGGTTACCCTGCCGGATCGGGTGACGGCGGGAGAGATCGCCGACGCTCTGGCCAGCGCCGGGCCGACCTGGCTGACCCAGGTCGCGATCGCCGACCGGTACGATCACGAGGATCACGGACAGCCCGTTCGAACCATCACGTACACCTTGACGTTTTCGCGAGAGACGGCACTCACCACTGAGGAACTCAATCAAGCCTGCGAAATGCTCATCGCCTCGGTCGGCACCCGCTTCGGAGAGAAGAATGTCAGGTTGCGAGCGTAGAACATCGGCATTTCCCCTCCTGGCGGGCCAGCTGTGAACGCCGGGTTGCGACGTGGAGGGGTGGCGGGTGCGGCCGCCGGACTGCTACTGGTGGCGTTCTTTGGGCTACGGTCGCAGAAAATGGCCGAGGACGGCGCCGAGCCACAGGTGGCAGCCGATCCGCCGATCGGCGACGCCACGCGGGTGCGGTTCATCGCGCTTGGCGACACCGGCAAGGGAAACGATCAACAACGCAAAGTCGCCGCAGCGATCTCGCAAGTATGCGCCACCAAAGGGTGTGATTTCGCCCTGTTGCTCGGCGACAATCTGTATCCAGAGGGGATGATCGCGCGGGACGATCCAAACATGGATCGAGTTTTTACAAAAATCTACAATGAATTACCGTTTCCGTTCTACGCGGTCCTCGGAAACCACGATGTCAACGTCAACGACCTCACCCGCGCCCACCATCAGCTCGCCTGGGCGGAGTCCGAGCCACAATTTGAAATGCCCGGTCGGTTTTACTCTTTTAACGCCGGACCTGCTCGTTTTTGGGCGCTGGACACCAATGACGTGATGTGGCACGGGCCCGGACGCCAACAGGAGTGGCTGAACACCGAGCTTCCCCGCCAGTCCGGTTGGCGTGTGGTTTTCGGTCACCATCCTTGGAAATCCAATGGGAAACACGGCAATGCTGGCGAATACGACGACACGGTGGGTGTTCCGTATGTCTCCGGCGATGGCCCCAAAGAGCTCTTTGAAAAGACCCTCTGCAATCAAGCTGACCTGTACGTCGCCGGACACGATCACAGCCTGCAGCTGTTGGATTCGAAGGGTTGCGGCACCACTCTGGTGGTGTCCGGCGCTGGTGCCGAGGTCAGGCCGATCGAAGACCGCGGAAACACGCCCGCGTTCGCCGAGTCGACTCTCGGCTTCGCATGGATCGAGCTGGGAGAAACGGGCACCGTGTCGTTTTACGGCGCTGATGCTCAGTTGCTGGAGTCGTTTCAGATCGCCAAGGTCGAACGGAAACCCCTTAAGTGATTGGGCTTTCCGGCGCGTGATAATGCGTGATCGACGAAGGGAGGCGGCTTCGCCCCTCCAGGACGTCGCGAACCTGCTCTTGGCACCGCAACACCGGCCATAAGGGCTGCGGTACGGAGTTAAACCGCCCAAAGGTGTCTGCGAGCGAAACATCCCAGGTGGCGGACAGCTTCAAAATGTCGTCCGGTCGCACCGTTTGACGACACTTTGGACTGCCACAGGCGCACTCGAACGACTCTTCGATGTTCAACCCGCCGTAGTCGTCCGTGAGCTGTTCACCAGGTTGGATATCTCGAATGGCCATTTCAAATTCGTAGCCGGTGGACAGGCAGGTCGCCTCGCAGCTGTGGTTGACAAACCGCGCATGGTCCCAACACAGAATATGCCGCCCGCGACCGTCAATGTAGGCGTATTTGTGAACCATCGCCTGAGCCATCGGCGAAAAAGACGGCACCCGGGCCGGATCGATGATTTGGTCCAACTCATCCAGCGCCCAAGTGATGGCGCCCTTTGGGATAAGCTTGGTAGCAACTACGCCATAGCCAATGACCGGATTGATGAACCGGACTTCGGTGTCGGGGTGTAGCATGGCGTCCTTGACTCCGCCCTCAATTTGGGGCGCGAGGCTGTATCGTTGCTTCGCCCCAGCGTCACCTTCCTCGCCTAAAAATCACCTCGAGGGTGGTGGGCTCGCAGTCTTCCGGGTACTACGGGCGTCGGGAGCCCGCTTGTCCGTCACCCTGACCTTCACCCACGATCTCGTCACCCATGCCGAACGTTCCCATTGGACGGTGATCGGCCGGAAACACCTGTTAGGGGATCCTGCAATCCTCTCCTTACTTCCTTCCCTACCCGAAGGTGTGTGGACGGAGATGCTTGGAAAGGGCGATCCTGGCGATCACGGGCGCACCGCGACCACCTACACCGGAACGCGTCCCAGCCGATTGACGGCTGCGATCCTACCGGAAGCGTGCTCCCGGCACAACACGCCGAGCCGCGCGGCGGCCATCCCCGGTTTGGTAAAAACGCTCAACAAAGAATCGGCGATCGTGGCGGTCTTGGAGCGGCCCGAGCACGCGCTCGCATTCGCTGCCGCCATAGCGCGGTGCCTCCATCGTTTTCCGAAGAGCGCCTCCTATTCCGTGCCTGTGCGCCTGGTATGCGCGCAGCCGGTGTCGCTGGAGCACTGTCAGGCGGCAGCGGAAGCAGTATTGCAAGCCTCTGAATGGGTTGACACGCCGCCCAACGTACTCGACACCCACGCGCTCGTGGCCCGCGCCCAGGCGATCGCAGAACGGCATCCACAGGTCGAAATTCTGACCATACAGGGTCAAGAAGTCGCGGAAGCTGGCCTCGGCGGAATCTGGGCCGTGGGCCAGGCGTCGATTTCTCCCCCCGCCTTCGTGGTTTTGGACTATCGCCCTTCTGGAGCGACCCAGCGCATCGGATGGGTGGGCAAGGGCATCACCTACGACACTGGCGGATTATCCCTGAAGTCGAAATTCGGCATGCCGAGCATGAAGAACGACATGGCGGGAGCGGCCGCCGTATTATCTTCCTTCGAAGCCGCGGTTCGACTCGGATACCCCCAAGAAATCACCGCTGTTTTGTGCATCGCCGAGAATTCAGTCGGACCGAACGCCATGCGGCCTGACGACATCATCACCCTCTTCTCGGGGCAGACCGTCGAGGTCAACAACACCGACGCAGAGGGTCGATTGATCCTTGCGGATGGTCTTGCCTGGCTCGTCAAAAATCGAAATCTCCACGAGATCGTGGACTTGGCGACCCTCACCGGGCATCGGCTCGCCACGGGAAAACGGCATGCGGGCTTCTATTGCAATGAGGAGGCGTTCGAGCGCCGCGCCGTCGCCGCGGGGCACCGCAGCGGAGACCTCGGTTTTCCGTTGTTCTACGCTCCTGAGTTCCTGCGCGAGGAATTTCAGACCTCCATCGCCGACATGAAAAACTCCGCCAAAGATCGTGAAAATGCGCCATCCAGCGCGGCTGCTCAATTCCTCGCCGGCCACCTTGGCAATTTTCAAGGAGGATGGCTGCACGTCGACATGGCCGCCCCCGCGTTCGTCAACGGCCGAGGCACCGGCTTCGGTGTCGCGCTTTTATTGGCGTTGTATGGGGATGGAGCGTAAATGCAAACGCTGATTCAGCTCGACATCAACGGCGAGCCGGCGGAGGTCGCGGTCCCGGCGCATTGGACGCTTCTGGAGACCCTCCGTTACAAGCTGGGTTTGACCGGAACCAAACAGGGTTGCGACAAAGGGGACTGCGGCGCCTGCACCGTGTTGGTGGACGGCGAACCCGTTCTCTCCTGCTGTCTTTTGGCGATCACCGCCCAGAAACGCGCGATCACCACCGTGGAAGGTTTGGCCGATCCAGAGGGTCCCTCCCCCGTTCAGCGCGCGTTCGATGTCTGCGGCGCCCTGCAGTGCGGCTTTTGCCAACCGGGCATGATGCTTTCGGCCACGGCGCTGCTCAAAAAGAACCCCTCCCCCAGCCGAATGGAGATCCGACAAGCGCTCTCCGGAAACCTCTGCCGCTGTACCGGCTACACCAAGATCTACGAAGCCGTGGAGCTTGCCGCAAAAGGTGTTCCTCGCCAGCTTCCGATCGTCACGGGCAAGCCGACAAGTGGGTTTACTACTTTAGGAGCCCGCGGCCGAAAGGCCGATTCCATCAAAAAAGCAACCGGAGAAGCGCAATACACCGACGACCTTGTCTTGCCACGAATGGCGCACGGCAAGATCCTGCGGTCCCCTTATGCGCACACGCGCATTCTCGGGATCGACACCTCCGCAGCGGAAGCTCTGCCCGGCGTTTTCGCGGTGATGACCGGGAGAGATCTCCCGGAGCCCTTTGGGATTATCCCTTGGACGCCCGATGAAACGGTGCTCGCTACCGATAAAGTTCGCTATATCGGTGAGGGTGTCGCCGCCGTAGCGGCCGCCGACGAGGACACCGCCAATCGCGCACTACAGGCGATCGTGGTTCATTATGAGCCGCTGACTCCCGTCCTCGACCCGCGGCGCGCCCTGGACGCCGATGCCCCCCTGGTGCATGAAACCGATTGGAAGGGGCGAAAGCGCGACAGCAACCTCTGCAAGGACGTCGAGCTTTCGTTTGGTCCGGTGGAAGAGGCTTTTGCTTCGGCCGCCGCGGTCGTCGAAGGTCACTGGCGGTATTCCGGCAACACCCACGCCCCCATCGAGCCCCATTGCGCGCTTGCGAGCTGGTCTCCCGACGGCCAGCTCACCTTGTGGTCGGCTACCCAGGTGTCCCACTACCTGCACCGTGAACTCGCCAAAGTATTGGAGCTCCCTGCGTCAAAGATTCGGGTGATCCAGCCTACCGTCGGCGGCGCCTTCGGTGGAAAATCGGAACCCTTCGATCTCGAGTTCTGTGCGGCATTCTTAGCGAAGAAGGCGGGCCGCCCGGTGAAGGTCCTGTACACCCGCGAGGAGGTGTTCTACGCACATCGCGGCCGCCATCCGATGCAATTCGATTTTCGGATCGCCGCGGACGCCGAAGGCCGAATCCTCGGCGTGGACAATGACATCCTGCTGGATGGTGGCTCGTACCACAGCTTTGGCTTGGTCACCACCTACTATGCCGGACAATTGTTGGCCGGTCCGCTTCGGTTTGGCAGTTACCACTACAAAAGTCAGCGGGTATACACCAACAAACCCGCTTGCGGGCCCAAACGCGGCCATGGTTCGGTTCAACCCCGGTTTCCGCTCGAAACCGCTCTCGATGAAATCGCCGAAAAGTTGGGGATCGACCCCATCGAAATTCGCCGCCGCAATGCGATTGTTTCCGGCGAGACAACCATCAACGGCATGGCGATCGGCTCGTGCGGGGTTCGGGAGTGCCTGGACGCCGTCGAAGCGGCAAGCGGCTGGAAAGAGCGATATTCCAACCTCCCTTCTGGCGTTGGGCTAGGGGTCGCCACCTCGATGTACATCAGCGGCACCGCCTACCCCATCTATCCGAACGACATGCCGCAGGCAGGCGTGGAAATTCGAGCGGATCGGTCTGGGAAACTCACGGTTTCCTGCGGCACCAACGACATCGGCCAGGGCAGTTCGGGCATGCTCGCCTACATTGTCGCCGAAGAAACCGGAGTACTGCCCGATGACATTGCGGTGATCTCGGGCGACACCGAGCTCGCGCCTGTCGATCTCGGGGCTTATTCCTCGCGCATCACCTTGATGGCGGGCCTAGCGGCACAGGAAGCGGGGCGGGCGATGCGGGAACGCCTCGTCGAGGCCGTGGCCGCCAAATGGTCGGTCGAGTCAAACCAAATCTTGGTGTTGCCAGGAGAGTTTGTCGACGCCAACACCCCCTCCCGTCGTATGTTGGCGGTGGAAGCTATGCAATTGGCGGAAGCGCGGGCAGGGACCCCTCTGGTTTCCGTTGGCGGCTTTCGAACGCGAAAAATCGGCGGCGACTACCGAGGCGGCACCATCGGAGCCTCCCCCGCGTACAGCGCCACGGCGCACGTGGCGGAGGTTTCGGTAGACCGGGAAACCGGCGTTGTTCTTGTACATCGGGTGTGGGCGGCGCACGATTGCGGATTTGCAATCAATCCGGTGATGGTCGAAGGACAAATCGAAGGCTCTGTATATATGGGCGTTTCCGAGGCAATGACGGAGGAGCACAGCTTCCGCGGCCACGAGGTTCCCGTCGACAAAGCCAAGCTCAAATCGCTCGGTCTACATCTTGGGCCTAATCTTTTGGACTACCGCATCCATACGAGCCTCGACACGCCCGACATCGGTGCCCACATCGTGGAAAGCATCGATCCGGTGGGTCCGTACGGCGCCAAAGAAGCAGGAGAAGGCCCATTACATCCAGCCATTCCCGCAATCGCCAACGCAATTTGGCGCGCGGTAGGCGTACGCATGCGCGAAATGCCGTTCACCCCCGAACGGGTTTTGGCCGCGATCCAGGCGAAAGAAGCGGAGGTGGTCGATGCTGCGAATGCCTGAATTCGAAGTCCATCTCCCCAAAACCCACGCTGAAGCGGTGCACTTACGTTCGAACCTGCCAGACGCGATGTACGTCGCTGGCGGCACGGATTTGCTTCCAAACTTAAAACACCAGCTTCACACTCCAAAACACCTGGTAAGCCTACAACATTTGGAGGGATTTTCGGGGATCGACCAAAGGGACTCCGCGATCGTGATCGGGGCCGGCACCCCGCTGCAGACGGTCGCCGACTCGTCCGAGATCCAACGCCTGTTCCCCGGTCTTTCGCAAGCTGCAGCCTCTGTCGCCGGCCCACAGCACCGCCGCATGGGAACCCTCGGTGGAAATGTCATGTTGGACACCCGGTGCCTGTTTTACAACCAGTCCTTGCCGTGGCGGCAGGCGCTCGGGTTTTGCCTGAAAAAGGACGGCGATTGGTGCCATGTCGTGGGTTCCAAAGCGACCTGTGTGGCCGCGCAATCTTCCGACACGGTGCCCATGCTCATCGCGTTGGGCGCCTCGGTGCGCTTTGAAGATACCTCGGGTTCGTCCCTACTTTCGCTGGAAGAACTCTTTGAACAAGATGGGCGTTATGAGAGCGTTCACGCCACTTCTGCCACGGCGTTGCTCACAGAAATCTCCATTCCAATGCCGTTTCCAGGCCAACGTAGCGTCTACCGCAAGGTGCGCCAGCGACAGGCGATCGACTTTCCGCAGCTCGGCATCGGCATCGCCTCCTCCTTCGAAAATGACGTGTGCACTTCGCTTCGTGCCGTCGTCGGTGCGCTGATGCCCCGGCCCCGGATGCTCAAGGGCATGGAAAGAGCGGTCGGCCGTCCATGGGATGACGCGTTGATCGCAGATCTTGCGCAAGAGTGCTTCCAACAAGTGCGCCCGCAACGCAACCTTCAAGGCGACCCCGCCTGGCGGCGACAACTCGCCAAAGTGGAGATGGAACGCGGCCTACGCGCACTTCTCGCGAGCAGTTAGGCGCGAAGCGTCAGCCGTCACACGCCCCTTGTCACAACCTGTAACATCTGCCTCGCCGAGGTGCCGCTATTGTGCCGTCACCAACCGGGCAATGCCGGTGGTGACAACTCTAGGGAGCATGTATGTTGCACTTTCTGTGTGCCGGATGGATGGCTTGGTCGACGGCCTTTGCCGCGGATTTTGCAGGTCCACATGATCTGCAGATCAAGAAGATCGCTGTGGCGAAGGACCCCGTGGGGAATATCGTGGTCGATACCACGATTTTTAACGCGGGGCCGAGCTTCTCGCTGAGTGGCGACGTTCGCTTGGTGGGAACGAAAAACGCCGATTGGGCATCCTGTCACGCGGTAGTAGCTGTCGGCGGATTTCAGGCGATTCCGTCGGGTGCAACCCAGCGGGTGGTCGTGACCATGCCGCGTGGGAATTGGAATCTGGCCAACGACGTCAGCCTGTACCTGTTCATCGATGCGTCGAATTTCAGCGACGAGCCGGACGAGGGCCGCGGCAACCTGTTGACCGAATCCAACAATTCAGCGGTGATCGGAGTCAAGCAAAAGCCTGGGGTGTCGCCCAATGTCACGTCGACCACCAGTTCGGCGTTCCGCACTCCGGCGTGCGCCCTCGACGAAGTCGCAGACGAATTCACTCAGTACGACGCTTTCCCGAAGATCTGGGTCAAAGCGGAGGTCTGGTAAGGGAAGGGTGAGCGCAGCTCACCCCTCCGAGAACGCCCTAGAAGCCCGTCTCCCTACCAAAGTACCGAGACAACCAAGAAAAAAAGTCGAACATGTTCACTCCCATGGCGGGGGATTCCGCCCATGGAAGGCTGTATTCCATCCCGTCGTCTGTGAATTTAACTCGTAACATCCTGTAACAATTGGAGTTCCTATGCGTCCTGTAAAGCGTCTGTTTCTCGCGTCCCTCGTGCTCGCCGGCTGTGTGTTCGGATCCCATCAAGGCGTCGTTCGGGCGGCGAACCTCACCAATCCGGTGTCCGGCTGGATGGCCACCACCCGCAGCGGCCTAGTGGTAACGGTCGCCCTGGAAGGCGCGGCCAAGACGCCGACCCTGAAGGTGTTCGACGGCGCCGGCGCGCTGGTGGCTTCCCGTTCGGTCGCGAATTTTGCCAGCACCTGCAACGCAGCCAACAACAACACCTGCCGGCAAATGCTGGCGCTCACCGAGGACGACAACGGCGACAATGAGTCGTTCCTGGTGCTTTTTGACAACGGCTACCTTTGGCGCGGGGTCGTCAATCTCGCCAGCGGCACCATCTCCGAATCCGGGTCCTCGGCGCGATTAGCGGGGGTCGAGGGGTGGGTGGATGTTGTCCACGACGCCAGCCGTGTCGTGCCGATGCATGGCGCCGCGGTGTATTCGCGCGCCGGCGGCGACTGTGCCGACGGACGCCAACCGCTGATGGCGTGGTCCAAAGGCCGCGCTGGAGTAGGCTTCGGCGAGCCCCCGGTTAACCTCCGACCACAACTGGGTTGCAATGTAAACAACCTCCGAATCGCCCAAGACCACCAATCGGGCCGGTTTGCGGTCCTCGGCGGCAACAAGATCGCCTTGTATGGGTGGAACGACACCACCCAGGTTCCGACACACGAAAAGACGATCACCCTGACGGCTCACAACGGCTATGTCTACACCGATCTGGCCTTGGAATATGGACAATTGGTGATCAGCGAACGACGCACATCGGGTGGCCAGTCGTACTTGTACACCGTGGCCTCCACGACCGGGGAGGTTCAATCGACCCGCGCGGTTCGCGAAGCTTTCAGCGTGGCCTTTTCCTATGCCCAGGGCGACTCGGCGTTCGCTTGGTACAATGGCGCCAGCACCGATCAGGCCTACAAGGTCGGGCGGTTTCCGCTGTACGCCGAGTAGTTCGAGGTTACGAAAACGGAGCTGTACACCGACTCCTGGCGATCCTGGCGAGCCCACCGCCGCCCGCGGCGGGCTCGTCGTTTAGTAAACCGGTTGACGAGTTACGGCTTGACGTTTCTATGACACGAACGTTGAGGGGTCACGACATAAAGCGCGTGTTCTCACTCGTTTTTGGAGTGCTATATGTATCTTTCTAAGGCTGTTTTTGCTGTTGGCGCATCTGCCGCCGTCGGCGTGTGCAATCCGGGCAACACCGACACCACGGATCCCGTCGATCCGGTCGAAGACGCCGGCGAGGATACGACCGAAGACACCGCGGAAAGCAATCCTTGCGACGCCATTTACGAGCCCGCCAGCGGCACCACGATGCGCACGAACATCAGCACCGCGATCCACACCGTCATCGATCCCACCGTGGTCGAACTCGGCACCCCGCGCATCATTTACAGCTCGTTGAGTGTGTATGAAGAATGGGCGTTTGCACAGGGCAGCCTGTGCGTTGGGCCCACCAACAACTGTGTTCCTTTGACCACGGACGACTTGGCCGAAACGGCCGCTTGGGGCGACGACATCGAGGACGGTATGTTCGACGGTAACCGCTTCGAAGCGATCGTCGATCTCGGCGGCGGCGGTGCAGAAGTGGTCAACTGGGCCTATGGCTCGACCGACGTCTGGTATGACGGTGCCAACGAGACTTACGGCTTCCCGGAAGAGCTGCTCTGGGGCTGCGAACGGTAGTCTGTCCGCGCGAAGCCAACGCTAATGTGACGGTTCCGCCCACATTTTCCCGATATCCAGCCTTAGCCCGACCTCCCCAAAGGCGTAGGCCAGCGGATCGTGCGACACCCCATGTTGCGCGTGCGTTTGGGGGAGGATGGGCACGGAAACATCCACCATGATCCCCAGTCGACGCCAAAAACCGTCGGCTGGAATCGTCCAGTCATAGCCTAGCCCCACCTCAAGACCACTGCGATGGTTGATTCCATCGGCGGAACCTACGAATCCGCCGACCGGGTCCTCGCGGTACACCGCCAGCGGGGTTTCATGATGGTGTGCGAACATCACTCGCGCATACGGCCCGGCCTTGTGTGTCCATCGAACGCCAAAAGCGATGCTTCCCACCGTCCGCAATTCTCCGCTGAACAACCCCTCCCGAATCCCCGCCTCCCCCGAAAATCCCGACCGCCCAGCGTTGAGAAGCAACCTTGTAACCGCATATCCGCCGCCGGTACCAGGGGCCCCTCCTCCACCCAGACCGGTGGCCAAGGTGACCGGTGCGTGGGGTGCAGCCATCGCCATCGCGGAAAACAGCCAACCGTAGAGCATTCCTCTCCTCCTACCGGGGCTGTGCCGGCAGGAGGAAAATGCGATCACCAGCTTGGAATAATTTCCACCCCTGGCGATACTGCTGGAACTAACTAGACTCCGGAGGCCACCCGGGCGGCGTGCTGAAGCCAAGCTTCGGTGGTCTGCCGATCCGGTACCGGCATGGCGTCGATCCGCGCCCGAATCCGGTCGACCCGCTTGGTCACCGCAGCGCGACTGACTCCGGCTTGTCGGGCGTACTCGGCCTTGCTTCCCGCCGCGAACAATTCTTCGAGGTACTGACGGTCTTTTTCCTCGAGCGGAACTTCGACATCCATCAAGACCCGATCGTCTTGTCGCCAACTCGCGGTCGGATGCGGAGTTTCGGCTACTTCCCGCTCCATGGCCACCCGTTCATCGATCCGCCGCCGCGCTGCACGCCACGTACACCGATCGGTGATCGTCCGGACAAAACCCAACAACTCCGGGAGGCTCTCGCCCCGAAACTGGGCCAAGCTGCCGGCCATCAGTTGCAACATGACCTCGCCAACGAGCTCCTCAAGTTCGGCATCGCCGAACAAATCCGAGGCACGAGCCCGGCCAAACCAGCGTACGCGGCCCTCCACATACTTGGAGAGCGTGAGAAAAAGCGCCCTCGTTTCCGGGCCATGGCGATTGGCGAGCAATCCTCTCAGGGTGTTCTGAAATTCAGACATGTTCAGAACCCGTTGTAGATGTCTTCAGAAGCCCCATTTCGACCGTTGCGCGGAGGAGGCGGCACCGGAGCAGGAACGGGCGCAGGTCCCATCCCATTGGTTTCTACAGGTTCACCCTCCATCGGAGGAGGTTGCGGGGCGTCGCCGCCCAACAACAGGAGCAAAAGTGCGGTGATCAATTCCATGGAACACGCTCCACACAGCCATTTCTTCGGTGCAGACCGTAGCCGCCTTTGTTGACACCGTCCGTTGTTTTTTTGTGTCGCGGCTAGCGCAGCAACGCCAAATCCGGATCCAGGCCGATCATTTCGTCAATCCGCTTTACCAAATCCGCGGGAAAGGCCGAGCGAACTTGATCCAACAGTTCCCGCGCTTCTCGTTCCTCTCCCAACCGAAGCAAGGCGGCAAGCACATTGGCGAGGTTTCCGGCGTTCCGTTGACGTTCGAACGCGCGGGAAAAATAATCCAAAGCCACCTCATATTGTCCCATGAGAAAGGCCAATACCCCTCGATGGCGGTCCACTGAGGCGAGGTGCCCCTCCAAATTCGGCCCCCCTACCCTAAGGGCCGCCACCTCTTGCTCGCCGATTTGGCGCGCCGCCTCCTCCCAGTCCTGAACCCGCGGACTAGCGGCAATCACGTGCAGCGCCGAATGCAGCATCACGGAATCGATCCGACCTCTCTTAAAGAGATCGTGGGCCAACGCCCGCGTTGCAGTTACATCAAAATCAGGTCGTCGAAGCTCCGCTTCTATCAACGCCATGGCGTCGCGGGCTGGCCCCTCCACCGCGTCAGCGAACGGCAGGTACGCCTGGGCGTCCACGGCTTTGAGAATGCGGTCCAGCAAGGTTTGGTGGTTCAAGGCCCCTCCACGAGCTCCTAACCTTGCGGCTCGGAACGCCAACTGTCAACCTAACGTCAAGCAGCGGGGGTTCGACAAGCTTTTGACTATGCCGTGATCCCGAACGGGCCTGGGCCGCGGTAGGGTGACGAGTGCCCCGGCATGCGTTTGCGCGCCCCCGGGAATCGCCAAACGCGTCCGATGCTACGGAGCAAGACCCATGATTTCGTTTTTCCAAGAAGAGTATCACCACGGTGGATGGCCACTCATCCCCATCGCCCTCCTGTTTCTCGTCTCGATGGCGATCATCGCCGAACGGTTCATCGCCCTGTACATCCTGTCTTTGGAAAACAAAGATGGAATTCTTCGCGGCCTCCAAGGTCACATTCTCCGCGGCGACATCCCCGCGGCGATCCGCTTTGTGGACGCTCAGCGTTCCGGTCCGCTCTCCCGCATCATCAAAGCCGGCCTCGTCCGGGTCAACAAGGATGAGAAGGAAGTTCAGGCCGCTCTCGACGAAGCCAGCCTTCGCGAAGTGCCCTACCTCGAAAAACGCACGGGTTACCTGGCCGTGTTCTCGAACGCGACCACCCTGGTCGGTCTGCTCGGGACCATCATCGGTATGATCAAGTGCTTCGCCGCAGCGGCCCACGCCGATCCGTCCGACAAAGCGACCATGCTCGCAGCCGGTATCGCCGAAGCCATGACCTGCACCAAGTGGGGCTTGGGCGTGGCCATTCTGTTGTTGATCGTGTACGCCTTCCTGCAAGCGCGGACCCAACAGCTGATCGACCGCATCAACGAAACGGTCGTTTCGGTGCTTAGCTTGGCCCTCGCCAACAAATCGGCCCTCAAGGGCTCGAACGACGAAGCGGCGAAAGCCAAGTAGTTTCTCTAACTTCTCTGGGGTGACCGATGGGTGTCAGTGTTGATACCGGCGGTGGTGGCCGCGGCAAAGGCCAGAACTTCGACCTGAACTTGGTGCCGTTCATCGACTTGCTGTCGGTGTGCATCACCTTCCTCCTCGCTACGGCCGTTTGGGCCGAGATCATGGCGATTCAGGTCGATCAGGCGATTCAGGATCCGAATACGCCACCACAGCCTCCGCCAGAAACGCCACCAACCCCACCGTTGACCGTGCACATTCGCGCGGACGGCGTGTGGGCGGGGCGCTCACAGGAAGCAGGGCTGAACCTCAATCTGATCCCGCCTCCAGCAGGAATGGAGCTTCCACCCGGCTACACCGAGCTCCCAGAGCAGGTGTACGACTGGGCGGCGCTTCGCACCTACCTGGAAACGGATCGGACGACCTATCCAGGCACCGTAAAGCCCGAAGAAAACCAGGTGATCATTGTGACCGACGATGGCGTTCGCTACGAACACATGGTCGCCGCACTCGATCTCACGCGCGAACTCGGCTTCGACAAGACCCTTCTCGGGGGTGGACCGGCGCAACCGTCGTCTGCCCTCCCAGCACCTAAATAAAGGGACGTTCCAATGGCGATCGTTCTCCCCGGCCGACATCCCGCGTTCAAGCCCATCGGCGCTCTTCGTAAAAGCCCTTTCAAGGGTGGAAAGAAGGGCCTGATGATGCCTCTGAACCTGACGGCGATGGTCGACATGTTCACAGTGCTCGTCATCTTCTTGATTCAGAGCTTCTCTGCGTCGGGTGAATTGGTGACGATGCAGAAAGGTCTGGTTCTTCCAACGGCCAACAAGGCCGAAAAACTGGTGGAACGCGGTCCCGTCGTCACCCTCATGAACAATGAGGTCGCGATCGACGGTGCAGCGCTCGCCAAATTGGAAGAGCTTGACGACGCCGATGCAGGGATTCCTGCGCTTTCCGAGCGCCTGAAGACCCTCAAACAACAGGCGGACGAAATGGACAAACGTATGGGCGTGGTTCGTGATCCGACCCTGCCGTACGATGGCCATTTGATCCTTCAAGCGGACGTTTCCACGGACTTTGAGCTGATCCGAAAGGCGATTTTTTCGGTGAACGAAGCCGGTTGGACGCACCTCCAGTTTGCGACCCTGTCGAACAAGAAGAAGGATGAAGCCGCAGAGGGTGCCGCGGAGCACTGAGTCGGATAGACCTCCTTCGATCGACGCCTCGGCCCTGCCGGGGCGTTGTTTTTTTCGGCCTCCGCCCCGGAGGTTTCGGTCATGAGGTGCACATGCGTTTCCTGCTTTCCCTGTTGATCCTCACCGGTTGCCCCGCAGAGCCACCCGCAGAGGTCAAAGCTCCAGAATCCACCTGCGAGCTCACCCCCGAAAATCTCGCCGGACGTGTGTTTGTCCGTCAGACCGAGGAGGAAGGAAAGGGTTGGGTCGACGACGCGTTTGCGCGCCTGAAGTTCAGCGATGAAGGCGGCGTCACCAAGGCGCGGTACTCGGTGCGTTCCCTCAACAGCGTGTACGGCTACACCTGTAAGCCCGCCAAAGGCGACAAGAAAGCCGATCTTCTTTGCTTGCAAGACGAGCCCAACCTGATCGAATTCTGCCGCTCGCTCACGGCCAACACGGGCGGTTGCACCGCGGATCAGCTCGCTTCGGTACTCGGCGAGCCTGCGGCCACCCCCGATATGGTAAAGGCGGTTGACCAAGTCGCGGGCGAGGTCAAGAAGCTGAGCCCCGATGCTTTGAAGCAGTTCAACACGATGTACAACAGCCCGAACGTCCAACTTCGCGGGCTCCTCAAGGTGAAAATCAAGGCCACCAAGGACGAGTGCCGCCTGACCATCGCCGATCTCTATGAGACGTTCAGCGAAGGCAAACGCCGCGAAATGGAGAACTATGTCGGACAAGGAGCCCGCTTCGTTCAAACGAAAAAGGAATTCCTCTTCGAACATTGCACCGACACCGCCAACCTGGTGGCCACCGCTGACCCCGAAAGCCGCCCCGCTCCCGGCGAAGGCCAGACCGAATGGGCCAAAGGCAGCACCGCGATCTTCCGGTATGTGGGCCCCGATGCGGGCAAAACCGAAGCCGGCTGCAGCTATACGATGGACACTTGGCTCAACTTCGAAGCCGTTGGCACCGCTGTTCCCGTACAGACCGACACCAAAGGCAAGCCCGATTGGAGCTTTAGCCGCGGTTTGACCGAGCCCGGACGCGCCGTCGCGCACATCGTTCGGTACAAAGCCTGCGGTGGCGCGCCGGAGAAGATCTCCGTGTCGTGTGCGCCGGTCAAGGTTCAGTAGAACTCCGCTTCGGACCTGCATCCTGCGGGCTCGACACAAGTGGTACATCAAAAAATCGCGGAATTCGCGAAAAGTGATGTACCAGTTATCGGGCGCTACTTCCTCGCCTCCAACGCCTCCCATCGTGCGAACGCGGCGTCCATATCCGCCGCCACTGCCGCTAACTTGGCATTCAAGCCTGCCACCTCGGCTTTTCCGCCGCGATAGGTCTCCGGATCGGCGAGCTGCGCCTCGATCGCCGCTTGTTCCGCCTCCAACGCTTCAATTCGCGCAGGCAGACCGTCCAGCTCCTGGCGTTCTTTGTTCGAAAGGTTCGTCCGCACTTTTGGCGCAATGGCAAACACTTTCTTGACCGGGGCCGCCTCCGCCTGTCGAGCCGCGAGCGCCGCCATGTACTGGGTGCGCGAGGCATAGGAGACAATCGCACCATTCCCCTCAAACGCCAACATTCCGGTACAGGTGCGGTCCAAAAACGCGCGATCGTGGGTGACCACCACCACCGCGCCATCAAACGCCAACAGCGCTTCTTCCAACACTCTCAGCGTCATCAGATCGAGATCGTTGGTGGGTTCGTCGAGCAGGATCAGGTTCGCCCCCTGCAACAGCAGTTTCGCCAACAAAATGCGCGCTTTTTCTCCGCCAGAAAGGCCGCTTACCCGCTGTTCGAAGCTGTCCCTGGAAAACAAGAACCGGCCGAGGACACTCGCCACATGGACCGGTTGATCGTTCACAATGACCTGATCGTTCCCGCCGCCGGCGGCCTCA
>SXGR01293926.1_pt1 | contig 23166 bp, 11 predicted proteins | sample 3174711 | NCBI WGS metagenome assembly SXGR01 (sample SAMN11356860, study PRJNA531348) | freshwater metagenome | isolation source: freshwater sample F1-60 | place: China: Fuxian Lake, Yuxi | collected 2017-12-25 | reverse complement strand
CAACGGCGTCGAGAACATGATGTACATGTCCTCGACGAGTTCCGCCGACGGTTCCTACGGTCTCACCATCACATTCGAGATTGGCACCAACCTGGACGCCGCGCAGGTGCTTGTGCAGAACCGGTTGAGCGTCGCCGTGCCGAACCTGCCGGAGAAGGTGCGTGAGCAAGGCGTGACCGTTCGCAAGCAGTCATCCGCCATCATCCTCGCCATATCCCTGACCGCGCCGTCGCCGAAAGACAGGTATGACCTGACACTCGATCCCACGGCGCTCGCGGCGACCGGAGTGACCGCCGAGCAGGTCATCGCGACCATCGCCGCAGCCGGCGTGAAGGCAGAACCGCATCCGAACCAACAGCCGCTGTGCTACAGTGTCGTCGCACCGGATGCGTTCACACCGAACGGCCCCGCCGGTGCGGACAAACTGCGCGCGCTCGCGCTATCTCCACCCGGGCGCGGCGCGATACCGCTCATCGACGTGGGGCGAGTAGACCTGCTCCCCGGCCCCTACGACGGACTATTCCTCTCGAACTACGCGACCCTGAAGTTACGCGATGAACTGAGCCGCGTGCCAGGTGTCGGCGACGTTCTGGTTCGCGGTGTCGGCGCATACTCGATGCGTGTGTGGCTGAACCCGGACAAACTCGCCGCACGGAAGCTCACAACGGAAGACGTGCTCGGCGCGCTGCGGCGGCAGAATGTGCAGGTCGCGGCCGGGCAGATTGGTCAGCCGCCGAATCCGTCCGGCCAGCGGTTCCAGTACACCATAACCACCCTTGGCCGGCTGAGCGACCCGGAGCAATTCAAGAGCATCATCGTGAAGTCCGGCGCGGCGGGACAAACCGTGTACCTACGCGACGTTGCCGACGTGGAACTCGGCGGGCAATCCTACGACTCGTTCGCCTCACGCAGCGCGTTCCCCTCCGCGAACATCCTCATCTACCAGCTCCCTGGCTCGAACGCCCTGGAAGTGGCTAAGGGCGTCGAAACCGCGATGAAGAAGATCGAACCAACACTCCCGCCGGGGGTGGCGTGGAGCATCCCTTTCAACACCACCAAGTTCGTGGATGCGGCCATCAAGGAGGTGTACATCACGCTGTTCGAGGCCGGCGCGTTGGTGCTGGTCGTGATCCTCGTGTTCCTTCAAAGTTGGCGAGCGCTGTTCGTGCCGGCAACCACGGTGCCCATCACCATCATCGGTGCTTTCGCGTTCATGCTGGTCCTGGGCTTCTCGGTCAACTTGCTCACGCTATTCGGCCTGATCCTCGCGATCGGCATCGTCGTTGACGACGCCATAGTGATTGTGGAGAACGCATCGCACCACATCGAGAACGGGCTGAACGCGCGAGACGCGACCATCCGCGCGATGAACGAAGTAACCGGGCCGGTCATCTCCATCACTCTCGTGCTGATGGCGGTGTTCATTCCGACCGCGTTCCTCGGCGGCATCACCGGTCAGATGTACAAGCAGTTCGCGCTCACCATCGCCGCGACCGCGCTCATCAGCGCGGTGAACGCGCTCACACTTAAGCCCGCGCAGTGCGCTGTCTGGCTCCGGCCGGTGGCGAAGAGGGGGTGGTACACACGCGCGTTCGACGCGTTGTACAAACCGGTCGAGAATGGATACGCGTGGTGCATTCGGAACCTTCTCCGCGTCTGGTGGCTGGCGTTGTTGGTGTTCCTCGGCGTCGCGGTCGGCACCGGGTTCTGGTATCAGGAGACACCGCAAGGATTCCTGCCAGAAGAGGACCAAGGATACATCATTATCGCAGTGCAACTGCCGGACGCCGCGTCCCTCGACCGGACCCGCGAAGTCACGGACAAAATGAATGCGGTGCTCCGCAACACAGAGGGTATTGAGAACTGGTTCGTGCTGGGCGGGTTCTCGCTGCTTGACGGAACCGCGGCGCCGAACTCCGCGACCGCGTTCGCGGCGTGGAAGGACTGGAAGTACCGCACGGGACCGGGCCAGTCACAGAACGAACTGGTTAAAAAGCTGCGGAAGGAGTTCGCCGCGTTCCGCGAGGCGCAAATCCTGGTGCTGGTACCGCCGTCGATCCAGGGGCTTGGGTTCGTCGGCGGGTTCCAACTCCAGATCGAAGACCGCGAGGGCGTCGGGACTGACGTGCTTCAGGAGCGGGCCAACGCAGTTGTTCAAGCTGGGTGGAAGCGCCCGGAGATCGAACCGGCGCAGACGCGCAGCACGTTCCGCGCGGGCGTGCCGCAGATCTACCTCAACATCGACCGCGAGAAGGCCGAGAAGATGGGCGTGAAAATGGACGACGTGTTCAGCACGCTCCAGGCGAACCTCGGATCCGTGTACGTGAACGACATCAACAAGTTCGGGCGTACCTACCAGTTGCGCGTTCAGGCAGACGGCCGATTCCGTGGCGACACGGATGTGATCAGGCGCCTGGAGGTGCCCGGGCGCGAGGGCGGCAGTAACCCCGATGGCTCGGCACGCACCGGACCGCGCGCGCGAGTGCCACTCGGCACGTTAATTGAGACCGAGGTCGTCATCGGCCCGCAGTCGATCATCCGCTACAACTTGTACCCAACGGCCCAAGTGCCGGGCGGGGCTAAAGCCGGGGTCAGTTCCGGCGAAGCGATTCAAGCGATGGAAGAAGTCGCGCAGAAAGAGTTGCCGCCCACGATGGGGTTCGAGTGGACCGGGCTCTCGTACCAGGAGAAACGCGTCGGCGTATCCGCGTTCAACATGTTCGGCAAGCCCATCACCGAGTCGTATATCGTGTTCGCGCTCGCGGTGCTCATGGTGTATCTCGTCCTCGCGGCGCTATACGAAAGTTGGCTGCTGCCGTTCGCTGTGATTCTGGTGGTGCCGCTTGGGTTGCTGGGCGTGGTCGCGGCGGTCAACATCAAGGCGTACCTACACGACCTGTACGGGCGCGCGCAAGTGATGATCGCTCAAGGGGGCGGCAGTTGGCTGGAACGCCACTACCCGAACGTCGCGTCGATGGACAACAACATCTACACGCAGATCGGTGTGGTACTCATCATCGCGCTGGCGAGTAAGAACGCGATTCTGATCGTGGAGTTTGCGCGCGAACTGCGGTTGTCCGGGAATTCGATACGCTCATCCGCGATGGAGGCCGCGCGGATGCGGTTCCGGCCGATCATCATGACGAGCTTGGCGTTCATCTTGGGGGTGGTGCCGCTCGTGTTCGCGACGGGAGCCGGGGCCGCGAGCCGGCAGTCGCTCGGCACTGCGGTGTTCGGCGGGATGGTGACCGCGACCGTGCTCGCGGTGTTCTTCGTGCCGGTGTTCTACGTGGCGATTCAGGGCCTGATCGAGTGGCTTGGGAATCACAAGCCACAAAGATGGATCTTCATCTGGTTTGGGTACTGACTACCATCTAAGGCGAACGACGACGAGAAGGGAACGACGATATCTCGTTTCGCGTCGACCCCTGGGGGTCGCGCTTCTCCCATGTGACAGGAGCGCGACACCCAGGGGTCGATGCGAAACAAACACACACTTCACTTCCGCTGATTGACTCGCTTCATCAGTTGCTGGAACTGCAACAGCGTTTCGTCCGGGTGCGTTTTCGCTTCGGATTCGCAGCCCTTGCAGCACAGGAACACCGTCTGGCCCTTCACGTTCACTTTCAGAATCGGTCCCATTGTTCCCAGCGGGCTGTCCTGGTCGATCGCGCAGAACACCTGTGCTTCCGCAAGTTTGCGGTCTTCGGGCGGGAGCTTCTCCATTGCCGCTCGCATCTTCACTTGATCGGCAGGCGAGATAGGGGGGAGCGGCGTGCTGACCAGCGTGCCGTGCCCGCCACCGCTGACGCCCGCGGTCTGGAACCCGCCAATCGTCATCTGCCGGTCGAGTTCGAGTTTGAACTCGAAGTTGATTGGCATCGCCTTCGCGCCGTTGGAACCCGGTTCCACGGTCACGTCCCAGCGCAACAGGTTGCTCGGGCGCTGTTCACGCTGGTACAGCGCGTCCTTGCTCAATTCTGGAGTGGTCTTCAGCAGCTGCACACCGACGGTATCGTTCTCCGCGTACGGTAACCGATCCCACACCTGGAGCTTCACCTTGTCTGTCTTGTAGCTGTTGATGAGTATCCGGTAGTCGTATCGCAGGAGTTGGTTCCCGCCGGAGGTGGATCGCATCTTGTCCACCATCGATCGTTGAACCACGAGTTGCGGATCGACACCGAAGCCGACCGTGAACTGCTCGCCAACAGCGACCAGCGGCATCGTCATCTGACCCACGAAGTCGGAGCCGAAGTAGACCGTCGCCTCGCCCGGCAGCAGCACGTGTTCGCTCTTGTTCACCACGTCTGCCATGCGGTACACGTGCGGTGCGAGAATGGGAACCGTCTTGTAGTAGGTGTCCGGTTTCAGATCGATCTTCGCCACTTCCATGACCTGTTCATCGGGACGGGACGGCACGGTGAGCGCGGTCGCGATGCGGTACGTCACGGTCGGGCCTTCCCGGTAGCTCAACATGCACCCGCGTTTCACGGCGGCTTCTGGGTTGAACAGTTCCCACGACTGCTCACGCGCAGCGGCGGTATTCACGAGGCCCACACCGCTGGTCTGCTTCCGGTCGTTCAAATCCTTCTGGCCTTTCGAGCGCAGGGCTTTGATCTGGTCTTCGAGTTCCGCGATTGACGGTTGCGCGCTCGCGGCGGTGCCCTTCGGGGCAACGGAAACGTGCAGTGTTTGCAGATCCGGCGGCGCGGAATTCAACATCGGCTGAGCGGTGGAGAGTGACAGTTTCACGTTCGGCCACTCCTCACCGGTGTTCTGGACCACGGCCGCGAGGTATTCGAGCGTCACGTTTTCCTTACCGGCCTTGTCCGCGCGGAGTTTGTACTGCGGGCGCCACGCTGCGTTCTCGACGAGGTAGTTCAATTTGATCTTGCCAGCGTCGGCGTTCGCTTTCTCGACGACGATGATGGCGTCATGTTCGTACCGTGCGATCCCGGACACCAGCTCCGTGAGCCGCTGCCTGAGTACTTCGGTCTTCTCGTTGTTGGCGGTAACCTGTTGTTTGAGGTTCACGAGTTCCTTCGCTGAATCCGTCCGCTGTTCGCGAATGTGCTTGGCAAGCGCGATCGCGGCGTCGGCATTGAGCGCACCCTTCTCCGTCGCCTGCACCGTGGTCACGGTGAGGAAGCCTTCCATCTTGCCGAGCATCTTCACGTTGTCCTGTACCGCGGTCTGGTCGCCTTCAAGCTTCTCGCGGGCGATCACGAGTTGTTTGAGTTCATCCATGGATTTCTTCACGTCGGCGCGGGTGTCTTCGATGATTGGCCGCGTACGGTAACGCGTCGTCAGTACGCGAATGCCTTCCGTGCCCTCGGCGTAGAGCGAGGTGTTCACGGTCGCGGCGGGCAACGACGAAACGACGAGCTCTACGCGACCAGCGGGACCGGACGCATCGACGTCGCGGGTGACAAGTGCGCCAGTTGGGTACACTGTGACGGCCGTGACCTTGCTCGACGCGACCTTGATTCCCGCCGGGGGTTGCTTCGCGCCCGGCTGTGCGGTCAAGTCCGCTCCAGGTTGCTTTGCTGTGGTGTGTGTGATGAAGGCCAGCGCAACGGCGAGGGTGCCAATCGCAAACACGTGAGCGGGGCGTTTCCGCATGAGTAAAGCTCCAAGGGGAGAGTGGGGTGAGTTTAACGCTGCTGTGATGATACTGCGTTCGCTCCGAGGGCGCGAACGGAAACCCGCGACCGCGTTACGTGGCTTTTCCATCCAAGCGAACGCGGTGGGCAGAACACGCCAAATTCGCGACGGACTCTTCTGGCGGATAGCTCTTGCATCCGTTGACGCTTCCTTCTCGTCAACACTGCAAATCGCACCGACAATGACGCCCTGGTCGACGCCACCATCCTCGACCGGATCGGGACCATGCCGCTCGTGCGCCGCGACCGCGTCGCGCGCGGGTTGCCCGTTCACGTGTACGGAAAATGCGAATTCCTGAACCCCGGCGGCAGCGTGAAAGACCGACTCGCGCTCGCCCTTGTCAACGATGCAGAGCAGCGGGGCATGCTTCAACCCGGTATACGCTGTGGAAGCAACCGCCGGGAACACGAGCGTGGGGTTGGCGCTGGTTACGGCGATTCGCGGATACCAACTCGCGTGCGTGATGCCGGAGAAGATGTCCATCGATAAGCCGGCAGTGCTCGCGGCACTCGGCACGGAAGTCATCATTATCGCGAACGCACCACCGCACGACCCACGCAACTACAGGCGGGTCGCGGAGCAACTCGCCGCCGAACGCGGGTGGTTCCTCACTGACCAGGTTGGCAATCCCGCGAACGCCCGCGTTCATGAACAGACTACCGGGCCGGTGATCGTTGCGCAATACGCTGTGCAGATCGGCGCGTTTGTGTGCGGGCTTGGCACAGGGGGCACGATCACCGGTCTCGGGCGGCATCTCAGAACTCACCCCCCCCGACGCTAAGATCGTCTTGGCCGACCTATCTGTTCGCGACTCGCGCACCTCGTAGACCCGCTACACCCAGACCTTGGCGCCGGGTACAGAGTTGAGGGCATTGGCGGGAGCGAGCCGCCCGCTGTTCTCGACTTGAGCGCGATTGATGCGGCCGAACGCGTGAGTGATGAAGAGTCGTTCGCAATGACGATTCGCTTGATTCGCGAGGAAGGATTGCTGGTGGGCGGCTCGTCGGGAACGGCAATTGTTGCGGCGATCAGGGTCGCGGCTCGCGGTGCGGTGTCGGGTCCCGTCGTCGCGATTCGGCCTGATTCCTGGGACCATTACTTCTCGACACCGTTGCTAGAGCGCTTTCCGGAAATGCGTAGCACCTCAACGAACCGCGACCGCAAGGGAGCGGCAAAGCTCAACCACTCCCTTGCGGTCGCGGCTCGTTAAACAACGCTACACCGTTCCCAAACGCGCTCTCAATGTCGCCACGCTGTGTCGAAATCCCGACAGTTGAGAAGCAGTTGGACAGGCCGCGAAAAAAAACGTAAAAGGCGGGATGAACCGCCGCGGATCGTCGCCCATTCAATCCACGTCAGTCATCCCGCCCGAATGGTAGCAATGCAGGCGGCGTGCCAATCCCCAAGAATTTCTCCAAGTTTGCGACGCCACAAGCGGCGGGAGACCTGTCATCCGGTTCCGCTTCGCTTCGACTCAAGTTCCTGCCAGCGGGTGTAGAGTTTCTCGACCGCCGTTTGCGCCTCTTCGAGCGCCTTGCAGGCGGCAGTTAGCGCGAGGTGATTCCCGGTCGTGGTGCGCGTGACATCCAGTTCGCGTGCGGCTACCGCCTCCTCGGCAGCCCCGATAGCTGTCTCTATCCCTTCCCACTCTTGCTGTTCCTTGAAGCTCAACTTCTTCGGCTTAGTGACCGCGATCGCACCGGTCTTCTTCGCGGACGCGACCGGTGCCGGCTTCGCCGCTTCCGCCGCGCGCTCGTAGGCCGTGAGCCACTGACCGACGCTGCCAAAACTCTTCGATCCGCCGAGACCGTCGAGGCCGATGACCTCTGTGCATAGCCGATCCATCAAGTCGCGGTCGTGCGTGACGAGAATCACTGCACCTGGGAACTCTTCGAGACTGTCTTCGAGCGCTTCGAGTGAGGGGATGTCGAGATCGTTGGTCGGTTCGTCGAGCAGGAGCAAATCGGCGGGCTTCAGCATGAGCTGTGCGATCCGCACGCGCGCGCGTTCGCCACCCGAAAGGGCACTCACTTCCACGTCGAGTTGGTCCGGGCGGAACAGGAACCGCTGCGCCCAGCCACCGACATGCAACTGACGCCCGTTGAACGTCACCATATCGCTGTTCGGACTCAGCGCCGTGCGAAGCGGCACCGACAGATCGAGCGTCGCCCTTCCCTGTTCAAACATGACAACGCGCAACCCATCGGCGCGCGTGACGGTGCCGTTGTCTGGTTGCGCTTCACCCCCGAGCACTCTGAGCAGTGTGCTTTTGCCGCTGCCGTTCGCGCCCAGCAACCCCAGGCGGGTACCTGGGGCGATCATCAGATCCAACCCGCTGAATAACGGGCGTCCGCCGAGCGCCTTGCCGATGCCGGTCGCGGTCAGAAGTTTCTTTGACTGCCGGCCGGTGCCGGCGAAGTCGATGCCCGCGGTGTTCGTCGCCGCTGTGCGGTAGTTGAGTTCGGCGAGTTCGTTGCGCCGAACCGCAGCCTCACCGATGCGCGACCGCGATTTCTTCCTCTGTGCGGACTCCTTGCGGCCCAACCACTCGGTTTCGCGCCGCACCTGGTTAGCGACCGCGTCGCGCATGCGATTCTGGGCTTCGAGGCAGGCATCGCGTTTGTCGGCGAAGTCGTCGAAAGCGCCCGCGACGCGGAACGATCCGCCGGGGTATACGCGACTCACTTCGAGAATTTCGGTAGACACCGCGCGAAGGAACGCGCGGTCGTGGGTGGCGACGAGATACCCGAACGGCGCGGCACGCAACAGCTTTTCGAGCCACATCACACCGGGCAGGTCGAGGTGGTTCGTTGGTTCGTCCATCAGGAGCAGTTCGGGTTCGCGCACGAGTTCTCGCGCGAGCGAGAGGCGTTTCTTCCACCCGCCGGAGAGCGTAGCGGCAAGTACGTCAGGGTTCTCGAACCCCACCTGCGTGAGCGTGATCGCGGTGCGCGTTTCGCACTCGTGATCTTCGAGGTGTTCATCCGCGAGCGCGGCCATCAAAACGCCGTGCGCGGTCTGTCCCGGCGCGAAGAGGTCGTCCTGCGTGAGATAGCCGATACGCACCCCGCGGCGTGCGGTGCGCGTGCCACTGTCGGCGGTTTCGATCCCCGCGAGGATCTTCAGCAGGGTGGACTTGCCCGACCCGTTGGGGCCGATAAGCCCAACGCGCTCACCGGCTCGGAGTTCGACACAAAGCCCCTCGAAGAGCGGTCGCGGGCCGTAACTCTTGGACAGATCCTGCGCGGACAACAGCAACGACATAATTCGTTCCGGAAGGTCGGGGCGCGAACGCTCGTAGTTTTCTTACGGTTCAACGCGCCCCGACGCCACTCGACCGAGAAGCACCGCCTCACGCGCGCACCAACCGGTGTAGTGTGATTTCGGGTCGGACGTTGAATCGCACTCGGAGCAAGTGCCCCAGCCCGCGATTGATGTAGAGCGAGCGTCCGTCGCCCAGATCGAACGCGCCGGACGTGTACCGTTTGTTCAATACAGGCAACATCGGCGGCGTGAGGAACGGTGGCTTACACTGCCCGCCGTGCGTGTGCCCCGACAGAATCCACCCCTGATACTTGCCCCAATACACCGGGCTGTCAGCGGCGTCCGGATTGTGACACAGCACAACCGCCGGTTCGTCAGCGGTCAGTGTCGGAAGCACCTTCGCCGGGTGGAAGTTCGTTCCCCACAGGTCATCAAGACCAACGATTCGCAGACCCGACACAACGCGACTCGCGTTCCGAAGCACGGTCACGCCCACATCGGTGAGCCTGCGTACCAACTGCTCCGCGATCCTCGCGTCGTTCCACCGCTCGCCGTAGTCGTGATTGCCGAGTACTGCGAAACATCCGAGCGGCGGCGCGGCGAGGTGCTCAAAGACACGCGCGACTTCTTCGGCGCGTTCCGGTCCGCCCTGACTGAAGAAGTCGCCGGTCACCGCGACAATGTCGGGGTTCAGCGCGGAGACTTTCCGCAAACACTCGGAGAGGTAATCCGAATCGACCCGCGGGCAGACGTGGAGGTCGCTCACCTGCGCGAGCGTCTTGCCTTCCAACTCCGTTGGCAGTCCGCGAACCGGCATGCCGCGCCGAACCACCGCGACCAAGTGCGGTTCGATGCGCCACGTCCACGCTCCAACGCCCAGCGCCGCGGTTCCGACACCCAACACGAACCGCCGGCGCGTGAGGCGAAACTTCATCTGCGTCTTCTCCGTGACGTAGTGGCCGAGGCGGTCACTTGCTACGTACCGGGGCGACGATCCGCGACGCCCGCGACTTGTCATGATAAACGGCGTTCTTTGCGATCACGGTGTTCTCGGGGAAGTCGAGCGTGAACGCTTCGCCCGTGTTCGGGTTCGGTTCGTAGAACGGCGCGCCGGTGCTCGCGACCGTCACGCGTATGCGGTGCCCCTTGTTGAAGACCAGACTCGTCCAGCCCAGGTCGAAGTTGACCGGGCACACCTTGCCCGGCTCCATGAACACTTCTTTCTCGTAGCCCTCGCGGTAGCGGGCGCGGCGCACGTAGTCCATCACCAGCACCGATCGCCCATCGGGGTACACGTCGCAGACGCGAACGATGAAGTCCGTGTCCTTCGCGCTCGATGAGACGAACAACTCCGCCTTCACGATGCCAGTCCATTCGACCGGTTCGGTCAGCACGTCGGTCGTGAACGTCCTCACCTCGGGTTGCCTCTCGAAGTCGCGCGCATCCTTCGCGCCGGGGAAGCCGCGACCGGGGATCGTCGCGGGCTTCTTCGGGTCCGCGAGGAACGTCGTCGCGGACTTCTCTTCCGTGGGCGCTTTCGCGGAGAGCGTGCCGCCGTCGCGGAGGTAGAAGGCTGTCGCATCGGCCTTCACCGGCCAGTCGGTCGCGGTGCGCCATTCGTTACCGGGCGAGTCCTTCTCGCCGACCGCGCCCATCACATAGTAGCGCACCACAGGGTCTTTCATCACGCCGTTGTCTTTGCCCTTCAGATGGTAGTCGAACCAGCGAATCATGTGCGTTTCCGTGTCGAACCTCGCGTTCGCCGGGTACTCGAGTTCACCGGTCTTGTTCGTGTTCTTGAAGCGGCCATGCAGCCACGGGCCGATGAGCAGTTGCTGCTTGCCACGCGAGTTCGGCCCGCCTTTGTTTTGTCGGCCAACGTAGCTGTCGATGCTGCCGACGCACATGAAGTCGTACCAACTGCCAACGGTGAAGCACGGCACGTCCATCTTGTCGATGTGCTTGGTGCAGTCTTCCGCGGCCCAGTATTCGTCGTAGGTCGGGTGCTTCAACCACTCCTTGACCAGCGTGCGGTTGTGCTCAGGCACACGGCACACGGCGTCCATCGTCTTGAATCGCTCTGGCCGCGTGGTGCCGCCGATGCGGTAGCCCTCGTGGTAGAGGCTCAACCCGGTGTCGATCATGTACTGCGCTTTGAGTGCAGGCGGGCGCGTGACCGCGAGGAAGTTCTGCGCGAACCCGGCCTGCGAGCTACCGAACGTGCCGACTTTGCCAGTGCTCCACGACTGCTTCGCGAGCCACTCCACTGTGTCGAAGCCGTCCTTCTGCTCGCCCCATGCGAGCGCGCGATAGCCGACCCATGTTCCCTCCGACTTGCCGGCGCCCCGAAAATTCTGCGCTGCGACGACGTACCCGCCCTCAGCGAGTTTCGCAAATCCTTTGCGCGTGGCGGGGGCGGTCAGGTCCGCGTACCGCTGTTCGAGTAGCACTGGCCACGGGCCTTTGCCCGGCGGGAAGTAGAGGGAAACGGACAGTTTCGTGCCGTCGCGCATCGGCACCATTTCGTGCTTTTCGGTTACCGTGCCGAGATCGACCGGCGGCTGCGCGCCACCTGTCGAAGTGCAGAGCAGCAAGAAGGCGAAGGATCGGACGGCGCGCATGGTTGGGCCTGCGGGTGAAAAAAGACAATGCCCCTCTCCCGCCACTCAGCGGTCGAAGCGACCGCTGGTGGCAACACCTCGCCCCGCCGGCTGGGGCGAGGTGTTGCCTCGGGTATTCTCGTAAAGCAACTCGGGCCAGACGCCTCGGAAGAAACCAGTCCCCCCTCGCCCCGCGCTTCATGGGGCGAGGGCCACTTCACGCCGCGCCTCGCGGCGTGAAGATGGGTGAGGGGTCGCTGGCCTTTGTCTTTGCCGCTTCAGCGCAGCAACTCGGACACAACCTTGCCGACTTGACCGTTGAGCAGCGAGAGCTCGGTCGCAACAGTGTGGAGTGGAGGTCGTACTGTTACGCCCGCTTCTCGACCGCGTGGTGCCCAAACTCAGCGGATCACAAGAGCAACTCCTTGACCACACTGCCGTGAACGTCGGTCAAGCGGTAGTCGCGGCCCGCGTGCCGGTACGTGAGCTTCGTGTGGTCGAGGCCCATCAGATGAAGAATCGTCGCGTGGAAGTCGTGAACGTGAACCGGCTTCTCCACGGCTTTGATGCCATGTTCGTCAGTGGCCCCATGGACGACACCGCGTTTCACCCCGGCGCCCGCAAGCCACGAACTGAAGCCCCAGTTGTGGTGCTCGCGCCCGGGGTTCTGCACCGTGTTGTTGAACGGCGTGCGTCCGAACTCGGTCGTCCACACCACCAGCACATCGTCGAATAACCCCACGCGCTTCAGGTCGGAAATCAACCCGGCCATCGGCTGATCGACCTGTTGCGCGAGCCGGCCGTGGTCGGACATGTTGCCGTGTGAATCCCAGTTGCCCGACGAACCAGTGTGGATCAACTCAACGAACCGCACCCCGCGTTCGACCAGTCGCCGAGCAACAAGACACTGCCAGCCGAAGCCGTTCGTCTGCCCGCGTTTCAGTCCGTATAGCGAGAGCGTTTCGTCGGTTTCTTTTGCCAGATCGAGCGCCTCCGGCATCTCCGACTGCATCCCGAACGCGGTCTCGAACGACTTGATTCGCGCGGCCAGATCGGGGTCGTCTCGCCGGGTGGCTTGATGCGATTCGTTGAACGCCTGGAGTGCGTCCAGTTCCAGCTTCTGGCGCGTGGTAGAGGCAACTCTTGGGCGAAGGTTCGCGACCGGCTCCGCGCCGGGAACGACTCGCGTTCCCTGGTGCGCACCGGGGAGGAAGTCCGACGCCCAGACCTGCGTGCCAGCGTAGGGCATCTGCGGCGCGAGAACCAGGAAAGACGGCAGGTTGCGGTTCGTGGTGCCGAGACCGTAGCTCGTCCACGCACCGATGCTCGGCCGCGCGAACGCGAACGACCCGGTGTGCATCCCGAGGGTTGCGTTGTAGTGGTTCGAGTGGCTCGTGTGCATCGAGCGGATCAAGGCGACGTCGTCGATCTGCTTGCCAACGTGCGGGAACAAGTCGCTCACCTCGATGCCGCTCTTGCCACGCGGCGCGAACTTCCAGTCCGGCTTCTTGAGAAACAACTTCTCGTAACCGGGCCGGTTCTTCGTCTCTGGGTGGTCAAACGTGACCTGCTTGCCGTGGTCGGTGGTGAGTTTCGGCTTCGGGTCGAACGAATCGACGTGCGAAACGCCGCCACTCATGAATAGGAAGATCACCGCTTTTGCCTTCGCGGGGAAGTGCGGCTTCTTGGGCGTAAGTGGATCGCTGCTGTCGGCCGCCAGCAACTCGCTGAGCAAACCCGGCATCAGCAGCGAACCGGCGACCGCGGATTGCACGAACCCGCGGCGCGAAACGACTGACATGCCTTACTCCACAAAGAGAAATTCGTTGCTCGCGAGCAGAATCCGGGCCAGGGCCGCCCACGCGACTTTCGCGCGGTCCGCGGCGGGCGTGTCGGTGAGACTGGTGGCGTAGCGGTCGAGAAACGCGGTCGCAAAGTCGCGGTCTTTCTTCGTAGGCAGCCGTTGAAGCGCGACGCGGAACAATTCGTCGAGCCGAGCGGCGTCCGGCTTCGTCATCGCGAGTGCTGCGAGTTGCGCGGCCTGCAAGTGGAAGAACGGATCGTTGAGGAAGTAGAGCGCTTGCGTCGGAACCGTGGTCGTCTGGCGTTGCGGCGTGGTCGCGTTCGGGTCGGCCCCATCGAATAACCCGAGGAACGGGTGCCGCCGGTTTCGCACGCCGACCAGGTAGACGCTCCGCTTGTCGGTCTCGAAGAACGTGCTGAACGGTACATGCTGTGTGTACCCCCACGCCGACTCCGGCGGGAACGGGTGCGACTCCGCCGGTTTGCGGTCGAGTTGGCCGCTCGCAGCGAGCAGACTGTCACGCAGTTCTTCGGCGCTCAACCGGCGCCGGTCGAACCGCCAGTAGAGATCGTTGTTGGCGTCGAGTTTAGCCGAATCTTCGCGCGTGCCACTCGCCTGCTGGTACGCCGCCGAGAGCATGATGGTCCGGTGAAGCGCCTTCACGCTCCATCCCTTTTCAACGAACTCCGCCGCGAGCCAGTCGAGCAACTCTGGGTGCGTTGGCGTTATCCCGCGCGTGCCGAAGTCGTTCGGCGTTTTCACCAACCCCTTACCGAAGTGGTGCAACCAGATCCGGTTCGTCATCACGCGAGCCGTGAGCGGGTTGTCCCTCGACGCGACCCAGTTCGCGAGGTCCAGTCGTCCGCTGCCGGTCGTGGTTGTGATTGGCGTGCCGCCCAGCACTTCGAGCCAGCGGCGTGGTACTGGGTCGCCGAGTTTCTCCGGGTCGCCGCGAAGGTGTAGCCGGGCGTCCGCGGGTTTGCCTTCGACAACCGCGAACGCGAACGCACGCTTCGGAGCGGTCCGCACAAGGTCCGCCCGCTGGACGGCGAACCCCACACGTGCGAACGCGCCCGTGGGCGGATTCGCCCGAATGTCAGCGTCGAATTTCGCGACTTGCTCCTGGTGCGGCTTGATGACACGATCCCACTCCGTCGATGGCATCAGCGGCACGAGATCGCGCGGTTGCTGTTTCGCCTCGCACCCGGGGAACGCGAACTTCGTGCTATCGAGGATGCCGTAAAGGGCGTAGTAGTCGCGTGCGGTGATGGCGTCATACTTGTGGTCGTGGCAACGGGCGCAGGCGATGCTCAGCCCAAGGAACGCCCGCCCGAGCGTGTCGATGCCGTCCTCGTGCGTGAGGTGCATGGACTTGTCGCAGTCGTGGTCGAACCGCCGGGCCAGCGCGAGGAAACCCGTGGCGACGGTGCGCGCCGCGTACTTCTCGGCCGGTCCCTGAACCGCGAGGATGTCGCCGGCGATCTGTTCGCGGAGGAACTCGTTGTAGGGTAGATCGCGGTTGAAGGAATCGATCACCCAGTTTCGGTATCGCCAGGCGTGCGGCAGCGGGTGGTCACTATTTTCACCCGCGGTGTCGGCGTAGCGCACGAGATCGAGCCAGTGCCGGCCCCATCGCTCGCCGTACTGCGGTGAGGCCAGGAGTCGATCCACCACCTTTGAAAACGCTTCTGGCGCGTCGTCTTTCAAAAACGCATCGGCCTCTTGGGCTGTCGGCGGCAGCCCAGTGAGATCGTAGGTCGCGCGGCGAAGCAGCGTCCGTTTGTCGGCGGGTGGCGAGAGCGACAGTTTGATGTCACCCAACCTGCCGACGATGAACGCATCGACCGGGTTGGTGAACGTGCTGTTCGGAACCACCCCTCGTTTCACCGGCTGAAATGCCCACCACTTCCTGGCGGCTTCGAGAGTAGTGCCGCCGATGCGGGCGGGACCACCGTCGCGCGGGTCGATGGCGCCGTCCTTCACCCACTTCGTGAGCGCAGCGATTTCGCGGTCCGAGAGTTTGCCCTTTGGCGGCATCTGCTTCAGTCCGCCCTCGCCGCGGACCGCCTTGATGAGCAGGCTCTTGTCCGGATGGCTGGGTACAACCGCGGGTCCGCTGTCGCCGCCCTTCTCCCAGCCGGCCTTCGAGTCGAGCCGCAGACCTGCTTTCTGTTTGTCCTGCCCGTGGCACGAGATACAGTGCTGCACGAACAGCGGGCGCACCTGCTTCTCGAAGTCCTCGTCGGCGCGGGCAAGTGTTGCTCCGAGGCCGAGCAGCAGGAGGCTCAGACAGGCTCTCATTGCGGGGCATCTCCGAACGGGTCGTTTGTATCACTCTAACGCGATACCGCGCACACGGCTTTGGAAAACCCTGCCATGTCACCGGTTCGTTGCTTTTCCTGGTGCGGGGGCGGAACCCGCGTGTTACGCTGCGTCACCTCCCGGATCACCACGCCGATGGCCGATTCTGAACCGACCGCCGATCCTCACACCGAACGTAGCGCCAGGCGGAAGATCGCATTGCGATTGCTGCCGCTGCTGTTCTTGCTCTATGTCATCGCTTACCTTGATCGCGCCAACGTCGGCTTCGCCAAACTCCGAATGCAAAAAGACCTGGAGTTCTCCGAAACCGTGTTCGGGGTCGGGGTCGCGCTGTTCTTCGTCGGCTATCTCTTCCTCGAAATTCCGGGCGCGCTCCTGGTTGAACACTGGAGCGCGCGGAAGTGGTTCGCGCGCATCCTCGTCTCGTGGGGCTTCTGTTCGATGGCGATGGCGCTGGTCGAGACACCCACGCAGTTCTACGTCGCGCGGTTCCTTCTCGGTCTCGCGGAAGCCGGGTTCTTCCCGGGTGTGATCGTCTACTTCACCCACTGGTTCCCACGGAAGGACCGTGCGCGCGCCATGTCCGTAATGCTGCTCGGCGTCCCGCTGAGCCTGGCGTTCGGCGCCCGCGTCTCCGCGATTCTGCTCGAACAGAACTGGCTCGCTCTCAAGGGGTGGCAGTGGGTGTTCCTGATCGAAGGTGCGCCAGCCGTTCTGCTCGGGATCGCGGTGCCATTCTTGCTCACCGATCGACCGAAGCAAGCGAAGTGGCTCACACCGGCAGAACGCGACTGGCTTGAGTCCACGCTCGAAGCGGAACGCAACGAAACCGCCGCGACTGGAACCGTCACACTGAAACAGGCACTCAAGACGCGCAACGTGTGGATGCTTGCACTCGCGCTTCTCGCAACGAACATGGGCGGCTATGTGTTCGTCTACTGGCTTGCCACGGTCGTCGAAGGGTTGCTTGGCGCGGCGGGTCGCAGTGCGAACTCGACCAACGTACTGGACTGGACTGGCTTCGTATACCTGTGTGGGTTCTTCGGTGTGCTCATCTCCGGGTGGTCCTCGGACCGTACCGGCGACCGCAAGGGGCACTGCATCGCGGGCCAACTCGGTGCGGGGCTGTTTCTCACGCTCGCGGTGATCCCCGGTCAGCCGTGGCTCGTCGTGTTCGGGTGGTTATGTTTGACCGGGTTCTTCGCGATGTTCTGGTTCACGCCATTCTGGGTGCTTCCCACCATGACGCTCACGTCATCCGCCGCGGCGGTCTCGATCGGCGTCATCAACATGTGTGGGAATCTCGCCGGTGGGATCGGCTCGCCGGTGGTCGGTGCGATCAAGGACGCGGGCGGCGGCGACCAGACTGCGATGGCGTTCGTAGCGGTCTGCTTCGCGCTCGGCGCGGTGTTCGTGGTGCTGGTGCGGGTACCGCGGAGAACCTCTCCACCCAACCCCCTCCCCTAAAAATGGAGGGGGAGCAGGACGAAGAAAGACAGACACGATCACACCTTTGGTTTTAGCCCCTCCCTCTTTAGGGGTGGGGTTGGGGAGGGGTTCTTTCAACCGTGAACGACACAGATCCCGACGAACTACTCAGCCTGTACCGGCAGATGCTCCTGATTCGACGGTGCGAAGAGCAACTGGCGAAGTCGCACCAGCGCGGCCTCGTTCACGGGGCGTGTCACACTTACGTCGGTCAGGAAGCGATCGCGGTCGGCGTGTGTGCGCACCTACGGCGCGAAGACGTGGTATTCAGCACGCACCGCGGACACGGGCACGCGCTCGCGAAAGGCATGCCGCCCGTGCAACTCATCGCGGAACTGTACGGCCGCGCCGCGGGTTGCTCGCACGGTCGCGGCGGAAGCATGCACCTCTTCTCGCCGGAAGTCGGCATGATGGGCACGAGCGGCATCGTCGGCCCGTGCATCCTGCAAGCCGCCGGCGCTGGGTACAGCTTCCGCATCTTGAAACGGGATAACGTCGCGGTCGCGTTCTTCGGCGACGGCGCGGTTAACAACGCAGCGTTCCACGAGGGGCTAAACCTCGCGGCCATCTGGAAGTTACCCGTGCTGTTCGTGTGCGAGAACAACCAGTTCGCCACCGAGGTGCCGTTCGCTTATGCGGCCGGCAATCCCTCAGTCGCGTCTCGCGGGACGGCCTACGGCATCCCTGGTATCGAACTCGACGGCAACGACGTGCTGGCGATTCGCAACGCCGCGGGCGAAGCGGTCGCACGTGCCCGCGCCGGTGGCGGGCCGACGCTCTTCGAGTGCAAGACGTACCGCACGCGGTCTCACGCAGAGGGCATGGGCGATTACACCTACCGGACCCGCGCGGAAGTCGAAGACTGGAAGCTGAGGTGCCCCATCGACCGGCTTCGCGGTGTGCTCGCCGCTCGCGGCGTAACGTTCGATGTCATCGACACAGCGGTTCCGAACGAGGTCGAAGTAGCACAGCGCGAGGCCGAAGCGAGCGCCTGGCCAGATGCCTCTACAGCCGCGGCGCACGTCTACGCCGAGCCGCGCAACTTGGCTCCGCCGACACCCGCGGAACAAGGGCGCGACATCACCTACTCGCAGGCGACGCTCGAAGCGCTCGCGTGGGAGATGGCAGCGAACCCGAGTATCTTCGTACTGGGAGAGGGCATCGGTGTTCGCGGGGGCAACTTCAAGACGACCGCGGGACTCTACGAGAAGCACGGCGCGGAGCGCCTGCGCGACACGCCGATCTGTGAGCGCGGATTCGTCGGACTCGGCTGCGGTGCCGCGATGACCGGCACGCGACCCGTCATCGACTTCATGTTCGCGGACTTCGTGCTTGATGGTGTCGGTGAGATCGTGAACCAGATCGCGAAGATGCAATACATGAGCAGCGGCCGGTTGAAGATGCCGATCCTGCTCCGCGGGTGTATTGGTATCGGCCACTCTGCCGCGACCCACCACAGCGGCAACTACTATCCGATGTACGCGCACTTCCCCGGGTTGCGCGTGGTGGTGCCTTCAACACCCTATGATGCGAAGGGGTTGCTGCACCACGCGCTCCGCTGCGACGACCCGGTGATGTTCCTCGAACCGCGCGAACTGCTATCGCTCACCGGGCCAGTACCGGAAGCACCGTACGAAATCCCATTCGGCGTGGCACAGATTGTGAACACCGGGAAGGACGTTACGGTAGTCGCTGTCGGGCGAATGGTTCGCAAGGCGCTCGATGTGGCGGCCGACCTCGGGCGTGAAGGAATCTCCGTGGAATTGATCGACCCTCGCACGGTCGCACCGCTCGATGTCGAGACCATCGGCGCGTCTGTCACGAAGACCGGGCGGCTGCTGATCGTGGACGAAGCGTTCGCCTGCTACGGTATCGGTGCGGAGATCGCCGCGCAAGTCGCGGACCGCTTTTTCGATGAACTCGACGCCCCCATCCGCCGCCTGAACGGGCTTCACACGCCGACACCGTACAGCCCACCGCTCGAAGCCGCCGTCGTCCCGGACACATACGCAATTTCGAAGGCGATTCGCGACCTACTTGCAGAGTGAACCCATGCCCGTTCCGGTAACGATCCCGCGTCTCGGCTGGAACATGGAAGAGGGTATCTTCGTTGAGTGGCTGAAGGCCGACGGCGACACGGTGAAACCCGGCGACGCGGTGTTTCGGCTCGAAGGGGAAAAAGCAACTGAGGAGATTGAAAGCCTCGACGTGGGCAAGCTGTACATCCCCGCGGACGGCCCGCGACCGGGAGACAAGATCGCAGTCGGAGCGGTGATCGGCTACTTGTTGCAACCGGGCGAATCGAAGGCTGCTGCAGGGTGGTCCGCCCGCTCCGCGAGCGGTGCGACGCCAGTGATAGCGCAACACGCGGCTCACGAGAGCGTCAACGCACGCCAAGCGGAACCGCTCACGGAGCTAGCGGACCACCCTGAAACCGCGATCACGCCCCGCGCCCGGCGCCTCGCAGCGCGGCTTCGTATAGATTCCTCACACGTTCGCGGCACTGGGCGCAACGGGCGAGTTCGCGAGCGCGATATTGCTGCACTCGCCCCCGCGACGCCACAAGCGGCACCACTGTCTGAGCCGCTCGCGGCGCCGCGGCGCATCATCGCCGCGCGCATGATGGAGAGCCGTCATACGACCGCCCCTGTCACGCTCACATCGCTCGTGGATGCGACCAACCTCGTCAGCCTTCGCGAACAGTTCAAGGCGGCGAGCGAACCGGTGCCGTCGTACACAGACTTTCTCGTGAAGTTCGTCGCGGCCGCGTTGCAGAAGCACCCGCTACTCGCGTCGCGCTGGACCGATGCCAGCCTCGTCCCCGCGACGAGAATCGATATCGGAATCGCGGTGGACACCGACGCGGGTCTGCTCGTGCCGGTCGTCCGCAACGTGCCATCGCTGGGACTGCGCGAAGTCGCCCGACAAGCTCGTGAACTCATCGACCGTGCGCGAAAGGGCGAACTCGCGGCCCGCGACATGCAAAGCGGGTGTTTCACTATCACGAACCTTGGCGCGTTCGGCATCGATGCGTTCACACCAATCATCAACCCACCTGAGTGCGCGATTCTCGGCGTCGGTCGAATCGCGCGACGCCCGGTGATGGACGGCGACAGTGTCGTCGGTCGCGAACTGGTCACGTTGAGCCTGACATTCGATCACCGCATCGTGGACGGCGCACCTGCGGCGCGATTCCTGCAAACGCTAGCGGCATGCATCGAGAACCCGGCACCGTGGGTTTCGAGTTGAGGGTGAACTCGTGAAATGCGATCTCTCCAGTACGGTAAGCCTCGTGACCGGCGCGGCGCGCGGCATCGGGCAGGCCATCGCGGACCGCCTCGCGCGAAACGGCAGCACGGTTTATTACACCGACCTCGTTCTCGCGGAAGCACAAGCCGCGAATTCGGTCACGCCCAACGGGCGCGCGCTGCGCCTTGACGTGACGAAGCCCGCGGAGATCACTTCCGCACTCCAGCAGATCGCCACCGAACACGGGCGGCTCGACATCCTCGTGAACAACGCGGGCGTAAACACGATGGCGCATCGCGTTACCATCGACGAGTTCCCGCGCGAAGAGTGGGACCGCATCCTCGCGGTGGATCTGACCGGCATTTTCGAGATGAGCAAAGCCGCCGCCGCGATCATGCGCAAGCAGAAAAGCGGGCGCATCATTAACATCGCATCGATCGCGGGGCTGGTGCCGCTGCGACTTCAATGCGCGTTCGTCGCGGCGAAGGCCGGTGTGGTGAACCTGACGAAGGCGATGGCGCTCGAGTTAGGTCCGCACGGGGTCCTCGTGAACGGCATCGCGCCCGGTTCAACGCTCACCGAGGGCACGCGACAGCTCTTCTACGGTGACAACGGAATGTTCAAGGAGTCAGTTCAGCGGATGCTTGATCACGTACCACTGGGACGGCCCGGGACGGTGGACGAGATCGCGGTCGCGGCGTTATTCCTCGCAGACCCGGAGAACAGCTACATGAACGGGCACATCCTCACCGTGGATGGCGGCTGGACCGCCGGTTACACACGCGATTTTTGACGCCACTCTGTCAGGACACGCGAGTGAAGCGCGTTGCAAGGACGGATGCGGCAGGAAAGAGAACGCGGTATAGTCTACGCTCACCACTCGCCCTTCTGCCCCGGTGCTACCGTGACCCGACTCGTCCCCGCGTTCGTTGTCCTGTTCGCGCTGGCCGCTCCCGCTCCGGCACTGGAGCCGATACCGGACAAACTCGTTGTGTTGACGTTCGACGACTCTAGCAAGTCGCACTACACCATCGCCCGACCGGTGCTTCAGAAACACAAGTTCGGGGCCACGTTCTTCGTCACCGAAGGGTTCGACTTCACCACGAACCAAAAGGACTACATGACGTGGGCGGAGATCACACAACTCGACAAGGACGGGTTCGAGATCGGCAACCACACCATCGACCACAAAGGCGTGACCGACAAAACGGTGCGCGACCTGCCAGCCGCAGTGAAAGCGATCAACGCCCGGTGCAAGGAGCATGGCATCCCGCAGCCGGTCAGTTTCGCGTACCCCGGCAACGCGATCACGAAAGACGCGCTGCCCGTTCTGAAAGACCTCGGATTCAAGTTCGCGCGCCGCGGCGGTGCGCCGGAGTACGCGTACAAGGAGGGCCGCGGGTTCGCCTACGAACCGGGGCTTGACCACCCACTGCTCGTACCCTCTGCCGGCGACGCGCGCCCGACCTGGACTCTTGACAATCTCAAGGTCGCGGTGTCGCAGGCGAAACACGGGAAGATCGCGGTCTTGCAGTTCCACGGCGTGCCCGACACGGCCCACGACTGGGTGACTACGAAGAAAGAACAGTTCGAGGCGTTCATGAAATACCTCGCCGACGAGAAGTTCACGGTCATCGCGCTCCGCGATCTGGCGAAATACGTCGATCCTACGGTCGTGCCCTCGGACCCGTTCGGCGTGATCGAGGACCGCAAGAAACTGATCGAAGCAAAGCGTGACGGGAACAACACCCGCCCGGTGAAGGGCGACGACGAACTTCGCTACTGGCTCGTCAGCGCGCTGGTACATCACCACTTCACACCCACGGAGGCAGGAGCGGCGTTAGGGCTGACCGCAGACGAAGTGACCACGGCGGCGAAGCGACTCAGTATTGACCACGCGAAGCAACCCGAGCGGAAACCGAGCGACCCGCTGCTCGTGCTGCCCTATCCGGGCGGGCGGCACCCACGAACCGGGTTCCGCGACGGCATGATCCGCCCGCAGCGCGAAACAAAGGTCAGCGCGTTCGCTCCCTGGGCCGTCGGCGGGTACGCAGTGGCCGACGTTCCCGAAGCGGTGTGGTTCGAGTCGACACCGAAGAAGCCCGACCTGCTGTACCTCGCGCACACCCACATCCCGACAACGTGGGACCGGCAGAAGGTGACGCTCGACCCGATGGAGTGGACCCGCCACAACGACGGGGCGCTCTCACTGGAACGTACCCTGCCGAACAAGGTTGTACTCGCGTCGAAGGTGGTGCCGGGCAAGGACGGCGTGCGGATGGAGTTCCTCGTCACGAACGGCACGGACCAGAAGCTAACCGGGCTTCGCGTGCAGATGTGCGTGATGCTCGCGGGGCTGACCGGGTTCGAGAAACTCACGAACGAGAACAAGGTATTCGCATCGCCATTCGCCGCGTGCAAGGACGCAACCGGCAAGCGGTGGGTGATCACCGGCTGGGAGCGGTGCGGGCGGGCGTGGGGCAATCCGCCGTGCCCGTGCGTCCACGCCGACCCAGTTCTCGAGGACTGCCCGCCAGGTCAGACGAAATCGGTTCGCGGGTGGCTCTCGTTCTACGAGGGCACCGACATCAACGCCGAACTGAAGCGGCTGAAGGCGATCGCGTTCGAGTGATGGCGGAGGGGCTTGCGCTGTGGACTTGTAACTCAGCCGCGTTCGGCCGAGTTCGCGTCTTCCCCGTCGATGAGTTTCTGTAACTTTTTGGCGATGGGTGAGAGCTTCATTGTTCCGAAGGAACCCTCCTGGCGTTGAGCCTT
>SXGR01237183.1_pt1 | contig 23183 bp, 17 predicted proteins | sample 3174711 | NCBI WGS metagenome assembly SXGR01 (sample SAMN11356860, study PRJNA531348) | freshwater metagenome | isolation source: freshwater sample F1-60 | place: China: Fuxian Lake, Yuxi | collected 2017-12-25 | reverse complement strand
GGCGGCGAATGGGTCTCGTCCGTCGAGCTCGAAAACCACCTCATGGCCCACGCCGACGTCATCGAAGCCGCGGTTATCGCCGTGCCCGACGAACGCTGGGACGAAAGACCGCTGGCGTGCGTCGTCATGAAAGAGGGAACGACAGCGACGCTTGACGACCTGCGCGTATTCTTGGCCGCCCGCGTCGCCAAGTGGTGGCTGCCGGAGCGCTGGACGATAATCGAGGAAGTGCCGAAGACCAGCGTCGGCAAATTTGACAAGAAAGTGCTGCGCGCCCGCCATGCCAACGGTGAACTGCGCGTCGTCCAGATCGAGAAATAGCCGCTGTTTGTTCTTGGCCTACGATTCCAATCATTTGCTTCCCCAATCAAACGCTTGGCGTCGCAAGCTGCGGAAAAAACGCGCTCCGGCTAAAATTCCTGTTGACGAAGCTCCCTTCGACCGACGATGATAACAATTGGCCTGCCTGCACAAACCACCCAGAATGTTGCATCTTGAGGTGCTTCTCATGACGCGTTTACCTCGTGTGATCTTCCTCTTCATCACTTCGGTGAGCGTCGCGTCGTTTATCCTGCTCGTGAGTAGCGCCGTCGCGCAGGATGTCAAGCAGCCGGAGTTCAAGGCGCCGGAACTCAAGCCGCTCGTGGACAAGCTGCCGGCGTCCTTTTATAAGAAAACCCCCGAGAATGTCGAAGACCTCAAGTCGATCCAGGACCACGTTGACAAGCTCGTCGAAAAAGTCACCCCCAGCGTGGTCTCCGTGCGCATCGGCGCATCGTCGGGGTCCGGCGTCATCGTCACCAAGGACGGCTTCGTCCTGACCGCCGGGCACGTCTCCGGCGCCCCGAATCGCGATGTCACCGTCATCTTCCACACCGGTAAAACCGCTAAAGGCAAAACGCTCGGCGGCAACCACGGCATCGACAGCGGCCTCATCAAGATCACCACGCCCGGTGACTACCCGGTCGCCGACATGGGTGATTCCTCCGAAGTCAAAGCCGGCCACTGGTGCATGGTCATCGCCCACCCCGGCGGTTATCGACAAGGCCGCGCTCCTGTTGTCCGTCTGGGCCGCATGCTCAACACCGGCGCCACGACGTTGACGACCGACTGCGCCCTCGTCGGCGGCGACTCGGGCGGTCCTCTCTTCGATATGCACGGCCGTGTCATCGGCATCAATAGCCGCATCGGCCAAACCATGCTCGCGAACATGCACGTGCCGGTCAATCCGTTCCGGGATTCGTGGGAGAAAATCGCCAAGGGCGATGTCTTCGGCGGCAAGCTCGGCACCCCCGCAGTCAAGACCGGCGGCCCCTACCTCGGCGTGCAGACGACGCCGAACGTCGATGGCTGCGTTATCCTGGCCGTCACCCCCGGCTCCCCCGCCGACAAGGCCGGCTTGAAACCGAACGACGTGATCCGCAAGTTCGACGGCAAGGAAATCACTGCCGCCCCCGAATTGAGCAAGTTCGTGCAGGCGCGCAAGGCCGGCGATCAGGTCCTCATCGAAGTCCTGCGCGGCGACGAAAAGCTCTCCATCAAACTGGAAATCGGCAAACGCTAAACTTCCAGCCGTTTTCCGTTTAGCGCTCGCGGTGCAGCGCCATGAATTCCGGCGCTTCTCCGCGAGCGCTAAACAAAATGCGGCTGTTCAGGACTCACCACCATGAAACGCCTCCTCCCATTATTCGTCGTTCTCTTCGTTCTCGCGCTGTACGTCGAGCAGGCTCGTTCGCAACCGACGCGCAGCCCGCAGATCATCCAACTGTTCCGCCCGGTCGTCGCCAAATCCGCCAAGAGCACCGTGCGTGTCCTCGCCGGCGATAAGGAAGCCGCCCTCGGTGTCGTCATCTCCAAGGACGGCTGGATCCTCACGAAATACAGCGAACTCAAGGGCAATAAGCTCACCGTCAAGTTCATCGACGGCAAATCCCTCGATGCCGAGTTGTTCGGCTGGGACGTGCCCAACGACCTCGCCATGGTGAAGGTGGACGCCGCCGACCTGACGCCGATCGAATGGACCGACAGCACCATCTCCAAGGCCGGGCACTGGGTCGCCTCCACGGGTGCGGGTGAAGATGCGGTCGCGATCGGGGTCGTCAGCGTGCCGGCGCGCGAAATCAAGGGCGCCAAGTTCACGCCCCCCTCCGGCGGCGGCGCCAGCGGCTACCTCGGCCTCGCTCTCGACCTTGACTTCGCCGGCGTCAAGATCCAGGAAGTCTTCAAGGACACCCCCGCCCAGAAGGCCGGCCTCAAGGCGGATGATCAGATCCTCGCCGTCAATAAAGAAGCCGTCGCCGGCCCCGAAGAATTCCTGGCCATCCTGTCCAAGAACAAGCCGGGCGATGAGATCAAGCTCACGATCAACCGCGACGAGAAGGAACAGGACTTCAAAGTCACCCTCGGCACCCGCCCCGGCAACAAGGGCGGCAAGTCGCGCGCCGACATGCAAAACAGCATGGGCTCCAAGCTCAGCGATCGCCGCGCCGGTTTCCCCGTCATCCTGCAACACGACTCCGTCATCAAGCCAAGCGACTGCGGCGGCCCCCTGGTCAACCTCGACGGCAAGGTGCTCGGCATCAATATCTCGCGCGCCGGCCGCACCGAAACCTACGCCATCCCCAGCGAAGTCGTACGGCCACTACTGGAGGCGCTCAAGACGAAGAAAGAGGCGCCAAAGGAGCCGATCAAGAAAAAGACTTGAGCCGCCGACGCGTCGTATCCGTGGAACTCTTGAGAGCGAAACGTCATGCCGAGGGAAGGAAAAAAGCGATGACTACCGTTTTGGACTTGTCGGACAAAGAGCTGTCCGAATTGAAAGAGTTGACGAAGGAAAGTGATGCATCCGTTGCGCTTCGGTCAGCTTTGAATGAGTATATCCGCTACGCCAAGCGAATGCGTTTGAAAGAACTGTCGACCCAAATTGAAATGGATGACAATTGGCGCGCGCTCGAAAAATCAGAGTTGGACGCCCAAAATGGCAAGTCTGGTGCTCGTTGACACATGCGTCTGGGTCTCGTTTTTCTCTCGAAAAGCCTCGCCTCACAAGGCTGCCGTGGAGAAATTGCTGGACGAGGATCAAGCAGCCATCGTCGGGCCGATCCTCGCCGAGATCCTCCTTGGCTTCAAGAAGCAAGAAGAGAGCGACTGGGTTGCGTCCGCCTTGGAAGGTGCGCAATATTTGCAGCTTGCCTGGGATGATTGGCGCGCCGCCGCCAACCTTGGGCGAAAATTGGCCTCGGATGGACATCCGCTGCCGCTGAGCGACTTGTGTCTGGCGTCAACCGCGCTACGGTTGGATTTATTGCTCTATTCGATCGATCCTCACTTCGATCTCGTTCTCGGTCTGCGACGATACCATCCCGAATCTGCTTGACCCTCAATCACGGATGCTATCCCGATACCCCATTTTGAATCACAAATCACCGCTACTTTCCGATCTCATGCGTGTTTAATAAATAGCACCATGGCTTCTCTCCCGTCGATTGTCCGCGCCCGCGTCCTGCTGTGAAATCGGAGTTTCTCCCTCATGCCGTCTCTTCGCATCCGCTTGATGCTCGCCGTCTCTCTCGCCATACTCGTTATCGCGGCCCCGTTGCCCGCGCAATCGGCCAAACCGAGCACGCCTCAAGCGGTCGCCGCCGAAATTGACGCGCACATCCAGAAGAAGCTCGCCAAGGAGAAAACGCCCGCCTCGCCGAACGCTGATGACGCCGAATACCTGCGGCGAACCTTCCTGCTTGCGACGGGCCGCCTGCCGACGCCGGATCGTGTCCTGAGTTTTCTCGAATCCAAAGAAGCCGACAAACGCCAGAAAGTCGCCGAGGAGCTTCTCGCCAGCCCCAAGTTTGGCGATCATCTCGCCAGCTACTGGTCGCAGCTCATCACGGCCGAGGAACCGAAGTATCGCAAGGAACTCGGCAAATGGCTAACGGAGGAGTTCAACAAGAATTCACCGTGGAGCCGCATCGTCTCCGATCTTGTCACGCACGAGGGAAGCGGCCCGAAAATCGGTTTCGTGATGTCGAACGTCGACAACAATCAACCGCAGCCGAACAAACTCGCGGGTTCAACGGCTCGGCTCTTCCTCGGCGTGCAGCTGCAATGCGCGGAGTGCCATAATCACCCATTCACGACCTGGAAGCAAAACGACTTTTGGGGCATGGCCGCGTTCTACAGCCGAGTCAAGTTCACCAAGCCTATACAGGCCAAGGGCAAGGACGTGACCTTGGGCATTGCCGAGGCCGTTGCGACCACGGCGAAAGGGAAAAAAGATCCCGTCAAGCCCGGCGCCTACATCGTCATCCCGACCACCGCCGGCAAGAACGCCGGCAAGGTGATCTCGGCCAAGCTCCTCGAAGGCGACGAACCCAAGCTGCCGAGCGACGGCGCAGTGCGCGGCAACCTCGCCGACTGGATGACGGCGCCTGGCAACAAGTTCTTCGCGAAGGCCTTCGTCAATCGCATGTGGTCGCACTTCCTGGGTCGCGGCATCGTCCATCCGGTCGACGACATGCACGACGACAACACGCCGATTCATCCCGAAGTTTTGCAACTCCTGACCGACGAATTCAAGGCGTCGAACTACGACGTCAAGCACCTGGTCCGTTGCATCCTGGCGACGCAAGCGTATCAACGCACCAGCCGGCCGCTCGAAGGCAACAAAGACGACCCCGTCCTCAACAGCCATCAAAACGTGCAAGTGATGAACCCGGAAGTGCTGTACGACGCCCTGGTCCAGGCGTTCGGCGTGACGCAAATCAAGCTTTCCACGAGCGCCTCGACGGCGGGGGCAGCGACCGGCCGGCCGGTCGTCACCACGGCGGCGCGCGATCGCTTCATCAAAGCGTTCTCGACCAGCGACGCCGACGCCGAGCCGACCGATTACACCCACGGCATCCCGCAAGCGCTGACGCTGATGAACGACCCTGCCTTCAACTACGGCGGCCCCAGCGTGGACGCTCTGATGAAAGCGAACAAGGAACCGGCCAACGTGATCGAAGGTCTGTTTCTCGCCACGTTGTCGCGCCGTCCAACCAGCGACGAAACCAAGCTGATGACCGATTACCTCGCCCGCCGCAGCGACCGCCGCCAGGGCTACGCGGGCGTCCTGTGGATTTTGGTGAATACAGAAGAGTTCGTACTGATCCGATAGCCGTTTTCGTGGCATACGATTCCAATCGTGTGGTTCTCGAATCACACGATTGGAATCGTATGCCACGTTGGAGAAATCCGATGTCCCTCGAAAACATGCTGACCCGCCGTGACGCCCTCAAGCTTGCCGCCGCAGGAGGCCTCGGCCTGTCGCTGTCCGGCTGGATGCAGCCGCTCGCCGCCCACGCTCAAGCAACCGGCGCTCGGCCCAAGAAGTGTATCCTCCTGTGGATGGACGGAGCGCCATCGCATCACGACACCTTCGACATGAAGCCCGATCAGGTCGATGCCATTCGCGGCATCTATCGGCCGATGCAAACATCGGTCCCCGGCCTGCAAATCACCGAGATGCTGCCGCGCGTCGCGCCGTTGATGCACCACGCCGCGGTCCTGCGCGGCATGGCGACGGGCGAGGCCGATCACGGCCGCGGCCGCGTCTATATGCACACGGGTTATCGGCTCGGTCAGGGCGGCTTGCGCTATCCCGGCATGGGTTCACTCGTTTCCAACCAGCGTGGGTTGAGCGATGACGGCATGCCCAACTTCGTCGTCACCGGCATGCACCTGAACCCGGCCAACTTCGCCTACGTCTCCAGCCCCGGCTTCCTCGGCCCGCGCCATCAACCGCTCATCGTCGCCGATCAGAGCCGCGGCATCGAAAACCTCGCCTCGGTCGCCGATGATCTCGACGACCGGCTTGGCGTCCTCGCCCAGATGGCCCAGGGCTTCCAGCGCACCAATCCCAACGCTTCCGCCGCGGGACAGCGCACCGTCTATCAACGTGCGGTTCAGTTGATGCGTTCCGAAAAAGCCAAGGCCTTCGATTTGACGCGCGAACCGGCGAGCGTTCGCTCCGGTTACGGGCACTGCGCATTCGGGCAGGGTTGCTTGCTGGCGCGCCGGCTTATCGAAGCGGGCGTGCCGTTCGTTGAAGTCTATCACGCGCCGACGCCCGGCGGCTGGGACGTGCACACGCCGCAGCGCGTCGAGGAAGTGCGCTCGCTCGCGCTGCCGCAGCTCGACCGCGGCATGTCCGCGCTCCTGAGCGATCTCGATTCGCGCGGCATGCTGCAAGACACGCTGGTCATCTGGATGGGTGAGTTCGGCCGCACGCCCAGGCTCAACGCCAGCGGCGGCCGCGATCACTATGGCCGGGCGTGGACGTCCGTCGTCTTCGGCGGCGGCGTGCGCGGCGGACAAATCGTCGGCCGCACCGACCCGACCGGCTCGACCGTCGTCGATCGTCCGATAACGGCGCTCGACTTCATGGCGACGATCTGCACGATTCTGGGCATCGACCCGAACCACGAAAACATGGCCGGCGCCCGGCCGGTGCGCGTCGTCGATCGCGGCTTCACGCCGATTCGCGAACTGCTCAGCTGACACCACAAGCCCGCAACGCAAGCAAGGGATTTGACTTGCGCTGCGGGCTTGTGTGGGTTTCATGAGCCGATTGCGTCAGCGACCGGAGGGGGGGACTCGATGTTCTCCGGTCGCTGACGCTTCGGCTCATATTATTTCGCTGATTCCCACTGACTGAGCCGTTGCCGCGAGCTGCGACCAGGTCGTCGCGTCGATTTCAATTCCGTCGCGCAATCGCTTCATCTTCGTCCGCTCTTCGATCTCCCCGGGCAACAAGATCTCGCCGCCGACTTCGACTTTCTCTGAACTTTTCACCCAGGCGATAAATCGCTCCAGCTCGGCCGTGAACACTGCATCCGTTTGAAAGAAATTCGGATCGACGAAGATCGACAGCATGCCGTTGATGACGCGGTCGGCGTTCTTCACATTGCTGCACCCGCCGCCGGTCAACGCGCCGGCGAGCACCTCGCACAGGAACGCCAGGCCGTAGCCCTTGTGAGCGGCGATGGGAAGAATCGCGCCGGGCGGATTGGCGTAGAACACCTTTGGGTCGGTCGTCGGCTTCCCCTTTGAATCGATGATGCAATTTTCGGGAACGCTCACCCCCTTGTTCAAGGCGACGCGAATCTTCCCCTCGGCGAGCGTGCACGCGGAGATGTCGAGCAAGATCGGCGGCCGGCCCGTGACGGGGATGCCCGCCGCGATCGGGTTCGCGGACAGCCGGCGTTCGATGCCGCCGAAGGGCGCCACCAAGATGCCCGCGCCGGTGGTGTTGACGAAGTGCAGCGACAGTTTGCCCGCCGCCGCCGCCATGAGAGGCCAATCGCCGATGCGGCCCAGATGTCCCGAATTCCGCAGGGCCACGACCGCGACGCCGTGTTTGGCGCATTTCGCGATCCCGATTTTCATCGCCTCTTCGCCGATCGTCTGCCCGAAGCCGAATTGCCCATCGACGACGGCGATGGCGTCATTCTCGAAGACAACCTCGATGGCGCGGTCGGCGAGCACCTTGCCCGCCTTCAGCCATTGCACGTAGGACGCGACGCGGATGACGCCATGCGAATCGTGCCCGACGAGGTTCGCCTCGACCAGGTGCGTCGCGACGCGCTCGGCCTCGGCGTCCTTGCAGCCGGCGGCGCGGAAGATGGCCGTGACGAAATCGCGCAGACGTTGATGGGGAATGTTCATGAAAAATCCTCTTTCAGCCGGTTGCCGTTGAGCGCTCGCAGTGAAGCGCCCAGCGACTTGGCGCTTCACTGCGAGCGCTCAACGGCAACCGGAGTGTCGCGCACAAACTTCTGAAACGAATGGCAGCTCGCCGGCACAACGCATGCTCGGCCACCACCGGACAGCGTGACCTCCGCGACGTAGAGATCGCCGCGCGCGTCGGTCCAGATGCCGTGCGGCGCGAAGAAATCGCCCGCGGCACATGGATTGTCGCCGCCGCCCCAGCGCGCGTGCAGGACGCCTGCGCGATCGAAGATGCTGACGCGGCCGCCCGTCTGGCCCGGTTGATGGGCGCCCGTCCCCGGCCAGCGTCCCGCGCGGAAGCCCAGCTCCGCGACGTAAATCCAGCCCGCCTTGTCGATGAATACCTGACACGGGCGCGCCACATCGGTCCATTCGCGCTGGTAAACGCCATCGCTCGAAAAAAGCTGCAGTCGGCAATTCTCGCGATCGGCGACGTAAACGATCCCTGCCGAATCGACGGCGAGACCGTGCGGCACGTAAAACTGCCCTGCTCCGCTGCCCGGCTCGCCCCACGATTGGAGCAATCGGCCGTCCGCCGCGAAGCGATGGATGCGCGCGTTGCCGTAGCCGTCGGCGACGTAGAGCTCGCCGGTCGGGCCGATGGCAAGGTTTGTCGGATAGTTGCACGGCGGGCCTGGGTGCTTGATCGTGCGATAATCGATGCTGGTCGCGCCGGTGTCGGAGGGCGTGCCGCGCGTGCCGAGCGTGAAGCGGTGTTCGCCTTTCGCCGTGAACGCCATGACACAGTGACCGAAATCGTCGGTGCAGTAGACGGTGTCGTCCGGTCCGATGAAGATCCCGTGCGGCCGATGGAATACTCCTTCGCCCCAGGTCATGACCGGCGTGCCGTCGCGCTCGAAGACCTGCACGGGACGCGGCCCGCGCAAGAAGACGTAGACGCGATCGCGTGAATCACAGGCGACCGCAACGGCTTCGCCCTCTGGACCTCCGCACGGAAAGCACGGCCAGCGTTCATCCACCGTGAAGCGAAAACGCTCGTTGCCGAAGTGAACCGGACTCATCTGTCTCCTCCAATGCGACGAGGAAAAACTACCACGGGGGACACGGGATCACGGGGGGAAAAGACGTGGCGAATTTCCTCCCCGTGTTCCCCTTGTCCCCCGTGGTTCATTGTTTGCCCTTAATCTGAGTCAGCGCGAACTGGGCCTGCATGCGAACGCGGACATCGGGATCGTTGAGCAACCCCGTCAACATCGGCACGGCATCTTTCGCGTCGGCGCCCAGGCCGCCCAGACCTTGCACGCCGAGCAGACGGATGTTCGCTGAGCCGTCCTTGGCAGCTTCGCTGAACAGCGGCAGCGAAAGCTTGGCGGGCAATACGGTGCTCACGGCGCCTTTCTTGCCGATCTTGAAAAGCAGAGCCTGATACGCGGAGGAGCGGACTTTCTCGTCGTTGTGTTTCTTGACCCGCGCGAAGACATCTGTCAATTTGTCCGGCTCGATCGCAGCGATCGCCAGGACAGCGTTGCGGCGCGCGAGAAGATAGGGATCTTGCAGGACCATGTCGCTCAACGTCGGCACCGCCTTTTTCGCCTCGGGGCCAATGCCGCGCACCGCATCGACCGCGGAAGTGCGTACGAAGTTGTCGCCGTCCTTCAGAAGCGGCAGCAGGCTCGGCAACGCGGGTTCGCCGATACGACCCAAGACGAACACAACATTCCGCTTCTGAAACGACGCCCCCTCTTTCAAGAGAGGCAGAAGCGCGGGCAAAGCGTCCTTGATGTCGCCGGGAATCCGCTGGATCGCGTTGACGGCCATGAAGCGCACGCTCTGATTGCCGTCCTTGAGAGCCGTGATGAGGTGCGGCAACGCGGCGCTGCCCTGAGAGCCGAGCACGTTGACAGCGGCCTGGCGCACCTGCGCGTCCGTGTCGGTCAGCAGCCCGGCGGCGGCAGGGACGATTTCCTTCTCTGCTTCGGGCAGATTTTGCAGCGCGAAGAGAATTTGCAAGCGCGTCTGTCCGTCGGGTTCCTTGAGCGCGGCGACGAGTTTCGGGGCCGCCAGCTTCGCTCCGGCGCCCAAAAGCTGGAGCGCTTGCAGGCATTGTTGACGCACGCGCAGGTCCGAATCGGTGGCCGCGTGAGCCAGCGCGAGAACGACCATCTTGTCGCTGATGCGCAGCGGCGCCAGCGCGCCCGCGGCGCCTAGCCGGACATCGGCGTTCTTGTCGCCCAGCGCATCGACGAGGATGGGAACCGCGTCGGCGCCGATCTTGCCCAACGTTTGGACGGCACGAGCGCGCACCACGGCATCGCCGTGCTTGAGCCCCTCGCTCACGGCGGGGATCGACACCTTGCCGATCTTGGCGAGTGCGTCGGCGGCTACTTGAGCGGGCTTGGCGTCGTCGCTCAGGAAGAGCGTCTTGAGTTCGGGGATCGCATCCTTGGCGGGGCTGCCGATGTTGCCCAGGGCGCGGGCAGCTTCCAGGCGGATGGCGGGCGCGTCGTCCTTCAGCGCGTCAATCAACGCAGGCACCGCTTCGACGCCGAACTTCGACAGGGCGTCGGAGGCCGCCTGACGCACGTCGGCGTTGCCGTCCGCCAACGTCTTGATGAGCGGCGCGACCGTGGTCTTGGCCTCGGGAGCGATTCTGCCCAGGGCATAGGCGGCCTTGCGGCGGACGCCTTCGTCCTTGTCCAACAGGCATTCGATGACGAGTGGAGCCGTGTCCTTCGCGGGGGGCCCGATCCAGCCCAGGGTCCAGATCGCGTAATAGCGATCGCCCGGAGTCTTGCGCGCGAGTACCTTGGCGACCGGATCAACCGCGGGAGCGCCGATCTTACCCAGGGCGATGGCGCCGTTGAGCTTGAGGTGTTCGCTCTTGTCCTGCAGGGCCGCGACCAGCGCGGGCACGGCCGCTGCCGCGCCAGGCCCCTCGTCGGCCAGCGCCACCGCCGCCGTCAGCTTGGCCGCCTCATTGCCGGTCTCCAGCTGGCGGATCAATTCCTGAACCTTGGCCTTGGTGTCTTGACCGAGCACTGGAACTTGGCCAACCAGGAGGCCACAGATCGTCAGAAGTAAGAATCGCTTGCACATGGCGGGATCCCCATTACGTGTCGCCAAAGCCTCACGCCGATTCGCATTTACGAGCCGCACCCGTAAGGAAGCGGGAAACCACTCCCCAACGGTCGCGGCTCGTCAAATATCGTCATGCCCCGTGGTAGTCCAGTTCGCGCACTTCGAGCGCATGCTTTTGGATGAACTCGCGGCGCGGCTCGACCTTTTCGCCCATCAAGGTGCGGAACATTTCGTCCGCCTTGAGCGCGTCCTCCATGTGCACGCGCAGGAGCGTGCGCCGCGCGGGGTCGAGCGTCGTGTCCCACAGTTCCTCGCCGTCCATCTCGCCCAGTCCCTTGAAGCGAATGATCTTGATCCCCCGCTCGCCGAGCTTGCGAATCTCGGCGACCAACACGCGCAGGTGCGACAAGACCTGCTGCTTGCCGTCGTTTTCGAGGAAAAAGCGCGGCGCCGGTTCGCGGCCGGCGATGCGCGGCGACGGCAGCAGATCGGACGCCTGCAAGTTGTACTTCGTGCGTAATTCTTCGATACCGCGGTTGATCGCCTTGACCTCGTGCAGGTCGAGCTCGGTGAAGATTTCCGCCGCCGGCACACCATTGGCGCTCTTCGCGGTCTCCTCGTCGGCGACCAGGAGCTGGCCCCCCTTCTGAACATGCGCGGCGCGGAACGCATCCTTCTCCTCGGCGCTGAAGAACCAATGCTCGACGCTCCCCAGCGTGACCCGATAGATCGGCAATTTGCCGTTTTGCATCCGGCCCAAAAGCGCGGCGACGCTGAGGCCGCGGCGTTCGAGGATGACGAGCGATTTCTCCAGTTCGTCGAGCACACCCATGATTGCCTTGAGACGCTCGCCCTCGAAAACGACCGGCGCGCCCTTGCTCCCTTCGGGCGGCGCAATTTGAAACTTCGTCCCCTCGATGCCGCGCGCCAAGAGTTCCACGCTCATCTCATCGAGCGTTTGCACGTAGCGCGACTTTTTCTTCTGCTCGACCTTGAAGAGCGGGGGACGGGCGACCCAAATGTGTCCCTTCTCGATCAGATGACGCATTTGCCGGAAGAAAAACGTCAACAAGAGCGTGCGGATATGCTGCCCGTCCACGTCGGCGTCGGTGAGGACTATGATGCGGCCATAACGGAGGCCTTCGAGGTCCTCGCTGTTGCCGATGTCGATGCCGACGGCGCTGATGAGGGCGCAGAGTTCCTCATTGGAGAGAACCTTTTCGAGGCGGGCTTTTTCGACGTTGAGCACCTTGCCGCGCAGGGGGAGGATTGCCTGGGTGTGCCGATTGCGGCCATTGTCCGCGGAGCCGCCGGCGCTATTGCCTTCGACGAGGAAGAGTTCGGACTCATCGCGTTCACGGGTGGTGCAATCCATGAGTTTGCCAGGCAAGCCGCCGCCGGCGAGGATGTTCTTGCGATCCTTGAGCGCCTTCTTGGCCTTGGTGGCGGCCTCGCGTGCCTGAGCGGCGACGATGACCTTGTTCATGAGCTTCTTGGCTTCCTTGGGATTTTCCTCAAGGTATTTCGTCAGGTACTCGTAAACGATGCTGGAGACGATGCCGTCCACTTCAGGATTGTTCAGGCGATTTTTCGTCTGGCCCTGGAACTGCGGCTCTGACACGGCGACGGAAATGACGGCCGTGAGCCCTTCGCGATAATCTTCGCCGGTGGGCGTGATGTCCTTGAAGAGGCTGGATTTTTCGCCGTACGCGGTGAGGGCGCGCGTGATGGCTGTGCGGAAGCCCGACTGGTGAGTGCCGCCGTCGGGGTTGTGAGCGTTGTTGGTGTAGTAGCGGGCGCGCTCTTCCTCGCCCGTCGTGTATTGAAACGCCGCTTCGACTTTGACGTCGTCCACCGTCCGGTCCACGTAAAGAACCTTGTGGATGGCTTCCTCGGTGCGGTTGAGATATTCGACGAACTCGGAAACGCCGCCCACGGCGTGGAACAATTCTTCCCGGCTAGTCGTCTCATCGGTCAGCTTGATGGCGAGGCCCTTGTTGAGGTAGGCGAGTTCGCGCAGGTGGCCTTCGAGGATGTCATAGCTGAAGGTGATGTCCTTGAAGATTTCCGGATCGGGCTTGAAGGTGATCTTGGTGCCGGTGCGGTTGTTGGGCGAGACGCCGATCTCCTTGACGTCGGAGACGGCGGGGCCGCGCTCGTATTCTTGCTTATAGACCTTGCCGTTGCGGCGGACTTCGGCTTCGGTCCATTCGGAGAGAGCAGTGACGGCCTTGGCGCCAATGCCGTGCAGGCCGGCGGAGGTCTTGTAGCTGCGCTTGTCGAACTTGGCGCCGGCGCCGACCGTGGTGAGGACGACCTCGAGCGTCGACTTGCCGACCTCCGGATGCGTCTCGACGGGAATGCCGCGGCCATCGTCGGCGACACTCAGACTGCCATCGACGTGGATGGTGACATGAACGTTTTTGCAATAGCCCGCGAGCGCCTCATCGACGCTGTTGTAAACAAGCTCGTAGACAAGATGATGCAGCCCTTTCGAAGCGGTGTCGCCGATGTAGTTGCCGGGCCTTTTGCGGATGTGGGCGGCGTCCTTGAGGACGGTAATGTTCTCGGGTTCATAGCTCCCGTCGTTTTCCTGGGAGCTCGTTTCTTCAATCATGGCAAGTCCTTTCGAGCCATCTACGGCATTAGAATTTTCCGACTTTGAAGCGCAGTTCCTTGATCGTCTGTCCCGGAAGTTTGTCGCACAGCGTTTGCAGGATCCGGCGCTTGTGATAGTGCGTCAGTTCTTGCACGAGCACAGCGCTATCGACTTCGACCTCGAAGATCCCTCGTTTCAAGCCGAGCACGCGCGTGTGCGGATCGTATGGTTCGCCCACGGTTTCGCTCCACGCTCGCTCCAGGTGCAAGCGCGCTTGCCGACGACCCCAGCCGCGCGCCGTGAACAATCGCGCCAGGGTTTCCCTGATCGGCTCGGGGCCGGGATCAGGTTTGTGAATGCGCGGGGCCATGTGTTTTCCTGAATTCGTTTAGCGCTCGCCAGACGCCACGCGACCGTTAAACGAATGCGGCGTCACTTGGTCTCCACCAGCGGCACGATCACGTACAAGTAATTCGGCTCAAACCGGAATACCGCCGGCGTCGCGCTGTCGTTCATGTCGAGCGTCAACGGCGTGTCCGGTTCGAGGACGCGCAGCATGTCGGTCACGAACTTCGGATCGAAGCTGATCTCCAAACCCTTGCCGTCGTAATCGATCGGCAACTCGACGCGCGATTGCCCGGACTCGGCGCCCTGAGCGCGCAACGTCAGCTTCTTCTTCGCGAAGTGGAAGCGGACGCGTTTGCTCTCATCGTCGGTCATGATCGCCGCCTGCCGCACCGCTGCCATGAACGGGCCGACCGTCAAGGGCACGCGGTGAATATGCTTGGCCGGGATGACTTGCTTGTAGTTCGGGAAACGTCCCTCGACGAGCCGGCTGTAGATCATGGCCCGCTCGGTTTTCATCAGCACCTCGTTGGGACGCAAACTGATGCGAATGGTTTCGTCGGGCTCGGTCAGGTTGCGTTCGAGCAAACTCATCGCCTTGGTCGGGACGACGGGGAGCAGCCCCTTGGTCGTGTGTCCACCGTGGGGTTTCGCCGGCGCGGTCATCATCGCCAGACGTCGGCCATCCGTGGCGATCAGGGCTGCTTTGTCATCCTCCAACTCCCACAAGAGGCCCGTCGTGGCGCCGAATCGTACCTGTCCTTCCGTCGCGGCAGCGAAGATCGTCCGCTTGATCATGTCCTTGCACGCGGCGGCTGTGATCTCGTGATACTTCTCCTCATTGAACGCCGGCACGTCGGGAAACGCGGCCACGTCTTCGCCGGGCATCTCGAATTCGTTGGTGTTGCCACGGATGACGCACTTGTCCGGGCTTGCCTCGATTGTCAGTTCCTCATCGGTAGCCTCGCGTAGGATGGCAAGCAAGCGCGACGTGGGGAGCAGCGCGTCGCCCGGTTCTTCCACCTTGATGCCGCGCACTTCGAGGCGGATCCCCAATTCGAGATCGGTTGCCATCAGCGTGCAGCGATCGTCATCGACGACCGCCTTGATGTTGCGAAGCACCGGCTTGACATCGCGAACGGCGACGGCGGCGCTGGCGAGTTGACATGCGGACAAGAGTCCTTCACGGTGACAAACAATCTTCATGCGAGTTGTCCTTTTCCTTATTACTTCTCTTTGTAAATCCAGTAGTCGTAGTATTACGCCCATGTTTCTTGTGGCTATGTCGCCGCAAGCTGCCGTATGTGCAAGTGGATAATCGGGTTGCATTGGCGGCAACATTGGGGAAAACGTGTTGTCCAGGTGTTGAAGCGTTGTGTGTGCGTGATGGCATCTTTGTGGATGGTCTTGGTATCGAAAGAGGGTTGAAAATCTGTCATCGCACTTCCATCAATGAACAACATTCGGTCAACGCGTTTTGCCCATAACCTAACCTGTTTCCGCGCGTTGCGTGGGAACAAGGAACAAGGCGCCTGGCGTTACGCCAATTCCGCCCGCATTTGCCGGACCGCTCCGCTCAACACCGCGTCGGTTTTTATTACTTCTTCGATCTTCAAGCAAGCGTGATGCACGGTCTTGTGATCGCGTCTGCCGAAGAACTTGCCGATCTTTTGCAGCGACAGGTCCGTCAGCTGGCGCGCAAGATACATACTCACCTGGCGAGGCAACAACACGTCGCGTGAACGCCGCGCGGACTGCAATCGCTTCGGCGCGACGTGAAAATAGCCGCTCACGCGCTCGGCGATGCGTTGGACGGTCAATGCCCCGGCCTCGAGCGGTGTGCGAAAGTGGGCGCGAATGTCGGCGAGGCGCAACGGCTTTGTCTGCAGACGTTGCAACGCCTTGAACTGGCGGATGGCGCCTTGCAGCTGTCGGCCACCGCCGGTCAGGTGCGTCGCAAACCAATTGAGAATGTCCGGGGCGATCGCCATTTTCGTTTCTTCCGCAAGAGACTTCAGCAAGCGCCGGCGACTTGGTGCTTGCAGCGGATCCAGCGCGACGACGAGCCCCGCGCCCAGGCGGCTCGTCAACCGCTGCGGGTACGGCGTCCCGCGATGCTGCAATCGTCCCGGGCCGACGAGCGCGCTGAATATCGTCGGCCGCTCGAAATGCCCTCGTTCGTCGATCAAACGGATAAAACTATCCACAGAGCGCAATGGCAAGTGCTGCAAGTCTTCGACGATCAACAGGTCAGCTTGTTTCGCCGCGCCAATGTCGCTCTCCGCCGCGAAGTCGTTGGCCGACATCTTAAACACGCAAATGCCGCACGATGCCAATTCCTCGGCCAACGCGCTCACCAGGAAAGTCTTGCCGCAACCGCTCGGCCCGTGCAGGAACAACGGGTCGGCACACGAGCGGCGCGACGGCTCGGTAAGCGTGAACAGCAGATCCTGAATCGCGACCAAGGCCGAGCGATTTTCCGGAAGAGCCAGGACTCGGGCCAAAGTCGGCCTGTTCGGCATGGTACGAGAGCCTTCAACGAGCGATTCATCCGGCCGGCAGTAGAGCGGTTAGCCTCGTCAATATTATACCAAAAACAGTTGCGACTGGAAAGGACATGAAGGCGATATAAGTAATTTGAAATTAAAGATTTACGTCTAGTTGACGCTAAAGATGGATCGATGATGGCAGTGGGTGTTTGTGGGCAACAAAAAAACTCACTCAGGAGCTGTTTGCCGCAGTTTGGCGACGCAATCGGCAATGCGTTGGGCGGCTTCATCGATGTCCGCTTCGGTCAAGAGTGTACTCAGGCTGAAGCGCAGGGCGGAGAGCAGGTCCGCGCCGGTTTTGCCCATGGCTGCGAGAACGGGTGACGGCAAGAGCGAGCCGCTGGAGCATGCCGAGCCGGTCGAGCAGGCGACGCCGGCGAGATCGAGCTTCATCAACAAGGCATCGGCCGGACAACCGGGGAAGGCGAGATTGAGCGTGCCGGGGATGCCGCCCGTTTCGGGGCCATTGAGCAAGACGGGAGCGGCGTCGGCGCGCAGTCGTTCGAGAAAGCGGCGGCGCAGGCTCAGCAGCTTCGTGCGGTTGGCGTCGAGGTTGTCGTAGGACCATTGCAGCGCCGTCGCCATGCCGACGGCCAGCGCGACCGCTTCGGTGCCGGGGCGTTTGCCATGCTGTTGGTGGCCGCCAAAAAAAAGCGGCTGCAATTTCGCGCGCCGGTCGAGAAGCAAGGCGCCGATGCCTTGCGGGCCGTGAAACTTGTGGGCGCTGATCGTCAGCGCGGTGACGCCGAGAGCGCGGAAGGAGACGCGCATCTTGCCTGCCGCCGCGGCCGCGTCACAGTGAAACGGCGCTCGGCCTTGCAGCAGCTGTGTCAGCGCGTTCACGGGCTGCAGCGCGCCGGTTTCGTGATTCGCAAGCATGACGGCGACGAGGCGGACGTCCTCCGCGTAGGCGACGCCGTCCGCAAGAACGCTGCCCGACGCCGCGGCCGGCAAGTACGTCAGCGCGTGGCCGGCTTTCTCCAAACGGCGGATCGGCTCAAGGATGCACGGATGTTCGATGAGCGTCGTGACGAGCGTGCCCGGAGCCGTGCGCGTCAAACCGAAGATGGCGAGATTGTTGGCTTCGGTCGCGCCGCTGGTGAAGTGGATTTCGTCGGGATGCGCGTCGAGAAGCGCGGCGATGCGTTCGCGCGCGTCCTCAAGCGCCTTGCGCGCATGACGGCCAAACTGATGGCTGCTCGCGGGGTTGCCGATATGCCGCGTGAAGTGAGGCTGCATCGCCTCCCACACGGCTGGAAGCGTTTCCGAACTGGCGTTGTTGTCGAGATAGATTGCTTTCATGCTGGCCGTGACGACTTACGGGGCCGCCAGGGAGACGGGTTTCCCTGCGCGTTTCCATGCGTTATTCTACTGCTGGCCAGGTGATGTTTCTTCCTCCTAGGGGCGCACGAATAAGAAATAAGTCCCCACAACCAGGCAATGTGCGCATACCTGGGTCGCGATACCGATCGTGCCTATTATGCCGACTGCCGGAGCCAGGCAAGAACCGTGAGCGCGAACGGGAAGTCTCGTGCAAAAAACATGACAATCGATCCGGTTTCGCCAGTTTTCGCATGTTTCAGGCGTCTTCTGAATTTTGTGCGTGACGTGATCCCCGTGAGCGAACCGATAGATAGGAAATCTGCGAAAAACGGATTGCCGACAACGCCCTCGGATTGAGGAGATGAGGCCATGATGCGACGAACGACCTGGTTGGGCCTGAGCTTGATGGTTCTAGTCAGCTTCTCTACGAGTCGGCTGCCGGCCCAGGAGGTTTTCGTCGTGCCATCGGTTCCCTACGAGCCGACGCGACATCCGTACGCGCCCCCTGTGTTTGCCGTCAAGAAAACGGCCCCCGCGGAGAATTTCTTCCAGCGCTGCCTCAATAAGCACGGCATGAACTGCGGCGTCGATTCGTTCTACCCGATCTGCGGTAATTGGCGCTACGAAACGCAGTTTATCTTCGGTTCGTGCCGGTCCTTTTTCAACGAATCGTGCCCGCCCGGCCAACGCTGCGGCGACAAGCACGGATCGCGCTAACAAAACAACCGCTTGCAGTTTAGCGCTCGCGTTGCAGCGCCGGTTTCCTGGCGCCGCAACGCGAGCGCTAAGCTGCAAGCGCTGTATCGACAACACTCCTGCGTTTATTCCTTGTCGCGGCGCACAGTCAAGGTGTAGGCGCCGGTTTCGTTGACGTTAAAGGTCGTGGCGATGATACGGTAGTCGCCGTCGGCCGAGGCGCGGAAGACGATGCGGGCGTTGGGAAAGCCGCCGCCATCGTCGTCCTCCGCGAGCTTCTTGCCGTTGGCGTCTTCGAGCCGGAGGTACGAGTCGATGTCCGCGCTATCCATTTCAATGACGTAGGTTTCGCCCGCCTTCAGTTTGACCACGTGCACTTTCATGAACCGGCCCTCGCCGAGCTTGGCGGGGAGATCCTTGTCGGTGAGCTTGCCGTCGACACGCAGGACCTGATTCGGATTCTTTACCTTCGGCTCAACCTTGCCGATGTCGGTTTTGCCGGGGGCGAGCTTGCCTGACTTGAGGTCGGCGAGCAGATCGCGGACTTTTTCGGAGGGGATAGCGTAGGATTCGGTGCGTCCTGCGCGGGCGATGTTGATGCCGACGGTCTTGCCGTCGAGATCGACGAGGGGTCCGCCGCAATCCTTGGGTTTGAGGACGGTATCGTGCTGGAGGATGAAGGGGAAGCCGCCGCGGCGATTGGAGAGTTCGCTGCCCATGACTTCCTGGGGATTGCCCAGGGCTTTGCCCGAGCGTTTGCCGAGCGTGGCCTTGAGTTCGATCTCATCCTCGCCGCGTTTGATCTTGAGGAGGATGTTGTCGCCGGCTCTCAGTCGGCCGACGGTGTTGATGAGGGCTTCGTGATCGGCAATTGCCTTGCCGGCTGCTTCGTAAATGATGTCGTTGACTTTGACGCCGGCCTTTTCGGCGGGGGATTTGCCTTCGACCATGTTGACCTTGGCGCCCCCCATGCCGGCTTCCAGGCCGATGCCGAGGTAGCCGGAGTTGATGTTCATTTGCTTGGGGGGCTGATCGCCCAAGACGAGCGGCCGGGTGGCGACGCTGACGACGCCGACCGCGACCGGCGCTTCGCCCGTGCCCACCGAGGCCACCCAACGGCCCACGCGGGCGTCCTTGCTCGGACGCCATTCGATCGGCTTGAGATCCTTGGTTTCGATCTTGAGCAGGGCCAGGTCGTAGTCGTCCTTGACGCCGATCACCTTGGCCGGGACCTCCGTGCCGTCGCGCAATTTGCATACGATGGTGTTCTTTTCCTTGATCTCATCCCATTTGGTGAGGATCCAGCCGTCGGCCTCGACGACGGTGCCGAGGGCGACATCCTTGCCATCGGCGCTGACGCGCACGGTGGATTCGCTCGGTTTGGCGACGACGCTATGAAACGCACGCAGGAACTTGGGGCTCGTGCGCAACAGTTCCGGATTCACGGCCTGGAACTGGGCGGAGGCCATGCCCGTCGCGTTCAAGAGAATGGCCGACACGAAGGTTAGACGTAGGTATCTCATCACGGATCTCCCGGATTCTTGCAGTGGCCGCCTGCGGTTTAGCGCTCGTGTGGCAGCGCCGGTAAACGGGCGCTGCCACACGAGCGCTAAACGGCGCGTGGCGTGTATTTACTTGCTTTCGACTTTCTTCGGTTCCGCCGGCTTGGCCGTGATCTCGCGGATCGTCAACACATAGGCGCCGAGCTGACCTGGGTCGCAGGTAGTGACGACGAGGCGATACGTACCATTGCTGGCCGGATTAAAGACGATGCGCGAGTTGAGCCAACCCGCGCCGTCGTCGTCCTCGGCGATTTTCCCCTTGTCGTCGTTCTCGACGCGCAGGTAGGCGTCGAAATCCTCGCTGACTAGATCAAGCGTGTACGTCTTGCCCGCTTGCATCTTGAACTCGTGGATGTGGCGGAAGCAATTCTCGCGCTCGACATCGAACGGATCGGTCTTGGCGATGGCGCCGCTGAACGTGCTGACGATCTTGCCGCCGGCGCTCTTCACCTTCTCGAGGCTCGGATCGTTCTCGGCGAACTTCAGGCCGATGGATTGGCCTTCTTTATCGGTAAGGGCGATCAGCGCGCGTGTGCCCTTCGGCAGTTCCACGCTTAGCTTTCGACTCTTGTCCTTGGCGAGAGCCCAGCGGACCACGCCCTGCGCGTCGCTCTTGAAGGTTTGAAAGCCCTTGTCCCAGTTGACGGTGATCTCGGTGTTCGGCAGCGGGTCGCCTTGCTTGTCGATGAGGACGGCGTTGATGTGCAGCGGAACCTGGGCCGCCCTGAATTTCTCGACCAGGGCGATGACCGCGGGCATCGGCAGCTTGACCGACTTCAGCACATCGACCTTGCCGGTGACGAGCGCGTCCACAAAGTCCGCGTCGAAGATCTTGAGCGTGTAGGCGCCTGTCTGGTTGGCCTCGAAGGAAGTCGCGATGACCGTGTAATCCGCGTCCTTGATCGCCTTGTGCACGATGCGCGCGTGCGGGAAGCCGCCGCCGTCGTCGTCGTGCGCCACTTCCTTGCCCGCGGCGTCTTCGAGGCGCAGGAACGTGTCGAACTTCTTGCCGGATTTGTCGCCAGAAATCAGATCGAGCGTGTAAGTGTGCCCCGCCTTCATGCGGAAGGGATAGGCCCGGAAGTGCGAGTTGGTCTGCACCCGGTCCTTGGGATCTTGCCCAGTCAGGGCGTCCTTTTTTTCGAGGACGAGCTTGCCGCCGGCGGATTTGACTGTCTCGGCGGTACCGAGCAACCCGCCCCACATTTCGCCCTTGGCGAGCTTGTGCCAGGTTTGCGTGTACGTGTCGATCGGGACGTGGACATTCTCGGTGATCTCCTTGCCGCCGATCCGGCTATGGATGCCGACGACGCGGCCTTGCATGTCGAAGAGGGGGCCGCCGGAGTCGCCGCCGACCAGGCTGCAATCGGTGCGGATGAGGAACGAGTTGACCGTCAAGATCCGGCCGACGCGGACGACGGGCGTGCGGTTGGGCCGAAAGCCGCCGGGGTGGCCGATGGCGATGACCCATTGGCCGACTTTTAGATCTGACGACTTGCCCATTTCGAGGAAGGCGTACTTGCCTTCGTCGCTGATCTTGCACATGCCGCTGTCGATGCCTCTATTTTGGCCAAGCGTCTTGCCCTTCTTGGTCGTCCCATTCGGGAAGATGATGGCGGCGTTCTGGTCGGGTTTGCCGGAGACGTGCCCAGCAGTCAAGAGGGTCCCATCCTCCTTGACGATGACGCCCGAGCCCTGTCCCGGTCCGACGCGGACGCAGACGATCGCGGGCATCACCTTGTCGAGCACTTTTTTGACGTGATCCTCTATCTCGCGCAGCTCCTGCGGCGTCGCGGGCGTCAGATCGTTCGCCAGCACCTTGGGAAGCACGAACAGCTTGGCCGGCGTCTTCGTATCGTCAGGCTGGGCGGAAACGAAGCCAAGGAAAATGCAGCCGCACACGAAAAGCGCGGCCGTCAAGCGTAGCCATTGGCGTGATGGAGACATCGAAGTGGACCTTTGTAGAAGGCGTCTGGTTGTCCGTGGTCAGTAGTCCGTGGCCATTCATCCTTGGTAACCGTTCACCCCTCTCCCCTGTACTCAGGGGAGAGGGGCCGGGGGTGAGGGGCTGGGGCGTCGCGCAACTGTCTGTTCCACCCCCTCACCCCCCGGCCCCTCTCCCCCTGAGTACAGGGGGAGAGGGGAGGTGAACGGTTACCATCCTTGGTTGTATTCGCCGCGCACTACGGACCACGGACGCAATGCGCATGGATTCCTTATTTCTACTCGCAAAGCTCATGTTGCAACAGGGAAATCTTCGCAAATTCTGACCGACGGGCGCGGGCTGATTTTGGTTTTGGAGTGAGCGACAAGGCTTGCGGCCGAAACCATCAAACTGCCAACAAGGCACGCACGATTCCCAGCACCTCCGCGTCCGGCACGCCCTTCTTCTCCTCGCGTTTCGCCAAATCCTTGACGTTCCACGATCCCTTGGCGAAATCGTCCGGCCCCGCGATCAGGGCGATCTTGAAGCCGCGCTTCTCGGCGTACTGGAATTGCTGGCCGAGTTTCTTTGCGTCGGGGAAGACCTCGGCGCCGATGCCCGCGGCGCGCAAGGAACGGGCCATCTTTTGATATTCGCCGATGCGCTCGGCGCTGAACTGCACGATGAACACCGGCGCCGGCGTGCCGGTTTTTTGCAGCAGGTTCAGTTCCTCCAGCGCGGCCAGCAAGCGATCCAGGCCGAGCGACGCACCGACGCCGGGCAGCGATTGCTTGGTGTAAAGGCCCGCGAGATTGTCGTAACGGCCGCCGGAGCAGACGCTGCCGATCTTGGGCATGTCGGTCAGGAAGGTCTCGTAGACCGTCCCGGTGTAGTAATCGAGGCCGCGCGCGATCGACAGATCGAGCACGATCATGCCGTCGGGGATACCGGCTTTCGCCGTCGCGTCGAGCAATTCCTCTAGGCGTCGCACGCCCTCGCCCGCCTTCGCATTGGCGCCGAATTCACTTTTCAGGCGCGCCAGAACCTCCGCGTTCGTCCCCGTCATTTGCACGAACTCAAGCAACCGGCTCGATTGCGCGCTCGTAACGCCGGCGCGCTCGGCCATCTCCTTCTGGACGTCCTCGCGCGTTACCTTGCCGAGCTTATCGAGACAGCGCAGCACCATCGCCGTCTGTCCTGCGAGGCCGAGCTCTTCGAGTAAACCGTTGAGGACGAGCCGATTGTTGACGTGGATGACGAAGCGCCCCTTGCTTTCGTCCCCTTCGACCGCGGCGTTAGCCGGACGCGCAAGCGACGGATGGGCCCGTCCGTCGCGTGCGCGTCCGGCGAACAAGCAAGACGGGGGCCCGACGGCGCGC
>SXGR01440028.1_pt1 | contig 23187 bp, 22 predicted proteins | sample 3174711 | NCBI WGS metagenome assembly SXGR01 (sample SAMN11356860, study PRJNA531348) | freshwater metagenome | isolation source: freshwater sample F1-60 | place: China: Fuxian Lake, Yuxi | collected 2017-12-25 | reverse complement strand
GGGTTTTGGTAATGATAAACAGTTTGATTTTTTTGTGGCGCTTGAAAATGAAGTCATTGTTGGCTTAGCTTTATATTATTATAAATATAGTACCTGGAAAGGTAAATGTTTGTTTTTAGAAGACATTATTGTAACCGAATCGCAACGTGGAAAAGGACTTGGTAAATTATTATTTGACAAGGTAGTACAAGTTAGCAAGGAACAAAAAGTGCGTCGTATGGAATGGCAAGTACTAGATTGGAATACCCCAGCTATTGAGTTTTATAAAAAGTATGATGCCAATTTAGATGGAGAATGGGTGAATTGTAAATTAACCAATAATCAATTGGAGAAGATGTAAAACAAAGAAGGCTTAAATAATTGTAAGCCTTCTTTGTTTTATAATCCTTTCACGCAATCAATAAAGAATTTCACTTTATTCTTATCTAAGTCTGGATACAAACCATGACCTAAATTAGCAATGTAACGCTGTTTACCAAAGGCATTTACCATTTTACGCGCCGTTGCTTCGATGCTTTTTTCATCCGCATATAACATGCAAGGGTCAGCATTACCTTGTAATGTTTTTTCGTGACCTATAATTATTCTTGCATCTTGCGGATTTATGGTCCAATCTAAACCAATAGTATTGCAATTTAATTTTGCCATGTCTGCTAATGCAAAGTGCGCATCTTTTGCAAATACCGTTACTGGAACTAAAGGCTCAATAGCATCACAAATTTTTGAAATGTATTTTAAAGAAAATTCTAAATATTGCTCGTGACCCAAAACGCCTGCCCAACTATCAAAAATTTGAATCATATCAGCGCCAGCAGCAACTTGTGCCTTTAAATAAGCAATTGTGCTTTGAGTAATTTTTTCTAATAATTGGTGCGCTAATGCTGGCTCTTGATAAAAGAATTTTTTTGCTTGGCTAAATGTTTTACTTCCACTACCTTCTACCATGTAAGCCATTAGTGTCCACGGAGCACCTGCAAAACCAATTAAAGGCACGCGATTATTTAAATCTTTTTTTGCCAATTTAATAGCTTGTATTACATAATCTAAATCACCAGCATCTGCAATACGCAAATCATCAATATCTTTTTGAGACTTAATGGTTTTCTCAAAGTTTGGCCCCTTAGCCTCAATCATTTGATAAGGTAATCCCATTGCTTCTGGAATTACTAAAATATCCGAAAAGATAATAGCAGCATCAACTCCTAAAATATCAACTGGTTGTATTGTTACTTCTGCCGCTAATTCAGGATTTTTTACAAACTCAATAAAGTTTTTAGCACGGGAGCGAGTTGCTTTGTATTCAGGTAAAATACGTCCTGCCTGGCGCATTAACCAAATCGGCACACGTTCAACTTGTTCTCCTTTTGCTGCTCTAAGTATTAAATCGTTTTGATACATATTAATTTAAAATTTCGTTAAGATTTGTTTTTATTCTTCCGCAAATATCATCCAATGGTAAGTCGTTATCGTCTTCTCCAAAAGGATCTTCAATTTCTTCGGCAATTAATTCAATACTTGCAAATACATACAATACAATAATTGAAATGGGAACAGTAGTATAACCAAATTCGCTACCAAAAAATATGGGCAAAGACATGATATATAAAAATATCATCTTCTTTAAAAAGATATTATAGGAGTATGGGATTGGCGTGTTTTTAATACGTTCGCAAGCACCCACATTATCTGTAAACGATTTTAATTCTTCGTTTAAAATGATGAGTTGATCTCCAGTTATATCTTTATTCAAGTACAAGCTATTTATTTTAGAATACAATGATTTTGCTATGTAATTTGGTTTATGAGTTGCATCCGCAAATTGAGATAAATTAATATTGTCCGTTTGAATAAACTCTTCTTGAATATACTTTCCTCTTAAATGATTTTTAAAAGCAAACACATAATTTGTAATTAAATGTTTTATCTCTTGTTTGTCTTTATCATGCACTAAAATCACAGAAAGTTTTAACGCTAAATTCCTTGAATTATTTAATGTACTTCCCCAAACTTTCCTGCCTTCCCACCAGCGGTCATAAGCAGAATTAGTTCTAAAAACCAACAACATCGATAATACAAAACCTAAAATGGAATGCATCACTGTTGGGTTTTTAGTTTCTAAATGAAAAAAATGGGCTTCAGAATAAACTATGACTGCTGAGTAACCGCCAATACTTACAAGCGACCAAAATAACCTTCTAAACGTATCACTTTTGTGAAACTGTATAATAAGGGTGAACCAGTCTTTAGGATTATATGTTACCATAATTGCAGCGCAAAGTTAATAGGTTTCGGGAATTTAGCACTTTAAAATATGCCCAAATCTGGCAATAAATTGCCTGTTTTTTAAATAGTTGAAGGTTTGTGCCTTTAAAGACTCTTCAAATGCATTAATTAACGTATCGTTTGAAATAGGTTGTCCACATATTTTTCCTTTTTTAAATACAACAGCAGTCAATTCTCCAGTGGCATTTATTTCTATGTAAATATCTGCATAAAAACTCCCGCAATTTTTGCAATTTAGTTTTTTAATTTTTTGTTTTTGTTTCAATTCAGTGTATTCAACATAGTTCCAATTATTTTCAAATGCTGTCCATTCAGCTTTTTCTTCGTTCGAAAAAGAAGAGTAAGCTTGGTACAAATGCAAAGTATCAGTTTGCCCGAAAGCACTTTGTATATTAAGAACTAGGGAGAAAGAAAACAATAAAAAAATCCAGAAATATTTCATAATTGAACAAAGGTTAAACAAAATTATATATAAAAATTACCGTTTATATATTTTTCGACAAAATATAGTGTGTTTAACATTTATATAGTTTAGCTTAGATATTCAATATTTTATAATCAAAAAATATCACGAACTAAAACCACTGTATCTATGAAAAAATTATTTACTTTTTCTTTAGCATTTTTTTCGGCGCTAAATTCATTTTCTCAAACCCACTATTGTGCTGATCATAAAGCACAGCGTTTTAATAAGCAAATGGCTATTAATGCTGCTGTTGCAAAAACAGCTCAATCAGCTGTTGCGCCTAAAGAAAACATGTATGACTTAAAGTTTTATCATTTGAACATTAATGTTGAACGTAATACGTTGTATGTTAGTGGTAATGTAAAAAGCATAGCTAAAGTATTAACAACTTCTTTAGATTCGTTTGCTTTTGTACTTCACGAAAATCACACCATCGATTCGGTTTATGTAAACGGTGCTAAACGTAATTTTGTACGAAGAGATAGTTTAGCCCTAGCAACTGCAGGTACTCCTATTGCACAAAATCAATTATTTACTGCAGTCGTATATTATAAAGGTACAGCACCTACTGGTGGAGCAGCAGCTATTGGTGACGGTTATAATGTTGGAACATCAGGCTCTTGGGGAAATCAAGTAACTTGGAGCTTAAGTGAAAGTTTATGTGCTTATCATTGGTTTCCATGTAAACAAGCTTTAAGAGATAAAATAGATTCATCTTGGGTATATGCAACCACCGATTCTGCAAACATGGTTGGTTCAAACGGTTTATTGAAAAACATTGTCTCAATTGGAAATAAAAAACGTTACGAATGGCAATCAAAATATCCAATCGATTATTATTTAATTTCTGTAGCTACTGCAAAGTATAAGCCTTATATTTTATACGCTAAACCTCAATATTTAGTAAATGATTCTATTTACATTCAAAATTTTATTTATGATAATGCTATAAATAATACAGCTTGGGCTACTCAAAAAACGGCTCTAAATAAAATTGTTCCAACTATGAATTTTATGTCAAACATATTTGGTATGTATCCATTTTATAAAGAAAAATACGGACATTGTATGGCACCATTTGGTGGTGGAATGGAACATCAAACCATGACAAGTTTAGGCTTTTTTGATTTTGAATTAGATGCGCATGAATTAGGACATCAATGGTGGGGCGACAATGTAACTTGTGCCTCTTGGAAAGATATTTTTATTAACGAAGGTTGGGCTAGTTATTCTGAATATTTATGTCACCAATATATGACGGGTACAGGAACAACCGCTACACAAAAAATGTTAGACGTACACACAAACGTAATGTCGCAGTTAGGTGGAAGTTGCTATTTTACGAATGCAGATACCATGAATGCTACTAGAATATTTAGTTCAAGATTAACATATGATAAAGGTAGCGCGGTTGTGCATTCGTTACGTTATGAAATTAATAATGACTCAGTATTTTTCCCAGCCATCAGAGCTTTTCAAACTACTTATGGTAGCAGTACTGCAACTGTTATAGAGTTTAAAAACTTTATGGAAGCGCAAAGTGGATTGAATTTTACTCAGTTTTTTAACCAATGGTATTACGGACAAGGATATCCTACTTTTTCTGTTTCATGGAATCAAGGTGGCGGAGTGTTTTATTTAAAATCTACACAAACACAATCCTTTCCTTCTTCTGTCCCATTATTTATGACTCATGTTGATTACAGAATTAGTAGAACGGCTAAGCCAGATACGATTGTAAGATTATATCACGGTCAAACTATTGAAAATTATAGTTTCCCATTAACTGGAACAGTAACCAGTATTGGAGTGGACCCAAACAACTGGATTTTAAATAAAGTAGGAACCAACACAAAAGATATTAATTTAAGTGCTAATGAATTAGGGCAAGATATTGCTAGTATTTTCGTAGGACCAAATCCAACATCTGATGTATTAAATATATACATGAATACTAACGACAAATCATCTGTTGAGATTTTTGATGTTACTGGAAAGTTAATGTTAACTCAATCTTTTGATGCCCATGTAGAATTTGATATTTCAAAATACGCTAATGGTATTTATACGGTGTCTATTAAAAACAAACAAGGCGATGTACTTAAAACAAGTAAAGTCGTTAAGAATTAATTCTGTTATTATTATTTAAGAAGCCTCAACAATTATGTTGAGGCTTTTTTGTTTTAATTTGTGACTTCGACTCCGCTCAGCCACCAGTTTAGATTTCGGATAATGAGCGGAGCCGAAGTATCCGATTTACTTCATCTTCCCAATCCAATGAGGAAATTGAGTTAAGTGTTTTATATCTGGCTCTTTTTCAAATAACCCAAACACTGCACTTCCACTACCACTCATGCAAGCATAGACTGCACCAAGTTCATACAAATCATGTTTTGTTTGTTCTACAATAGGATATAAACTAAAAATAGATTTTTCGAAATCATTTACTAAATCCGTTTTCCAAGTTGTAATAGGTTGTTTAATAACATCCAATAAAGATTTATTAGGCTGTTGAGGTTTTACTAAACTATAAGCTTCCTTCGTATTGCTATGAACATTTGGATAAATAATAGCAATATATAAATGACTTAAATCTAATTTGATGTCCGTAAATACATCACCTTTTTGTGCAGCATATACTGGAGAATTTTTTATAAAGAAAGCGCAATCGCTTCCTAATTGTCGAGCAATATCAATACGTTCTGTTTCTGTAAAATTTAATTGAAATTGGTCATTCAACAAATTTATAAAAAATGCCGCGTCTGCACTTCCGCCACCAAGGCCAGCGCCCATGGGTAATGTTTTATGCAGATAGACATCAATAGCAGGAACTGTTTTGGTTTGCTTAATAATTTGATAGGCTTTGTATAATAAGTTATCTTCTATATTTCCAGAAATTGCTAAGCCACTTAAGTGTAAATTAAATTCTTGTTTCGAATTCTTATTTTCAATTACTTCCAAAGCATCATTCCAACCTATTGGATAAAAAACAGTTTCTATATTATGAAAACCATCTGTACGTTTTTCAGTAATATTTAATCCAAGGTTTATTTTAGCATTAGGGAAACATATCATACCGTAAATATATGTACTTTTTTACACCACTGCATAAGTTAGTAATAGTGCGGCTGATTTTGGCGAAAGAGTGCGAACTACAATTTTTTCGGCGGCATTGCGCAGGCTTTTAATGGGAGAAAAAGATTGGAGTTGGTCTTTGGCCTTGAATTTTTGTTTCTTTTTGTTCAAGCAAAAAGAAAACAAGAAGTATAAAATTGACCATAAAAGGCGATTAAGTACTGTTTTACTGATAATTATAATTGAAAATCAATTAGTTACAAGTGGCGTTTTTTCAAATTTTTAGTATCTTTGCCCCCTAACTAATTACACTACACACAATGATTTATCTTGATTTTGAAAAGCCAATTCAGGAGTTAGAAGAAGAATTAGAGAAATTGAAAAGCGTTGCTGAAAAAAGCAAAGTGGATATGAGCAAAGCTGTTAAAGAAGTGGAAGCTAAAATTCATTCGAAACGTGTTGAGATTTTTTCTAACCTAACCCCTTGGCAAAGAGTACAAGTAAGTCGTCACCCCGAAAGACCTTACACTTTAGCATATATCGACGCTGTTTCTAATAGTTCATTTATTGAATTGCATGGAGATAGAACCGTTGGCGATGATAAAGCCATGGTTGGAGGATTTGGTGACGTTGATGGACAAACCGTTATGTTTATTGGACAACAAAAAGGAATTAATACGAAGATGCGTCAAATACGTCGTTTTGGTATGGCTAATCCTGAAGGTTACCGCAAGGCATTACGTTTAATGAAGATGGCCGAAAAATTTAATAAACCAATTGTTACTTTTATTGACACTCCAGGAGCTTATCCAGGATTAGAAGCGGAAGAACGTGGCCAAGGTGAAGCTATTGCAAGAAACTTATTAGAGATGACGCAATTAAAAGTTCCTGTAATTTGTATCATCATTGGCGAAGGTGCTAGTGGTGGAGCCTTAGGAATTGGTATTGGCGATAAAGTATTGATGCTAGAAAACACATGGTACTCGGTTATTTCTCCTGAGTCATGTTCATCTATTTTATGGCGTAGTTGGAGTTTTAAAGAAACTGCCGCCGAAGCCTTAAAATTAACAGCAGATGATATGAGTAAAAATGGATTAATTGATGGTATCATCAACGAACCTTTAGGCGGCGCTCATAACGACCAAGCAGCGATGTTTGCAACAGTGAAAGCAGAAATTTTAAAACACTTAGCAACATTAAAAAAACAAAGCCCAGAAGAACGCATCAGTGCTCGTATTGAAAAATTCAGTAACATGGGTGTGGTTCATGAATTAGAAAATTAAAAAATTATAACATCATAAAATTTAGAACAAATGGCAGATACAGGTGATATTAACGTAGGATCGATTATTAGATTTAATAATGAATTAGTAGTTATTACAGAATGGCAACACCGCACACCAGGTAATTTACGTGCATTTTACCAAGCTAAAATGCGTAACTTATTAAATGGTAAACAAACCGAAAACCGCTTTAGGAGTGGTGAAGGCGTTGATGTGGTTCGTGTTGACTTTAAACAAATGCAATACATTTACCAAGAAGGTGAATTTGCTGTTGTGATGGATAAAGAAACATTTGAGCAAGTATACGTTCCAGTAAAATTATTTGGAGATAGTTTCCAATTCTTAAAAGAAGAAATGGAAGTGAAAATTTCTTTTGAAGGCGACACTGTAATTTTAGCAGAAGCACCAACATTTGTAGTTTGCGAAATTACTTATGCAGAGCCAGGAATTAAAGGTGATACAGCCACTAACACATTAAAACCAGCAACTTTAGATTCAGGAGCGACAGTAAGTGTTCCTTTATTTTGTAACGAAGGAGATTTAGTAAAAGTGGATACTCGCACGGCTACTTATGTAGAGCGAGTTAAGAAATAAGATTTTCTTTTAAAATATAAAAAGTCCCAATCGGTTTCGGTTGGGACTTTTTTATTTTACTTCTAATGAGTTATTTTCCTCCATTGTAACTGAACGATTAATATAAGCTTTCATCAACTCCAAATCGTGCGAAGAAACAATGATGAGTTTACCTTGTTCAGCGCAGAGTTTTTTAAGAATAGAAAATAATTGATGTTTGGACGTATGATCTAAAAAAGCCGTTGGTTCGTCGAGCACAATAATAGGCGTTTGTTGCGCTAAGGATTTTGCAATCATTACCTTTTGGCGTTGCCCGTCGCTGAGCTCATCAATCAATTTATCTTTTAAAGGTAATAGGTTTAATTGCTCCATTGCTTTTGTTACAATGGCTTCATCTTCTGGGCTTAGTTTCCCAAAAATGTTAATGTATGGCGTGCGGCCTGTTGCTACTACATCCCAAACAGTTAAATTAAAACCGCCAATTTTTTCAGTCACAACAATCGATAATAATTGCGCTAACTGCTGAGCCGTAAACTGAGCACTAGGTTTATTATTAATTTTTATATCGCCTGCTAGTGGTGCTAAATTCCCCGTCATGGTTTTTAAGAGCGTTGATTTACCAATGCCGTTATCTCCAATTAATCCAACTAAATCGCCTGCACTTAAAGTAAGGTTAATTCCTGTAAACACGCTGTTGTGTTTGCCTTTGCTTTTGTAGCCTATTTCTAAATTAGTAATCTCTATCATCCTATACTTAATTTAGATTTGAACAATAAATAAATCACTACTGGCGAACCAATCAACGTGGTTACTGTATTAATAGGTAACATAAACTGGCTACTTAATACTTGGCATATCACATCGGCTGTTAAAACAACACAAGCGCCCAACAATAAACAAAAAGTCATTTGATGCAAATGATGCGATGTTTTAAAAAACAAACGCGAAGCAATGGGCACCGAAATGCCTACAAAAGCAATTGGCCCGCAAAAGGCAGTAATAACACCTACTAGCACTGCCGAGATAATAATGATGGATAAGCGCAAGGCGTTGACATTCACTCCTAGATTTTGTGCGTATTGCTCGTTTAATAAAATAGCATTCAGCGGTTTTATGAAAAAGAAACTCGCTATAATAGTCACAAGATAAATTGGAATCACAAAATATAAATCTTGTAAGGTCGTACTTCCAACGCTTCCCATGCCCCACATCACAAAAGTTTTTAAATTATCGGCATTGCTCATGTACTCTATTAATCCTTGAAAGGCGCTTAATATTTGTCCAAGCATTAGACCCACTAATAAAACAGTAACGTTACTTTTGTTTTTTCGGGAGATTAATAAAATAATAAGGGTCACAAAAAAAGCTCCCATAATGGAGAATAAAGTCACAATGCTTTTACCCATAATAAAAAACCCTGAAACATGTATGGAGGAAATCATCATAGTGGCAATGGCTACAAATAAGCTAGAGCCACTACTGACACCTAACACATAAGGTCCAGCTAATGGATTACGAAACAAGCTTTGCATCAATAAACCACATAAAGCTAAACCAGAGCCTGCAATAATAGAGGTGAGTGTTTTTGGTAATCTTATGTCGTATAAAATAGACGAGAACATGGGATTGGATGTTTCGATAGAAAATAAATTAGTACTTCCAAAACATAAATCACAAATAGCAAGTACGGCTAAAACTAGCAGTAGCATCAGGGTTGTGAATATGAATTTAGATTTTGGCATCTTTCAAATTTACACTTCTTTTTTAATATTTAAGTTTAGTAATAGGAACACGGAATTGGCGGATTAAGCAGATTAGCAAGGATTAATTTTGTAAGACTTTAAATAAATAATCAGTGTAAATCAGTTCCATCTGTTAAATCCGCGTTCCAATTTATTTTAATTTCTTGTAAAATGTAAACTCATGATTTGGTAATAAAGTAGGAGAGAAGATAGCAATTAAATCTGCTAATACTTCATCTGGATTGGTTATACCCGTTTCCCAATAGTTACTATAACCTAAGGTATTTTGTGTTTTATTGTTATTATATAATTGATTGTTTTTACAAGCCTTAAATAAACCATAGCGTTCATCATAACTCAGTAATTCTTTTTTAGAGTTGAGGTTATATAAGTTAATCCAAATGTCGCAATCTTTTGCTTTCGCATAAACGGTTTCAAAGGATTGAGCGGAGCTTCCTGTTTTAGTATCTTCTTTCCAAAAGTATTCGCCGCCTGCATCTTCAATTAAATGGGCGATAAAACTTTTACCTGCGGGGATGTACCAAGCGTCACCATATTTAATTTCGGTTAGCACACTAGGTTTATTAAGGTTTGTTTTTGCAAGGGTTTTTAAATCCTTGTATTTTTTTTCAGTGATTTGAAATAGAGAATCCGCTACACTTTCTTTATTAAAAAAGTAAGCAAAAAATTTAATCCATTCGGCGCGTGCTAAGGGCGTTTCTTCTAAATGGTCAATACTAACGGCAATAGGCATAGAAGATTGTACTAGCTTTTTATCTACATCATCTTTCGGACTTCCCATACCAAAGGTTAAAAATAAATCAGGTTGTAGAGCGATGGTTTTTTCAATATCAACTTGTGGACCTTTTGATAATTCGATGATAGAGCCTTTTTTTACTTGCTCTTGAATAAATGGATTATTATAATAATCTACATTATCAATGGCTATGATTTTATCTTCACATTTTAATTGCGCGATCATAGTTGTGTAGATTGAACTCATGGATGCAACGCGACTGATAGGTGTTTTAATGTAGTAAGCCTCTTTTGAGTAATCAGGTTTTTGATGCTTGTATAACACAAAAGAAGCAGTAATAGCGCTATCATTTTTATTACCATGTAATTCGAGCACTGTAAAATCAGCGGAAGTTTTAATTGTAAAACGTTTAGCGTAAGAAAGCGGAACGGTTGTCATTGTGTTTTTCGCTTGTTGATCTTCATTTGTTGATGCGCACGAAACCAGCAGCAAAAGCGGTATAATGAGAATTATTTTTTTTAGCATCATAAGTGTACGTATGTTGTTGGTGCTTTGCTCTATTTCGCAATGCTAAAAAAAATAGAATAAAAGGAAGGAGAACGTGTTATAACAGAATGTAAATTCATGTGGTTTAACACATCAGGCCTGACTTGAGCTTCATTTCGCGAAAGCATTGTCAATTCGAAATAGGTAGGTTTCTGACTTGTAACATTTATTGTTACTTACAGTTGCGCGACAGTTCGTGATTTAAACACGATTCCCTTTTAATTTACAGCTAAGTAAAGCCTTTTTCGGTTGATGAAGAAATATAGTAAAGAACTTTTTCGGTGACAAATATATCAATAAATTCTAAGACTGTGTTTTTGTTTAATTCGCTTCGTCCCGATAGCTATCGGGACGCTCAGCGTGACATTTTTAAAACTGAATTTGAAAAACACTTCCTTTTGGTTGATTGTTGTTAATTTTAATAGAGATTTGATGTAAATCACAAATACTCTTTACAATAAATAAACCAATGCCTGTGCCTTTGGTTTTGCGTGTGTTTTCGCTACCACTTCTAAAAAACTTTTGAAATACCTGTTCTTTTTCGTTATCAGAAATTCCACAACCTTGGTCTTTTATTTCTAATAGTGGTTTATTGTTTATTATTTTCAATATCACTTCAATATTTATCAGATCAAAAGAATATTTAATCGCATTTTCAATTAAGTTAATAATAATAGAAGGGAGCAATTCTTTGTCACCTTCATAGTCTATATTTTTTTCTACGTGTAATTGAATCGTGTTGTTTTCGAGTTGGGCTGAAAAATAACGTTTCACGGTTGTTTCCACTAATTCACTTAAATTCAAATTTTCTTTTTGAATGCTCAAGTTGTTGTTTTCAATTTGATTGGCCATTAAAACATTGTCAACCAACTTGTGTAAGCGACCAGTTTCATTTAAAGCATTATTTAATAATTCTTTTTGTTTGTCTCTATCTAACTCGTGTTTTAATAAAGTTTGTAGTTGAAGTTTAGTAGCAGCAATAGGTGTTTTGAGTTCGTGCGACACACTTAAAATAAAATTACTTTGCTGATTGGCTAAGGCGGTTTCGCGTCGAATAGATTTCCTTACTTGGTATATCCCAAACAATAAGATTAGCAAAAACACAGTGCCTTCCCCTACAATCATGTATACTTGGGCAGCTTTTTTATGTTGCAGAGCATCAATGTCTCTTAAAATAATTTGATCGTCGCTAGAGGATAAGGCAGCTAAATTTTGTTTTAAGGAAATGATGTTGTTGGATTGTCTTACCAATAAAACTTCCCACCATAAAAATTGCAATACAATGTAGCCTACTAAAACAAAAAATATGAAACTCGTTCGTTTAGACACAACATCTATTTATTAAATATCTGTAAAAAGCCTTTTAAATCCCTTGGTACAATGCCTTTTACTCTTATTTCATTTACCTGACAGACATAAAAATACGTCCCTTCTGTTGCTTGTAATTTTGATTGTATCACTTTACCATCCCATAAAAATGCTGGGTCAGTAGTTTCATAAACTAATGTTCCCCATCGGTTATACACTTTCAAATCAATGTCTTTAATAAATTTATTTTTGATGGCTTTAAAGAAATCATTAGCACCATCACCATTTATTGTGATAACATTAGGTAGTTCGTATTCTGGGCAATTATCAACACATACTTTCGCGCTCTGACTACTTTCATTTGCGAACGAATCAACCGCCGTAATGGCATAACAACCAGCAATAGAAGTTAAGTTATCAAAAGCCAGAATAGTATCGCTTAGAGTTTTTACAGAGTCTATTAATTGTAATGCTTCATCTTCTGTTTCTGCAAAATAAATATGGTATTTCACAACGTCATCACTACAAGTATTATTTGGGTTATTCCACGTCAGCATTAAACTAGGAACTAAACAATCCGATACAATTTCTAATTTAGGAGCACAAGGAGGCGTTGTATCTTTTGGTTTATCACACACTTCTTGCGAAAAATTTAAAAGTGGATTAAAAATAGTTGGATCTGAATATTGCCCTTTAGATTGAACTTTGTAGCAATAAAGCGAACCATTTACTAAGCCAGTATCAGTGTAAGTTAAAAGATTAGTACTATCTCTTAACGTAAACAATGTTTGAGAGGAAGTTTTTCTGAAGATATAATATTTGTTGTTAGTCCATGGCACTTGCTGTTGCCAATTTAATTTCAATTGATTATCGCTTGCGGTTAATGATAAAAATACAGAAGATGCTTTTTGACCATTACCAATAAATTGTCCGTTTGCATAAAACTCTATTTTATAGGTATGGGCATTGTTTTGAGTATTAATGCCTGTATGAATAAATGTAGTATCCGACAATTGATTTAATGCAGCAAAGTAGGTCTTAGTAACAGAGTATACTTGTGTAAAAGTTCCAGCATAACCTGTATGGTGCATCAATCTATATTCGTAAGGACCTGGAATGGTCGTAGTGTCAAGATTGTTAATGCCTAATAATGGTTTAACCCAACGAACAAAAACGGAACCTGTATTTACATCGCTAGTTTGCACGTCTACATTTACTAAAATAGGAACATCACGTTTTAGTTGAATACAGTTAGTTTGGTTAGAGGCATAACTTTCTGAACCATCTAGATAAACGGCAACAACAACATAATTGTAATTTGTACCTTGTGATAAACCATTGCCACCATTTGTATCTAAAAACGTGGTGTCATTTAAACTGGCAGTGCATCCAACTTTTACATAACCTGTGGAAGTAGGTACACCTACTTCGCAATTGGCGTGAGTCCATGGTGTACAATTTTCTTTACGATACACGCAGTACTTTAAAATTTTATTTCCTACACTTAATTGGCAGCTAGGTTTTGTCCAGGTTACTTTAATGCTGGTCCCTAAAGGGACAGCAACTACATTTAACGGTGGTGGCGGAACTACAGTGATATTAAAGGTTTTAAAATCTACCAAACTAATAGATGGGTCTGTATCTTTTACTTTTATAGTAACTTGATAAGGGCTTTTGCGAATGTGAGCACAAGTTGTTTGCCAATTAAATAAACCTGATACTGGCGAAAAAGCAGGTGGAGATGAAAACGTAGCAATAGTAGGAGACACATTAAATGGACCGCCATTTGCTTCCATGGTTAAAAAATCATTGTCTGGATCAGTTGCTGTTATTGTTTTTGTGATTATGCTCCCAGCAACAACACATGTATCGGTAATAGGGTTAATAACAGGTGGGTTATTACTACATGAACCAACATCTACCTGTAAATCTCTTAAAATGTAGCCAACTAAATAGTATTCGCCCGCATCGTCTTTTCTCCATTCTTTAATAATCATGGCTAAGTTATATTCGCCTTGTAATTGAGGACTGCACCATGTTAATGTGCCGGTAGTAGCATTTACATTGTAAGTTCCTCCGCCAGTTTGTGGGTAGGTGTAACCTACAATTGGCAATCCTCCACTTCCTCTGCATTGAGTTAATTCATATGATAGACTATCGCCATCTAAATCAACAGCACCTGGATTATGTAAAAAACATTTGTAAACGCATCCATCATCAATAGGAGGGAAAGTTAATATTGGAGAGCTATTTTTTCCAGTCCCAAAAGTAGGAATTACTAAAAACGATTCGATGTAAAATACTTGATTTACAGAATTTGGAAGATTGATAACCCCCGCATTTCTATTAGGGTCTTCCATGCTAATTTTATAATTACCTGGTCCTGGATAAGTATGTGTAGTTACATATTCATTTAGTTTAATGTCTGAATTTAAAGGAACTCCATTTAAAGCAGGAGGAGAACACAAGCCTGAAACACCATTACTTCTTAAAACAACAGCTCTTGTTCCATCTCCAAAATAAACAGTGTCTTCACATCTATCAGCTAAGTTGGTTCCATTAATATTGGTGTAGGTTGTTACCTTTATTTCGTATGTTAAGCCAAATAACCAACGATAGGTTATTTCTCCAGCACGATTGTGCGTAGCTTTTGAACTAAGGAAAAATCCTAAGCATAAAATAGTAAATAGTATATATCGAAATCTGCCCATGATATTGAGTTATAAAACGCCTAAAACCCTAAAATTTTAGTATTTAAAGATAGGGAAAAATATTTAAAATGAGCGTTAAAATTCCCTTTTTGCAAGTAAACAGTTTTAGAATGAAAAAGGCAAATTAATTAACGTTTTTATTTTATAATTATTTCGTCGAAAATGTGCTTTAGCGTTTGTATTAGTAGTAATTTTACAATTCTTTAACAACCTATTTAAATGAGCTCTCATCATCATGGTCAAATGAGCAAGGTTACTCTTGCAGGTCTAATTGTTACTCTCGGAATTATTTACGGCGATATTGGTACTTCACCACTTTATGTAATGAGTGCCATTGTTGGAAAAGGCGCTATTGATGCTGATGTAGTTAAAGGGGGAATTTCATGTATTTTCTGGACCTTAACATTACAAACTACTATTAAGTACGTAATTTTAACATTGAGAGCCGATAATAAAGGTGAAGGAGGGATTTTCTCTTTATTTACTTTAGTGAAACGCACCAAATTTAAATGGTTATTGGTGCCTGCTATAATTGGTGGTAGCGCTTTATTAGCCGACGGTATTATTACCCCTCCAATTTCGGTTTCTTCAGCCATCGAAGGTTTAAAAGTATATAACCCCGAATTAAATACAGTACCAATCGTAATTGGCATTTTGTGCGCTTTATTTTTTATTCAACAGTTTGGAACCAGTTTTATTGGTAAGTTTTTTGGGCCAATGATGTCGCTTTGGTTTGTAATGCTAGGTGTTTTAGGTATTTATCAAATGACCAGCGATTGGAGCGTATTGACTTCTTTAAATCCATACTATGCATACCATTTATTACAAATACATCCATCAGGTTATTTGATTTTAGGAGCTGTTTTCCTTTGTACGACTGGTGCCGAAGCTTTATATTCTGACTTAGGACATTGCGGTAAGCAAAACATTCGTATTTCTTGGATTTTTGTAAAAACAACGTTAGTGTTAAACTATTTTGGGCAAGGTGCTTTTTTAATTGCGCACCAAGGACAAACTTTAGATTCTTTTAAATCTAGCAATCCTTTCTATGCTATCATGCCCGAAAGCTTTTTGCCTTACGGAATTGTTATTGCTACAATGGCAGCAGTTATTGCTTCTCAGGCGTTAATCAGTGGTTCGTTTAGTTTAATTAACGAAGCCATGCGATTGAACTTGTGGCCAAAAGTAGGTGTTAAGTATCCATCAGAAATGAAAGGACAATTATATATCCCGTCAACTAACTGGTTATTATTGGCTGGTTGTATTGGTGTTGTATTGTATTTCAGAGAATCTATAAATATGGAAGCGGCTTATGGTTTAGCGATTGTATTGTGTATGTTAATGACAACAACTTTGTTGAATTTTTATATGCACATGAAACGTTATAATCCAATATTTATATACGTTGTTATTACTATATACTTAGTGATCGAATTTGCTTTTATGGCTGCTAACTTGAGTAAGTTTGCTCATGGTGGTTGGATTACTTTATTAATAGCTTCTGTATTAATGTCGGTTATGGCTATTTGGTTTTTGGCAAAGAAAATTCGTAACCGTTATGCGGATGTGGTTAAGTTAGCAGACCATCAACAAAAATTAGTGGATTTAAGTAATGATGACTCTATTCCTAAATACGCCACGCATTTAGTGTATATGACTGGAGCAAACAACCCAGAAGAAATTGAATCAAAAGTTATTTATTCTATTTTGCAAAAGCGTCCTAAACGTGCCGATATTTATTGGTTTGTGCATGTAGATGTAATGGATGAACCATACCGCATGGATTATAAAGTAACTCATGTAGCGGCTGACGATATCATCCGTGTAGACTTTAGATTAGGATTTAGAGTAGCACCAAGAGTAAACTTGATGTTTAGAAAAGTAGTAGAGGATTTAGTAAAAAATAAAGAAGTGGATATTACTAGTCGCTACGAATCATTAAACAAAAACAATATCATTGGTGATTTTAAATTCGTAGTCATTGAAAAATTCTTGTCTTACGAAAACGAATTGCCATTATTTGAGAAGATTATTTTAAATGCTTATTTCTTCTTGAAACGTTTCAGTTTAAGTGAAGCAAAAGCATTTGGGTTGGATAGTAGCTCAGTGAAAATTGAAAAATTCCCAATGATTATTAATCCTCCAAAGGATATTAATTTACATCGCATCAATTAATTTTTTTAAAAGAAATTGACGGCTAGAGAAATGCTGTGAGTTATTTTTCGGACATCATTAATTTTATTTTGTGAGGTAGAGGAGATGCTATAACATATTTCGGGAGCAAAATTTTTGCCTTGAAAAATGTAGTTAATGCCGTAACCTAAAAATAAACCAAAGGTGAATTCGTTTTCAAAACCTTTTTTGATATAGCCTTTGTCGTATTTTTTTAAATTTATTTTTGGGCCAACTAATAAGTAAGGTTGTTTACTTTGTAAGTAACAACTCATATTTCTGGCAACATAAATAACACCTTCTTTATCAGGTTTGCTTAATGCAATGACAAAGCCATGTGATACACCTAAATCAAAAGAAGTGGCAAACACACAAGGGCTTTGCTTTACGCATGTATTAGAGAAAGAGCCTTCTACTTTTGGTTTAAAAACAATCCCTTCATTTAAAGGCATCCATAAAAATAATCCAAGTCCAAAGCCATATTGTATTTCTGTAATTTTAGATTTGTTTTGCAACAGATGCCCTTCGCCAGTTGATACAGGATTATTAATTGACTTTTGAAAACACATACTACTGTAGGTTGAATGTGTAATGCCAAAACTTAAATCAGGAAATAAACCTTCGGCGTTTTGCGCCAACAATTTGGTGCCAACAAAAACGGGAATGATATATTTTTGAAGCTTCATCTGCATGGATAACGCAGATGTTAAAAAAAGTTACAGGGAAATAAATTACTTAAAACTGTATAGTGAAAATTGCTGTATCGCCTTTTGCAACAAAAAAAGCACCTTCAATTTTAGAGGTAGCTTGACTGGATTGTCCAATCTGAGAAACTAACCACGAAACAGTGTTTACTTGATTGCCATACACTGTATATATAATTGAAGGAATTGTGTTATAAGTTGTGTTTGTTCCAGGCGACAAATAATATGGCGAACTAAAAGTTACTTTTTCATTGAAAGAACCAGAAACATAACTGAAGTTCGTATTAGTTTTAATAAATTTTATTTTAACATATGCTTTAGGAATCAAAGTAAAATTGATAGCAGTTTTGCCATGTTTAATTTTATAATCTTGGTTTATTTCATCATAATAGGTGAAGTATCCCGGAGCTTCACAATGAATATAGTATCTTGCCGTTGGACTTCTAGTAAACTTTATTTTATATTCCCCGTTAGAATCAGAATATGACGTGTCGTCTTTGTTAGATTCCTTATAACCATATGCTAGTACATACTTATCTTTATCAAGAATGATACTTGCACCTTCAATAGGTTGATTTGTCCCTCTCTCGTATATTGTGCCTTTCACGTAACTAGGTCCTTTTTTTTGACAAGACAAAATACTTAATGAACATAGTATAAGTGTTAGGACTTTATACATGATATAAATTAAAACATTTATTTATTCACTAGCTCTTCCCAAAACTCAGCACCACGGCGAGTATTAGGAATTACACTCGTTCCGCCAACAATATTAGCTACAGCAAAAATTTCGTAAACTTCTTCAGTAGTACAGCCTTGTTCATGGCATTTTAGTAAATGGTATTTAATGCAATCGTCGCAACGTAAAACCATGCTAGCCACTAAGCCTAACATTTCTTTAGTCTTCACATTTAAAGCTCCGTCAGAATAAGTTTGCGTGTCTAAATTAAATAAACGTTTAATTACTAGGTTATCTTTACCTAAAATAACATCGTTCATTTTCGAACGGTAATCGTTGAATTCTTTAACTTGATTTGACATATTATACTTCTAAATTATGTTTTTTAATCACGTAGGCACTCACAAAAATACTGATCTCGTAAAGTAAGTACATTGGCACAGCTACTACCATTTGAGAGGTTACATCTGGGGAAGGCGTAATAACAGCAGCGGCAATCAAAATAATAACCACAGCATATTTACGATACTTACGCATGAAACCTGGTGTTAATATTCCTAAGCGAGTTAAGAAATAAACTAAAACAGGTAATTCAAACACCAAGCCTGAAACTAATACCATCGTTGAGATCAAAGAAATATAATCTTCTAAGGTATTATTGGTTTGCACAATGCCACTATCTGATAATTGATAGTTGATTAAGAAATTATAGGACATTGGGAACAATAAAAAGTAGCCAAAGAAAATACCGATTAAAAATAAAATAGAGGCAACAATCACAAACCATTTGGCGGGTTTGGATTCTGTGTCTTTAAGCGCTGGTTTTATAAACTTCCATAATTCATAAAGCACATAAGGGAACGCTAAAATAATTCCTCCCAATAAAGCAATCCACATGTGTGTGAAAAATTGTTCGGATGCAGATAGTGTTTGTAAGTGAGGTTCCTTTACAACCATGCACATCACATCGCCAGCACCTATTTTATAACCTAAAGAACATAGAGCTCGGTATGAAATAAAATCTTGTTTTAATGGCCCAAAAATAACGGTGTCGAATAAAAAATTATTAAACATAAATAACCCAACCGCAAAAATAAATATGGCAATAGCGCTGCGCACTAAATGCCATCTTAATGCATCTAGGTGTTGCATAAACGACATTTGCATCGACATTTCTTCTGGTTGGTTATCTGCCATAATCGGGGGCAAATTTAAGCATTATTATTAATGCCTATCCTTTAAAACTTGAATAATATCGTTTAAAGTAAAGTTTTTTGCCTGTAATAATATTAGGTAGTGAAATAGTAAATCAGCCGCTTCTCCTTTAAACAGCTCGTCATTATTGTCTTTTGCCTCAATTACTACCTCCACAGCTTCTTCTCCAACTTTTTGAGCAATTTTATTAATACCTTTTGCAAATAATGAGGCTGTATATGATTTATCAGTTGGGTTATTTTTTCTATCTCTTATAATCGTTTCTAGTTCTATTAAAAAATTAGGAGAGATATTTTTTTCGTTAAAGCAAGTATCGGAGCCTTTGTGACAAGTTGGTCCAGCAGGAGTGGCTTTTATTAATATGGTATCTTGGTCGCAATCAATTAAAAGTGAATTGACGTCTAAGAAATTGCCACTCTCTTCTCCTTTGGTCCATAATCTATTTTTGGAGCGTGAGAAAAATGTAACGCGTTTTTCTTGTTGTGTTTTATCAAATGCTTCTTGGTTCATATAGCCAAGCATTAATACTACGTTAGTAATGTTATCTTGTATAATTACAGGAATTAATCCGTCTGGTGATTTAGTAAAGTCTGGTTTCATATTATTTATAATCTAATTTCTATTTGGTTTGATTTTAAAAATCTTTTTAATTCTGGTATAGCAATTTCTTTATAATGAAAAACACTTGCTGCTAAAGCCGCATCTGCTTTTCCATTTTCAAAAATTTCTTTAAAGTGTTGCATAGTGCCTGCTCCGCCACTTGCAATAACAGGTACATTTACTGCTTCCGAAATTTGTTTAGTAATATCAATGGCAAAGCCATCTTTTGTTCCATCATTATTCATCGACGTTAATAATATTTCTCCGGCACCTAAAGCAACGGCTTGTTTTGCCCAATCAATTGTTTTTAATTCTGTTTTTACTCTACCTCCGTTTAAGTATACATACCAGTCATTATCTTCAAATTTAGTGTCGATAGCTAGTACCACACATTGGCTGCCAAATTGATTGGCTAGTTTTTTTATGAGTTGAGGATTTTTAACAGCAGAGGTATTAACAGATATTTTATCTGCACCAGCATTTAATAAAGCAGACACGTCCTCAATGGAGCTAATTCCACCCCCAACCGTAAATGGAATGTTGATATGTTTAGCAATTCGAGTTACTAATTCCGACAATGTTTTTCGTTTTTCGTTAGTGGCTGTGATGTCTAAAAACACTAATTCATCAGCGCCTTGTTTGGCATATTCGATAGCAAGTTCAACTGGATCTCCAGCATCTCTAATGTTTTCAAAGTTGATGCCCTTTACGGTCCTTCCGTCTTTGATGTCCAGGCATGGAATTATTCTTTTTGTGATCATTTCTTTGATTTAGGATTTACGAATGACGAGTTACGATTTTTGATTTGCATTATTTCGAGCAGTTTTTAATGAAGCAACTATGATCGAAAGAATTTCATTCGCTTCTTTATGAATAACTTCTAATTCAGTTTTATGTTCAGGAAGTAACTCCATAAAAATCTCTAAGAAATACATGGTTTCATCACATTCCTCTTCAACAATTTTTAGTTTATTTATGAAGTCAGGTGTTGATTTTGCTCTAGATACCGCTCTATAATTTGCACCCACAGATGAACTACATCTACTTATTTGATTAACTAATGCAAAGTAAGGTTGCTTATTGGGTGTTTTTTCAATAAATTTTAATACAGTAATAGCAAATTTTTTTGTTCTTAGTTTAAAGTCTTGTGGTTTCATAGTTAGATATTTAATTATAAATCTAAGTTCTAAATTCGTAAGTCTTCAATTGCACTTCGTAATTCGTCCATCGTAATTCTACCTTCGTAAATAGCTTTTCCAACAATAGTTGCAGAACAACCAATATTTTTTAATTCAATTAAATCGCTTAATTGAGAGACGCCGCCACTGGCTGTTAAATTTAGTTTAGGAAATTTTGCAAGCATGTTTTTATATAAATCAATCGATGGACCTTGTAATAATCCATCTTTCGAAATATCTGTACAGAAAACATTTTCAATTCCTTCGTTCAAATTTTCTTCAATGAAATCATAGATTGAAACATTGGTTGTTTCTAACCAACCTCCTACAGCTATTTTTTCATCCTTAACATCTGCCCCCAAAAATATTTTTTTTGCGCCATATTTTTTAATCCAAGAAAAAAATAGCGGTTTATTTTTTACAGCCAAACTCCCAATGGTTGCTAAGTCAGCCCCATAATTGAAAACTGTTTCTATATCATCCTGTGTTTTAATACCTCCTCCAAAATCAATTGATAATTTTGTTTTACTGGCGATACTCTCTAACACTTTATAATTGACTACTTTTCCTAATTTTGCCCCATCTAAATCCACTAAATGTAGTCGAGTAATTCCAATACTTTCAAACTCCAAAGCGACTTCTAAAGGATTTTCATTATAAATTGTTTTTTGCGCATAATCGCCTTGTGTTAATCGCACACATTTACCATCGATGATATCTATTGCTGGAATAATTTGCATACTTATAATTTGATAAAGTTTTCTAATAGTTGTTGTCCTGCATCGCTTGATTTTTCAGGGTGAAATTGAACACCATAAAAATTATTTTTTTGAAGTGAAGAACTATATTTTATTCCATAGTCTGTTTTAGAAATAGTATGATTACTTATTTCAGCATAATAACTATGAACTAAATACATATATTCGTTTTCTTTAATTCCTTCAAATAAATTAGACTTTAAATCATAGATAGTGTTCCATCCTATTTGAGGGACCTTAATATCACCTGTGAATAATTTAATTTGATTGTCAAAAATGCCTAAACACTTAGTGTTCCCTTCCTCTGAGGATTTACATAGGAGTTGCATCCCCAAACAAATGCCCAATACTGGTTGTTTTAAATTCACAATCACTTCATCTAATTTCTTTTCTTTGAGGTATTGCATTGCTGAACTAGCTTCACCCACGCCTGGAAAGATAATCTTATCGGATGATTTTAAAATGCTAATATCATCTGTAACGGTGGCATTAATTCCTATCCGCTCTAAAGCAAATAAAACAGATTGCACATTGCCCGCATTATATTTTATGATCGATACTTTCATTATAAAACGCCTTTTGTACTTGGTAAACTCATATTATTTGCATCTCTTTTTACTGCTATTTTAATAGCTTTAGCAAAGGCTTTAAAAATGGATTCTATCTTATGGTGTTCATTTTGTCCTTCTACTTTAATATTTAAATTACATTTAGATGCATCACTGAATGATTTAAAAAAGTGATAAAACATTTCTGTTGGCATATCTCCAATTTTTTCTCTTTTAAATTCTGCTTGCCATTCAATCCAGTTTCGACCTCCAAAATCTAAGGCTACTTGAGCTAAACAATCATCCATTGGTAAGCAAAAACCATATCGTTCAATACCTCTTTTATCTCCTAATGCTTTTGCAAAAGCTTCACCTAATGTAATTGCGGCATCCTCAATGGTGTGATGTTCATCAATATGTAAATCACCTTTTGCATTGATGGATAAATCGATATTACCGTGTTTAGCAATTTGTTCCAACATGTGATCAAAAAAAGCAAGCCCTGTTTTAATATCTGCTTTACCACTGCCGTCTAAATTAATTGCGACCGTAATATCAGTTTCCTTTGTAGTTCTGGTGTGGGTAATAT
>SXGR01120996.1_pt1 | contig 23196 bp, 22 predicted proteins | sample 3174711 | NCBI WGS metagenome assembly SXGR01 (sample SAMN11356860, study PRJNA531348) | freshwater metagenome | isolation source: freshwater sample F1-60 | place: China: Fuxian Lake, Yuxi | collected 2017-12-25 | reverse complement strand
TTGGTTCTGGAAACGAACTCAACCGACCTACCCACCTGAAAATGTCGGACTTTGGGGACGTAGCTCAATTGGTTAGAGTACCGGACTGTCGATCCGGTGGTTGCGGGTTCGAGTCCCGTCGTCCTCGCTAGAAAATAAAGGACTTACGACGAGTCCTCTCTTGCCACCAACCCCGGTGGCAGAGATAGTGGCAGAGAAAAAGGCCCCCACCCGGCTGCAACCGAGTGGGGGCTGAAGCGGACCTTCCGGCCCGGCACTTCGCTGGGAGGTCTTTCTCGATGCCGCGCAAGTTCCCCAAACCGTTCTTCCGTTCCGCACGCAACTGCTGGTTCGTCCAGATCGGTGGCAAGCAGGTTCGTCTGCACCCCGACGAGGCCGAAGCCATGCGGCTCTACCACGCGCTGATGGCGAAGCGCACCCGGCCCGCCACCAAGGCCAACAACTCCACACTCACGGCCCCGGCCGCGATCCGCGTCGCGTCCGACGACACCCTCTCGACCTTCGAGCTGTTCGAGAAGTACCTGGCGTGGTGCGAGAAGCACCGGGCCGGGCGGACGTTCGAGTGGTACAGGGACCACATCCAGTCCTTCGTCGAGCACATCGGCCGCACCGTCCTTGAGCCCTACACCGCCATCAAGCCCTTCATGGTCGTCGAGTGGGCCGACTCGCACGAAGCCTGGGGCGACTCGTACCGCCGCGGGGCCATCACCGCCATCCAGCGGACATTCAACTGGGCCGCCAACCTCGGCTACATCGACGCCACCCCGATCCGCCGCATCGAGAAGCCCACGCCCGGCCGACGCGAGAGTGCGGTGACCGCAGCCGACTGGACGAAGATCAAGGCCCACTACCCCGACGGCGACCCGTTCATCGACCTCCTGGAGTTCGCCTGGGAGACCGGGTGCCGGCCGCAGGAGGCGAAGAAGGTCGAGGCCCGCCACCTCCAGCTCGACCGGCACCGCGTCGTCTTCCCGCCGGACGAGGCCAAGGGGAAGAAGCGGACCCGCGTGATCCACCTCACCCCGAAGGCCGAGGAGATCGTCAGGCGGCTCGCCGCCGCGCACCGCAAGGGGCCGATCTTCATCAACGCGGCGGGCAACCCGTGGTCGGCCCAGGCGATGGCCTGCCGGTTCTTCCGGCTGAAGGAGCACCTGGGCGTGAAGTTCGCCGCCTACGACTTCCGCCACGGGTTCTGCCAGCGGCTCCTGGAGAGCGGGGCCGACCACCTCACGGTGGCCGCGCTCATGGGCCACGCCGACGGCAAGATGGTCGCGTCCGTCTACAGCCACATGGGCACCGCCGACGACCACCTCCGCAAGACCCTCACGAAGGCCGATGGCCCGAAGGCAGACGGAGGTGAACAGCCTTCACCTGCTTCGTCTGCGTGACGACGGTCGGCTGGCTGGGGCCGACGGTGGCCCCGTCGATGTACTCCTGAAGGGCGTCGGCCGGGACGCGGATTGTGCCCCGGCCGACGCCCACGCGGATGTGCCGGAGACGCTTCTTCGCGCAGAGCAAGTAGACGGTTTGCACCGAGACGCCCAACGCCGCTGCCACCTCGCGGACGTCGTAGTGTGTGGCCGACGCGCTCGCTGTCCCTTCGCTCCGAGTCGCGTTCCCCCCGCCCGCTTCCATTCCAACCGTCGTGTCGGAACGCATTATTTCGTCTCCACTTTGGGACAGAGCGGGCTTTAATCTGTGGAAATCAGAGAAGCCGTGTTGACGTTTATATCCTGTATTCTAGGATAACTTCCACAGGCCGCAAGGGGCAATTTTTCATGGGACGTAAACCCGCGAGCGAATCCTCGGCGTTGGTCACCGACGGGTTCCAAGACCGGATCATTCACCTGGCGGAACTGATCTGGAAAGGGAACCGCTCTCAGATGGGCCGTGACTTGGGGGCCGACCAGTCGTCGCTGTCGAAGTTACTGGCTCAGAAGCAGCAGCCGAGCGCGGCCTTGATCGAGCGGTTGGCGAACTGGAAGGGCGTGAACCCTGGGTGGCTGCTGTGCGGGAAGGGCGAGCCACTGCTCGAAGGCCCCTTTTCACCGGGCTTGGGACTGTACCGGCCGCTGCTGGACGAGTTAATCTCCGGCCCGCTCGCCGAGTTCCCCGCGCTTACGAAGGGCGTCAGCTACCCGGTAGCCGGGGCACACTTCACGGAGACGAATTACTACTTCCGCGTACCGCCCAACCACCCGGTCACCTTCGGGAGTGATGCGCGGCATCGTGACCTGTTGCTGCTGGAGACGGACCCGGCGTGGACGCGATCGCCCGCACGCGTACGTGGCCGGATGGTCGTGCTCCTTGCCGGCGACGGTCCAGTCGCGCGGAGGCAACCCGTCCTCGCCGCCATCGCCAACGAGAGCTACACCCCGACCGAGCAGTTCTCCGTGGTGACCGATATCAACCCCGTCACCGTGTACGGGGAGAAGGAGAGCCAGCAGGCGTGGTTCGTGACGCCCGGCGACCGCGAAGCGGTGAGAGAGGCGGCGGCAGAAGTTGAGGGGCCGGTGCTGACCCTGGAGCAGATCGTCGCGGTGCGGGTCTGCCTGCTCAGGCCCTCGTGGTGATGCCGGGCGGTTCCTTCCCGGCCGTGAGGCGTGATGACAGCGGGCCACTTGCCCGCCGGGCGGGCAAGCAAGCGGTTTCGTCGTGTACGTTGAATTTGAAAAGTGGTTTTTAGTTGTATGGGATGGGAGCGTGTACCGCGATGCGTAGCACCCGGTCACGGTCGGTCCCGCACCGGAGTGATGGAGCACCGGGGCACGAACGGCCGCAGGGGTGAAAGGACGTGCGGTGCGGCCTCCACCTGTGGAGGGGGCGATGAGCAGGAAGAAGGTCGGCCAGCCCGACGAGGACCCGCACCTCAGCGGCATCCAGAAGAAGACTGCGATGGTCCGCGACAAGGTGCGGGGCGTCTTCTTGGGGTACAAGCCTGGGGTGCTGATCTGGGGCGAGGGCGGGTCGGGGAAGAGCTGGACCGTCGAGGACGAGGCCAGGCTGACGGGGGTGGTGCTGCGGCGTTCGACCGGCGTGCTGACGCCGCGTGCGCTCTACGAGCAGCTGCGGCGGCACCCGATGGACGTCCACCTGATCGAGGACAACGAGCAGCTGCTCACGAAGGACGAGGCGGTGACCGTCCTGCGTGAGGCGACCTGGACCGTCGAGCGGGACGACAACGTCCGCGACGACGGCCGCTTCCCCGACCGCCGTGTGACCTGGGGCCGGTCCCGCGACCCGAACGACTTCCTCTTCAGCGGCGGCATCGTGATCACCCAGAACGAGAGGCCGCCGAACAACAGCCGCGTCGCCGCCCTGCTGACCCGGCTGCGGCCGTTCGAGTTCGCGGTCACGGACGCCGAACTGCTGACGCTGGCCCGGCACCTGGCGGCGACGGCACCGCCCCGGATCATGGGCTACCAGCTGAGTTCGGAGGAGTGCTCCGAGGTTCTGGCATTCCTCACTGAGGAAGCCGCCCGCGTCGGCCACCCGATCGACATGCGGCTCGTGTTCCAGGCGTACGAGGAATACTGCCAGTTCCAGAACTCCGACTCCCGCGTCGACTGGCGGGACCACGTCCTCGCGCTGGTCACCCAACGCCCGCCGCGGCGGTTCGCCCACCCCGTCGATCTGAGCGGCTCGACGCGGGCCGAACTCCAAGAGCGTGACCGCCAGATCGTCCGAGCGATCCTCGCCGAGACCGGCGATGCCGCCGAACAGCTCCGGTTGTGGCGGGAGCGGACCCGGAAGGGGAAGAGCATGTTCTACGAGCGTCGCAGCGAGGTGCAGAAGCTGGAGGGGTGAAGTCCGGCATTCCGGGATTCCGGTGTTCCGGTCTTCGCCAAGGCCGGAACACCGGAATGCCGCACCAACGGAGAGAGTGGCATGACACCCAGCGAACTGAGGGACGTGTGGCTCGCCGCCCGAACCGTGTCGGCGATGCGGGCGGTTCTGGCCGCCCCCAACCTAGCCTTGGCCCCGGCGCGCTGGGCGGCCTTCTGGGCGGCCTACGCTCCGGGAACACCGTCCCCGCGTTCGCCAGTCGTCCGGTTCGCGAGAGAACAGGCTCAGGCAGCCGAGGACGCGCTGACCGCTGCGACGGCCGCCTCGTCAGGGGTCCGGGTCGCGGTGGCACGCACCTACACCCGCTCCTACTGGCTGGACGTCTACGGCCGCGTCGAGCGCGAGGCCGTCGCCCGTCGGCAGGCCCGCCACCTGGTTAGCCTCGCCGCTCCAGGCTGGGAGGTTGATCCCGCTTGGCGGACCTCCGACGTGATCGCTCTGGTCAAGGTGATGATCGCCGACGGTGATTTCTCCAGGACGCCCATCCTGGCCGACGCCCTTCAAGACGCAGATTGCGACAACGAGGAGTGGCTTCAGCTCCTCCGCGACCCCGCCCAACCCTGGTTCGCGGGTGCCCGCCTGTTCGACACCCTGCTTTGACCTCTCGCCCACGGTGAAAACGGCCGTCTTTCGGCCGCACAACTCGCACACGAGGAGTTCACGACGACCATGCCGACACCGAACGCACCATCGACTTCTCCGACCAACGAATTCGCCACCGCGCAGCACCAAAAAGCAGTAGGCCCTGTGGTCATCGAAGCCACGCTCGCCGGTCTCGACCTCCGGCCCGACCAGAAGGATGCCGTCCGAGCGTTCTTCCTCGGCCTGACTGATCGCCCTTGCGTCGGGACGGTCGAGATGCCCACCGGCACCGGCAAGACCCGTGTCGGCGTCGCGGCAGCCCTGTGCCTGCTGGACGCCGGGTACAACGTGCTGTGGGTGTGCAAGCGGTGGAAACTGCTGCGGCAGGCCGCTGACGCCTTCGCCGAACTCGCCCCTGACCAGAGGCAACGGCTGCATCGCCTGGGCGGTGAACGTGAACTGACCCTCCCGCCGCTACTCAGCAGTAAGGGCGGGCGAGTCGTGTTCACCACCCTCCAAACCTGGTACGGCCGGCGTGAATCCCTTCCCAAAGCCCTCGTCCCGTCCGTCCGGTTGGCCGTCGTGTGGGACGAGGCGCACTGGGGGTTCGGCAGCAGCATCGGCCGGACCTTCCGCAAGACGTACGCGAAGCGGGTGCCGGTGCTCGGACTCAGCGCGACGCCACCGGCCTCGGAACGCGCCGAGGTGATCTACCGCAAGCCGCCCGAAGACTACTTCGGCACCGTCCTTGCGACCCCGGTGTTCGAGCAGGTCGAGACGGGGGTCGGCTGGACGCCGCAGGTGGTCGGCGACGACTTCACCGCCGGCTCCCTGAGGGTGCTGGCCGAGAGCCGCCGGCGCAACGCGAAGGTCGTGGAGACGGCTGTGCGGTTCCGGGCCGAGGGCCGGGCGAAGTGCATGATCGTGTTCGCCGCCGACATCCCGCACGCCGTAGAACTTGAACGGCTGCTGTCCGAGGCCGGTGTGCCGGCCAGGGCCGTTCACTCGAACCAGTCGCTCGCGGCGCAGGACGCGGCCGAGGCGTTGTTCAGGGCTGGCAAGCTGGACGTGCTCGTGAACGTGGACCAGCTCACCGAGGGGTTCGACCACCCGCCCGTCGACGCCGTCCTGCTCACCCGCCCCACCCGCAGCAAGCGGCGGTGGGTGCAGATGGTCGGCCGCGGTGCCCGCAAGGCTCCGGGCAAGAACACGTTCCTGGTGGTGGACTTCGCCGACAATGTCTCGCGGTTCGGCGAGGGCGTCGTACGGGCCGGGACGGTCTTCCCGTCGCTCGCCGGGACGGCGAAGACCCGCCCGTACGCCCCGCCGGCCCGCTACACCGAGCCGCCCGACGTCCCGAAGTTCGAGAACTACGTCGTCCCGGAGTACGGCACCGTCCCCATCTCTCTGTGGCAGCCCTTCGGCGTCGAGATCGAACTGACCTCGTCCGCGGGTGTCCCCGACCGGGGGCCGGAGTGGAGGGCCACCGCCCAGAGAATCCTCGCCCGGATCGAACAGCGCGTCAAACTCCCCGTCCACCCGGAGCCGCTGGTGGGTAAGGGCGGGCCGCTCACCGCCTGGCGGGTCACGTACGACGCCTCGGCGGGGTGGGAAGTCGTGAGCCCGATTCTGGTGAACGCCGACGGGTTCGACGAACTGCGCCGGGCGTGCGAGGCCATCTCGGCCGTCGTCGCTGAGAGCGGCGAGATCCGCGTGAACCACCGCACCGGGCTGCACCTCACCCTTGCGACCCGGCTGAACACCGACGAGCGGCTGCGTGAGTTCGTGAAGCTCGTGCAGCGCATCGAGGCCGGACTGTTCACCCTGGTCGCCCCGTCCCGCCTCTACCCGCTCGGCCCGAAGAGCCGCCGGTATTCCCGCCGGGCCGGCAACCGCTACTGCCTGCCGCTGCGCGGCATCGGCGACCCCGGCGTCGTGAATCTGGTCGAGTTCATCGGGGACTACGAGAACCGCTACCGCACGGTCAACCTGACCAAGTCGAAGGACGACGTCCCGCTGCTCGAAGTGCGGATGCACCACGGCACGCACGAGTTCAACAAGGTCGCCCTGTGGGCGAGCCTGTGGATGCAGCTCTTCAACGCGGCCCGCTACCGCCAGAAGAGCGGCCCCGCCCGGCCGGGGCTGGTGCTGCCGGGCCGCAACAACAAGATCGCCCTGGCCGCCACCGCCCGCGAGGACATCGTGGCGTTGCTTGATGCCGAGGGCGTGCCGCTGACCCCGGAGTTCGTCCGGCTGCTGCGGGACCGCCGTCGGGAGTTGCGTGCGGCGTGGGAGAAGGTGCTGCCCAACCGCGTCGGCCGGTGGGCCGCGGCGGGCTGGTACGACCGGCTGATGCCGCTTGCACGAGGCCGCATCTGTTGACCGCGTGGGCCGAAATCGCCACCATCCGTCTCGCAATCGCCCCCAACAAAGCCGGACGCCGGCCAGCCTGTGCCAGCAGCGACCCGGCCGGCTTGAAGGACGTCCAGGCCGGCGGCCCGACTTCGTGAGCCGCCGCTGTGCCCTCGACGGAATCGCAGCACTCACGCTGGAGCCTCACACGCCAGGAGCCCCCGCCCCGCAGGCGGGGAAGGAATACGCAGCCGTTGCGCTTCTCAAAAGTGCTTTTTAGGAGTAGGGGCGTACCCTCGTTCCTCATCGAGCGGCCTTCGCCGGTCGACCCGTACCTCGCCCGCCGATGCGGCCCCGGTATCCAGGGCCGAACACCAATTGGAAGAGACTTCCATGAGCAAGGACAAGAAAAAGAAACCCGCGTCGGGCCACTCTCCCGCACCGGCCGCTCCCACGCCCGTCAGTCTGCCGACGGTGCTCGCCGAGGACGGGGAACTCCAGCTCCGGCTGGATGCCGCGGAGCGGGAGGTCGAGGGGAACGAGTTGCAGGAGGACTTCGTCGGGTCGCTCCGCGCGGCCCTGAAACGTCTCCGCTCGAAGTGCATCGCCAAGCTCGCCGCGGAGCGGCCGAAGCCGGACAAACGCGACCGTGCCTGCGCGAAGGTGCTGGGTGAGCGGCCCGCCACGGAAGTGCCGGAAGAGATGTTCCTGCGGCTGGTCGCCCTGATGAAGCTCGCGGGAGAACCGGACAAGCGGCTCTGGGAAGCGGGGTTGGAGTTCTACCAGGGCAATCCGGCGAACGTGCGGCACGTCCTCGGCCCCGTGCTCCCCCGGCGGTTGCTGGACGAGGCGACTCGGCTGTGCTACGCCACGAACGCGCACGTGAGCGCGCTGGACGACTTTGCCGTGTTTCTCGACCGCGTGCGGACCAGGCAGAAGAACCCGCTGCCGGGCCTGGAGACCGGGCTCCGCTCGTTCGACGAGAGGACCGGCGGACTGTACGACCTCACGGTGCTCGCGGGCGACACCGCCAGCGGCAAGACGTCCCTCGCCATGCAACTCGTCGTCGATGCGGTCCGGCGGTTCGACAGGGTCGGCGGCGTCCACATCGACTTCGAGATGGGGAAGGACGCCATCAACGGCCGGATCTTGTCGCGGGAGGCCAAGCTCACCCAGCGGCGGATCGCGGCCCCGGATCGCACCGAGGTCGAGGAGAAGGCGATCAAGGAAGCCTGCCGCCGGATCGAGAAGGATTTCCTCCCCCGGTACTGGATCGAATCCTGGGAGCCGCGACAGCTGCGCGAAGGGATCGACTTCCGGTGGTTCCGGCGGCTCCTGCTTGAACAGCAGAACCTGATGGGAGTCGAGACCCTGGCCGTGTTGGTCGACGGCCTCCAGCGGCTGCCCATCGGTGACGTGGTCGAGTTTGACGGGGACGGCAACCCGATCAGCCGGCACCGGCCCTCCGAACTGGAGGCCATGCGGACGCGGATGGAGTTGCTCCTCCAAGTCCAGCGGTGGAGCCGGGAGGTGGCCCCGCCCGCAGGGTTCCCGATCCTGGTGACCTCCCGGACGCGGAAGCAGGCGGGCGGGCGGTTGGACTTGGCCGACGTCCTCGGCGGGGTCGACGCGGTGTTCGACCCCCACGCCGTCTTCCTCCTCGAACCCCACGGCACGCAGGCGACGGACGAGGTCACCCCCAGCGTCCTGAACGTGGCGAAGGTCCGCGACTTCGGGCTGTGCGGCGACATCCGGCTGGACTTTCACCACACCGTCTCGACCTTCCGCGAGCCCGGCACCCCGCATCCCCCGGCGGTCGCGGCCAAGGAGCAGGGGACGACGCGCTTCAAGGGGAAGGCGAACACCGGGAGGGGCCGCCGGTGACCAGTGACCCCTTCGTGCTCTTCGACCGGGGGCGGCTGCGGGCGTTCGCCCGCATCGCCGCCCCCGGCCTGCTGCGGGACGCCGCGGCCTCGACCGACCCGGCCGGCGTTCGCTGGCTGTGGGTCGGTCACGGTGAATCCGCGGTCGGGCTGACCTGGTTGGGGCCGGGCTGCGTCTGGGATGCGGCATGGGCGGCGGCACACCCGGACGAGCTGGCCCGGTCCCGCACGGCCATGATCGGAGCAACCCCGGCACGCCACCGTACCGAGTTCAAGTCGGTGTTATCTCACCTGCGGTTGGGCGGGATCGCCGGGCGTGTACTGTACGCCGTCCACCGGGCCGTGCTCGCCCGGAAGTCTTCCCTGCTCGCGGTGGCCGACACCTGGCTGGCCGAGATGGTCTGGGGGCGGGGCAGAAACCGACCGCGGCACTGGCGGTCGGTCTTGTTCGACGTGCTCCACGGGCTGACCTGGCTCCACGTTGCCGACATGGTGCCGGACGGGAACACCCCGGCGTTCGGGGCGACGACCGCCCTTCTGACGTACGTCGGCGACCTGCGCGGGGCCGATGGCGACGCTTGCCCTGGGGACTGTGGTGCCCGCGGCGGCGTCGGGCACCACCACTTCCAGGTCGATGTCGGCCCCGGCTTCCTCGGCCTCATGGAGCGGTTCGCCACGACCGACGGCTCCGGGGTCCGCACGTACCAGTTCCCCGTGGCGGGCAAGCGCGCTGGCGTGACGCTCCGGGACCTCGGCAAGACCGGCCGCTTGGTCAGCGCGTTCGCCCCGGTCCTTCTGGGCGATCCGGGTGCGTGCCGGTCCCTCACCGACGGCGGCCACCGTGTCCTCCAGGCCCTCGTCCGCGAGACCACCCGCCCCGCGACACAGGCCGACGACGAGGGCCGTCGGGCAGAGACGGTCACCGGCGGCCGGGTAAAGTCCTTTTCGGGGCGAGCGGCGGTCGGTTGCGAGCTGCTGGACGCCGACGAGACCTACGTGGCGTTCAACGGGAACGGCAAGCGCAAGGGCATGGGCTTCCGGCTGTGCGGCGAGTGGGGGTGGCCCGCGAAGGCCGGCTACCCGGCGGACGCCGCACCGGAGTTCCTCGACGGGCTGGCGGACCTCGCCGAGCCCCTCGGCCTTACCGTCATTGGGGTCGGCCAGGGCAACACGTTCTATCCCCTCTCGCAACTCCGTGGGATGGCCCAGTCCGGGGCCGGACGACGAGTCCTGAACCGGATCGACGTCCGGGTGTTCGCCCACTCGGACTACGTCCGGCGGTGGGGCAAATACTTCGGGTGGTCCGAGCAGGCCGGGCAGGTGGAGGAACGGCCGGCGTTCGACCTGGTCGCCGAGATGCGGTCGCGGAAGGTGTCCTGCCGCGCGCTCGCCAGGTTGATCGCGTGCGACCACTCGTTCCTGGCGAAGCTGTTGTCGGGGAAGAAGCCCTGGCCGCCGGGGATGTTGCAGAAGGCCCGCTCGTTCCTGGCCGTGGATGGCCCCGGCGGCCGACCCACGACGCGGCCTGTGAAGTCCCGCCGCCGACCGTCGCCCTCGAAGACCAAGTCGTCGGGGCGTCCGGTCACGACGAAGGCGGCGAGTTCCCGCCGGGCGGTTCGTCGGTGAACGGGGTGTGGACCCGAAAGTGCGCGCAGAGCCCGTCGTGTGGACCGGAAAGTGCGCGCGGGGGCGTAAGTGTGGACCGAAAAGTGCGCACGGCCGTCGGACGAGTAGCGATTTTCCAGTTGTTTATGGTGGTTTTTGTCGTCCACCAAACCCCACCAAAAGGTAAGGGATGGTGTGGGGGTGGGTGCCGGGGGCACCCCACCCCATCCCTCGAAGAAATAAGAATGATGTCCAGTACGATCAGCGCGCGACAACCTGTCGGGGCCGACCGATGTACCCGACACGACGACACGCTCGTTCGCGACACCACCCCATGAGCGCGGCTCGCGGACTCCGTCACGCGCGCTGTTACTTCGATCCCCAGCCGACACCCTCGCGCACGGTCGGGTCAGCAACGGCGGTACTCCTCAGCCGACCCAAAAAGTGTTTTTTGAATCCGGTCCTTGCGTTTCCGGTCGGGCCGACGGAAAACAATCCGAGGGACCGCTGCCCGACCGCAGACCTTGGGGGTGCTCATGCCGCCGAAGACGACGCGAGTGACCGTCGAGCGAGCCGACGCGAACGCCGAGGCCATCGTCACCTTCCGGGCCGCGGGGCAGGACTCCCTGAACCACTGCCCCGCCGACTCGCTCGTGTACGGAAGCGCGGCCAAGACGTTGAAGAAGGAACTCGCCCGGATGACCGCCTCGGCGAACGGCCTGGGCCTCGACACGAAGCTGAACATCGACACGCTGGGCAAGATGCGGCGGGTCGCCCAGGAGTACACGCCGGGGCAGATCGACGAGCTGGCCGGGCGGGTGCGCGAGTTCGCCTCGCGATTCTCGACCAGCCACCTCATCCGGCTCCTCGCCGTCGGCGACCGGGCGGTCCGGGACGCGCTGGCGGCCAGGGCGGTCCGCGGCTCGTGGCCGCTGGCCCTGCTCGAACGCCACGTCCACGTCGCCCGCGGCAGTCGCCGGCCGGGGGCCGGTCGCAACCCGGCCGTGCCGGACGAGGACGACCACCGGCTGCTCGTGCTGGAGGGGTTGTGCCTGAAGTGGCTCAGGTGGACCGAACTGGCCGCGGACGGACTTCCCGCCGACGTGCGAAAACTCGTCAGAACCGCGGACTCGGCCGTCGGGGCCGTGCAGGACGCGCTGGCGAAGCACCTGCCCCGGACGCAGGCCGCTGCCGACGACAGCGGGCGTACACCGAGGAAAGGTAGACGAGCGACGTCGATCCCCCGGCGGGGGAGTTCGAGCTAACGGCAATTACCCGAAACTACGCCGCCACGGTCGGGTCGAATAGTTTCAACCGCCCGCGCGGGCGAAGCCCCTTTGCCTTCTTCTCCGCGACCTGCGACCACGCCCTGGTCGCGGCGACGAGACGCTTGAGGGCGATCGACATGAGCCGCTCGCGGGCCTCCTGCACTACCGGCAGATCGGTCTTTTGTGAAGCGTTGACGGCGGCCCGCTGGAAGGCCAGGTGCGCGACCACAACCGCACTCGCCAGGATCTTGTCCGTGACCGACGGGGCGGGGCCGAGCATCTCGGCCTTCATCGCCGCGAGGTCGTCCTCGATCACCTTCTTCGACAGCTCGTCGGTGCCGCACATCCGCTGCACCCAGCACCGCTCGACCTTGGTGGCGAGGTCGTCGAGTTCGCGGACGAGCGACCGCATCTCCGGGTGCCGTTGCAGCCAGCGGTACAAGGACTCGACGGCCACCGTGTCGCCGCCCTCGGCCCGCTTGACGAGGTTCAGGATCGTGTTCTTGATGTAGACGGGGTTTCGGTGCAGGGTCAGTTCCCACGCCCGCGTCCCTTCCCTGGGTTTCTTCGCCACGTCTCGCGTCCTCCTCCACTCGCCGCGACGGCGGTGGTGCCCGGTCAGGATCAGCCACGCCACCGACAGCACCTCGGCCCACTCGTACAGGTCGGCCGCGAGCCGGTCGGCCTCGGTGGTTGGGTTCCGGTCAGTCAGAAGGAGCCGCTCGGCTTCCCGGCGGCCCTGCCGGCGACGCTCGACCGCGGCGGCGGCCTCGTGCCCGGCATCACCCCGGCCCACGTAGACCTTGACCGGGTGCCGTTTACCGGGCACGCGCTTGGACGCGTAGAAGTAGCCGGTGCTCGGCCCCTTCCTCTTGCGGTCCCACCCCACGGGTGTCTCCGGGTTGCACTACAAAGTAACCACACCCCGCGCATTATCCCCGAACCCGTCCGGGTAGGGCCAGGCCAACGCCGAAAGGCGACCCTCAACTCCCTCTCGCGGACCGCCCCTTGCATTCGGGGCTCGGTGAGTTACTATGACCCTGTTCCTGGGCTCGCAGCAACTTTCAGTTGATGCAGCTCCCTATCCACGAACAGTGCCGTTGGAATCGCACCCGCCAGACGGGTGCAACGTCCTCCGGCCACGAAAGGTAATCTCATGCGATTCGTTTACTGCCGCATCGGCGGCGTCGAGGGCCTGCTCCAGGTCGAGGGCGAGAACATCATGCCCCGGCACCCGCGCTTCGACGCCATCAAGGATCTGATCGACGAGTTTCGGAAGAAGCCGTACAACGCGGGCACCCTTCCGGGTGACCTGTACGACGCCCTGGTTCAGGGGTTCTGGCGGAAGGACCTCGTCCAGCGGCTCAGCAAGTGGACCGCCTACGACGGGCCGGGCGTCGCCCTGGCCCACCAACTGTTCCTCAAGATCTTCAGGAAGGGTGGGGAACTGCACACCGTCCCGCCGCGGATGCTGGACCAGCGGGACCGCCCCATGCCCCCCTACCCCGGCTCCACCCAGAACGGCGACGACGTGTGGAAGGCGTGGGCCGAGCACGTTGCGCGGAACTGGGGCTGCCCGCCCGTCGCTCCCCTCGCCGTGTTCGATGACGTAGACCTCGCCCGCGAGCACTACGCCCCCGCGACGATCTGACCTGATTCTGCCCAGGAACGACGCCCCCGCCGGAGAGGCCAGTGCCTCTCCGGCGGGGGTTGTTTATTTTGGGCATGAGCTGCCGGACGAGGTCGGCCGGCGAGCGCGGGCAGAGCGGTCCGAGGCGGTCGGCGTCTCCATCCTGCCCGCCGCGGACTTCATGCCCCGAAAACCCCACCTCCTCGATGTCGGCGTCCAGCCCGGTCCGCGACCGAACTGAGACCCCCGACCGACTGTAACCCCGCGGCACTCTCCGGGTGGGGCCGTTAGCGTTTCGTGGACCGGCCCCGCAACACCCCGCTGGCGAGCGGGCTGGAGAAGTAGTGATCGACCACGTCCTCCGACAGCCCGTTCCCGATGAGGTCCGCCTCTTGCAAAGTGGGGAGCCCCTCGACGAGCGACAGGAACCCGCGGTCCGTCACCCCGTTCCCGCAGAGACTCAAGTGTCGGAGCCGGCGAAGCCAGCGGGAGCGGCTCAGGGCCGCCGCCCCGCGGGGGCCAATGCGGTTGTTGCCCATGAGCAACACGGTCACGCGCTCCAGGATCGGCCGACCGGCGAGTACCGCCACACCCCGGTCGCCGAGCCGCGTGTCGTCCAAATCCAGCCACTCCGGCCGGAGTGTATCGCTCGCGGCGAGCGCGATCACGCCGTCGTCGCCGAGTGGGTTGCTGCCCAGGCTGAGATCGGCCAACCGGCCGAGCCGGGGGGACGCGGCCAGTGCCTCGGCTCCGGCGGCACCGATGCCGGCGGACATCAGGTGCAGTTCCGTGAGCCCCGCGACCGCCGGGCATTCGGCGATGGCCCTGGCCCCCCGCGACCGGAGCGGGTTCATGTTGAAGCTCACCGTCGTCGTGCGACCCCCGGCCAGGCTGTTCAAGACTGCCAGCGCACCGACCTCGTCGATCCCGCTGTCCGTCAAGTCGATCCCCCGCAGTTGCTTGAGGTGTGGCGAGTCGGCCAGGATCAGGGCACCCCTGTTCCCGATCCGTTTGAATGAAACGGTCAGATCGGACACCCGACCGAGCAGATCGCTTGCGGCCAGGCGACGGACGTCGTCCTCGGTCCGCGTCGCAACCCAAATCCCGGCCAGCGGGGTGAGGGTCAGGAGGCGACCGGCGTGGAGGAGGAAGTCTTCCACCGTCATGATGACCGACGTAACGAATCCGCGGGCGAACATCGCGCTGGTGATTCCGGGGCCGAGGTCGGCCAGCCATTCGGCCCGGCGGCGGTCCAGCAGTGCGGCGGCAGCCGCCGCCCGCTGCCGCCATTCGGGGCATTCGAGGAGCTGGGCCGCCTCGCACTGGAGGCGGATGAACGCCGCCCGATCCGGGTCGCCGTGCTGCTGGAGCCAGTCCGCGTAGAGGAGCCGCGGGGCGTCGTCGTCAGGGTTCTGGACGACCGCGTTCAGCAGAGCCGCTTGCTCGGCCGGCATGGGGGTCGTTGCGCTTCGCCGTTTCGCCATGGGTGTTCTCCGTGAAAGGTCGCTGTCGAATCGGGGCGGTCCGATCCGCCCCGGAACTGCCATGCGAGGGTCGAAGCGCAGTCTGGTCAGGGATTTGAGATTTTCTTGCCGACGGCCGGCGGACTGATGTGGCTTTGGGGGGACGCGGTGTCGCTCGAAATGGCGACCGGAACCAAGACTGTGGAGGGGTGAGGGCTACTTCGCAGATGGGATCACGGCGGGAAGCCCGTTACTCGCGAGCACTCCGGTCCCGCGACAGACTAATCTGATTCTGCGCAGGAACCACCCCTCGCCGGTGAGGTCCGTGTCGACTCGGCGGGGGTTGTTTTTGGGCGTAGGTGACGAAGGGCGTCGGCCGCGTGTTCGCGAGCAGAGCAGGTTGCTCGCCGCGGATGTCGAGTGTCACCCGATCTCGTCCTCGACCTGTTCGATCGCCACCGTCCGCTCGTGCGGTATGACGCGCAGCCGGAGCCGCAGTCCGTCCTCGCTCTCGCACGCCGCGCTCTGCGCGACGGTGAGCCGGTGGAGGAGGTCGGAAATCTCGTCGTCCGGTATCCGCCAGTCTCGGACGAAGCGGCCGATGCTCGTCTCCGACTCACCGACCCCGACCCGGTACTGCCCGTCAAGGCTCTCCAGGGTGAGCCAGTAGTTCGCCAGCTCCGTCAGGATGGCAGCGTGACCCGCGCAAGTGACACACTGGCGGACCACCGCGGTCGCGTACTCGCCGCGGACCGTCGGGCTCAGGTCCGGTAGTAGCTTGTCGATCTCGTGCCCGGCGATCCTGCGGAGCACGTCCCCCTTTGTCGGCGTCATCATAACCACCCCCCGTCGCAAGTCGTGTGTCGTCGCCCGCGTGCGTGTCTTCGGGCGGCTCCACATCTACCCGGCGGGGCGGCTCCCTTCCACAAGGAAGTTGACGACTTCCGTGGCGGTGAACGGGAGGTCTTACGGGCACGGGTGGCCCCTGTCCGGCCCCGCGGATGCGCTGGAACCGACGTGTGGAGTTGGGGGGCGAGGTCCCGTGACCGGGCCGTGCGGCAGGAAGCCGGACCGCATGTCTGACTTACTTGTCGGTCGTGTCGGCCTCTGTGAGCAGTTCTGCGGGCGTGACCCGCAGGGCGGTGGCGATCTTCCGCAAACTCAACACGGCCACGTTCCGCTCGCCCCGCTCGACGCTGCCGATGAACGTGCGGTGGAGGCCGCACGCCTCGGCGAGCGCGGCCTGCGTCAGGTTCCTCGCCGTGCGACGCTCGCGGATGCGGTCGCCCAGCCGCTGGAGAAACGCCTTGTCGTCCCGGTTCATACTGGACGGCCAGCATCCGGGTTATCATGATGCGTTTAAGTAGCATTCGCCTTTCGGGACGCGACGTGTCCGAGGAGTTGCAGGAGATGGCTGACGACCATTACCGCGTGCTGGGCGTCGATCCGGCCGCCGACCTCGACGAGATCAAGAAGGCGTACCGAAGGAAAGCCCTAGAGTGCCACCCCGACCGCGGGGGTTCGCACGACCAGATGGTGGCCGTGAACGAAGCCTGGGAGATTCTCTCCGACCCGGACCGGCGACGGCGGTACGACAAGGTACGAGGCGGAACCGCGGACCCGTCCGCGCAGACGGCAGCCGCCGACGATGCGAGCAAGGCCCGGCAGCGGGCCGAGCAGTACCCGCCCCGGTGGGCCGACTTCGTGGCGTGGCTGAACGGTGTGGCCAGCGATTTCACGGACGCCCGGCACGGGTCGGAGCCCGTGTTCGGGGAGGTCCATCTCCCGACCGTCGAGAACAGCCTGTCGGGCTGGTTGTTCATCATTGTCGGTGCGGCTCTCGCCGGGTTCTTCATCAGCACGGAAGCCGCCGACTTCTGCGAGCGTAACCGCATCCAGTGGCCGGTGCTCAAGCTGGTCCTGATCCTGGGGCCTGTGATCGGGGGGGCGTGGGCGGGAGCTGCCGCCCACCAGGCGATCGGGAGCGAAATCAAGAAGGGACGAGAGCAAGCGGCCCGCCAAGCCCAGCGGCAACAGGAGCGGGAAGCGCGCCGTGCGGAGCAACAGCGAGAGCGGGAGGCGGGTCGAGGTCCGGTTGACCCGTCACCACCGCCGGCCCTGGAACCGCGAGTCCTTGCGTGCGAACGGTGCGGACAGAAACTACGGGTGCCGCTGCTGCCGTCCGATCTGCTGGTGACGTGCAAGTCTTGCGGCCACAAGTTCTCGTGCCCGGCGGGGTGAGTGGGGTAAGGGCAGGCCGCTTCACTCGAACCAGAACTCGGCGTGGTCTGCGCGTCGAAGCTGACTGCCTGGGCTGATAGCTAAGAGAAAGTCGATACCCTCCGGCCGGGCGACGGTGTCGGAAAACATGGCCCCGCCCGCACGCCCCGACAGGGGGATGACGTGGGACGGGGTTTCTGCGTTGATCGCGACTCAGCGGGTCAGCGACACGCGACACGGCGACAGCTCCGGGGCGGCCCGGACCACAGCCCGGATCGCCCGCCGCAGCCGGTCCATGAAGTCGTCACCGGACAGCGTTTGGCGGACGGCGTCGGCCTCGTCGTCGGTCAGGTCGTTCGGGACGCGAACGGTGATGTGCAGCTCGTCGATCACGACGGTCTTTGCCACGTGTTCCTCCGGCGGGATACCCGCCCGTCAGTTGCCCATCGTGTCCATGACGCCGAGCACGACCAGTCGGGCGACGAGCGAACTGGCCGCCAGGTACGCGAACAGCACCGTTGCCCTCCCCGCGGACAGGCCGAGCCCGCCGAATGCGGCGACGGCCCAGACGCCCAACCCGATCAGATAGCCGTGCGGGAACGGGGCGAACGAGGTCAGGGCCGCGGCCCCGATGGCGACGGCCGCGGTCGTGGTGTAATCCGGCGAGGTCGTCAGTGTGACGTCATCGAGCGTGTCCTTGTACAACGCGACGGACACGAACCAGCCCGCCGCGGCGAGCGCGACGAAGATCAGCAAGGCGACGAGGTACGGCACGGCGGCTCCTTGACGGTGTGGGATGGGGTCAGGCGGCCAGATGGGTGGCCGCCAGGACGAAGAACAGCAACGCGAACAGCACGGGCACGGCGGGCTCCTGGGAGTGACGGGCGTGGGGAGTGGGCGGCAGGTCGGTGAGTGAAACGTCGGCGTCGAGGTCCGGGTCCGCACGGGCTGACGCACCCCCACGCGGGGATGCTTGACCGGCCGTACCCTTCGCTCGACGCCGACGTCGAAACCACCGACCCGACGCGTTCAGATCAGCCCTTGCCGAAGCCGAACAGCCCGGCCGAGCGGCGGAACCAGCGGCCGACCTGCACGGCGACCGCGGTGGCGGCCCCGCACACCCCGCTCACCGCCGCCGAGACGGTGTGCGGGCAGACGTAGCTGACGGTGGCGACGGCCACGCCGACCCCGGCCCCGACCAGCAGCATCTTCTTCAGCGGCATCACCGCCGAGAGCGTCCGCACGGTGTTCACCACGGCGGTCTTCGCGGCCCGGCACTTGCGGACGGTCGCGTCCTTCACGTTCTTGCACTTCTCCTTCACGCGGCCCCAGAACTCGGACTTCGCAGGGTCGGACTCGGAAGACGCCGGGGCGGTCGGCGTGGCCGACGGTTCCGGGGCGACGGCCTGCTGAGCGGTCGGGGCGAGGCCGGCGATCAGAGTGCGCAGCTCCGGGTTGGTGAGCAGTTCGAGGATCACGTCGCGGACGGCCTGGCGGGCACCCTCGCGGGTGGCGTCGGCCACGGCCTCCGGGAGGCGGTCGGCCAGGCAGTCGATGATCCCGTCCAGGCGGTCGAGCTGGTCGGCGAGCTGCTTGCGGGCCGGCTTGCCGTTGGTCATGGTGGCGGTCGTGGTCATGATGGTTCTCCTTCGGGGCGAGTGGTGGTTGGTTCGGAGTTCTGTGGTTGTGGTCGGTAAGGCGGCGGGCGATGCGGTTCGTGTGCGTGGTGCCCCGGCCCGCTCCTGCGCGCACCCCGGCTGTGACCCACGGGCGAAAAGCCCTGGGGCTGGGTACGGGCGAGTGGCGTGAACGGGCTGGAGCTTGGAATCAGACGTGTGCTAGCCGGGCGGCCCCGTCGCCGAGTGCATCGGTGGCGGTCAGCACGTCGGCGGTCGCGGCCAGGACGGCGACGGCGGTGCGGGCGAGCGGCCCGCCGATGACGCCCAGCAGGCCGACGCCGAGGCCGAGCCCCGCCGCGGCCAAGAGTGTGCCGCGGCGGACGAGCCACCAGCGCGCGACGTACACCCCGGCGGCGACGGCCGCGGTCACGTTCGTGCTCACGCCCGGCGGCCCGGCGGTCGGTGTCTCGTGCCGCGTCGGTGCGGCCCGGTATCCGCCACGTCCGCGCTCGTAGTCGTCTTCGTCGCGGTTGCTCTCGGTTTCGCCCCACGGATCGCGGGGGCGGCCCCAGCCGTCGCGGTCGTCCTCGTCTTCGTCGTCCCAGCGGGACGCCGCCGGGCGGGGTGCGGGCGGCGGCTCGGTGTTGCCGGCGACGACCGCCTGGACGACCTGCCGCACGGCGTCGCCGACGGCCCGCCCCAGTTCGCCAGCGACGGCGATGCGGACCCGCTCCTTCAATTGGGCCATCGTGCCCGCGAGGCCGGTCAGTTGGGTCTTCATGATCCCGGTCACTGCTGACCCCCCGGTCCGAGGTTGAGGGCCTTGAGGCTCGACCACACCTGGGTCAGGGCCTTCTTCTCCTTCTTCTGGTGCTTGAGCGCGGCCACCAGCCGCGAGGCCGCGGCCAGGGCGTCGCCCAGAGCTACCCGCAGCTCCTCGGCGAGCAGCAGGGGGTCGGCGTCCGGCGGGTCGTGCCGGCCGTTGGGCGGGTGCCCGTTCGTCTCGCTCTTCACGGCGATCTCCTTCTGGGTTCTGGTGTTGGTGTGAGTAGTGTCAGGCTTCGGCCCGACCGCGAGGGCCGGGTCGAGCGTCACGGTCAACAGGATCGTGTCCTTGCACTCGAACACGACGGGCTTGTCGGGCGTGAGGCGGGCGGTTCGGCACCCCAGCGCAAGGGCACGGGCCAGGACGCGGCGGTCGATGGCGGCCCGGACGCCCGGCCCGCTCGCGGTCGAACAACGCAGCCGCACCTCGCGGACCGCGTCGCCCTTCGCGTCGCCGGCCCGGACGACGAACCCGCCGTCGACGGCGAGGGTGACCGGACGGTGGTCGTCGTCACCGCCGGGCAGGCCGGGCAACTTCTCCAGCAACTCGACGGCGTCCCGGTCGTCGATTACTGCGGTAGTGGGAGCACTTCGCGGCAGGACACCCGCGACGTCCGGGTAGCGGCCCGCCTTGTCGATCGGCAGGAGCACCCGCCACGACCCGGCTTCGACGACCAAGTGCGTCGCCGTGCGGCCGATCCGCACCGCCCGCTCGCCGGCCAACTCCCGCGCGCCGAACACGGGCAGTGCCGGCACGAGCACGTCGTCCGCGAACGGGAGGGTGAACCCGTCGCGGAGGAGTGCCGTGCGGCCGTCGGTGGCGACCACCCGACCCGCCTTGCCCGTGAGCTGCACGCGGGTCAAAGCGAAACGCGTTGCGTTTTTGGCCGCCGTCCGGCCGCACTCGTGCAGGGCCGACAAGAACTCGACCGGGGCGGTGTGCCGGTCGTCGGGCGGGTCGGGTGGGCGGTGCTGTTTGCCGGGCAGGATGGCGTCGAATGGGTGAATGTTGGGAACGCCGCGGTCGGTGTACCGGGCCTCGCCCTTGAGCTTCGGTCCCACGCACAACTCGACCGGCTCGCTCCCTGGTCCCGCAGCGGCTTCGAGCACGGCCATCGGCACGACTAACAATTCGTCGTCACCGTTCGTCGGTGCGGCGTACACCAACACGGCGTCGTCGGTCCTCGCCCAGACGGTCAGCGTGCCGCCCTTCGCCTCGAACACGACGACAGGTGCCGGCCCGCGGGGGCGGCCGGACACGCACTTGCGGGCCAGGGCCGGGAACGCCCGGCACAGCCCGCGGGGGATGGAAATCACGTCGGTCTCCTCGTTGGTGGTGGAATCAGTCGACACACCAGCCGCGGTCGAACAACTCGTCAGCCGAGTCGAACGCTTCACGGGGCAATGCGAAGAACTCGTCGAGCGTGGGCGGCAGGGCGAACACGTTGGTCAGGAACACGCACGCCGAGAAGCCGGTCTTGCCGCACACCGACCGGGCGTCGAACACCACGCCCAGTTCTTCTCGCCCGGCGGTGCGGCGAACGACGGGCAGGAACGGCCAGCACGGCCACAGGGCGGGGTTGGTCAGGTACAGCACGGTGCGGTCGCGGGCACGGGCCACGCCGGTCGCCATGTTGGTCTCCGTGATGGTGAATGGAACGAGCCGGGCCACATCGCCCGGCTCTCAGAGATGCCCAACAACACTCACGCGGTCGCGGCGGGCTCGTCGGCCATCCGCTCGACCTTCTGCCGCAGCTCGTCGCGAGCGGCGGCCAGTTCTCGGTCGAGCCGGCCCTTCTCGTCGAGCAGGTACTCGGCGTACGCCTGCACCTTGAACTGCGTCGAGCGGATCTTCTCGGCCGCCCGCGTGAGCGTGTCCCCGCGGGTGTCCGTCCCGAACTGTGCGACCGCCTTACGGTGCTCGTCGATCAGGGCGGCGAGGCCGGAAGCCACCGCGTCCTTCACGCTGCGATCGCCCTCGGCGGTGCCGGCGGGGACCGGGAACCGCAGGATCTGCCCGTTGAGGCAGCCGAGCATCGCCTGCACCTTGTCCACGAACCCGACGTGCCGCTCCGGCACGAAGTACACGCCGCCTTGGGGACGTACCGGGAACAGGTCGGCGTGCCGGTCGAACAGTTTCTGGATGACGCGTGTCACGTCGGCCCCGCTGCGGGCGTCGATGGCCCGGTCCAGCTCTTCCTGTGCGAGTGTGGCGAGGCCGGGCAGCGGGCACGTCACCTTTCCGGTCTTCTTGTCGAGCGTGAGGAGCGTCTCCAGCGTGTACTCGAAGCGGTCGCCGTCGCGGCTCTCGGCGGTGAACTGGAACTTCACGCAAGTCTCGTCCTCGGCCACTTGGCGGATGATCCGCTGGTCGGACAGCTTCTTGCACGCCCGCGTGAAGGCGTGCTTCGGGGCCAGCTCGCGGGCCACGCCCTCGTCCAAGGCGGCGTCGGCGAGGGCGGCGAGCAGGGCCGCGTACGTGACGCTCACCCCGGAGCAGGTCCACGAGATCACCTCGCCGAGCAACCTCGTGCCGGCGGCGAGGGGGAACGGAACCGCGGCGGTCGCGGTCGTCATGGGAAGTACCTCTATCGTGAGGGAAGTAGGAACGAACCGGCCCGGCTGCGGCGCACCTGCAAGGGCGCACCGGAAGCGGGCCGGGAGCAGGAGAGCCGGGAACTACAGCGACAAGACCCGGCCGACGGCGTCGGAGTCCGGGCTGAGCGAGCGGACGGTGTGAACCTCGTCGCTGACGTGGGCGAGGTCGCCGGGCTGGTTGTCGATGACCAAGGTGACGAGCCGGGCTTGGGCAGCCCGCTTCCATTCCAAAAAGCGGTTTTTGATTTCCGCCGGCAGCCGGCACCGCGCATCCGTGACGAACACGAGGTCCGTCACACCCGTCGGGGCCTTCAGCTCCCGGTACATCTGGGGCATCTCCCGCACGGGCACGTCGATGTCCGAGCCGTGGCCGATGAACGCCGACAGCCAGTCCACGAGCCGCGACTCGTCCCACCGGCCCGGCGGCAGCGGCAGCAGCCGCTCGCCGCTGTCGCCGCTGTACGCCACGAGAGCGCACCACCTCCTCTGCTGTCGTGCGACCCAGGCGAGTGCCAGGGCCAACGCCTTCGCGGTGTGGATCTTCGCCCCGTCCATCGAACCGCTCTCGTCGAGTGCGATAACGACCGGCCCCTTGCCCGCGGGCTCGACGGCGTGGTGCTCGCGGCAGAGGGCTTCCCGGTCCGCGATCCTGCGGAGGGTGTCGAGTTCGAGTTCCGGGACCATGAGCTTCGCCAGCTCGGCGGGCAGCAAACGGCCGATGTCGCCGCCGGGCTCGACGCCCACGACGTCGTCCAGCCCGTGCGTCGCTTTCATCCGCTGCTTCGACTGCGCGACCCGGCGGAACCGGCCCGCGAGTTCGCAGATCCGCCGCAGGGCCGGGTCGCCGCGGACGCGCCGGAACAACTCGGCCACCGCCCGCGGGTCGTTGCTGCCGGGTGAGCCCGGCCCCATCCCCAGGGCGGCCGTCGCCTCGTGCAACTCGCCGACCTCTTTGCCGGCTTCGGCCACCGCCCGGCCGACCGCACGCAGGGTCGCCATCTCCTCGCCGAGCGAGTCGCCGGGGCCGCCTGCGGCACCGCCCGCGTGGTCCTTGGTGTCCTCCTTCTTGAGTTGTGCAAACTGCTCGGCGAAGTGCGTGGCGGCGATCCCGGAGGCCGTGTCGTCGAGCCGGGTGGCCGCGTGCAGGGCGTGGTACTCCGGCGTGTCCAACAACTGGGCGACGAACTGGTGCCGGCGGCGGTCGGTGCACGACGCCGCGAGCTGCGGGTCCGGGTCGAACGCTACGGTGAAGAAGTCCGCGGCAGCGAACTCGTCCGTGCCGGCCTTCCGCAACCGCTCGCTCTC
>SXGR01624034.1_pt1 | contig 23205 bp, 18 predicted proteins | sample 3174711 | NCBI WGS metagenome assembly SXGR01 (sample SAMN11356860, study PRJNA531348) | freshwater metagenome | isolation source: freshwater sample F1-60 | place: China: Fuxian Lake, Yuxi | collected 2017-12-25 | reverse complement strand
TTCGCGAAGATCGGACCGGTGCGCGTCGAGTAGGTGCCCTTGGTCGGATCGTAGATCAACGTGCCCGTGATGTCCGCCGGCAGGAGGTCAGGTGTGAACTGGATGCGCGCGAAGGAACAGTGCGAACTGCGGGCAAGCGCGTTGATGGTGGAAGTTTTGGCGAGACCGGGAAGACCTTCGAGCAGGACGTGACCACGAGCGATGAGGCAGACGAGCAGCCGGTCGATGAGCGATTGCTGGCCGACGATGAGCTTCTGCACCTCCTTGCGCACGGCGGCAAGTTGCGTGGCGGCCTCGACGGCCTGCTTCTTCACTGCGTCAGAAATGTTCGACATAAAGTTACGGCGCAACCCCGGCGGCCATACGCTGGCCGCGAGACGAATTGGTCTTCAACCCATGTGAGCCACACCGGACCCGAGGGAGAATTGCGGGCGGAGCATAGTCGCCACCCTCCTTCTCGGCAATCTTTCGCGTAGCACAAGGAGGACCATACCCAACGTGCATGCCGCTGGGTTCGCGTTGATCAGAACAGTCGCAGGATTTTGTAATGGGTTTCTGCCACTCGGCAGGGCATTCATCGCGCATGAAGAGAATGTTTTCATTGAGCGGCTTCGGGTTGCTGGCACTCTCCGGAGTGCTGCTGACCGGCGGGCTGGTGATGTTCATCACGCCGCAAACGTACGAGTCGGTGGCCAGGGTGACGTTGAGAACAACGACCACCAATGTCGTCGGTGCGCACGATGGACGCCGTTCGACGGAGACAGTCGAGTCAGCGGTGGCGGGGCTGCGATCGACCGCAACGTTGCACACGGTGATCACGAATCTCGACTTGCGTCAGAAGTGGGGCGCACGATTCAAACTGGAGCCGCTGGCATTGGACATGACCGAAAAGCTGCTGAGAACACAGCTCACCGTAAAGGGCGCACGCGAGTCGGTGATTGAAGTTCGTGCGCAGAGCGAGGATGCGGCCGAAGCGGCGGAGATTGCGAATGCGCTGGTCGAGGCGTATCAACTGTCTCGAGTGCCGGGTGGTGCAAAGGCTCGTGTCGCGGAGATCGCGGACTCGTCCCTCATCATCTTGGAGAAAGCCGTGCCAAATCTTCGTCCCGTTCGACCGCATCCGTTCGTCAAGATGCTGGTGCCGTTCGCTGGATTGTTGATCGGTTTGCTTGGGGTAATCCTGCTGCTGATCGGAGTGTTTCAGACTGAGAAGAAGTAAGGACTCGGGCTACGCCACTCCGTCAGCCTTTACTTCCGCAACACCGTGTCGCGTTGCGCCCACTCGGGGTTCGCGTCCGGGTAGTCGAGATTGTAGTTCAGGCCACGGCTCTCGGGGCGCGACAGGGCGGAGGCCACGATCACCTGGGCCACGGTGGCGATGTTGCGCAGTTCGAGGAGGTCGCTGGTGACGATGAAGTCCCAGTAGTACTCGTGGATTTCCTCCTGCAAGTTCGCGATGCGTTTCTGCGCGCGTTGCAGGCGCTTGTTCGTGCGGACGATTCCGACGTAATCCCACATTAGCCGGCGAATCTCCTCCCAGTTGTGCGAGACAACGACGAGCTCGTCGGCGTTGTGCGCCTTGCCGGATTGCCACGGCGGAATCTCCACGGCAGCCCGGATGGTGCGGGTGCCGATGAGCCGGTTGGCCGCGCGATGCGCACAGACGAGCGCTTCGAGCAGGGAATTGCTCGCGAGCCGGTTCGCTCCGTGGAGACCGGTGCAGGCGACTTCGCCGACGGCGAATAGGCCGTCGATCTCCGTTCCACCGTCGAGATCCGTGAGCACGCCGCCGCATTGATAGTGTGCGGCCGGGACGACCGGGATGGGCTCCTTGGTGATGTCGATGCCGAACTGCAGGCAGGTGTTGTAGATGTTCGGAAAGCGATCGATGAGGAACGGCGCGGGCTTGTGCGTGATGTCGAGCCAGACGTGGTCGGCACCGCTGCGTTTCATCTCGCTGTCGATGGCGCGGGCAACCACGTCGCGCGGAGCGAGTGATTTCAGCGGATGATAGGCGTCCATGAACTCGCGGCCCTCAATCGTCTTGAGCACACCCCCCTCTCCACGTACCGCTTCGGTGATGAGGAAGGACTTCGCCTTGGGATGGTACAAACAGGTCGGGTGAAACTGGATGAACTCCATGTTCGCCACCGGTGCGCCTGCGCGATACGCCATCGCCACACCGTCACCGGTCGCGATGTCGGGGTTCGTCGTATAGAGGTAAACCTTCCCGCAGCCGCCAGTCGCCAGCAGCGTGATGGGCGCGGCGAACGTCTCGACGCGGCCCGCGCGCTTGTCGAGTGCATAGACGCCAACGCAGCGGTTCGGCACGACAAGGCCGAGCTTCTGCGTGGTGATGAGGTCACTGGCGAAGTGGTTCTCGAAGATCTCGATGTTCGGCTGGCGCGCAATGGCGTGCAGCAAGGCGCGTTCAATCTCGCGTCCAGTCACGTCCTTCGCGTGCAGGATGCGCCGCTTTGAGTGTCCGCCTTCCTTACCGAGATCGAGTTCGCGCCCGCCGTCCTCGCCGGGCGCGTCGCGTTCAGAAAATTTCATCCCAAGGTCGATCAACTCGGCGATGCACTCGGGGCCTTCCTCAACGATGGCACGGACGACCTTCTCATTGCAGAGGCCGGCACCGGCATCGAGCGTGTCCTTCACGTGCATCTCGAAGGAGTCTTCCTTGCTCGTCACCGCGGCGATGCCGCCCTGGGCGTAGTTGGTGTTGGACTCGGCGCGATTCTTCTTCGTGATGATGGCCACGCGCCCATGCGCCGCGACCTTGAGGGCAAAGGACAGGCCGGCGATGCCACTGCCGAGGACGAGGTAGTCGAATTGTTTCATCGAGGGAAATCTTAGAGAGCGCCGTTGTCGATTAAACGCGTCTTGCCTACGAACACCGCCAGCGCCATTTGCGTGCCGGGCGCGACGCGTTCCTGTGCCTGCAATGTCTCGGGGTGGAAGAACTCGATGTAATCCACACGCGCCTCGGGGCGGGTTTCGATCTGCTTCTTCAACTGCGCGCGCAGTTTGCCGGCATCGAGCGGGCGCTTGGACTTGGCGACGGCTTCGCGGGCGTGATGGATCGCTTCGGACAAGGCGATGGCCTGGGCGCGCTGCAAGGCGTCGAGGTATTTGTTCCGCGAACTCATCGCCAGGCCGTCGCGCTCACGGTGCGTAGGCGCGACGATGAGGCGCAGCGGAAAGTTCAGGTCGCGCACCAAGCGCCGGACGATGGCCGCCTGCTGCCAGTCTTTCGCGCCGAACACCGCAACATCCGGCAGCGCGATGTTGAACAGCTTGGCGACGACGGTGGTGACGCCGCGAAAGTGCGTCGGGCGCGAGCGGCCTTCCATCTCTCGCGCGAGTTGTTCTTCGAGAACCCAGGTGCTGAACGCGCGGTCTGCGTCGGCGGGATACATCTCGTCATCAGCCGGGACGAAGATCGCGTCCACGCCGGCCTCGCGGCAGAGGGCGATGTCGCGGCGCAGGTCGCGCGGATACTTGGAAAGATCTTCCTTGGGGCCGAACTGCGTCGGGTTCACAAAAATGCTGACGACCACGCGACCTTCGCTCCTGACCGCCTGGCGGGCGCGTCGCACGAGGCTGATGTGACCTTCGTGGAGGTAGCCCATGGTGGGCACGAAGCCGATGCGCCGGCCCTCGCGCTGCCAGCGCCGGGCGAGCTGCTGCATGGCGGAGACGGTGGTGACTGTTCGCATGGGGGCGACGGTGGGTCAGAGAAGGACGGCTCTCAAGCAGTATTGCGCGACTGTAGTGGTGTAACGGCTCGCGCTGCGAGTCGTCGTGTCGCGCAGAGCGGCACGTTGTGACGACGTTCGGATGCAGTTGGTTCATTGCTGCCGCCCGCTCTGCGCGGGCGGAGTGTTCGCAGCGCGAACACTGCCACCAGGATTCTCACCGCGCCGCCGCTGTCTTCGTGCCGGTCGCGCGAATCTTGTAGAGGTGTTGCTCCGTACGAATGAAGAACGCGTCGTCATCCGCCGCGTAGGAGGCGAGCGTCCGTTCGCCGAGGTCATTGCTCGCGAGCTTCTGGAATTCCTTCCCGGCCTTCACCACCACGCCGATGCCTTCCTCGTTCTGGAAGTACACCTTGCCATCTGCGTAAAGCGGCGACGCGGAGTAATTGCCGCCGGCACGTTCCTGCCAGTGGACCTTGCCCGTCTTTGCCTCGACGCAAGATGCGATGCCGCCGTCCGACACCATGTAAAGCTCCTCGCCGACGAGCAGCAGCGAAGGCGTGTTCGGAGCGCCCTTCTTCATCGTCCAGGCGACGTGGGTGTCCGTGACATCGCCTGTGCCATCGACGCGAATGGCCATGACGATGGGCGCATCGTAACCGGTGCCGATGAAGATCATCCCGTGGCCGAGCACCGGACGTGGGATCACCGAATAACCTTCTCCGTAGCGCGCTCGCCAGACCTCCTTGCCGTCCTTCGGATCCAGCGCGCACACCGCACCGCTGCCCGGGCTGATGATCTGTTGCTTGCCGGCGACGGTGATGAGCAGCGGCGTGCTGAAGGAGAACGTCTTCTTGGCCGTGGTGAAGCGCGGCGTATTCCAAATCACCTTGCCGGTCTTCTTGTTCAACGCGACGACGAACGGATCGCTGCCGCCATCGCAACTGAACACCAGCTTGTCGCCGACGAGAATCGGCGAGCCGCCGTTGCCGTGAACGGGCGGGTAGTTCAGCGAAGTGTTCTTCCAGATGACCTTGCCCTTGAGGTCGAGGCACGCGGTTCCCTGATGGCCGAAGTGGACATACACGCGGCCGTCCGCCACGAGCGGCGTCGGGCTGGCGTGGCTGTTCTTGTTGTGAATGCGTGGCGCGCGGCCGTCCTGCTCGAAGAGCGGTGTGTCCCACAGCTGCCGCCCCGTCTTCGCGTCGAAGCACAGCGCGCGCAGGCCGCGCGGGCCGCCATCAGCCTCACCGACAGCGGAGGTCAGGAAAATCTTCCCACCGGATAACGACGGCGAAGACCAGCCACGTCCTGGCACGGGTTGTTTCCAGGCGACATTCCGCGTCGCGCTCCATTCGCTGGGCAGCTTCGTAGTGTTGGCATGGCCCTGGCCGGTGGGGCCGCGAAACTCCGGCCAATCTGCCGCGTGGCTGATGACAGTGCCGAGAGCGAGCGCGAGGAAAGTTCCCCCGAGTCGAATCGATTTCATCAGCCGACGATGCGGAGGCCGTGATGCGCGGTCAAGCTGAGCCGCTGTTCTCTAGATGAGGCTGGGCACACCGCACGCCGGAATTGACTTCGCGACGAATCAGCCGATGGGTGGGGCATGGCAGACAAGCCTATGGAGCGACTCGAGGAGGTGCGGATCGCACTCCTGACTTTGCACAAGAGCCTCGTGGACGCCGAGCGTATCAGCTACGAGCAAACAGTGGGGGTCATCCAGTCGCCGAACCACTTCCTGCAACTTCTCACTCAGGATCCGTGGTTCGTGTGGCTCCAACCACTCTCGCGCCTGATCGTGTCGCTCGATGTGCTGGAGGAAGAGGTGGACGAACCCCTGACGGACGCCGCCGTTAACCAGGCGATCAAGGAAGCCCGCCAGTTGCTGACTCCCTCCGAGGACGGCGAAGGCTTCGCCCGGCACTACTTCGACGCGTTGCAAGCAGACGCCGACGTGCTGATCTCCCACGCGGATGTGATGAAGCTCCTCGGTCGCTTGCGGCAATAGGTTGCCCGCAAGCAAGAGCCGACATGCGGAAGCACTGATCGTTTCGCTGAAGGAACTCGTGAGCATGGGCTGCGGAAGTTGGTTTGACTCTGCGCTCCCGATTCCCACCATTCCGCGCATGAGCGAGAACTCGTCTGCGGAAGCGATCGTGCAACGACAGCTCGATGCCTACAACGCGCGCGATGTGGACGGCATCCTCGCCACTTATGCGGCGGATGCGCAGCAGTTCGAGTTTCCGGACAAGCTCCTCGCCACCGGCACCGCGCAACTTCGCGAGCGGTTCGCCGCGCGGTTCCAGGAGCCGAACCTCCAGGCGCAACTGCTGCACCGCACGGTACTGGGGAACAAGGTCATCGATCACGAGGAAGTGACGCGCACGTTCCCCGAAGGCCCCGGCAACATCCAACTCCTCGCCATCTACGAAGTACAGGACGGAAAGATCGCGAAGGCGTGGTTTTTGAGCGGGCCGAGACCTTGAGCGTCCGCTGCTCCCGCAGAAGCCAAGGTGAGGTGGGTCTGATCTTTTTGCGAAGGGAAGCCCCTGCCGCAATCAGGGACCGTTCGCAACGAATCGTTCGCATCGAATGGCTTGTGTTCCGGGGCGCATTGTGGCATCGCGCTGGTGGCAATGTTGTTGCCGGACAGGGTGGATGCGCCACCGTTCTCACGTTGAACGAAATGGATTGGAATCACGACACGACGTCTGCGCCAATGGGAACCTCATGTTCCCGTTGGCGGTTGAATTGCCGTAACCTCGTCCTGCCATCGTTCCGCCCTGTTCCTTCCGCCAGTTGAATCCCAAGTCGTATGCACATCCCCGCCTTCGTTGCCTTGCTTCCTGTCACTCGCCTCGCGCTTTTCGTGTGGCTCCTGCTCACTGCGGCGGCGACGCAGGCGGCGACTCCGGCCAGCGAAAATTTCAACAACACCAACGGCCCGGGCATTTCCTCCCGCATCATCGGAAGCTGGCAATTCCGGCTGCTCGACAGCGCCGGAGATGACGACAACGGCGGCTATGATTTCGTGGACATCATCGACGACACCTATACGAACGCCACGGCCCTTGCTTCGGGCAGCGACAATGCGCTCTCGCTCATTGGCTCGACGAACGCCGCCGTGGCCGCGCAGGTTCGCTCCAGGGATCGTTCGCCCTTTCGCCTCGTCTCGTTCGCGATCGACGGGGATGACCTGACGTATGTGGTGACCGGCTATGCCGCCGGGCTGCCAGTCGCCGGGGCCACGCATTCCTTCTTCGCTCCGTTTCTGGCGGAGACGGTTGTCACGCTCACCAACACCGCTTTTCAGAACATCGAGGAATTCCGCATCAGCCGGCAGGACGGCGTGGCGGACATCTGGATCTACCTCGACGACATTGTCGTGACGAATCCCGTAGCTGCGAGCGCTGCGCCGGTCATCAGCAACCTGAACGGCGACTCTGCGCTCTTCATGGAGGGCGGTCCCGCCGCGCGCCTCGACACTCTTACCGCCGCGACAGTGACCGACTCGGACTCGCCGGACTTCCACGGGGGTGCGATCGTTGTGGGCATTGTGAGCGGCCGCATCCCGCCGCAGGACGCGCTGCTGATCGTGCATCAAGGTACGGCTGCGGGGCAGGTCGGCATCAGCGGCACGAACGTGACGTACGGGGGAACCGTCGTGGGCTTCTTCAGAGGCGGCAGCAGCTATGACGATTTGATCATCGCTCTTAACAACAACGCCTCCAAGACCGCTGCCCGCGACATCCTCCGCCGGCTTGCCTACACAAACACGGCCACCGGTGTGCCGATCACCAGCACTCGCGGGCTGGTGGTGCGGCTTTACGATGGCGACGGCGGCTATACTTCTGTCAGCAACAGCGTCGCCGTCCAGGTGAACAACAACCCGCCCACAATCACGACCACCACAAGCACCAATCTCTTCACCGAAGGATACAATGCGGCATCCGTCGCCATCGCGGTGGACAGCGGCGTAATCATCAACGACGTGGACGACACCACGCTCTCGAACGCGACCATCTCCATCACTCGCAACTTCAACAGCACCCAGGACCGGCTTGTCTTCACGAATGTCCCTGGCGCGATGGGCAACATCGCGGCCAGCTACGACACCAACTCCGGCGTGCTCGTGCTCGAATCCGCCGGGGCCGCCGCAACCATCGCCGAATGGCGCGCCGCGCTGCGGACCGTCGGCTACTTGAACGTCTCCGACGCTCCGAGCACTTCCCAGCGCACAGTGACGTTTGTCCTCAGCGACGGCTCGGACACCAGCGGACCAGCGACGCGCGCCATCAACATCGCCGACGCCAACGACACGCCGGGGCATACCTTCCCCGGCGCGCTGTTGACGACTTTGATGGGAGCCCCCGTCACATTCCTTGCTGCGTCGAATACCGTTTCCATCGCCGATCCCGACGCGGGCAACGCCTCCATCCAGGTCGCGCTCAGTGCTTCGACGGGCGTCGTCACGCTGGCCAGCATCGAGGGCCTGAGCTTCCTGATCGGCACGGGCACGGACGATGCGATCGTCGGCATGCTCGGCCACCTCACGAACATCAACGCTGCGCTCGACGGTCTCACCTTCTCGCCGCCGCCGGGATTCTTCGGCGAAGTCACGATAAACATCTTCACCAGCGACTTCGGCGCGTCCGGCGCGGGCGGCCATCAACTGGCCTCAGACAACATCCGAATCTTCGTCACGCCACCGCCGGCCCGTGTGCTGGACGTCGCCGCGACCAACGCCAACGGCACGCTCACGCTCGGCGCGACCGCTGGCATTGCCGTACAGTTTAACCAGCCCGTGTTCGTCGATACTTCCGGCGGCATGCCCGCGCTGGAACTCAACGTCGGCAGCACCAACCGCCATCCCGCGCCCTACCTCTCCGGGTCCGGCACCGACACGCTGTTCTTCCTCTACACCGTCCAGCCGGGCCACCAGACTGTGGAACTTTCCTACGCCGTCACCAACGCGCTGGTGCTCAACGGCGGCGCGATCAGCAACTCCGTCGCTGAGAGCGCCAGCTTGGACTTGCCCGCTCCCGCCGCAGCCGGATCGCTCGACGCGAACACCGATCTCGCGGTGGACGGCATTCTGCCTTTTGTTGTGTCGATCACCCGCGTCGGCCCCAGCACAATCAATGGCACCAATGCCACGTTCCAGGTCTTGCTCTCAGAAGCCGTCAACGGAGTGGATGCGAACGACTTCACGCTCACGGTGTCGCCAGCGGGCGGAACCGTCGTGGTCGAGTCCTTGGCGAACCTCGGCTCGTCCAATCGCCTGTTCGCCGTCGCTGTCGCGGCATTCGTCACCGAAGCCAGCTTGCGGCTGGATCTGAACGACAGCGGCACCGCCATCGCGGACCTCGCCGGCCAGGCGATCACGGGCGGCTTCACCAACGGGGAAAGTGTCACCATCGATCGTGTTGATCCGGCCGCCCCAGTCATCACCACCATCTCGGATGACACCGGGACCGCGGGCGACTTGCTAACGGCCGACACGACGATCCTGCTCCACGGCACCGCCGAATCGAACGCGCTCGTCACCATCACCCGCGTCGGCACCGGTGTTGTGGGAACCACGAACGCCAGCGAGTCGGGCCAATGGACGTTCGACTACACCACCACGCTCCTGCCCGTGGGCGACACCGAGTTCCGCGCCACCGCCACCGATGCCGCTGGCAACGGCGGTTCGGCCTTCAACAGCATTCTCGTCACGGTCTTTGACAACATCCTTCCGACCGTTGAGTCCATCACGCGTCGCACCGCGAGTCCCAGCCAGCCGACCAACGTTCTCTTCCGCATCGCCTTCTCCGAACCCATCAGTGGCATCGACGGCGCGGACTTCGAGCTCGTCGCCACCGGCACGACCACGGGTGTCGTGCAGAGCGTCACGCAGACCGGCCTGTTCTCGCAGGAGTTTGATGTGCTCGTCGGAACCGTAACCGGCGATGGCACGCTGCGACTCGACTTGAAGGACAGCGGGACTGGCATCACCGACCTCGCCGGTCAGGCCATCACCAACGGCTACGCTAGCGGCGAAACCTGCGTCATCGACGGCACTGCTCCCGACGCTCCGATGCTGACGGGCATCTCTCAAGACACCGGCATCGACGGCGACTTCACCACGGCCGATGCGACGCTCGTGTTCTACGGCACAGCCGAGCCGGGTTCCATCGTGCGACTCAGCCTCGTCGCCACCGGGGAGATTGGCACCACCAACGCGGACAACTCCGGCGCGTGGATTTTCGATTACACCGGCACCGTCCTTCCGGACGGCACCAATCTGCTCGCGCTCGCCTCGACCGACGACGCCGGGAACAGCACCGCCGCTCCGTCACCGTTCGCCATCGTCGTCGATCGTTCCCTCCGCCTACACCTACTCACTCCACCGACGCTCTTCGTCATCAAAAAGCCCGCTGTGAAGATCGACCCCTTCGCGCTCCTGGACGCCGGCGCGCGCGCGGAGTTCGGCGGCGGAAACCTCACCGTCACCGTTGCGACGAATCACACCGCGAACGATCTCCTCACGATCATCAACGACACCAACGGCGGCCCCGGCATCCGGCTGGCGGGCACCAACGTCCACTGGGGCGACCTGCTCATCGCGAACGTCTCTCGCGCGCTGCCGACGGTCTCGAACAGCGTCACATTCGCCTTCACCACCAACGCCACGCCTTCCGCCGTGCAGGCGCTCGCGCGCGAGATCGCGTTCAGTTCGACCAACGCCTCGCAGCTGAACCGCTCGATACGTTTCGCGCTCACCGACGGCTTCGGCACCGCCGCGCCGGATGTCTTCAAGACGATCGTCATCAACAAGCTCCCCGCCCTCACCAGCGTGACCAATCGCTTCAACAGCGCTCCGGGCACCTTCACCGGATTGATCCTCCGCACGAACGACGTCGTCGTGGGCGAAGGCGGCGCGTTCCAGATCAAGGTGACGCCGGGGCTGGCGTTCAGCGGCACCCTCTTCATCGCCGGCGGACGCGGAACTTTCTCCGGCCGCTTCAACACCAACGGCGAAGCCTCGGTGCTCACCTCCGGCAACAAGTGGGGTATCGACCTCGCGCTCGATCCAGACGGCGCGACCGTGCGCGGCCGCCTGACAGGCTACGCGTCCGGCGGTTGGACGAGCGACCTGCTCGGCCACAAGACCGCGCTCGCCACGACGAATTTCAACCTCACCCGCGCTGGCACCTACACGCTGCTGCTGCCGTCCTCGAACAGCCCGGAAGTCGGCAGCGGCTGGGCGACCTTCACCATCGACCGCCTCGGCAACGCGAAGCTCAAGGGCACGCTCGGCGACGGCCTGGGCTGGTCGGCAGGCATCGCCATCGGCACGAACGGCCACTGGCCGCTCGCCATCGCCACCGATCGCAAGCGCGGCGTACTCCTCGGCTGGATGGTCTTCAGCAACACCGTGCCCGCGACGTTCCGCGGAACGCTCACATGGCTGAAACCGGCGACCACGCCGTACTTCACCAACGGCATCGCCGCAGAACTCAACACGCGCGCCTCGCGCTACACCGCGCCTTTGGGAACGAACGGCATCCTCGCTTCAACGAATATCAACGTAGCCATCCGCGGTGGCAACGTCAGCGGCGTCCGCGCTGGCGGAGTAACTGTGACCCCGACCGGGAGGTTTGTGAGCAGCTCCGGCCAGATCACCAACCTCACCCTGAGCATCAACGCCAAGTCCGGTTCCTTCTCCGGAAGCTTCGTGCATCCTGCGACCGGCCGGTCGGCCAAACATTCCGGCGTCGTCATGCAGAACTTCGACGGCGGCGGCGGCTTCTTCCTCGGCACCAATCGCGGCGGCATCCTGATCCTCAACCCCGTTGACTGACCGGACCGCTCGTCACTCGACTCGTCCATGCTCCCCGCGCCCATCGCCCTCACCATCGCCGGCTCCGACAGCGGCGGCGGCGCGGGACTTCAGGCGGACCTGCAAACCTTCGGCACCCTCGGCGTCCACGGCACCACCGCCGTCACCTGCCTGACCGCGCAGAATCCGCGCGGCGTCACCGGCGTCCGCGCCGCCACGCCCGAATTCGTGCGACGCCAGATCGAAACCGTCCTCGCCGAACTGCACCCCGCCGCCTGCAAGACCGGCATGCTCTACTCCACCGGAATCATCCGCGCCGTCGCCGGTTGCCTCCGCAGCGTCCGGCGGATTCCGCTCATTGTTGATCCTGTGATGGTGGCGACCAGCGGCGCCGTGCTGTTGAAACCCGGAGCCATCCGCGCCTTGTGCGATGAACTCCTGCCGCTCGCCGAGCTCATCACGCCGAACCTCGACGAGGCGGAACTGCTGCTCTCGCGCCGCATTCGTGACGAAGAGGAACTGCGCCAGGCGGCCCGCGAACTGGTCCGCCGGTTCGGCTGCGCTGCGCTGGTGAAGGGCGGCCATCTCCGGGGTGCGCGCGACGCCGTGGATATTTTCAACGACGGGCGGACGGAGTTGCTCCTGGCCGCGCCGTTCGTCCGCAGCGTGTCCACGCACGGGACGGGCTGCACCTATTCCGCCGCGATCGCCGCCGGCCGCGCGCGCGGTGAGTCACTTCCGAAAGCGGTCGAGCGCGCCAAGAATTTCATCACCGCCGCGATCGCCGGCAGCAAACCGATCGGTAAACACTTCGTCCTGAACTGGCGTGACGCCGGCCTGTAACGCCCTCGCAAATCTGCCGTCCACCTCATTACTTCGGCGGCAACCATCGTCGCCGAGGTGTCGCGCCGCACCCCTCAACATCTTCAAGCTCACTCCTTCACAGCGTTCCGCGCTCGTTTTCAAACAGGCTCTAGCGCAGCCCCGCCTTGGCGCGGATGACCTCGCCTAGGGTGCGATTGAGCTTCTCCTGATCCGTCACGAGATCGTTGATGCTGCCAAGGAAGTCGCCCGCGCGGTTCAACAAATCCGTCCGCTTTTCCGATTCGCTGACCACACGGACCAACTGCCGCTCCGAGACGGTGACCCCCGGCCCGGTGACGTTGTTGTTATCCTCCGCCTCCAGCCAGTATTCGATGACCGTGCCCTCACGAAGCTCAGGTAGGAACTGCACGAGATTCCACTCGTAGCGACGCCGGACTTTTTTCCCGCGCTCGCCCGCGAGATCGAGTGGCACGGTTTTCTCCACCGGCACGTCGCCAGTGACGCGGAACTTCAAACGCAGTTCCGCAACTTGAAAATCATCCGACGCCTCGAAGCCCACGGGCAACGTCGCCTGTCGCGTGACGAGCTCCTCTTTCCGGTCCGGCGCGGTGATGCGAACGGCGGGCGGCTTGTCGGGGATGATGTCCACGCGATACACCGCGCCGTCGCGGCTCTCCATGCCGTCGAGATCGATAAGGTGAATCTGGATGCCGTTGAGACCGCGCGCTGGCACTTGAAACTTGCCGCTCAGTTCGCGCCGCGTCGCTGCATCAAGCTCCAGCGGCACCACCGTCGAAGTGCCGGCCAGCCGCAGCTCTGCGAAACTGAGTTCCTTCGTCGCACTCGCCTTCAACGCAAGCACGCTGCCGGCGAGCAACGACAGATCACCGGCGTGGCGCGTTGCGTTTTTCAGCCCTGTGTAGGCAGGAAAGGTCTGCTCGCAAGCTAGACTCGCGATGCCGGGACGCGGCACCACGCGCACCACAATGTCGGGGCTCGTCCCGTCGCCAAGCTCGAACCGGCCGGTGAAACTCTCCTGCACATTGCCGAGCGTGCGGCCGTAGTGCGCGGGATTCTCGCGGTTGCGTTCGAGGGGAAACTCCTGTGTCCGCTGCCCGCGAAAGCTCACCAGCAGCCGGCCGTTCGCCGGCAGCACGCCGCCCGCAAAAGCCTCCAGCCGCACATCATCGCCCATGCCGACGACGCGTTCGTGCTCGGCGATGAACACGCGTGTCTTGCGCGGCACCGGCTCGTTCCCGAGCAACACGCGCCGCAGCAGGACGCCGGCGATCCCGTGTGAACTTGCCGAAAACGCGGCCGCGCAGAAGAGCATCAGCGCCGCACCGCCGGCGAGCCACTTGAGGCGCTCGGTGGAAACGATGTCGCGAAAGTCCAACCCCGCACTTATGGAATGCGTCTCGCCGGCCAGCGCGGCGATCAAACCCGGAGACTGACCGGCGTTCAAAGCAGGCGCGGCCCGCAAGAGTTGCACTGAGGCAATGAGCCGGCTGCGAAACTGCGGACGCGACCGTTCCACCATCAAGGCCAGTTCCTCCTCGGAGGGCTGGCGAATCCACGGGATGAAAACCTGCGTGAGAAACAGGAACGTGACGGCGACGAACTGCCCGAAGAGCAGCAGCAGGCGCAGCCACCAGGGAAATTCCAGCCACCAATCGAGGAACATCGCGACCGCGAGCATCTCCACCGCGACGATCAACGTAAGCGCGATCCCTGCGAAGCAGTGAACCCCCACATGCCGGCGGCGCAAAGCGGCGAGCTTGGCGTTCAACTCCGTTGGCGGCGCTCCGGACATCGCGAGTTCTGTGGGGCTTTCGGCTACTTCGCTGAGGACGCGTCGAGACGGCCGGCGGCGTAGGCCTCGAACACGCGGCGGATTTCGTCGCGCACCCGGCGGAAGACGGCCAGTTGCTCATCCGTCGTGCCGGTGGCATGCGCCGGATCGTCGAAACCCCAGTGATGGCGGTTCACCTGGCCGGGGAACATCGGGCAAACCTGATCCGCGTTGCCGCAGACGGTCACGACGGTTTCCACGGGCTGGTTGAGGAACTCGTTCAAGTGCTTCGAGTGATGCGCAGAGATGTCGATTCCGACTTCCTTCATCACCTGGATGGCAAGCGGATGCACATAACCGGCGGGCTTGGAGCCGGCGCTGGCGACGCGAAACTTTCCTTTCGACGCGGCGCGAAGGAGTCCTTCGGCGAGATGGCTGCGGCAGGAATTCCCGGTGCAGAGCACGAGGACCAATGGAGTGGAGTTGTCTGGGCTCATGAAGAAGGAAGCGCGGACTTGCGGGGTTGAAATTGAATCGCCTGCGGGTTGAATGCCGCGATGCCCTGGGGCGGCCGCTTGCATTGATCTTCCGCAAGGCACGCGGTGTGGCGCGCAGCGAGTTGAAAGGCGAGTTCGGTTCCCTGCGGCTCCGCACGTTCAATCGGAAACTGGCTGATCCAGCCGGCCTCGTGCTCGATGTCCACTTCGAGGTCCGCCGCGCCGAGAATGCCCGACGCCTTGTTCAGAATCGCCAGCAGCTTTCCGGCGGCGAGACGGTGATGCAGATCATCAGCGACCCACGTCTGAAGCCGGCACAGCGCGTCGTTGCGCAAGGTGCCGCCGCAATCCACAAAGCGCTTCTCGATACGCGCCACCTCCGTGACGTGCGCGTGTGCCGGGACGCGCGAACCGTCCGGGAGCACGAAGCGCAGGTTCAGCTCCGGGTGTTGCGCGAGAGCCTGCTTAAACTCCGACAGTTTCATCCTGCGCCCTCCGTTCCAGCGTTCGCGCCGCAACAGCCGGGTTCACGAACGCCACAGCAGGCCGGGACCGCCAGCCACGCGCCGAGCACCGGGCCCGCGAAGTAAACCCACAGGTGTTCCAAATGCCCGCTGACGACCGCCGGTGCAAGGGAGCGCGCGGGGTTCATCGACGCGCCGCAAATCGGCCCGGCGAACATCGCTTCCAGCGCAATGACCGCGCCGATGGCGATGCCGGCGGTGATGCCCTTCTCCTTCGCGCCGGTGGAGACGCTCAGGACCACGAGCATCAGGAGGAACGTCAGCACGACTTCGAGTACGAAACTTTGCGAAGCAGCTCCGGCCGGGAGCGTCGCGCCGAGTTTGGCGTCTGCGGGAAACAACCACCGCAGCAGACCGCTGGCGACGAACGCGCCGGCGAGCTGGGCGGCGATGTAACCGGGCACTTCCGACCACGAGAATCGCTTCGCCAGCGCGAAGGCCGTCGTCACCGCGGGATTCATGTGCGCGCCGCTGACATCGCCGAACGCATGGATCATCGCCAGCACGACGAGGCCGAAGGTGATGGCAATCCCGGCGTGCGTAATCGCTCCTCCGCTGACCTGATCGACGACGATCGCACCCGTCCCGGCGAACACGAGGCCAAATGTGCCGAGGAATTCCGCGAAGAGCTTCTTGCGCATGGCGGATTGTTGGAGCAGCGCCCCAATCGAGACAACGCGAAAGTCGGATACGATGGCGTTCCGAGCGCATCTTGGCCCTTGCCTTCCTTGCCACTGGCGACGTGGCACGATAGAACATCGGCCACGCATGAGTTGTTTGATGCGCTCCTTCCGGTTCGCTGCCGCGCTGCTTCTGGCGATTGTCGTCACGGCTGCACTTGTCCACCCGGCGCTTTCGGCCACGTTGGTTCCCTCCGTCCTGGTCAGCAACGTCACGGTGCGGGTCATGGCGGCGAACATCACCACCGGCAACAACCAGCGTTATGAAGGCCCGGGCCTGCGCATATTCCAGGCGCTGCGGCCGGACATCGTCGCCGTGCAGGAGTTCAACTACGCGAGCACCAATGGCGCGGGTATCAGCACGCCATCGGCATTCCGTGAGATGATCGACTCGACGTTCGGGCCGGAGTTCAACTACTACCGAGAGTCCGGCGCGGGCTACACCATCCCGAACGGCATCATCAGCCGGTGGCCGATCGTCGCGAGCAATACATGGGACGACGTGCAGGTGCCGGATCGCGGCTTCGCGTGGGCGCTCGTGGATTTACCCGGGCCACGCGACCTGCATGTCGTCAGCGTCCACCTTCACAGCGGCGGTGGCGCGAGTTCGCGGGCCATCGAAGCGACCAACCTGCGCACCCTCATCCAGTCCAACCTCCCGCCGGACGCGTGGATCATCGTCGCCGGCGACCTGAACACGGACACGCGCGGCGAATCCGCCGTGACGACGCTCAAGACCTTTCTGAGCGACGACGCGGTTCCGGTCGATCAACGCGGTGTTCCCGGAACCAATCTCTCGCGACAGAAACCCTACGACTACGTGCTGCCGTCGTTCGCCCTCGCCGCGAACCAGACCGCGACAGTGGTGGGGACGAACCGGTTTCCCTCTGGACTCGTGTTTGATTCGCGCGTCCCTCCCCTGCTCTTCAGCACGAACGTCGTCTTCACCAACGACTCCGCCTCGCCCATGATGCAGCACATGGCGGTGGTGAAGGACTTCTCCATTCCGCAAACGTTCACCAACCTCGTCCCGCTCGAACCGCCGGTTCTCGTCCTAGATTCGCCCACCATCCTCCGCTGGCAGGCTCCGGCCGGCGTGTGGTTCACTGTGCAGACCAACGCGGTTCCCGGCGACTGGGCCAACGCAAGCCTCACCACTTCCACGACGACCAACTTCGCGTTCACCAATACCAGTCCCTCCGGCCGGCAACAGTTCTACCGGGTGATCCATCCGTGATGCGGCCCGGAGTGAACCGACGTTCCCGCAGCTTGACGTTCCGGCACGACGGTGTATCGAGTCTCCGCCGCCGCTGACACGGCAACCAACGACGAACGACACGTACGACTATGGACCCGACAATGTATCACCTCGGATTTGGGAACTGGATTCTCCTGTTCATCCCGGGCCTACTGCTCGGGCTGTACGCCCAGATGCGCCTGAACTCGACCTACAGCCACTACTCACAAGTGGGCAATCGCGCGGGCTTAAGCGGCGCTGAAGCGGCACGGGAGATTCTCAATCAGGCCGGCCTGCGGCAAATGCCGGTGCAGGAAGTGCCCGGCCATCTCACCGACCACTACGATCCCATCCGCAAACGCCTCTGCCTGTCCTCGGAGAACTATCACGGCACAAGCATCGCAGCGATCGGCGTGGCGGCGCACGAGGCCGGTCACGCGCTCCAGCACAAGGCGGCCTACGCGCCGCTCAACTTCCGCATGCTGCTCGTGCCCGTCACCGGCATCGCCACGAACGCCTCGATCATGCTGAGCATGTTCGGCGTGATGATGAACGCGCAGATCTTTGCGCTGGCCGGCGTAATCATCTACGGCGCGCTCTGCCTGTTCCATCTCGTCACGCTCCCGGTCGAATACGACGCGAGCCGCCGCGCGAAGGATCAACTCTACGCCCTGGGCATGATCGACCAGACCGAGCGCGCCGGCGTGAGCCGCGTCTTGAACGCCGCCGCGTTGACCTACGTTGCCGCGCTCGTCACGGCGCTGCTCACGTTGCTGAAGTTCATCATTATCCTGCGCGGCAACAACAGGGATTCGCGGTAGGGCAAAGCCGACCGGCTAAGTCGACCTTAACGCCGAGGCATCAACACCGTCGTTGTCGGGCAATGTTGCCTTCGTTAGCCTCCCGGCGTGTTCACCGCGCGCCATTTGATCGGGACTCTCCTCCTCGCGACCGGCCTTGCGCTAGCCTGCACGGGCCACGCCGCGCCAGCCTTCAATGACTGGACCACTTACAGCGGCGAACCGGGTGGCTCGAAGTATTCCAGCCTGAAGCAAATCAACCGCTCGAACATCCGCCGCCTGAAGCCCGCGTGGATCTATCGCTGCGACGACATGCGCGAACGGCCTGCCTCCACGATCGAGTGCAACCCGATCGTCATCTCCGGGCTCATGTATATCACCACACCCGGCCTCAAGGTCGTCGCGCTCGACGCCGTGACTGGTGCGCCGCGCTGGACATTCGATCCGTGGAACGGCCGGGGCGGACGCGGTGTCAATCGTGGCGTCACCTACTGGTCCGCCACCAACAGCGCCGACGCGCGCATCTTCTTCGTCAGCGGCTCGACGTTGCATGCGCTCGATGCGCTCACCGGCCGGCCCGTCGCCTCCTTCGGCAAGGGCGGCAGCATCGATCTCCGCGAAGGGCTCGATCGCGATGTGTATTTCCTCCAGGTCGGCGCGACCTCGCCCGGCATCATCTACCGCGACCTCTTCATCATCGGCTCCGCCGTAGGCGAAGGCCCGGGGCCGTCCGCGCCCGGGCACATCCGGGCTTTCGACACGCGCACCGGCGAGCGGCGCTGGATCTTCCACACCATTCCGCACCCCGGTGAAGCGGGTTACGAAACGTGGCCGACCAACGCCTGGAAGACCATTGGCGGCGCGAACTCTTGGGGCGGACTCACGCTCGATGTGCAACGCGGGCTCGTCTTCTGCGGCACCGGCTCGCCCAGCTACGATCACTGGGGCGGCAATCGCCACGGACAAAACCTCTACGCCAATTGCGTCCTCGCCCTGCGTGCCGACACCGGCGAACGCGCGTGGCATTTCCAGGTCGTGCATCACGACCTCTGGGACTACGACATTCCTGCGCCGCCAAATCTCGTCACCGTCCGGCATCGCGGGCGGCTGCGTGACGCCGTGGCCCAGGTCAGCAAGGTCGGCCATCTTTTCGTGCTCGATCGCCAGACCGGCGAACCGCTCTTCCCCGTCGAGGAACGCCCGGTCCCGCGCTCCGATGTGCCCGGCGAACAAAGCTGGCCGACGCAGCCGTTCCCCGTGAAGCCCCCGCCCTTCGCCGAACAATCCTTCACCGAGAAGAACGTCACACAGCGAACACCCGCCGCGCGCGACGCCGTGCTCGCGCGACTCCGCGAAATGCGCACCGGCCACATCTTCGTGCCGCCCGGCGCGAAGCCCTCCGTGGTCATGCCGCAGTTTAACGGCGGCGCGGAATGGGGCGGCGCAGCCTTCGACCCGCAGTCGCGCACGCTCTACGTGAACGCGAGCAACGAGGCGGAATGGATATCAATGGTGCCGTCGCGTCCGCCCGCGGAGATTTCGCTCCACCAACTCGGCCAGTCGCTCTACGGCACCGTCTGCTCCGCGTGCCACGGCTTCGAACGCGCGCGCCTCACCAACGCGCCGGCCTTCGCCTCGCTCCAAGGGGTCAAGGAACGCCTCACCCGCGAACAAGTGGCGACGCTTCTTGAAACCGGTCGAGGGCAGATGCCCAGCTTCGCGTCCCTTTCGCCCGTGGAGAAACGCGCCGCCGTCGCGTTTCTCTTCAACGAAGGCAAGAATGAGAAACTCGCCACGAAAGATCTTCAACTGAGTTGGGCGGATGAAATTCCGTTCGTGGCCACCGGCCATCACGACTTCCGCGATCCCGATGGCTATCCAGCGAACAGCCCTCCCTGGGGCACGCTCACCGCCATCGATCTGGATCGCGGCACGTTCCGCTGGCAGGTGCCGCTGGGGACGTATCCCGAACTGGAGGCAAAGGGCTCGCCGCCGACGGGCACCTTCAACATCGGCGGCCCGCTCGTCACTGCGGGCGGGATTGTCTTCATCGGCGCGGCGATGGACGAACGCTTTCACGCATTCGATGCGCGCAACGGGAAGTTGCTGTGGGAATTCCAGATGGAAGCCGGCGGCTACGCGACACCCTCGACGTACGAAATGAACGGGCGGCAGTTTGTCGTCATCGCCGCGGGCGGCGGCGGCAAGCCAGGAACCAAGTCCGGCAACGCCTACTACTGCTTCGCTCTGCCGGAAAAGTAACGCCCGCCTCGCGGTGGGGCGCGTCGCTCCGCGCGCGCCGCGAACGTTCAGCGACAGTGGGAACTCCGACGCTGGTGTAGCGCACACGGCGCGCCCTACCAACGGCCCACCGTCACCCCGCCGCGCTCTCCTTGCTGTTGAACTGCCCCTCGCGGTGCCGGAACAACACATTAAACGTCGTCAGCGAACCGTAGCTGCGCGTGATGTACTGCTGCATCTCCACCTTCTCCGCATCCGTCAGCTTCTCGTGCGCGTTCACCTTCTGTTCCAGCACGCGCAGGTTGTTTCGCACCATCACGATCTTGTGAAAGAACACTTCGAGCGGAACCTCCTTGGTTGCCAGCGTCGGGTCCGCCGCATGCAGCACCATCCGTCCGTCGTGCCATCGCGCCAGCAACTCGTCTCGCACCGATTCCGGCCGCTCAAGACCCAACGCCTCAACCGCCGCCGTCACTGTGTCCTCGATCACACGCGCCAGCGGCTGCGTCAAACCGTTGACGACGACGCTCGCCTCCGCCGGCTCCAGTCCGGCCATCACCGGATCCACCCCGCGCTGGCCCTCGGAGAACACAACCTCGGCGGCGTGCTCGTTGATCGCGCGAACCGTTCCCACGCCGTATTGCGGATGCCGCACCTTCATACCCACATGCAGAGCTTCGATCTTCATGCACCGAGCTTTGCAGCCGGCACCCGCAAACTCAAAGCGTTTGTGCGGCCGCGCTGCGGCGGGCTTGTATTTTCCGGCCGCCAGTGTGTCCTGTGCGCGTGCGATTTCTCGGGCGATGGACCAAACACGGCGATCTCTGGACGCTGTTCTTTCTGCACGGCCTGGCGCTGGGCGTCTGGTTCGTGCCGTTGAGCACCGTCCTCGACGCGCACGGCTACACCGCCATCAAGCCCTACGCCTTCGCCACCTCCGCCGTCGCGGCGTTCATCACTCCCCTGCTCTTCGGCGCGATGGCAGACCGGCACCTCGGCCCCGTCCGCGTCCTGCGCCTGCTGTCCATCGCCACCGCTGTGGCAATGGCGCTCGCAGCCACCGCCATTCACCTCCGCTGGAGCGCCGGCGTGGTGCTCGCCTTGATCCAATTGCACGCGCTATTCTCGACGCCGACCTGGAGCATCTCCTCATCGATCGTCTTCTCACAACTGACCGACTCGAAGCGCGAGTTCGGCCCCATCCGCGCCGTCGGCACGATCGGTTGGGTCGTAGGCTGCTTGCTTGTGAGCGTCGCGCAGGCGGACAGTTCCGGGCTGGCGGCGTACGGCGGATCCGTTGCGTGGCTCTTGCTGGCTTGGTTCACCGCAACTTTGCCGCAGGTCGCTCCACCGCGAAACCTGGAGCGGCTGACGTGGCGGCAACGGTTCGGCCTGGATGCCCTGACGCTGTTCCGGAACCCGGACCATCGAGTGGTCTTCATCACCTCCGCGCTCTTCAGCATTCCGCTTGCGGCGTTCTATCCGTTCACGCCCACGCACCTGAAGGCGCTCGGACTGGAACGCACCAGCGCGTGGATGAGCATCGGCCAGATCACGGAAGTCATCGCAATGGTCGGGCTGGCAGGCATCCTGACGCGGTTCCGCCTGAAGTGGGTGTTCGCCACCGGCCTCGCCTGCGGAACGGTGCGCTATCTCCTGTGCGCACTCGATACCCGCACGGGCCTGCTCTTCGGGATTTTCCTCCACGGTTTCGCGTTCACGCTCTTCTACATCACCGCGCAGCTCTATCTCGACGAACGCATCGATCCCGCCTGGCGGGCACGGGCGCAGGCGTTGATGTCTCTGATGAACGCCGGCGTGGGCAACCTCATCGGCTATCTCGCGTGCGGCTGGTGGCTGGCGGCCTGTACGGCGACGGATGGCGTGACGAGGTGGTCACTGTTCTGGACTGCGCTGGCGGCGGTCGTGGGAGCGGTCCTGGCGTATTTTCTGGTGCGCTATCGGGGACGAGCCGGCTCGACGTGAATCACCTCTCCGTCCCGCGCATCACGCGCACGTCGATGGCGTCCATGCCGGCGGAACGGATCGCGGTCATCCCCAGGTCGGTGTCCTCGTAGGCGCGGCAGAATTTCGGATCCACCCCGATGCGCCGGGCAGCTTCCAGAAAGATGTCAGGTGCCGGCTTTTGGTTCACCACATCCTCGCTCGTCACGATGGTAGCGAAGTAGTCGCGGATGCCCAGATGCACGAGAACCTTCTCGATGATGGGCCTGATGCCGCCGGAAGCGACGGCCATCGGGAGCCGGCCATGATGCTCTCGCGCGATGTTCACGACTTCATGAATCGGCCCGACCTGATGCATGTAGTCGAGATAGACCAGCTCCTTCTCCTTCGCGACAGCGATCGGATCGATCTGCAAGCGCTGCTCGTCGCGCAGCATCTGGAGAATGTCCCGCGACGGCACGCCGCCGAGCGAATAGAAGCGGTCCTCCGGGAAGTGAATGCCGTGACGCGCGGTCACTTGATTCCAAGCGCGCCAGTGCAGTGGCATGGTATCGGCCAGGGTTCCGTCGCAGTCGAAGATGAGTCCTTTGATGGTCATGGATAAAACGGTGTGTCGGTAATCAGTCGGCAGCGGTCAGTGAAGTATCGGCGGCACGGCGGGCAGGCTCGAAGAAAAAACTTCAACCGCCATTGAGCGTCTTGAGCTTTGTCTCCAGCTCGTCGCTCATCAGCGGCTCGACGAGGGGATCGAGGTCGCCCTCGATGAAGTTCGCCAGGTTATAGAGCGTCACCTCGATGCGATGATCGGTGACGCGGTTCTGCGGAAAGTTGTACGTGCGAATCTTCTCGCTGCGCTCGCCGGTGCCAACCTGATCCTTGCGCACGGCGGCATACTTCGCGTTCTCCTCGGCGATCTTGCGTTCGAGCAGACGCGAACGCAGGACGGTCATGGCCTTGGCCTTGTTTTTGATCTGCGAGCGTTCGTCAGCGCAGCGAACCGTCAACCCGCTGGGCTTGTGCTGAATCTGCACGGCGGAGTCCGTGGTGTTCACGCCTTGACCGCCTTTGCCCGACGCGCGGCAGACGCTGATCACCAGATCGTCGTTCTTGATCTCGAC
>SXGR01614043.1_pt1 | contig 23215 bp, 24 predicted proteins | sample 3174711 | NCBI WGS metagenome assembly SXGR01 (sample SAMN11356860, study PRJNA531348) | freshwater metagenome | isolation source: freshwater sample F1-60 | place: China: Fuxian Lake, Yuxi | collected 2017-12-25 | reverse complement strand
GCACATCAGCCACCGCATCGCGGTGATGTACCTCGGGCGCATCGTCGAACTCGCGGCGCGCCGGGACCTGTTCCGCGATCCCCGGCATCCGTACACCGAGGCGCTGCTGTCGGCGATCCCGCTGCCGAATCCGCGCAAGACGCGCAAGCAGCGCGTCATACTTTCGGGCGACGTTCCCAGCCCGGTGTCGCCGCCCTCAGGCTGCCGGTTCCACACCCGCTGCCCTGTGGTGGTGGACGAATGCCGGACGCGCACGCCGGAGCTGCGCGAAGTGGCACCGCTGCACTGGACGGCCTGCCACCTGCGCTAGGGGCCAATGCTCGGGCAGCAAGTAGAGGCGCGACACAAGTCGGTCAAGGCGGTAGCGCTGTAGGTAGAATCGCAGTGGTTCAGAACACACAAAGGAGAGCGCCCATGAATTCGGTCAATTGTAGGAGCACCTTGTTGCCCACCCAGATCACATCGACGGCGCTGCTGCTGGCATGCCTGGTTGCGTCTTTCCCCGCCACCGCGCAGGGCGCGCCTGATGGCTCGATCGTCATCGCGCAACCCTTGCTGATTCAAAACCATGACCCCGTGACCCAGGTTTCCGCGTCGGACTTCCTGCCGCACACAATGCTGTTCGATGGCCTGGTCAACATCGGGCCGAAGGGGGTGTACCCGGCGCTCGCGACCGATTGGAGGGTGGACAACCAGAAGCTGACCATCGATTTCAACCTGCGCAAGGGCGTCAAGTTCCACAACGGCGACGAGTTCACGGCGGAGGACGTCAAGTTCACCTTCGACAGCATCCTCGCGCCCGGAAACACGCACAACCGGCGCTCGACGATCATGACCGCGCTGACGTCGGTCGAGGTCACGGGCCGCTATTCGGTGCGCATGCACCTGAAACGACCCTGGGCGGACATGTTCACCAACAGCCGCGCGGGCGGCACGCAGCAGATCGTTCCCAAGAGCTACTACGAAAAGGTCGGCGCAAAGGGCTTCCAACGCAGTCCCGTGGGCACCGGCCCGTTCAAGATCGCGGAGATCAAGGACGGGGAATCGACCAGGTTCGAGGCCTTCGCGCAATACTGGGACGGCGCGCCCAAGGTGCGTTTTGTGACCCAGCGCCTGGTCGCCGAACCCTTCACGCGCTTTGCGATGCTGGAGCGCCGCGAAGCCGATATCGTCATGGGTCTGACCGGGCCTCTCCTTACGCGGGCACAGAAGAATCCCGACGTTCGCGTTTCCTACGCGAAGAATTCCGGCACCAGCGTCTTGATCTTCAACCGGGTCACCAATCCCGAGTTCAACGACCGGCGAGCGCGCAGCGCGATCATGCACGCGATCGACCGGCAGGCGATCGCGAAGTCCGTGCTTGGCGGGGTCTGCGAGCCGGCGACCCATCATTTCACCCCCGATACCTTCGGCTACAACCCGAAGATCAAGGCTCTTCCGTACGATGTGCAGAAGGCCCGGGCGTTGCTCAAGGAAGCGGGCATTGCACCGGGGCACAAGGTCGGCTTCAGCAACCACACCCAGTCGTTCGGGTCGCTGCCCAATGCGCCCGCCGTGCTCGAGGCGATCGTCGGCTACCTCGAGGCGCTGGGACTCCAGGTCACGCGCCATCCGGTGGAGACGGGCGCCCAGCTCGCGATGATGCGCAGCGGCAAGCAGCCCAGCATCTTCTATGGTCCGAGTTCCGTGCCCGACGATGGTGGATCGCTGGTGGAGACCTGGTACACCTCGCGCGCCTGGTGCAAGGCGCCGTGCACCGTGAACGTGCCCTACTACGAGGAAACGGCGGACAAGACCAACCGGGAAACGGACAGTGCGACGCGCGCCAGGCTGCTCCAGGAGTGGGCGGAGGTCGAGAGCCAGCGCATGGAGATGATGCCGCTGTTCTGGTGCAGCGAGCCGTTCGCGTACGGCAAGCGAATCGCCGAATGGAAGCCGGCAGTCGGCAGCCCCTACCACCTGAACCTGCAGTCGGTGGTGCTGTCGAAATAGCCGCTGCCGGACGACGCCATGCCCGAGGTGCGGATCTTGAAGAAGGAACCTTGCCTGTTTTCGCAACGGGTGCTGGTGGCCACGATCGAGAAGGGTATCGAGTTCGAGGATGTCCTCATCGACACCGCAAACAAGCCGGCGTGGTTCCTGAAGCTGTCGCCGTACGGAAAGGTTCCGGTGCTGCAGCACGGCGACGGCGTGGTGTTGGAATCGTCGATCATCCTCGAGTACCTCGACGAGGCGTTTCCCGCGGTGCCGATGATGCCGTCGACGCCGCTGGAGCGTGCGCGGGCGCGGTTCTGGATCGATTTCGCCAACTCCCGCCTGCATCCGTGCTTCATGGATCTGTTGAAGGCGCCGGTCGCCTCGTTTGCGCGGACTGTGACGGCATTCGAGGACGCGCTCTCGAGGATCGAGGCGGAACTGGCCTCGAGCAACATGCCGTCGCCGTACTTCACGGGACCTGCGTTTTCCCTCGTCGACGCGACGTTCGGGCCGGCGTTCGAGCGTTTCGCCGTGCTCCCGATCCACCGCAGCTATGCCGTTCCGGACCGCTTCGGGCGTGTCCTAGCCTGGATGCGGGCGCTGGAAGCGCGCCCGTCGCTGGTGCGTACCGCATGCACCCTAGTCCGGCACCTCGCCAACACGAGCCGCTACCTGCCGGAAGAACTTCGCGCAGGACGGGTCGCCGCATGATCACTGCGGACCTGAAGGGCAAGGCGATGCTCGTGACCGCAGGCGCGTCCGGCATTGGCCTTGCGACCGTGGAGCTGTTCGCGAAGTGCGGCGCGAGAGTGGCCATCAACGACCTGCCGGGAAAGGCGCTCGACGCTCAGGTGGCGAGGCTTCGCGACAGCGGGCTGGACGTGGTTGCCGCGCCGGCCGATATCGGCGACTTCGCCGTGGCGCGCGCAATGTTGCTGGACGCGGCTCTCAGCCTAGGTCGCCTCGATTACCTGTTCAACAATGCGGGCGTCGGGATGACGCCGAAGCCGATACCGCCGTCAGACCTCGACGCGCTGACGGGCGAGTTCTGGCGCGGCATGCTCGATGTGAACCTGATCGGTGCGTTCTGCTGCGTGCAGGCCGCGGCGCCGTTCCTGCGCGAGGCAAAGGGCGCGATCGTCAACAATGCCTCCACCGCGGGCCTCGGCATCAACCAGGGAAGCAGCGCGGCCTATGCCGCCTCGAAGGCGGCGCTGGTCAACCTGACGCGCAGCCTCGCCAAGGGAATGGGTCCCGACGTCCGGGTCAATGCGGTGGCGCCAGGACATATCATCACGCCGCGCACCGACCGGCTGGGCCCGGAACACCGCGAACGCTCGGTGAGCCGCACGGCACTGCGACGCGCGGGGACTCCTCAGGACGTCGCCGAAGTGGTGCTGTTCCTGTGCGCTGGCGCTGCCTACGTGACGGGCCAGACCATCGTCATCGACGGCTGCATGTAGCGGACTTCGCCATGGAAGCACCAGTGTGAAGTTCAGGTATCCGATCCTGCGACCCGGCCTGCCGGATTTCGACGAGGTCGCAGACGAGTTTCGGTTGCTCTTCGCGAGCGGCGCCGTCACGACCGCCACGCATACCGAGGCGCTCGAGCGCGAGGTCGGGAAGGTGCTGGGCGTGCGCAACGTCATCGCGCTTTCCTCGTGCACGACCGGCCTCGTCTTCGCCATGAAGGCAATAGAGCTGAAGGGCGAGGTGATCGTGCCGAGCTACGCGTTCAACTCCTCGGGTCTTGCGGTGCATTGGGCCGGGCTCACGCCCGTGTTCTGCGACTGCATTGAGGGCACGCTGAACATCGACGTCAACTCCGCGCAGGCGGCACTGAGCGAGCGCACCGTGGCAATCATGCCGGTCTCGGTGTACGGGCTTCCCCCCGACATCGACGCGGTGGGGCGCCTTGCCGCCGGGCGCGGCCTCAAGGTGATCTATGACAGCGCGATGGGGCTGGGCTCGCGCTACCGCGGCCGCTATCTCGGCGGTTTCGGCGACGTCGAAGTATTCAGCCTCAGCACAAAAAAGCTGGTGACCGGCATCGAGGGCGGGCTGGTGACGACCAACGACGACGGGCTCGCCGCAGTCATGCGCCGCATGAGGGATTACGGACGCAGCACTGAAAGCCCGGATTTTGTCGACGTCGGACTTTCCGCGCGCTTCAGCGAACTGCACGCGGTGATCGCGCGGCGCAATCTGCACCGGCTCGACGCGTTGACGCGCGACCGGCGCGATGTCGTCGACCGGTATCGAAAGGCGCTGGCCGGGGTTCACGGCATCGGGTTCATCCAGGAACCAGCCGATTGCGAGGCGAACGGGCTGATGATGGTGATCAAGGTCGATGCCGCGCAAGCCGGCGTGAAACGCGATGCGTTGATGGCCGGTCTTGCAGCTCGCGGCATCCAGGCGAGCCGGTATTTCTACCCACCGCTGCATCGACAAGGTGTGTACGAGCGCATCCCGCATGGCCAGGCTCCGAGCCTGGAAGTCAGCGAGCGTGTCGGCGGCCAGGTGCTGGCGCTGCCGATCTATACGGGGATGGGCGACGACGCCATCGCAGAGATCGCCGGCGCGGTGCGCGACATCGTGGCGTCGGCGGCGGCCAGCAGGTGACGGGAGGAAATCGGATGGCATTGCAGGTAAATTACTATTTCTGTCTTCTCTCGCCATGGGCATACCTCGGCACCGCGCGCTTCGAGGTCATGGCCGCGCGGCACGGCGCAAGCGTTCTCTACAAACCGGTCAAGGTCCGCAAGGTGCTGGACGCCACGGGCGGCGTGACCCTCAAAAAGCGCTCCCCCCAGCGCAGGGCCTACCGCATGATGGAACTCAAGCGGTGGCGCGATCACTTGGGAGTGGAGATCACCCTCGAGCCACGATACGAGTTTCCGGAAACCGACTTCATCGCGGCCCGCACGGTGCTTGCCGCATCGCGGGAAGGCGCGAATCCTGGCGGGCTTGTCTTTGGCTACCTGCGCGCGATGTGGCTAGAGGAGCGGGACATCGCCGATGCGGCGACCATCCACAAGATCATCGCCGAATCCGGATTCGACCCGGACCGGTTGTTGGAAGCCGCGAAGTTGCCGGAAGTCGAGCAGACCTTCGAGCGCTACACGACCGAAGCCATCGCAGAGAACGTTTTCGGCGTTCCTGCATGGACCTTCGACGATGGCGAGTTGTTCTGGGGCCAGGATCGCCTCGAGTTTGTCGATTGTGCCATGGCCCGGCGCGTGGCGGCATCCACATCCGCTGGGAGCCGGGATCCATGAAGCCCCAACCGGCACCCAGGCTCATCATTCATGGGGGCGCGGGATTCCTCGAGGGCAACCTTGCGGTCACTGACGCAGCTTCCGGGTCGCTGATTCACGGCCACACCCGCGAACGGGCGCGCGCCTTCCGTGATGCCCTTGTCGGGATCGCTGCGGAAACGTTCGGCGTCCTCGCTCGGACCGACGCGTGGGACGCTGTCCTGCACGGCGTGCGGATGCTGGAGGACAACCCCCTGTTCAATGCCGGCACCGGCTCCAAGCTGCAGCGGGACGGCCAGGTGCGCATGTCGGCAGGCCTGATGGACGGACCCTCGGAGCGATTCTGCGGCGTCGTCAACATCGAGGCGGTGAGGCATCCGATCGACGTGGCCGCCCGCCTGTTCGACGAGAGGCACACCATCCTAGCCGCGGAGAAGGCGACGGAGTTCGCGCGTTCCCTTGGTTTCCCTCTCTACGATCCGGTCACTGCTGAACGCCGGCGGGAGTACGAGCGCAAAGTGCTGGGAAAGGCGAGCACCGTGGGCGTGGTGGCCCTCGACCGCAGCGGACGCATCGTCGCCGGCACCTCCACCGGCGGGATCGGAGGCGAGACTCCCGGCCGGGTCAGCGATACCGCGACGGTCGCCGGAAACTACGCGAACCCATTCGCGGGGGTATCGTGCACCGGGGTCGGGGAAGACATTGTCAATCAGGCGTCCGCCGCGAGGGTCGCGATCCGCGTCGCCTATGGCATGTCGCTGGCCGAGGCGGTGGCGAAGACCATGGATGAAGCAAGCGCCCGCCGCTGGTTGGTGGGAATGATCTGCGCCGACCGCGACGGGAACCTCGCCTACGGGCAGAGCGCCGGCATCAACGTGCTTTTTGCGATGCACGATGGCGCGCGGACGAAGACCTTTCTTGACGAGGGAGGCCTGCTGGACGGGAACAGATAGTCCAGGCGGCACGCAGCAGCGCGGCGGCTGTGAAACGCCGCGGGCGAGCGCCGCGTACTACCGCTAAGCTCACACTCCGATTCCTTCAACGAAAGGTGAGCTCATGGACCTCCAGCTGTCAGGAAAGAAAGTCCTCATCACCGGCGCCTCCAAAGGCATCGGACTGTCCTGCGCGCGGGTGTTCGCCCGCGAGGGGGCGCTGCCGGTCGTCGCTTCTCGCAGCGCCGAAGCGCTCACGACGGCGGCGAAGGCCCTGCAGGACGAGACCGGTGTCGCGGTACGCACCATCGTAACGGATCTCTCGCGTCCCGGCTCCGCGGCGAAACTTGCCGCCGACGCGGGTGAGGTCGATATCCTGGTGAACAACGCCGGCGCCATCCCCGGCGGCACCCTGGAGCAGATCGACGAGGCGCGCTGGCGCGAGGCCTGGGAGCTCAAGCTCTTCGGCTACGTCAACCTGATGCGCGAGTACCTGCCGCGCATGCGGGCGAAGAAGTCGGGCGTGATCGCCAATGTGATCGGCATGGCCGGCGTCTCGCCGAGGTACGACTACATCTGCGGCGCCGCGGCGAACGCCTCGCTCATCGCCGCCACGCGGGCCGCCGGCGGGGCGAGCCCGAAGCACGGTGTGCGCGTTTTTGGCGTGAACCCCGCGGCGACGCGCACCGACCGCATCCTGTCGCTCACGAAGCAGCGGGCCGAGACGCTGCTGGGCGATGCGAATCGCTGGGAGGAATTGTTCCAGGACCTTCCGTTCGGGCGCCTGAAGGAGCCTGACGAGGTGGCGAACCTCGTCGTCTTCGGCTGCTCGCCGATGGCGAGCTACCTGAGCGGCACCGTCATCGACCTTGATGGCGGCAATCTGTTCGCGCCCGTGAAGCGCTGAGCGCCATGGCAAATAAGAAGCCCGTCAAGCGCAACAAGAGCGCGAAGCCGCGCACCGTGGTCGTGATCGGTGCCGGCCGCATGGGCGCGGACATCGTGCTCGCGTTCGCGATCGGCGGTTGGAACTGTGAGGTGGTGGAGACCAACGCCGCGATGCGCAAGCGCGCACAGGCCTACTGGCCGAAGGAACTCGCCCGCCTGCGCGCCAAGTCCAGCCTGAGTCGCATCCGCCTGCACGCGGAGCTTGCGCCGGTACCATGGAATTTGGCGGACCTGGTCATCGAGGCGATCACCGAGAGTCTCGCGGCAAAGCACCGGCTCCTGCGCAAGCTGGAGGCGCTGGTCGGCCCGCGCGCGCTGATCGTGACAAACACCTCGAGCCTACGTATCGCGGACGTGACCCGGCCCCTGCGGCGCGTCGAGCGCAGCGCCGGACTTCATTTCATGCTGCCCTCGCACATCATGCTGGCGGTGGAAGTGACCAAGGGGCCGAAGACATCGCCGTCTACGATGCGCCGTTTGCTCGGCTGGATGGACGAGCTTGGCAAGGTGCCCATCGTGCTTTCGCGCGATGTGCCCGGCATGCTGATCAACCGCATCCAGCACGCGATGTTCCGCGAGATCTATCACCTGATCGACAGCGGCATCGCTCGCCCGGAGGATGTCGATCGCGCGGTGCGCTTCGGCTTCGGCTTCCGCTTCCAGTACGCCGGGCCGGTGGTGTCACGGGACATCCACGGCCTGCCGGTTCACCTGGCAACCGCGAGCACGATCATCCCGACGCTGCATAACGGCAAGCTCCCCGGGGCGTTGCTGCGCAAGCTCGTCGCCGAGGGCCATCACGGTGTGCGCACCGGCCGCGGCTTCTACAAGTGGGACACGAAGACCGTCGGGCGGCGGCTGGAGCATTTCAGCCGCCTGATGGAAGGGGCGCTGGGTCGCGTAAAGCGGCGCGGGGAACCGACCGAGTTCTGAGAGGCGCCCGACAGCAAGGTGCCGGGCACCCGTGAGCCGTGCGGGCCGGCGCCGCCCGATTCGAATATGCTCTTCAACTGCCTGCATGGTGCGGGCGCGCAACGCGAAAGAAATCCGATGCCGTTGATCCACGTCAGCCTGTTCGAAGGCCGTACCAGCGAGCAGAAGCGCGAGTTCGCGCAAGCCCTCACGCGCGAGGCGGTGAAGATCCTGAAGTGCACGCCCGAGTCGGTGGACCTGATCTACGAAGACATCAGGAAGTCCGACTGGGCCACCGGGGGCAAGCTGCATTCAGATTGATGTAGCGACCGCCTTCGCCGTCGCTAGCGCCTTCTGCTTCGGCGGTGCCCTCATCACCGCGCGCAACGGTCTGCGCTCGATGGATGCGCGAGCCGGTGCCGCGCTATCGGTGCCGACGGCGGCGGTGCTGTTCGCGCTCGCGTCGCCGTGGGCGCTCGATCTGTCCTGATTCAGCACGCAGGCCGCGCTTGTCTTCGCGGCTGTCGGACTCGTTTTTCCCGCGGCGGTGACGATCCTCACGTTTCGCGCCACTGCGCTGCTCGGCCCGACCATCACCAGTTCGGTTTCGGCGACGGCGCCGCTGTTCGCGATCGTGGCGGCGTGGCTGCTGCTCGACGAGCGCGTGCCGGCGCAGGCGGCGACCTCCGCGCTCGGCGTGGTCGCCGGCGTGGCGCTGCTCACCTGGCGCGCCGGCGAGGCGCGTCGGGTTCAGCTCGGGCGGGCGCTTTTCTGGCCGCTTGCCGGCGCGATCGTGGGCGGCCTCGCGCAGGCCGGCGTAAAAGCGGGGCTGTTGCTGTGGCCGAACCCCTTTGCCGCGAGCCTGCTCAGCTACCTGATGTCCACTGCCACCGTGGCGAGCGTCGACCGGCTGCGCAACGAGCCGCGCGGCCGGCGCACGCCAGCCGGCATCGCCTGGTTCATGCTCACCGGCGCATTCAACGGCGGCGCGATGCTGCTGATGTGTCCCGCGCTCAGCCTCGCGCCGGTGTGGAAGGTGGCGCCGGTCGTGGCTTCGTACCCGCTCGTCACGGCGTTGCTGGGCGCGTTGTTCCTGCCTGACGAGAAACTCACACTGCGCGTCGGCCTCGGCGCGGCGCTGACGGTGGCTTCGATCGCCTGGCTTGCCAGCGCGCCGATCCAGCGCGCCGTCAGCTGAAATGCTTGTCGCGCGGCGCGATGTGCCGGCGAAACGCCTCGCGCTCGCCGAGCCGCGCAAGCCAGTCTTCCAGCCTCGGCATGCGCGGGCGCTGCAAGTTGCAGTGCTCGAAGCGCTGGATGGCGATGGCCGGCGGGATGTCGGCGATGCTGAACTCGTTGCCTGCAAGATACTTCGCGCGCGCGAACTGCCCCTCCAATAGCGCCATCTTCTCCACCATGGCCTTGCGATGCTCCTCGACGACTTGTGCGAAACGCTTGTCCACCGGAAGCCGCTCCAAGTGGTTGATGAGCGCGCTCATCGCCGGCTCGAGGCTGTAGTTGGTCCACATCATCCACTGCAACGAGCGTGCGAAGGTCTGTTCGCTCCCGCCGAAGAGCTTCGCCGGGGCATAGCGACGCGCGAGGTAGGCGACGATCGCGTTCGATTCCCAGAGGATGAAGCCATCGTCGTCGATCGTGGGGATCGACCCGTTAGGATTCATGGCAAGGTAGCCGGGCGTGTCGACGCCGCCGTAGGGCGTGTGGCCGAGCCACACGTGGCCCTTATCACCCATGGTCGCACTGGCGAGCGTGAGTTGGTACGGCACTTCGGCTTCGGTGAGCGTCCACAGTACGCGCTGGGTGCAGGTGGAGGTCGGGCGGCCCCACATCTTCAACATGGCGAAACTCCATAGGGTGACTCGATCAGGCGATGACTATGCCGGGAACGCATTCGCTCCGCAAGACGATGTGGCGATTGTTCCGCTAGACTTTCGCCATATCGTTTCGCCACGTCGTTCGTCGACATTCGAAGGAGAGAGTAATGCCCGGGATCACGATGCTCTGCCGCAGGTTCGCACCGGTCGCAATCTGCCTCGCGGCGATGTTTTCGGCTGCCCTTCCAGCGCATGCGCAGGGCTATCCGTCGCGGCCGGTGCGAATGGTCGTGCCGTTTCCGCCGGGGGGGGTATCGGACGTGCTTGCCCGCATCCTGCAGCCGAAGTTCTCGGAATTTCTCGGCCAGCCGGTCGTGATCGACAACAAGGGCGGCGCCGGAGGCACGATCGGTGCCGCGGAGGCAGCCAAGGCGGCGCCGGACGGGCACACCATCATGATCGTCGCCGATCCCTACGCGGTGATGAATCACCTGTACGCCGCGTCGCCGCCGATCTTCTCGGCCTTCGAGCACGTCGTGATGATGACGACGTCGCCCGGCCTGCTGGTGGCAGCGACCTCGTTCGCACCCAATAGCGTGAGCGAACTGATCACCGCAGCGAAGGCCGGCACGGGCGCGGTCACGTATGCGACGCCGGGTGCCGGCTCGTTCAATCACCTCGGCGCGCTGCTGCTGGAGCAGGCGGCGGGAGTCCACATGACCCATGTGCCCTACAAGGGCGGAGCCCCCATGGTGCAAGCGATGCTCGGCGGGCAGGTGAATATCATGTTCACCTCGGCTTCGCTCGTGATGCGACACGTGAAGGCCGGGAAGCTGAAGCCGCTCGCGGTCGGCAGCCGCCGGCTGATGGCGCAGCTACCCGACGTTCCTGCACTTTCAGAGACGTTCCCGGGCATCCAGATGCAGGCGTGGTCTGGGATCATCGCGCCGGCCGGCATCCCTCGCGAGGCCTCGTCCCGTATTCATCGCGACATCCTGCGCACGCTCGCGGATCCCGAGGTCCGGCGTCGCCTTACCGAAGGCGAGTTCGAAGTGGCCGGCGGCACGCCTGAAGAGTTTCTTTCTTTCGTCCGCGGTGAGTTCGACAAGCTCGGAAAGGTGATCCGCGACAACGGCATCAAGGTGGACTGAAGAGCGCCCGACACAGCAACACGTAAACGCAGCACGGCTCAACGCGCTTCGCCGGCAGGTTGCGATCTCCTACCGGGCGACCGATGCGACGAGAAAAGCAGGCCCCAACGGACGCATCCGCACCTCGGGCCGCAGGCGGGTGAAGGGCAATTTCGAGGGATCGGCGACCATCGCCCCGGGCGACTCCACGACGAGCACGTCCTGGGCGATGGGCTCGAAGGCGGCGCGGAAATGCACCGAGCTCTTCAGCGCGACGATGCGCTGCGCGGAGGGCGTAACGCCCAGGTGGTGAAACGGCTCCTGGTCCATGGGCTGGACTTTCTTGGTCGAGACCACGACGCCCACGCCGCCGGACTGCAGCAGCGCCATCGGCCCCAGCGCGAGCTTGAACCCGGTAAGCATCGGCCCATGACAGGTCATGCGGCCATCGCCCAGCTGCTTCACGGTCCAGGACTGGACGAGCGGTTTCTCGCCGCCCATGCCTGAGCGCGCGCCGAGGCCGATGGTGATGGTGCTGCCCACGCCGCTCCCATGCGCGGCCCGCGCCGCCTCCGGGTCGTGCAGCACGCCCAGCACCGCCTGCGTGGCGCGCTGCCGGATCATGGCCTCCAGCAGCCCCACGGTATCGGCGCTGCCGCCCGCGCCGGGAGTGTCCTGGGTGTCGGCGAGCAGGATCGGGCGCGACACCTGCTGGGTCCGCTTCATCGCCTCGACCACCGCCTCGTCCGGCGTGTAGAGCCTGCCCGCATAGTTGGGCTCCGCCTCGAGCACCATGCGGTACAGGGTGTCGACCGCCTGCTCGGTGGCTTCGCGCTCCCAGCCGTACGCAAACACCGAGGCTCCGCAATCGCGGATGTCCGCCGCCGGGAATCCGGGCGTGTACGAGGTGCTCGCCACCCTGCCGTCGATGAGCTGCGCGGCCTTCGCATAGATCGACCTGGAAGGCTCCAGGGTCGAGCACTGCCAGGTGAGCGGAATGAGGTAGGGAATCTGGCGGTAGGCCTTGTGCGGGCGACGGCCCCGCATGAGCAGGCCCATGAGCACATGGGCCGTCTTGCTTCCGGTTTCTCCCATGTCGATGTGCGGGTAGGTGGTGTAACCGACCATCACGTCAGAGAGGGCGAACATCTGCGGCGTGGTGTTCGAATGCAGGTCCAGGCTCGCCACCATGGGCAGGTCCGGCCCGACAAGGACTCGAATCCTGCGCAGCAGCTCGCCTTCCGGATCCTCCAGATGCTCGGCGACCATCGCGCCATGCAGGCTGAGGTAGATCGCGTCCAGCGGCAGCGCCTGCTTCAGTTCTTCCAGCATCATCGCCGTGATGCGCTCGAACGCGTCCTCAGTGACGTAACCGCTAGGCGTGGTGGACGCCCAGACCAGCGGCAGCAGCGTCGCGCCGGCGGGCCGCAGCGTGTCCATCGCGCCGGCAATCGAGGTGTTCATGCCCTCGAATGTGGTCAGCAGCTTTGCCCCGCGCACCAGCGGCGGTCGATCCCCCGCCTCCGCGAAATCGAGGTAGGTGGTCTTCTGTGGCTGGAAGGTGTTGGTCTCGTGCATGAAGCCACCCACAGCGATCCGCTTGCCGGTCAGTTGCATGAAACGATGGTCCTCCGTTGCCCTGCTTATACTATTCTTCGGTCGCTCCATGTCCACTCCGGTTGAAACTGCGTCGCTTGGCGCGCGCCTGGCGGCGTGGACGGCCTCGCTGCGCTACGAAGACCTGCCGCCGGACGTCGTGGCGCGGGCGAAGGTGCTGCTGCGCGACACGCTGGCGGTGGGCTGGGCGGGCTCCGGCGCCGAGGGCATCGACCGATTGCACGATCTGGTGCGCGCGCAGGGCGGCGCGGCCGAGAGCATCGTCTGGTCGTTCGGCGGGCGCGTTCCTGCCACGCAGGCTGCGTTCCTCAACGGCGCCATGGCTGCGGCGCTCGACTACGACAGTGTCCACGACGTCGCCGGCGCCCATTCCGATGTAGTGGTGATTCCCGCGGTGCTGGCGCTGGCCGAGCGCGGGCGCCTCTCGGGCCGAGAGTTCATCGCCGCCTACGCCGCGGGCAGCGAGGTCCAGGTGAGACTGACGCTCGCACTGCAGCCACGGCCGGGCTGGTTCTATTCCTCGGTGCTCGGGGGGTTTGGCGCCGCCGCCGGCGCGGCCCGCGTCCTGGGCCTGGACGCGGAACGCACGCGCCACGCCATGGGCGCAGCGCTCAGCCGCGCGGCGGGCACGCAGCAGGCGCTGTTCGAGCGCAGCCTCACCAAGCGGCTGCAGACGGCGTTCGCGGCGCGCGACGGGGTCGAGGCGGCGCTGCTGGCGGCGAGCGGCGTTACCGCCCCGGCGCAGATGTTCGAGGGCGCCGCCGGCTTCTCGGCGCTCTACGGCGAGGTGGATGCGATGAAGGCGCTGGATGGACTGGGTCGCGAATGGCACTTCACCGACCTCACGCTGAAAAAGCACGCAAGCTGCTACGGCAACCACGCGGCGATCGAAGCCGCGCTCGCGCTGGTTCGGCGCCACGGCATTCGCGCCGCCGATGTGGGCGAAGTCACGGTGCGCATCACGCCGTTCATGGCCAGGCTGGTCGGCGCCCCCTATGCGCCGGGAGACCAGCCGCAGGTCGCCGCGCAGTTCAGCGTGCAGTACTCTGTCGCGAACGTGCTCTTGCGCGGGCGCTTCGCTGTCGAAGACACCTTGCCTGCCGCGGCGACCGATCCTAAAGCGTGCGCGCTCGCCTCGCGCGTGAAGGTCGAGGTCGACACCACGCGGGTCGGCAAGTTCGTTCCCGCCACCGTGCGGGTGCGCACCGTTGCGGGCGACGTGCTGGAGGAGATGGCCGCCTGGCTCCCGGGCACGCCGTCCAATCCCTTGCCGCAAGCGCAGCTGCAGGCCAAGGCTCTGGCCTGCCTGGCCGCTGGAGCGCGGCCGATGCAAAACAGTGAGGCGCTGCGGTTCGCAGCGCGAATCGCAGCCATCGAGACCGAGGCGGACATGCGAGAATTTCTCCCGTCGCCCTGACCGGAGGACCTATGAGCATCGTCGCGCGCTGGGCTGTCCTGCTGCTTTCCACATTCTGCGCCACTGCATTCGCGCAGTCCTTTCCCGACAAGCCCATTCGCCTCGTGGTGCCGTACGCGCCCGGCGGCGGCACCGATAACCTGGTGCGCATCATCGCGCCCACCGTGGGCGGCGCGCTGGGCCAGCAGCTGGTGATCGAAAACCGCCCGGGCGGCGCCTCCAACATCGGCAGCGAGATCGTCGCCAAGGCGGCGCCCGACGGCTATACGCTGCTCGCCACCGACCTCGCCTTACTGGTGAACCCGGGGCTGTTCAAGGCCAAGATGCCGTTCGACACGCTGAGGAGTTTCACCGGGGTGACGATGCTGGCTTTTGCGCCCGTGATCCTCGTCACCCACCCGTCGGTACCGGCCGCCAATCTCGCGGAGTTGCTCGCGCAGGCGCGCGTGAAGCCTGGCGCGCTCAACTATGCCTCCGGCGGCTATGGCGCCTCGACCCATCTTGCCGGCGAGCTCCTCAACCAGGCGGCGAAGGTGTCCATCACCCATGTGCCGTACAAGGGAACCGGACCTGCGATGACGGACCTGCTCGGAGGCCAGGTCCATATGCAGTTCGCCGGCATCAGCTCGGCGCGCCAGCACATCGAGGCCGGCAAGCTGCGCGCGATCGCGGTCACCGGCAAGCTGCGCAACCCGGCGATGCCGAACGTGCCGACCTTCGACGAAAGCGGCGTGCCGGGCATCGACGCGGACACCTACTGGGGCCTGTATGCCCCGGCGGGCGTGCCGCCGGCGGCGCTGGCGGCGCTCAACAAGGCCTTCACCGACGCATTGCGCAGCCCGGCGCATGCCGGGCGGCTGGCGGCGCTGGGGTTCATTCCAATCGCCAATTCCGCCTCGGAGCACACCCTGCAGTTACGCGACGCGATCGCACGCTGGACCGCCGTCATCGACAAGGCCAACATCAAGATCGAATGAGCACCACGAGGCGCATGGAAGGCAGGGTGGCGCTGATCACCGGTGGCGGCGCGGGCATCGGCGCCGAATCGGCGCTGCAGTTCTCGCGCGAGGGGGCGAAGATCATCGTCGTCGACCTGAATCGGGAAACCGGGCAGGCGGCCGCGGACGCGGTAGTTGCAAAGGGGGGCGAGGCGATCTTCGTGCAAGCCGATGTCACCAGCGAGGACAGCATCAAGGCGGCGGCCGAGGCGGGTGCGACGAGGTTCGGCAAGATCGACGCGCTGCTGTGCTCCGCGGGCGGCTCGCTGCCCGCGGACTCGCCGATTACCGAGGTCGACATGGCGGTCTGGGACCGCACCATGGTGCTGGACGTGAAAGGCACCATGCTCGCCTGCCGCCACATCATCCCGAAAATCATCGCCGCGGGCGGCGGCTCGGTGGTCAACATGTCCTCCGGCGCCGGTCTGCGCGGCTCCAATCCCGCGCACATCTACACCGCCGCCAAAGGCGCTATCATCTCGCTCACGCGCACGCTGGCGGGTACCTATGCCCTGCAAAACGTCCGGGTGAACTGCATCGCCGCCGGCAGGATCAACACCGAACGCGTGCGCCGCACCTACGGCATGCCCGGCAAGCCGGGCAGCGCGCCCGACCGGCAAAACGCCGCTGAGCAGCTGAAGACCTACCCATTCTGGATGGGCGAAGCCGGAGACATCGCGGCGATCGCGCTGTTCCTCGCCTCGCACGAATCCCGCATGATCACCGGCGCGGCCATTGCCGCCGACGGCGGGCGATCCTCCTACTAAAATCACAGCTTAGAACCGGGCACACCATGATGCAGACCTTCACCTCCCGCGACGGCATGAAGATTGCCTACTACGTGGACAACTTCACCGATCCCTGGACGGAGCCCGACACGCTGCTGCTGCTGCACGCGGCGATGGGGAACGCGCGGCGCTGGTTCAAGTGGGTGCCGCCGCTCGCACGCAAGTACCGGGTGCTGCGCATGGAGCTGCGCGGCCACGGCGCCTCGCAGAGCCCTGAGCCCGAGCAGGATTTTTCCCTGGCCCTGCTGGTGAGCGACGCGGTGGAACTACTCGACAAGCTGGGCGTGAAGAGCGCGCACATCGTCGGCAACTCCGCCGGCGGCTACGTGTCGCAGCAGCTCGCCATCCATCATCCAGACCGTGTGAAGTCGATGGCGATCTTCGGCTCCACGCCTGGGCTCAAGCACAGCCACGCGCATACCTGGATCCCGCTGGTGAAGGAGCGCGGCCTGCGAAAGTTCCTCGCCGACACCATCCACGAGCGGTTCGACGCCACCGCCGATCCGAAGCTGGTGGAGTGGTTCCTCGACCAGGCGGGCTCGAACGATCCGGCGTTCATCGCGCGCTTCGTCCTGCATATGACGACGCACGACTTCATGGATGACCTGGTGAAGATCAGGTGCCCGACGCTGATCGTCGCCGCCGGCAAGGAGCAGATCGGCCACGCCAGCGCCTACGGCGAGATGCAAAAACGCATCAAGGGCTCGGAGCTCAAGATGTACGACACCGCCGGCCACAACATTTGCGACGGCTACGCCGACAAGTGCATCGGGGACGTGCTCGCGTTCCTGGCGAGACAAGGAGGAACGAAATGAAACGAACCGCGGCACTGGGCTTGCTCGCATCCTTGTACCTCGCGCTCGCCAGCGGCGTGCAGGCGCAATGGCCGGAAAGGCCGGTGCGGATTCTGGTGGGTTATCCGGCCGGCGGCGCCAACGACCAGGTGGCGCGCGTAGTCGCCGCCCGCCTGACCGATTCGCTGAAGCAGAACTTCATCGTCGAGAATCGCACCGGCGCGGCCGGCTCCATTGCGGCCGAGGCTGCGGCGAAGGCCGCGCCGGACGGCTACACGCTGTACATGATCTCCAGCGCGCAACTGATCACCCCCGCGGTGCGCAAGGCGGTTCCGTACGACCCGGTGAAGGACTTCCGCGCGATCGCGCTGTGCGCGGTCGGCCCCTATTTCCTGGTGGTGCACAAGGACGTGTCGGCGAAGAACCTAGCGGAGTTCGTCGCGCTGGCCAAGGCGAGGCCCAAGGCACTCAACTACGCCTCCTCCGGCGTCGGCGCCGGTCCCCACCTGACCTCGAGCCTGTTCTGGACCATGGCGGGGATCGACTTGAACCACGTGCCGTTCCGGGGCGATGCCGATGCCATCGTCGACCTGATCGCCGGGCGCGTGCAGGCGGGCTTCATCTCCACCAACGCCACCAATCCGCACATCATCGCCGGGGCGCTGCGCGCGCTGGCGGTGTCCGGGACCGAGCGCTCCGCGCTCCAGCCGAACGTGCCCACCGTCGCCGAGAGCGGTTATCCCGGCTTCGACATGGGTGCGTGGTGGGGCCTCGTGGCGCCTGCCAAGGTCTCCGACGACGTCATCCGCAGGGCGACCGCCGCGATGCGGACCATCGTGGAATCGCCGGAGTTCGCCGCGGCGATCGCGCCGCAGGGCGTCACCCCTGGCAAGTTGGTGGGCGAGGCGTTCGCCAAGCGGATCGCCGAGGACACCACGAAGTTCGCGGACGTGGTGAAGCGCGCGGGGATCCAGCCGGAGTGAGCTCGCCCGATGGGCTCGCCGTCTTCCAGGGCGGCGGGGCGGTCGGCAGCTACGTGGGCGGCATGCTCGCGGCGGCCGGGGTCAAGGTGGTGTTGATCGACGGCTGGCCCGAGCACGTTGAAGCCATCCGCGCGCGCGGGCTGGCGATCGCTTCCCCGGAGGACGAATTCCTCGCGCGTCCCGAAGCGTGGCACCTGACCGATGCCTGGCGGCTGCGCAAGCTCAAGCCGGATGTCGCCTTCCTTGCCGCGAAGCTCTACGACACCGAGTGGTCGGCACGGCTGCTCGCGCAATGGCTTCCCGCGGATGTGCCGGTGGCGACAATGCAGAACGCGCTGGTCGAAGAAACGGTCGCGCGCGCAGTCGGCTGGGGTCGGACGCTGGGCGTGATTGCCGGCGGCCTTGACGTCTCGATGACCGGCCCGGGCGCGGTGCGCCGCTCGCGTCGGCGACGGACGGGCACCACGTTCAAGATCGGCGAACTGCATGGCCGATCCACGCCGCGCGCGCAGGCGATCGCCGCGCTGCTGGAGCAAGTGGACCATGCCAAGGTGACCACGGACCTGTGGGGCGAGCGCTGGCTGAAGCTGTGCGCCAACAGCATGACCACCGGACTCTCCGGTCTATCCGGCCTCTCGCTGCGCGACGTCTACTCACGAACAGACACACGTGCGATCGCAATCCGGCTCGGCGCGGAAGCGCTGGCGGTCGGCAGTGCGCTCGGCTTCGACGCGCCAGTGCTATTTGGCGTGCCCGCGCAGGCATGGCATGGAGCGGCGGCGGGCGAGCCCGGCGCCCTTGCGCTGGCGATGGAAGCCTTGAAGAAGGTGGCGGACAGCATGACCGCGGATGGCATGTCCGGCACACTGCAGGACCTGACAAAGGGACGCCCGACAGAGGTAGAGTTCTTCAACGGCTACATCGCCGCCGAGGGAAGGCGTGCCGGCGTGAGCGTCCCCGGCCATGCCGCGATCGCGGAAATGATCCGCGAAGTCGAGCGCGGACAACGCCCGATTGAACTCAACAGCCTCGAGCGCATGAAGGGAAGCTGAATGGGACGCGTACAGGACCAGGTTGCAGTTGTGACGGGCGCCGCGCACGGGCTCGGCCGGGCGATCGCGCTGCGCCTCGCCGAAGAGGGCGCGCGGCTTGCGCTCGGCGACACCGACGGGCTGGCGCTGCAAAAGACGGTCGCCGACATTGAAGCGATGGGCGGCAAGGCTTTCGGCCTGGTGGGCGATGTCACCGACGAAGCGCCGGCGGCGAAGCTCATTACCGACGCGGTAGCGTGCCACGGCGGTCGCCTCGATATCCTTGTCAACAACGTGGGCGGCGGCGCGCGCGGCAAGATCTGGGAGATGTCACTGGAGGCCTGGGACTCGGTGGTGCGGCTCAACCTGCGCGGCACCTTCCTGTGCACTCGCGCAGCGGCGCCAATCATGATGAAGCAGCGCTCCGGCCGCATCGTGTGCCTGTCGTCAGGCGCGCGCGAGGGCACCCCTTGGACCGCCCATGCCATGGGCAATTCGGCGTATTCAACGTGCAAGGCCGGCGTGCACGGCTTCATCCGCGACGTGGCGTTGGAACTCGCCGAGTTCGGCATCACCGCCAACGCGGTGGCGCCGGGTCCGATCGATACCGAGCGCGCCGGGCCCAAGCTGCGCGAACTGGACCGCACGATCCCGCTGCAGGGGCCGACCAACCTGACACCGATGAAGCGGCTCGGCCTCCCGGTCGAGGTCGCCAATGCGGTTCTGTTTCTCGCCTCGCCCGAGGCGAGCTACATTTCGGGGGTGACGCTGAACGTCACCGGCGGTCGCTGAAAAGGAGAATCATCATGACTCAGACTCGGATCGCGAACCTGCTGTTTGCCGTGCTGTTCGGGGCAAGCGGCGCCGTCGCCGCAGACGACTGGCCGTCGCGGCCGATCCGGATGGTGGCGCCCGCGCCCGCGGGCGGCGCAAGCGATATCTATGCGCGGCTCATCGCCTCGAAGATCTCACCGATGCTGGGCCGCCCGGTGGTGGTGGAGAACCGCGTTGGCGCCGCCGGCAGGATCGGCTACGAGCACGTGGCCAAGTCGGCCCCGGACGGCTATACGCTGGCCCTCGCCAGCGCCGCGATCCTGCTGCAGCGTGCGATGTACCTTAGCCTGCCCTACGATCCAGCGAAGGATTTCGTCCCCATTTCGCTGATCGCGCTCACCCAGCAACTGATGGTCATTCCGGCAACGGTGCAGGCGACGGACCTGCGCTCCTTCATCGCCCTGCTGAAGGCCAATCCCGGCGTCCACAACTACGCGTCCTCGGGTATCGGCAACCCGCCGCACCTGGCCGCCGAGCTGTTCGCCGCGATGGCCGGGGTGAAGGTGATCCACATCCCGCTGGGCGGCGACGGCCCTGCGATCACCGAACTACTTGGGGGTCGCGTCTCCATGTACCTCGGCTCGGTCGCACCCCTGACCCCCCAGGTAAAGAGCGGCAAGATGCGCGCCCTTGCGGTGTCGGGAAGCAGGCGCTCACCTTCGCTACCCGAGGTGCCGACCATGGCCGAGGCGGGGTTGCCTGGCTATAACGTCAGCGGCTGGTTCGGCGTGATCGGCGTCACCGGCACGCCGCAGTCCATTCTCGATCGCCTGAACGACGCAGTGGTGAAGGCCGTCGCCATGCCCGATGTGCGCGAGCGCCTGCTCGAGACCGGCGCCGAGCCCGTCAGCTCCTCGATCGCGGAATTCCGCAAAACCATCAACGACAACCTCGACCTGTACAAGGACACCATGAAACGCGCCGGAATCCCGCAGCAACCATGAAAAAACCCACCAGCACCAAAGCCGCACGAAGGGCGGCCATCGTCGAGCGCGGGCACAAGCGCCGCGGCTTCGTGCCCTACTGGCTACGCATGATGGCGGAGGTCGACATCGATTTCCTCGAGGCCTACGAGCGGATCTACGAACTCACCGCCGTGCGCAAGGGCAAGTTGCCGCCGAAGTTCCGCGAGATGATCGTCTGCGCGGCGGTCGCCATAGGCGGCTACCAACCCGGCCTCAAGGACCACATCCGCCGCGCGCTGAGGCTGGGCGCGACGAAGGAGGAAATGATCGAGGTGTTCCAAAGCGCCTATTTCCACACCGGCGCGCTGACGCTGGTGCACGGCATGATCGGGCTGATCGACGTGCTGAAGGAAATCGAGGCCGCGAAGGGGAACAAGCCGGCAACGCGCAAGCGCCGCCGGCGCGCGTAGTGCCGGCCCCCGCGGCCACTCCTGCTTGATGTTGCCGCGCTTCACCACATCCTTCCAGTGCGCAATTTCCGAGCGCACCAGGTTGGTGAACTCGGCGGCGCCGGCCGGAGTGGGCTCGCCGCCCAGCTGGAGAATCCGGGCGGTAACCTTGGGGCTTGCCACCGCCTTCTGGATTTCGGCGCTGATGCGGTTGACCAGATCCGGAGGCGTGCCCGCGACGGCGAACAGGCCCAGCCAGCCCGCCACCTTGTATTCGGGGTAGCCGGCCTCCACCGCCGTCGGCACATCGGGAAGCGCCCGGATACGCCGGGCAGTGGTGACGGCGATCGCATTGACCTTGCCGGCGGAAATCTGTCCGGCGATCGACGGAATGTCGATAAAACCGATGTCGGCCTCGCCGCTTACCAGCGCGACCGCGGACTGGGAGCCGCCCTTGTAGGGAACGATCGTCAGGGGCACGCCGGCGGACAGCTTGAAGAACTAGGCCGAGAGCTGGGTGCCCGAGCCCGACACCGTGGCGTTCAGTCCGCCGGGCTTTCTTTTCGACAGCTCCACGATGTCGCGCAGGGTCTTCGCCGGCAGGGACGCGGTCAACACGACGAGGAAGGCCTGGGTGACTGCCTGCGCGACGGGCTGGAACGATTTCAGGACGTCGAAGGGCAGGTCCTTCCTGATCGCCGGCGTCACCGAGATGCTCTGCGATTCGAACATCAGGGTGTGGCCGTCCGCGGGCGCCTTCAGCACCACCTCGCCGGCGATCTGGCCCGCGGCGCCGGGCCGGTTCTCAACCAGGAACGGCTGTTTGTGCACCTCGGAGAGCCGCGCGCCGATCAGGCGCGCGGTGATGTCGCCGCCACCGCCGGCGACGTAGGGAACGAGAATGCGCACCGGTTTGGTCGGCCATTCCTGCGCCAACGCCTGCGAGCCGGTGAAGTGGGTTCCGAGGACGGCGGCAACCACGGATAGTGCATGGCGGAAAATCATGTTCGCTCCTGAGTCGGTACCGAAGGACTATAGTCCGGAAGCCAGCTACCGGAAAGGCGGGGATTGCGCGGGCGGTTTTACTCCGGTTTGGCGCCGGAGGCGCGCACGATAGGGTGCATGCGCTTGACCTCGGCATCGATCATTGCCCGCATCTGCTCCGCGGTTCCGCCGACCACCTCGAAGCCGAGGTCACCCATGCGCTTCACGAAGTCCGGCGCCTCGACCGCTTTCTGCCCCGCGGCATTCAGCTTCGCGACAACGGGTTTCGGCGTACCCGCCGGCGCCAACAGCCCTACCCATACGCCCGCCTCGTAGCCAGCGAATCCCTGCTCGGCGATGGTCGGCAGTTCGGGCAGGATCGCGGCGCGCAGGGCGCCCGTGGTGGCGAGCGCGCGCAGCTTGCCCGACTTGATATGCGGCAATGCCGAGGGAATGTTGTCGAACATCACGTCCACGCGCCCGGCTATCAGATCGACCAGCGCGGCGACGCTGCTCCGGTACGGCACGTGGGTCATTTCTACGCCGGCCATCTTCTTGAACAACTCGCCAGCCATGTGCACCGAGGTGCCCACACCCGCAGAGACAAAGGTCAACTTGCTCTCCGCTTTTCTCGCAAGCTCGATCAGCTCCCTGGTGGAGCTGGCTTTCAAAGAAGGGTTCACCACCAGGACGTTGCCGACGTTCGCCAACACAATGACCGGTTCGACGTCCTTGTTCGGGTCGTGCTTGAGCGTTTTGGTGTACAGCGCCGCGGAAATCCCGTGCAGGCTGCTGGCCGTGCCCAGCAGCGTGTAGCCGTCGGCCGGCGAAGAGGCGAACGCCTCGAAGCCGATGGTCGCACCGGCTCCGGTGCGATTCTCCACGATGACGCTCTGCCCAAGGTGCTTCGACATCTCGTGCACGCCAGCACGCACAACGATGTCCGATGCGCCGCCAGCGCCGTAGGGCGTGATGACCCGGATCGGCTTCACCGGATACTCCTGCGCCGGCGCGGCGAGAGACAGGCCGGCCATTGCCGCGCCCAGAACGATGAGATGGAAACCCTTCATAGTCGCCTCCGGCGCAGTCCGCAAGGTATCGAAACTACCACAGGCCGGTGCCCGAAAGCCTGGTGCCGGGCTGTACACTTTCACCGATCCGCAAAAGGAACCCCACATGGCGCGCCTTCTCGTTTGCATTACCTTTGATTTCGACGCGATGTCCGGGCTCATGGCCCGCGGGCTCACGACCCCGAACTACATCTCGCGCGGCGAGTTCGGCCCGGCGGCCATCCCGCGCATCCTCGACCTGCTCAGGAAATACGGCATCAAGAGCACTTTTTTCAGCCCGGGATTCACGATCGAGACCTATCCGGCGCAGAACGAGGCAGTTCTCAAGGCGGGCCACGAGATCGGCCACCACGG
>SXGR01420676.1_pt1 | contig 23221 bp, 19 predicted proteins | sample 3174711 | NCBI WGS metagenome assembly SXGR01 (sample SAMN11356860, study PRJNA531348) | freshwater metagenome | isolation source: freshwater sample F1-60 | place: China: Fuxian Lake, Yuxi | collected 2017-12-25 | reverse complement strand
GGGCCGCCCTTGGGGCCTTCATAGCGAATGACAACCACGTCGCCCTTCCGGATTCGGCCCGCAAGGATCGCACGCATCGCCGCTTCCTCTGAATTAAACACCCGAGCCCTGCCGGTAAAGACCAGTCCCTCCTTGCCGCTGATTTTCGCCACGGCACCTTCAGGCGCGAGATTGCCGTAGAGGATCACGAGGTGGCTGTCTTTCTTGATGGGCTGGTGAAAGGGACGCACGATGTCCTGTCCTTTGGGATAGGGTGCCACCTCGCGCAGATTTTCGGCCATCGTCCGGCCGGTGCCGGTCATGCAGTCGCCATGAAGCAAGCCGTCCCCAAGCAGCGTTTTCATCATGGGCAGGATGCCGCCGATGGCGACCAGCGCGGACATCACATACTTGCCTGAGGGCTTGAGGTCGGCCAGCACCGGCACCCGGCGACCCAGTTGCGTGAAGTCGTCGAGCTTGAGCTTCACGCCGGACGCCTGCGCCATGGCCAGCAAATGCAGCACGGCATTGGTGGATCCGCCCAGCGCGATGACCACGGTGATGGCATTCTCAAACGCCTTGCGCGTGAGGATGTCGCGGGGGCGGATGCCCTGCTTAAGAAGCTGCACCACCGCCGCGCCTGCGCGGCGCGCGTCGTCCTTTTTCGCGGGCGACACGGCGTTCTGCGCGGAGCTGCCCGGCAGGCTCATTCCCAGCCCCTCGATGGCGCTGGCCATGGTGTTGGCGGTGTACATCCCGCCGCAGGAGCCCGGCCCGGGAATGGCGCACGACTCGATCTCGCGCAACTCGCCATCGGTGATCTTTTTGCGGGCATGCGCGCCCACGGCCTCGAACACCGACACGATGTCCAGCGGCTTCTGTGTGCCCGTGAGGCATCCGGGCAGGATGGTCCCCCCGTAGACAAAGACCGAGGGGCGGTTCATGCGCGCCATCGCCATGATGCACGCGGGCATGTTCTTGTCGCAGCCGCCGATGGCGACAAACCCGTCCATGCCCTCGCAGCCGACGACGGTCTCGATGGAGTCGGCGATGACCGCGCGGCGCCCCAGCGAGGACGTCATGCCTTCGGGGCCCATCGAGATGCCATCGGAGATGGTGATGGTGTGAAAAATGAGGGCCTGGCCGCCGCCGGCATTGGCGCCGGCCTCGGCCTCGCGCGCCAGCGTGTCGATGTGCATGTTGCACGGCGTCACGTTGCTCCACGTGGACGCGACCCCAATGAGTGGCTTGGCGAAATCCGCAGGCTTGAAACCGACCGGATACAACATCGCGCGGCTGGGCGCGCGTTCTGGCCCGTCCAGCAGGATGCTCGAGTGCGGACGCAGGTTGGGCTTGCCTTGTTTCTTCATGGGCGCGCGATTCTTGGCCGGGCGCGGCGAATTGCAAGCCTTTCAGGGAGCGGCGCGTTGACAAAACCGCTGCGCCTCCTTCAATGGCGGGCATGTCCCCCTTGCAAATCCGCGCCGTGACCGAGGCCGATGTGCCGCTGCTCTTGGAGTTCATTCACGGCATCGCCGAATACGAACGGCTGGATCACGAAGTTGTCGCCACCGAGGAGAGCTTGCGCCATGCCCTTTTCGGAAGCAGGCCGTCGGCCGAGGCCGTCCTCGCGTTCTGGGAAGGCGAGGCAGCGGGTTTCGCCGTGTTCTTCACCAACTTCTCCACGTTCGTCGGGCGCGCGGGAATGTACCTTGAAGACCTTTTCGTGAAGCCCGCCTTCCGCCGGCGTGGCATTGGCCGCGCACTCTTTCTGCATCTGGCCGGGCTGGCGGCGACGCGCCACTGCGGCCGCTTTGAGTGGGTGGCGCTGGACTGGAATGAGCCGGCCGCCCGATTCTACGAAGAGCTCGGAGCGCGCCGCCTCGAAGAGTGGAGGCTCTACCGCATGGACGCCGCGGCGTTGCAGCGCGCGGTGTCAGCCTGATTCAAGGCGCGGCCAAAAAATGCAAAAGACCCCGGTGTGCCGGGGCCTTCGCATTGATTAACAAATGACGGGCGTCAGCCTTCCAGCCTACTTGGTGCCCTGGTCGATCCACGCGCGGATGAGGCCAATCTCCTCACCGGTGAGCGGCTTGCCTTTGCCTTCGGGCGGCATGGCATCGTCCTCGTTCAGACGGGCGATGGCCTTGACGACGGAACTCTCGGCGCTGCTGCCTGGCTTAAACACCTTGTTCTTCACATTGCTCGCCAGGGTGGCCTCCAGAGTGTGGAGGCTGACCTTGCCCTTGGGCTTTTCCGGGCCGTGGCACTTGAGGCACGACCGTTCAAAAATGGCCTTGATGTCCCGCTCGTACGTCACGCCCTGCTTGGTGGCCGCGGGCGGCAGGTCCGCATTGTTGGCGTACAAGGTTGCCGCGACGGTTCCAGCTGCAATCACCACACCCAAGGTCTTCAATTTCATGCTCATGGTTTCCGATGTTCCATTTCCTTCCCCCGAAAAACAGGGGCCCCTGTTAGCGAAGGTAACGACGAATTGCACGCACAAAAATTCAGCACCAGGTGTGGCCGGCACTTGCCAGGACGCGCTTGCAGGCAAACACTCTTCTGGCCCATGAACCTGCGCCGGACTCCCCACTTACTCCTGCGATGCTTGCGCACCTGGATGGCCGCCGGCGCGGCGACCCTCGCCGGACTTTTTGCCGCAGAGGACTGGCCCCACTACCTCGGGCCGCGCCATGACGGCGTGTCCATCGAGACCAACCGGGTGGACCGATGGGCGGGAGCGGCGCCGGCGGTGTCGTGGCGGGCCCAAGTGGGTCTGGGATTCTCTGCGGTGTCCATCGCGCAGGGTCGGCTGTTGACGGCCGGCCATCGCGCCGGGCGCGACATCGTATGGTGCCTGGACGCCGCGACGGGCAAACCGGTCTGGCAACGCGATTATCCGGCGGAGTTGGGCGACAAGTTCTACGACGGCGGCACCGGCGCCACGCCGACAGTGGAAGGCGACCGCGTGTACGTGCTGAGCCGCTGGGGCGATGTACTCTGCCTGGGCGCCGCCGATGGCAAGGTTCACTGGCAGCGCCAACTGGCGAAGCAGGAGGATGCGCGCGTGCCGGGCTGGGGTTGGAACGGTTCGCCTCTGGTGTTGGGCCGCCTGTTGCTCCTCAACGTGGGTGCCGCCGGTTGGGCGCTGGACAAGGCCACCGGCAAGACGGTTTGGAAATCAGCCGATGGCGAGGCGGGCTATTCCACGCCCCAACCCATCACGTGGCACGGCCAGCCTCGGGTCGTTTTCAGCTCCGAGAACGCCTACACGGCGGTGAACCCTCAAACCGGCGCGGCCGTGTGGTCCATTCGCTGGCTGACGCGCTATGGGGTCAACGCCGCACGCGCCCTGGTGCGCGGCGACGAGGTGTTCGTTTCCTCGGGCTATTCCAAGGGCGCCGCGTTGTTTCGTGTGGGTGAAGGCGGCGCCGAGGAAGTGTGGCGCCAGCGGCAGTTTCGAAACCAGTTCAGCAGTGCCCTGCTTCTGGACGGCCATCTCTACGGTGTGGACGGCGACAACGACGCGCGCGCCAAGCTCAAGTGCGTGGACTGGAAAACGGGCGAGGTGCAGTGGGAGGCGGAGCTGGGGTTTGGTTCGCTCACGGCCGCGGGCGACAGGCTCATCGTGCTCACGGCCGCAGGCGAACTGGTGATGGCCGCCGCGGCCCCCAAGTCGTTCCAACCGGTAGCGCGCGCCAAGGTGCTTGAAGGCCGGTGCTGGACCATGCCGGTGCTCTCGCAGGGCCGCCTCTATTGCCGCAATGCGGCGGGGGAATTGGTTTGTCTGGATTTGCGGCGCGGCCAATAATCCTTCCCGCCTCATGAAGACCCACCGCCGCCGATTCCTGAAAACCGCCGCCTCGCTCGGTGCCGGAGCGTGGGCATGGCGTCCGTCCTGGGGCGCGCCGCCCGCCGAAAAATTCCGCACCGCGCTCATCGGCTGCGGCTGGTGGGGCATGAACATCCTGCGCGATGCGGTGGCTGCGGGCCGGTCCAAGGTGGTGGGGCTTTGCGATGTCTATGGGCAGGCATTGGAAGTGAGCGCCGACGAGGTGAACGACCTGTGCGGCGACCAGCCGCGGAAGTACCGCGACTACCGCGAGCTGCTGGCGAAGGAAAAACCGCAGGTGGTCATCATCGCCACGCCTGATCACTGGCACGCGCTTCCCGCCATCGCCGCCGTGGAAGCCGGCGCGCATGTGTTTGTCGAGAAACCCACCAGCCACACCGTGCAGGAAAGCCGCGCCATGCTCAATGCCTCGAAGGCCGCCGGGCGCGTGATGCAGGTGGGGCTGCACCGCCGCATCGGGCCGCACCATCGCGAGGCGATGGACTTCCTGCGTTCGGGCAAGGTGGGCAAGATTGGCATGGTGCGGCTCTTTGTCGCGGGCCGGGGCGGCGCGGAAACCCCCGTGGCCCATGCCAAGCCTCCGCTGGGAATGGATTGGGATGCGTGGTGCGGTCCCGCACCGATGCGCCCGTTCAATCCGCGGATGCACCCGGGCGGCTGGCGCAATTTCCTGGATTACGCCAATGGCACGCTGGGCGACTGGGGTGTCCACTGGCTCGATCAGGTGATGTGGTGGACCGATGAGAAGCACCCGCGCCGCATCTACTCGACCGGCGGGCGTCCCGTCAGCGGGCCGGCCGTGGCCAATGACAAGGAGGCCACCAGCGACGCGCCCGACACGCAGGTGGCGGTGTTCGAGTTCGAGTCTTTCACCGCCACGTGGGAACACCGCCGCTACGCGGACAATCCCACCGAGCGACACGGCGTGGGGGCTTACTTTTATGGCACGCGCGGCGTGCTGCACATCGGCTGGCGCGATGGCTGGACTTTCTACCCTGTGGAAAAGGGCGTGCCGCAGGCGCATGGCGCACCACGGTTTGACAACGAGAAGGACGGCCACAACAACCCGCCCCTGTGGCGCGACTTCATTGACGCCATCGACACCAAGCGCAAGCCCGTGGCCGACATCGAAGCGGCGCACCGCTCGTCGATCCTGCCGATGCTCGGCATGATCTCCTACAAAGTGGGCCGCAGCATCCAGTGGGATGGCGTGAAGGAACAGATTGTGGGCGACCCCGCCGCGAATGCCCTGTTGCGCCGTGACTATCGCGCGCCCTGGCAATACCCCAAGTCATGAGCGCCGCCCCACCTGATCTGCCCGCGCTGCCGGGCCTTCGACAATTCGACCTCACCGGTCGCGTGGCCATCATCACCGGCGGCTCGAAGGGGCTGGGCGCCACCATGGCGGCCGGGCTGGCGTCGGCTGGCGCCGATCTGCTGCTGGCCAGCCGCAACGAAACCGAAGCGCGCGACACGGCGGAAAAGATCGCGGGCGAATACGGGCGCAAGGCCGTGGGGATGCGCGCGGATGTGACATCCCAAGCCGACATGGAGGCGATGGCGGCGGCGGCGCTGCACCACTTCAATCGCATCGACATCCTCGTGAACAACGCCGGCATCAACATCCGCGGGCCGATTGACGGTGTGTCGCACAGGGATTTCCAGCACGTGCAGGACGTGAATGTCACCGGCACCTGGCTGGCCAGTCGCGCGGTGATGCCGCACCTCAAGGCGCAGCGGCGCGGGCGCATCATTAATCTCGCCAGCGCGCTGGGTCTGGTGGGGCTGGCCGACCGCACGCCCTACACCGCCAGCAAGGGCGCGGTGGTTCAGATGACACGCGCCCTGGCGGTGGAGCTGGCACCGATGAACATCACCGTGAACGCCATCTGCCCGGGCCCGTTCCTGACACCGATGAACGCGCCCATCGCTGGCACGGACATCGGCGGGCTCATCGTCGGCGCCACCGCCTTCAAGCGATGGGGACAGCTTCGGGAGATCCAGGGCATCGCCATTTATCTGGCAAGCGACGCCGCCAGCTACACCACTGGCGCCATCATCGCGGTGGATGGCGGGTGGACCGCGCACTAGCCTTCGCATGAAGCGGGCCTGCATCGCGATGGTTCTACTGCTGCTGGGCGCGGTGGGGCTGGCGGACGCCCGGCCCAACATCCTCTTCCTGGCGTTGGACGATCAAAACGACTGGGTGGGATTTCTTGGCGGCCATCCGCTGGCACACACGCCGCACATGGACGGGCTGGCGCGGCGCGGCACGGTGTTTGCCAACGCGCACTGCCAGGCGCCGCTGTGCAATCCCTCGCGGACAAGCGTGATGACCGGGCTTGCGCCTTCCACGACGGGCGTACACGGACTGGAGCCGTGGTTCCGCGCCGTGCCGGCATTTCGAGACCACCCCACGCTCACTCAAACATTGGCGCGGCATGGCTACCGCACGATGGGCGCGGGCAAGATTCACCACGGTGGATACGGGCGGCAGAAGGGCGATGACGAATTCCATCTGCTGGGACCGGCGGCCGGCGTGGGAGCGCGCCCCCCGCAGAAACTGGTCACCACTCCCTCGGGGAACCATCCGTTGGTGGACTGGGGATCATTCGAGCACCGCGATGAGGACAAGGGCGATTGGAAGGTCGCCTCGTGGGCTGCCGCGCAGCTCGACGCGCGTCCCGCCGAGCCGTTCTTCCTGGCGGCCGGGTTTTTCCTGCCGCACGTTCCCTGCTATGTCACGCCCCGGTGGCTGGAGCGCGTGCCTGACAACGACCTCGTGTTGCCGTCCGTGCGCCATGATGACCGCGACGACACGCCGCGCTTTTCGTGGTACCTGCACTGGGATCTGCCCGAGCCACGCCTCAAATTCCTGGAGGACGCCCGTCAATGGCGGCCGCTCGTGCGATCCTATCTGGCCAGCACCAGCTTTGTGGACAGCCAGGTGGGCCGGGTGCTCGACGCGCTGCGTCGCAATGGATACGAGCGCAACACCATCGTGGTGCTCTGGTCGGATCACGGCTGGCATCTGGGCGAGAAACAGGTCACTGGCAAGAACACGTTGTGGGAAGAATCCACGCGGGTGCCGCTGGTGTTCGCCGGGCCGGGCATTGTGGCCGGTGCCACCTGCGCCCAACCGGCGCAACTGCTGGACATCTACCCCACACTCCTGGAGCTGTGTGGACTGCCACCCATGGCCGCGCTGGAGGGGCGCAGCCTTCGGCCGCAGTTGCGTGACGCCCGTGCCGCCAGGGTGCAGCCGGCCCTCACCACGCACAATCAGGGCAACCACGCCGTCCGCAGTGCGCGCTGGCGGTACATCCGCTACGCCGACGGCAGCGAGGAGTTGTACGATCACCACACCGACCCGCATGAGTGGCACAATCTGGCCTCGCAGCCCGGAACCAAGGCGGTGCGCGAGGAGCACCGCGCGTGGCTGCCGCGGGTTGACCGGCCTTCCGTGGCGGGCAGTGCGCAGCGCATCCTAAAATGGGAAGGCGGCCGCGCGAACTGGGAGGGAAAGCTCATCGCGCCCGGCGCGGCCATTCCCGGATTGTAGCGCAAGCCCGCAGGCGTTCGGAAAGCGGGGCTTGTCGCCTCTGCCGATTCATGCCAAGAAGGGGCATGTCCAGATTCTCGAAATCCATGCTCGTCTTTGCGGCCGCGGCGATCTTCTTGGGTTCTCTCCCGGCATGGGCGGCTCCCAAGCCCATCCAGGCGCTGCTCATCACCGGCGGCTGCTGCCACGATTATTCGCGGCAGAAAGACATCCTCAAGAAAGGCCTCGAGGCGAGGATCCACGTGGTCGTGGCGCACGTCCACAGTGACGACAAGAGCACCAAGCCGCCGCTGGCGATCTACGGCAACGCCGACTACGCCAAGGGCTACGACATCGTGATCCACGATGAATGCTCGGCGGACATTAAGGATCCGGAAGTCATCGACGCCGTGCTCGCGCCGCACCGCAAGGGGATTCCCGGAGTGAACCTGCACTGTGCGATGCACAGCTACCGGTTCGGCGAATTTGGAAAACCGGTGAAGGTGACCGACGCCAACGCGCGCTGGTATGAATACCTGGGCCTCCAATCCACCGGTCACGGCCCGCAGGAACCCATCGCGATTCATTACGTCAACAAGACCCACGCGATCACGAAAGGCTTGGCGGACTGGACCACGCAAAAGGAGGAGCTTTACAATAACATTCAGGTGTTCCCGGGTGCAACGCCCCTAGCCAAGGGCAAGCAACTCGTGAAGCAGAAGGATGGCAGCACGAAGGAAGTGGAAACCGTCGTCACTTGGGCGAATGAATTCGGCCCCAAAAAGACGCGTGTCTTTAGCACCACCATCGGCCACAACAGTGTGACGGTGGAGGACGCCCGCTATCTGGACTTGGTGGCGCGCGGGCTGATCTGGGCGGTGAACCGTCCGGATGTGCTGCGCTCGCCTGCGCCTTCAAAAGACTAGGAATGAGGCCATGCGCGAGGCGCGCGCCCTCTTGGTCCGAAAGAGCGAATGTCGCTGCCGCAAATAGCCGTGACCATGGGCGACCCCGCCGGGGTGGGGCCGGAGCTTTGCCTTCGACTTCTCAATGAGCCGTCCCTGCGTGGGCAGTGTGCGCCCGTCATCTTTGGCGATGCCTCGCTCTTGCGGCGCGTGGCGCGGCACTGCGCAATCCCTGAGCCGTGCCGGGTGTGGGACGAGCCCAGGGACGCAGCGGGTTCCGGTGTGGTGAACGTGCCCGTGGCGGGAATGGATCGGGTTGAGCCCGGCTCTGTGGACGCCGCCTCCGGTCGCGCGTCGGCAGCCTTTGTCGAGGCTGCCATTGCCGCCGTGCAGTCTGGCCAGATGGACGCCTTGGTGACTTGCCCTGTCCACAAGGAAGCATTGCGGGCCTCGGGCGTGCCCTTTCCGGGGCACACGGAATTGCTCGCCGCGCGTACCGGCAGCCCGCGCGCGTGCATGATGCTCACCAGCGACGAAATCTCCTGCGCGTTTGTCACGGCGCATGTGGGATACCAGGACGTGCCCGCGTTGCTGAGCGTGGATCGGATCGTGGAGGTGATTGAGCTGGCCGCAGAGGCCCTCTCGCGACTGCGCGGTCGGGCGGCGCGCGTGGTGGTCTGTGGACTCAACCCGCACGCGGGCGAACACGGGCTCTTTGGCGCAGGTGAAGAGGAGCGCCTCATTGCCCCCGCAGTCGAGCGGGCGCGCGCCTTGGGCATCGAGGTGGCCGGCCCGCTGCCCCCGGACACGGCGTTCATTGCCGAACGGCGGCGCATCACCGATGTGTTTATCTGCATGTATCACGACCAGGGAAGCATCCCCCTCAAGGCGCTGGCCTTTGACCGCGCCGTGAATGTCACGCTGGGGCTGCCGCTGGTGCGCACGTCGGTGGATCACGGCACGGCGCTGGACATCGCGTGGCAGGGGCGCGCCCACCCCGGCAGCCTCTTTGCCGCCGTGCGTCTGGCTGTGCAGCTTTCCTCAAGTCCCGCAATCCCCCAACCCACCCCCTGCGTATGCACCTGAAAGACATCATCCACCGCTGCCGACAACACGCCGCCCCCTTCCGCGTGAATCACGGCCACAAGTTCCGGCTCAAGGATCACGACCCCGCCGGCACCGGCCATCTGCACGAGCGCGACAAGGACAAGGCCAAGAAGGACGTGGAGCGGAGCGTCGGCGCGCTCTCGCAGCTTCAGGAGATGCTCTACGCGCAGGACAAGTGGGCCGTGCTGCTGGTGTTTCAGGCGATGGACGCGGCGGGCAAGGACGGCGTCATCAAGCACGTGATGAGCGGCGTCAACCCGCAGGGGTGCCAGGTGTTCTCCTTCAAGTCGCCCTCCAACGAGGATCTGGATCACGACTATCTCTGGCGCTGCTCCCGGAATATGCCCGAACGCGGGCGCATCGGCATCTTCAACCGATCCTACTACGAGGAGGTGCTCGTGGTGCGGACGCATCCAGAGTTCTTAAAGAAACAAAAGCTGCCGCCCGAGCTCATCACCCGCCACCTCTGGAAGGAGCGCTACGAGGACATCCGCAACTTCGAGCAATACCTCTCTCGCAACGGCGTGCTCATCCGCAAGTTCTTCCTCAACGTTTCCGCCGAGGAGCAGAAGCGGCGTTTTCTCGACCGCATTGAGATTCCCGAGAAGCGATGGAAGCTCTCCTCCAACGACGCGAAGGAGCGCCAGTTCTGGAAGGAGTACATGGCCGGCTACGAGGACGCCATCGCCAACACCTCCACCCCTCACGCGCCGTGGTATGTCGTCCCTGCCGATCACAAGTGGTTCACGCGTTACATCGTGGCCTCGGCCATCGTGGACGCCCTGGGCTCGCTCAACCTGGCATTCCCCACCGTGGACGACGCCAAGAAAGCCGAGCTTGCCCAAGTGGAAAAAGCTCTCCTCAAAGAATAGGGGCTGCACCCCGGCAATACGGCTTCGCCGCTCCTGCGGAGGTGCTGCGCACGGCAACATCCCCTGCGGGAGCACCTGCGGTGCGGCAATCAACATTTTGGCAGCCGCCGGAATGTCTGTCTTGAGCGCGATCCGACCCTGATCGTCCCCGGATCAGCCTGTTATTGCCCCGGCGCAGCCGGTTCCGTCCGTGGATCAGCCTGTTATTGCCCCGGCGCAGCCGGTTCCGCCCGTGGGATGGTCGCTCCTTAGCACTTTTGTGTGTATCTTAGATAAAGACGTGGAGGAATGCCGTTGCGCATGGGGCGCAGCCCCCTAGGGCAGTTTCTGGATTCGCACGTTGCGGAACTTGACGGCGTCGCCGTGGCCGGCAAAGCCGAAGTGGCCTTTGACGCGGGAGAGGCCCGGGTGCTTGGATTTGCCCATGAAGGTGTCGGGATCCACCTTGCTTAGGTCGGTGTCCAGAATCACCGTGCCATTGAGGACGACCTTGAGGGTGGAGCCCTTGACGGTGACCTCCTGTTCGTTCCACTCGCCATTGGGCTTTTGCAAACCGCGCTTGGCCGCGACCATGCCATAGGCCGAGCCGTGGACTTGGCGGGGGTCGAGCTTGCCGCGAACCTTGTCGTAGTTGTCGTCGAGCACCTGCAATTCGCACATGCCTACATAGGCGGTGTCGCCTTGGCCGGGATAACGGATGGCCAGCCCGTTGTTGCCGCCGGGCGGCACGTTAAACTCCAGCCGCACGATGAAGTTGGCGTACTCTTCCTTGGTGAAGATGGTGCCGCCCTTGCCCTTCTTGCAAACAATGGCGCCCTCCACCACTTCGTAGTTCTCAACCGGGCCCATCCACCCGGCAAAATCTTTGCCATTAAAGACGGTGACGAAACCGTCCTTGCCATCCTTGTCATCGGCCACGCCAGCGAATGCCCAAAGGGTCAGCGCGGCAACCAGTGCGGGGAAGTGTTTCATGAGTCGAGAGTGGGATGGGTTAGGGGCGGGGTTACCGGCCCAGTTCCTTGATGTAAATGTTGCGCCAGCGGATTTCGCCGCCGTGCGTTTGCAGTTGGATGGGGCCGCGCTCGGGCACGCCCAGCTTGCGGTCGTAGTAGTTCTCCAGCCGGGCGTTGTCCACGACGAGCTTTTCATTAAGCCAGATCGTCACCTTCTCGCCCTTCATCACAATCCGGAATGCGTTCCATTGACCAAAGGGTTTGTCCGCCAGCACGAGGGGGTCCTTGCCCGCTGCGCCCGCGCTGTTGTTCCACAGGCCGCCCGAGCCCTTGTTGGCGCCGATCTTGAACTTCGCCTCCTCGGTGGAATCCCAGATCTGCACCTGCGGCACGCCGCGAAGGTAGATGCCCGAGTCCGCCAGCGGCACGGTCTTGTAATCAAGGCGCAGCTCGAAGTCGCCGTAGTCCTTTTCCGTCGTGGCGTAGGCGCCAAAACCGTCGTTCACAAGCTCACCATTCTCCACGTACCAGTGCGGCCTGCCGTTCTTGCCCGCTTCCATCAGCGAGCCCTTTTGATCGGCGGCCGTCCATTTGCGGATCTGTTCGGCGCGCGCTTCCGCGGTCATCGCGAGGAGCTTGCGATGGTCAAACGTGCTGCCGCCGCGCCAGCCCTTGAGATCCTTGCCATTGAAAAGCGCCTTGAAGCCTTCGGGGGCTTTTTGGCTTTCTTCGGCGCCCAGCGCGCAGCCCAGCAGGATGGCCAGTAGGGAGAGGGAGGTTTTCATGTGATTTTGTCGTGGTGGAACGCCCCGATGCTAGCGTGCCCTCTCGCGTTGACAAGCCCCGAACCTGACTTTGGTCAGCGCATCGCCGGCAGGCTCGCCGCGGCCACCGCCTGACCGTGGCGCTTGTCGGTTTCATCGGGCATGTGCAGGGCGATGCGCGCCGCAAGTTCAGGGAACTGCGCCGCCAACACGGCGCGCGCACGCTGCAGGATGACCTCGCCGCCTGCGCCGCTGGTCACGCGGCCCAGCACCAGCACGTGATCAAAGTCATAATGCGCCGCGTAGTGCGCCAGCCCGTAGCCCAGATAGACGCCGAGGGTTTCATAGACGGCCACGGCGCGCGCATCGCCGGTGTCCATGTGGCTCTGGAGGAGCTTGAGCTGTTCGGGCAGGGGCAGGTCGGGCGCAGCCACAATGCCCGCAGGTGCGAGCAGCCGACCCACGGCCTGCTGCGAGAAATACTGCGCGCCGCAGCCGCGGTCGCCGCTCCATTCATCCACGGGCGTGCCGTCGCGGTGTTCCACCGGGGCAAAGGCCAGTTCGTTGAGCCAGGAGGTGATGTGTCCCTGTCGCGTGACAAAGCCGGCCGCCTGGCTGGTGCCCATCGCGATGCCCAGCACGGCGTTTTGCCGCAGGCTCATGGAGCCGGCCAGCGCCGTCACCTCGCCGTCGTTCACCACAACGAGCGGCACGTTCCATTCCCGCTGCAGGCGCAGGAAGAGGTCGCGCACGTGCGTGTCAAAATCCGCCTCGGACACACCGCGAAAGAGCGAGGACACCTTGACGCGGTTGTTCACGTAGCAACCGGCGGCGCTGCCGCCAATCGCGTCCACGCGCGGCAGGTGTGCCGCCGCCTTGCGCAGTGAATCCACGATGCCCTCATAGTGATAGCGCGGGTCGGATTGGAAGTAGGGATCCCAGACGGTCTCCTCGCTGAAGACAACGCGCCCGTCCTGAACGGCCGCCACCTTGCGGTCGCTCCCCCCCAAGTCGAAACCAATGCGGCATCCTTCAAGGTGCCTTCCCAGCGGCGCGGAGTGGGAACGTTCCGGCGGCGCTTCTTGGGCGCACACCATCTCAAGCGGGCGGCCAAAGATTTTTCCGGCGATGACCGAGGCGTCAAATTGCCCCGCGGCGGTGTCGCGGTAATACGCCCGGAGCTGCTGCGCGAGCGCCTGTGTGGTTGCGGCATCGCCCGCCAGATGCACGCGGAAGCCGCCGCGCGACCAGAGAAGGAATTTGATGAGGCGCTCCACATGGTTGAAATTCTGCGTGGCGCGGGGATGCGTCGCCGGGAACAGGTCGGTTGCCGAATGGAAGATCGATCCATCAGTCTGTTCCATCGCCAGTGTCAGCGGGACGGAGGCGTCCGTCGCCAGGGCCGCTTCCACAAAGCGGCGGTTCTCGAGCGCCGCCGGCTGGAAGCAGGGATCCAAGGGTGGCGCGATTGGGGGCGTTTCAGCGCGGGGCGAGTCCATGCGTTGGCGCGACATGGTGCCGCGAGGAGCCGGATGCGCAAGGGCTTTTCCTAGCCTTGCCCGGCGGCGCGGGCCGTCTAGGTTTCAGGCGTGCGAGCGCAGGAGATAGCAAAATCCTCAGAGCTGGCCGAAGGCACCACCGCCAAGTTCATGTTTGTGCGGGGCGGAAAACCTGCGGAGGGCTTCGTGGCGCGCTTCCAGGGCCGCGTGGTTGCTTATGAGAACAAGTGCCGGCACCTGCCGTTGACGCTCGACTACGCGGACAACCGGTTCTTCGACAATACCGGCAAGCAATTCGTCTGTCAGACGCACGGGGCGGTGTTTAATCCCGCGGACGGGCTGTGCGTGCGCGGCCCGTGCGAGGGAGCCAGCCTCTTCCCGTTGGAGGTCAGGGAATCGGCAGGCACCGTGTGGCTGCACGCGGGCGAACCTCAGCCTTAGGCGACGAGCGGCGCGACCACCTGGCCGTGAACGTCGGTGAGCCTGTACTGGCGGCCCTGGAACTTGTAGGTGAGCTGCTCGTGATCCAGCCCGAGCAGGTGCAGGATGGTCGCCTGCAGGTCGTGGACATGCACCTTGTCCCGCGCCACGCGAAAACCCAGTTCGTCGCTCGCACCGTGGGTGTAACCCGGGCGTGCACCGCCGCCGGCCATCCACATGGTGTACACATCCGGAAAGTGGTCGCGGCCCAGCACCTTGCTGCCGGCCGTGCGTCCTTCGCGGAAAGGCGTGCGCCCAAATTCACCGCCCCAGACGAGAAGGGTGTCTTCGAAGAGGCCACGCTGCTTGAGGTCGCTGATGAGCGCGGCCACCGACTTGTCCATCGAGCGGCACTTATTGCGCAGGCCATCGCCCAGTCCCGTGTCAGCGCCGGTGCCGTGGAAATCCCATCCCCAATCAAAGAGATGCACGAAGCGCACCCCGCGCTCCACCAGTCGCCGCGCCAAAAGGCAGTTGTTGGCGAAGCTCCCCGCGCCCGGCTGCGCGCCGTAGGCGTCGAGCGTCGGCTTGGACTCCCGCGAGATGTCCATGATTTCCGGCACCGACACCTGCATCCGAAAGGCCATCTCATACTGCGCGATGCGCGTGAGCGTTTCGGGATTTCCCAGCTCGGCGGCCTGATGCCGGTTGAGGTCGTTGAGCGCGTCCAGGCTCAGGCGCCGAAGGTCGCGGCTCATGCCCGGCGGATTGGAAACGTAAAGCACCGGGTCGCCCTTGGAACGGCACTGCACGCCCTGAAACACACTGGGAAGAAACCCGCTGCCAAACGAGTTCTTGCCGCCGTTAGGCTGCACGCCGCTGGAGATGAGCACCATGAAGCCTGGCAAGTCTTGATTCTCGCTGCCCAATCCATACGTGACCCACGAACCCATGCTGGGGCGCCCCTCGCGCGCGCTGCCTGTGTAGAGCAGCAGCTCCGCGGGAGCGTGGTTGAACTGGTCGGTGGTCATCGACTTGATGAAGCACAGGTCATCCGCCAGCTTTGAGAGCTCCGGCAGCGCATCGCTCAGTGTGGCACCGCATGCGCCGTGTCGGGCAAAAGTGTGCGGCGAGCCCATCAGCTTCGGCACCCCGCTCGTGAAGGCAAACCGCCGGCCCTTGAGGTGTTCGTCCGGGCAGTTCTGGCCATCGCGTTTCACGAGCTCAGGCTTCTGATCGAAGAGGTCCAGCGTGGGCGGCGAACCGGTCATGTGCAGGTAGATCACCCGCTTGGCCTTGCCGGCAAAGTGCGGATGGCGCGCGCGAAGCGGGTTGTCCGTGGGCGCCTCCGCCCGCGCGTCGCCGCGCAACAAGGACGCCAGCGCCACTCCTCCCAGGCCCAGGTGGCAGTCTCTCAGGAAGGTCCGTCGTGTGCGTTGTCCAAGCCAGTCGTTGTGGGTCATGATCAATCTCCTCACCGTTTCAGGAACATCTCGTCGAGGTTCAACAACACGTTGCCAACGACTGTCCACGCCGCCAGCTCGGCCTCGTTCATTCCCGCGGGCACCGCGCCGATGGGGTTGGTCGCCATCTCGCGGGCCGCAGCAGCGTCACTGGAAAACAAGCCGCGCACCTGATCAAACAGGGCCACCAGCCGCGCCACCTCCGCCTTTTGCGGCGCGCGCGTGAGGCAAAGCTGGAAGCCAAAGGCGGCGCGCTCCCCCGTGCTCGCACCACCTTCGCGAACGATACGACGCGCCAGTGCCTGCGCGGCCTCGACGTACACGGGGTCATTCATCGTCACCAGCGCCTGCAGCGGCGTGTTGGTGGGGATGCGGCGCACGGTGCAGACGGCGCGTGTGGGCGCGTCAAAGGTCGCCATCGAGGGATACGGGTTGGAGCGCCGCCACTGCGTATAAATCCCGCGCCGGAATTTGTCTTCGCCCGTACTCGTGCTCCAGTCGATGCCGCTGCCAAACGCCGCACTCACCCCGAGGCTGGGCTGGGGCGGCTGGGCGGGAGGCCCGTACATCTTTGGAGAAAGCAGACCGCCCAGCACCAGCGCGCCATCGCGCACCATCTCGGCGGAGAGGCGGGTGCGCGGGCCGCGTGCCAGAAAGCGATTTGCCGGATCGGCCTCGGCCATGCCCGCGGAGATCGTGGAGTCTTGGCGGTAGGCTGCCGTGGTGACGAGAAGTTTAAGAAACGCCTTGGTGTCCCATTTGAGCCGGATCAACTCCGTCGCCAGCCAGTCGAGCAACTCCGGGTGGCTGGGCAATTCACCCTGCGAACCAAATTCCTCGCTGGTTCGCACAAGCCCCGTGCCAAAGACCGCCTCCCAATACCGGTTGGCGATGACGCGCGCCGTCAGCGGATTGCCCGGATGGACGAGCCAGCGCGCGAGGGCAAGCCGGTTGGTGGCTGTGCCTTCCAGCGGGGTGTTGAACACTGCGGGTACGCCCTCGGTCACCTGTCGGTCTTTCGCCAGAAAATTGCCGCGCAGCTGGACATGGGTGACGCGTCGCTGCGCGCCCTCGAGTTCCTTCATCACGGGCACGGTGGCGGGCTTGAGTTGCGCGATCTGCTGATTGAGCGCGGCAATCTTCGCAAGGTCGGCACGGCGTTCGGGCCAGATGCTCTGCGCGTAATAGCGTGTGATGCGCTCGCGCATGAGATCGGCCTGGGGCCCCGTGGGCGGGTTGGCCAAGAGCGCCATGTGCCGCAAGAGATTAAGGATGTCGGCCGGCGTGCGGGCGTGTTCGGCCACGTGCGTGTCCGCCGTCCAGCCCATCCGGAAACGGCCCAGCGTCGCCTTGGGGGTGGCCGATTGGTGCTCCAGCGTGATGAAGAGCCGGGAGCCCGCGGCCATCGCCGTGGGTTCTGCAGCCACCAGCGTCAGTGTGTGCGCTTGATCGGTCGCGCCCCCCACGGCCCAGCCGCGCGTGAGGCCCTTCGCGGGGGCGTCGTCGTGGATCACACTGCCGGCGTCAAAGCCCGTCTGTGTGAAATCAGGAACGACGGCCGCGAATCGGATTTCGCGCTCGCCGCTGACGGCCAGTTCCACGCTCCGCGGTGGCGAGGGATTTCCCGCTTTTTCCCAGACGGGCTTGCGCTGTTCGTCCAGCACCACCAACCGGAAACCCGCCAGCCGTTCGGGCAGCTCGGCACGATTCCAAATCACCACGCGGTCGATGGCCCGGGCCGCCTTGAGATCCAATTCCCACCACGGGTCATCCTGCTGGCCGGAGTGGGCGACGGAGCCCTTCTCATATTCGCCCTCGGTGCGGCCGTCGATGGCGCGCGCCGCGGCGGCGTCCATGTACGTGCTGGAAAAACTGGCATTGCCCTGCCGCGCCACATTGTCGGCGCCGGAGAAGACCTGCACTTCGGCGATCTGAATGATCCGCTGCTTGCCGGGCAGTTCAATGCGGACGAAGCGCGCCTTGGGCGCAGGGGCACCGGAGGGCGGGCGCAGGGTGGCGCGCAGCCGCGTGAGGACAAAGTTGCCGCCCGCATGACCGCCCTGAGGCATCGTCTCCAACCGCAACGCGGCCAGCGACTGCGCCGCCGCGATGGGAAGTTCGACCGTCAGGGTGTCCTTGGCCGCCTCGTTCTTGTCGATGGACACGACGCGGCTGCCCAGCACGATGGCGGGCGCGCCCGACTTGGCCTTGGGAGACTCAGGCACGGGCACATTCCAGTTGATGGAGAAGGGGAACGCGCGCGCCCAAGCCTGGGCCTCCTGCGCCAGTTTGGCGGGAGGCTGCAGCACCTTGCCGTCCAAGGCGGTGATCTCCGCCTGCCACGCCGCCTTCTGCCGGCGCTGATCTTCGGTCAGGATTTCCTGCAGGGGGCTCTCGTCGCGTTTGTCGGCGTCGGCGGTGTTGTTAAAGATGGCAAAGAGGCGGAAGTAGTCGTCCTGGCTGATGGGGTCGTACTTGTGGTGGTGGCACTGCGCGCACGCCGCGGTCGTGCCCATCCACACCTGCAGGGTGGTGTTCACGCGGTCCACGATGGCCGCATTGCGAAATTCCTCATCGTCCGTGCCGCCTTCGCTGTTGGTCTGCGTGTTGCGGTGGAAGGCCGTGGCGGTGATTTGATCGGGACGGGGCTGGGGTAGAAGGTCGCCCGCAATCTGATCCAGCGTGAACTGGTCAAAGGGCTGATTGGCGTTGAGCGCGCGGATGACCCAGTCGCGGTAGGCCCAGATGGTGCGTGCCGGATCATCCGCATAGCCGGCGCTGTCCGCATAGCGAGCCAGATCCAGCCACAGGCGCGCCCAATGCTCGCCATACGCGGGCGAGGCCAGCAGCCGATCCACCAGCCCTTCGTAGGCGCCGGGCGTGGTGTCTTCGAGAAACTGGCGCGCTTGGGCGGGCGTGGGCGGCAGGCCGGTGAGATCCAGGAAGAGCCGGCGCAAGAGCGTGGTTCGATCCGCCTGAGCCGCGGGCTTCCATCCGCGGCGTTTTAATTCCGCCAACACGAAGGCGTCCACCGGGTGGCGCGTGGCGCGCGCATCGTCTGCGGCGGGCGGCGTGGTGCGCACGGGCGGAACATAGGCCCAGTGCGGCTGGTATGGGGCGCCCTGCGCGATCCATTGGCGCAGCAGCCCTCTCTGCGTGTCGGTGAGCTTGAGCTTCGACTCGGCCGGTGGCATCACCTCGCGCGGATCGGTCGCGTGGGTGCGGGCGATCAGCCGGCTGGCATCGGGCTTGCCCGGCACGATGGCAGGGCCGCTCTTGCGCGCGGCCAGTGCCTCCTCGCGCACGTCCAAGCGCAGCCCGCCTTTGCGGGTCTTGTCATCGGGGCCATGACACTTGAAACAGTTCTCGGAAAGAATGGGCCGGATGTCGCGGTTAAAGCCAACCGGTGCGGGCGCCGCTTGCGCCACGGACGACACGCAAGCCGCCGCGAGCAGCACGCGCATGACAATGCCGGGGAATGGGAGTGGGAACTTCACGCCAGAATGTCCTTTACGATCTCGCCATGCACGTCGGTTAGACGGTAGCGGCGGCCTTGGAATGGGAAGGTAAATTGCTCGTGGTCGATGCCCAAGAGGTGAAGCACCGTCGCCTGAAAATCATGCACGTGCACGGGATGGAGCGCGGGGTTCATCGCCAGATCGTCGGAGGCGCCGTGGGTGATGCCCGGCTTGATGCCACCGCCGGCCATCCAGAGGGTGAACACGTAGGGATGATGATCGCGCCCCCAGCGCGGGCGATTGCTGATGTCGCCCTGTAGGAAGGGCGTGCGCCCAAACTCCCCGCCCCAGATCACGAGAGTGTCGTCGAGCAGCCCGCGCTGATGCAGATCGCGCACCAGTCCTGCGGCGGGCTGGTCGGTGTCGCGGCACTGGTTGTAGAGCTCGGTGGTCAGGCTGCCATGCTGGTCCCAGCCCGCGTGCATCACCTGCACAAAACGCACGCCGCGCTCAGCCAATCGGCGAGCGAGCAGGCAGTTGTGCGCAAAGGTGCCGCGCTCGCGCACCGAGGGCCCGTAGAGGTCCAGCACGCTTTGCGGTTCGCCGGAGATGTCGGTGAGCTCGGGCACGCTGGCCTGCATTCGGTAGGCCATTTCGTACTGTGAAATGCGCGTGAGAATCTCCGGGTCGCCCTGCTCTTGGTGGCGCAGCGTGTTGAGCTGTGAGAGGCCGTCAAGCAGGGTGCGCCGCAGCGGGCGGCCCATGCCCGGCGGGTTGGCCAGGTACAATACCGCCTCGCCGCCGCGCCGGAACGGCACGCCCTGGTGTTGCGTGGGCAGAAACCCGCTGCCCCAATAGTAGTCGTAGAAAATCTGCCCGCAGGTGGTGCCCTTGCTCACCGACGTCATCGCCACGTAGGCCGGCAGGTTCTGCGTGTCGCTGCCCAGCCCGTAGCTGAGCCAGGCGCCCAGCGTCGGGCGACCGGGCATCTCCGATCCGGTCAGAAAAAAAGTCACTGCGGGCGCGTGGTTCACCTGCGTGGTGTGCATGCTCTTGATGAAGCACAGATGGTCGGCCACGCGCGCGGTGTGCGGCATGAAGTTGCTGACCCAGGCGCCACACTGGCCGTGCTGCGCGTAGGGCTCCACCGGGCGCAGCAGCAGCTTGCCGGCGGGATTGCCGGTCATGGTGCTAAAGCGCTTGCCTGCAAAATACGACTCGGGCACCGGCTGGCCGTGAAGCTTCTGCAACATCGGCTTGTAGTCGAACAAGTCGGTGTGCGTGGGCGCGCCATTCATGAAGAGATAGATCACCCGCCGCGCTTTGGGCGCAAAATGCGGCAGGGCGCCGGCCAGTCCGCGCACGGCTCCGGCAGCACCCCGAGCCTCAAGGGCGCGCAATGCGGCCGATCCCACCAGACTCATGGCCCCCTGCTGCAGGAGATGCCGGCGGGTCAGCATGCGGCCCGGCTCTTGGGGGGTGTCCACCACGGGGAGAAGTCTAGGCCATGCCGCCGCGTGCGCCAGCGCAAAAGGGCTTCGAGCTGTCGCGCCCTTGGCATCCACACGCCGGGGCATGTGTGCGATGGGGGCTTCCCATGCGCCGGGCGCTTCTGCTATGTAGCGGCATGTCGCTCCCCCATTCCGCTGCGCCCGCCACACGGGCGCGCCGGGTCGTTCTGGGCTTTGCCATCACGCTGGCCATCATCACCTACATCGACCGCGTGTGCATTTCGCAGGCGGCGGGCGACATCCGACGCGACCTCGTGTTCGATGAGAAGGACATGGGGAAGATTTTCTCCGCGTTCACGCTGGCGTACGCGCTCTTTGAAATCCCCGGAGGCTGGATGGGCGACCGGTTTGGCCCGCGCAGCGTGCTCATCAGGGTGGTGGCGATGTGGTCGGCATTCACCGCGCTCACGGGCGCGGCGTGGAATTACACCTCGATGTGGGCCTGTCGGTTTTTCTTTGGCATGGGAGAGGCGGGCTGCTTTCCCAACCTCACCAAGGTGTTCACGATCTGGATGCCCTCGACGGAGCGGGTGCAGGCCCAGAGCATCCTCTGGCTCAGCGCGCGGTGGGGCGGCGCCTTCACGCCGATGCTCGTGGCGTGGGTGCTAGGCTACGTTAACTGGCGCCACGCGTTCGTCCTCTTCGGGCTGCTGGGCGTCGTGTGGGCCGTGTTTTTTGCGCGCTGGTTCAGGGATGATCCGCGCCGGCATCCGGCCGTCAACGCCGCCGAACTCAAGCTGATGGACGGCGCCGAGGAGAATGCGCCCAGCAACCATGCCGTGCCGTGGGGCAGGCTGGCGCGCAGCAGCACGGTCTGGATGCTGTGGCTGCAATACTTCTGCATGTCCTACGGCTGGTACTTCTACATCACTTGGCTGCCCACCTATTTGCGCGACGCGCGCGGCGTGGCGCTGGGCAAAAGCGCGGTGCTCTCCGGGCTGCCGCTTTTCTTCGGCGGCATCGGCTGTCTGGTCGGCGGCTGGCTGGTCTCGCAACTGGTGCGCCGAACCGGCGACACCCGGCTGGCGCGGCGCGGCGTTGCGTCAGTGGGGCTTTTTGGAGCGGCCATCATGCTGGTGGTGGCCACGAAACTGGGCGACCCCACCTGGGCCATGGTGGCCATGGGAATGGCCAGCTTTTGCAATGATCTGGCGATGGCCAGCGCGTGGGCGGCCTGCATGGACGTGGGCGGGCGCCACGCCGGGGCGCTTTCGGGCAGCATGAACATGATGGGCAATCTGGGCGGCGCCGTCGGTCCAGTGGCCGTCGGCTACATTCTGGCTGCGGGCAAGGCCACGGCCGATGCCAAGCCTTCCATGGAAAGCTGGACCACCGCGTTCCTTGTCGCGGCAGCCGTGTACTGCGTGGGCGCCGTCGCGTGGATTTTCATCGATCCAGTCTCCCCCATTTCGCACGGCGAACCGGACGCCAAGCGGGCATAAGCCTGCGCCTCCGAAACACAAACCCCCCGGCTGCAAGCAGGCAGACCGGGGGAGTGTGAGTGGCGTTGGAAAATTACTTGGCGGCCTTCTTGGCGGGAGGCGTGGGCTTGTGCACTTCGTGGCAGGCCTTGCAGTTCACGGCTGCCTTGTACTTGTCCAAGGCACCTTCCTTTTCAGCCTGTAGATCCTTGGCGGCGGCCAGCAGCGCGACAGTCTTGGTCTTCCAGCTTTCTTGGTCGCCCTTGGGTGCCGTGGTCTCGCACATGGCCGTGTAGCATTTCACGAGGAGGGCGAGGTCTTCCTTGGTGGCCTTGCCATCCACGGCGCGCTTGCAGCAGGGATCCTCTCCCTTCGGCGCCATATGCACCTTCTTCATCACATCCTTGATCGAAGGCTTTGCAGCGGCCTTTGGAGCAGCCTTCGCCTTTTCGGCGGCCGCAACGTACAGGGTGAAGGTGAGCCCCAGCGCGATGATGGCGCCGGCGAACAAAGGGATGGATTTCTTCATGGGATGGAGCTTCAGGTTCAGGACGGAATATGCAAACCCCCCAGTTTGGCGTCAACGCTCATTCTTTGCCCGCTTTCGCCGGTGAGGAAGTGTGGCTAGTCCTTCGGAGTCTGTCCCAGAACGAGGTCAAAACGCGCCGCCAGTTCGCCCGCCTTGCCGCCCGGCAGAGGCGTAAAGTCCACCGTCAGCGCCTGGCGCGACGCTTCGTCTTGCAACGAACGGTAGATGCCATCGCGCACGTTGCCGGCGTGTCCCTTGACATAGCACTGCGTGGTGAGCAAATCCCTGCCGCCGCGCCGCACCTTGAAGTGGATGTGTGGCGTGCGCCCGGGATAGGGCACGGGCTTGATGGTGCGAAAGAGATACTCGCCAGTGGAGCCCGTGATGAAACGGCCGAAGCCCTGGAAGTTTCTGTCGCGCTTGGCGCCGTTGTCGCTTTGGGTGTGCAGGTAGGCGCCGTGGGCGTCGCATTGCCAGATTTCCACGAGCGCGCCGCGCAGGGGCTCGCCGCGCCCGTCGAGGATTTTCCCGCTCAGATAAGTCACCTCCCCCACGGCTGGAGTGGCGGCATTGTTGAGAATGAGCAGGTCATTGTCGGTGTCCAGCGGGAGCTTGTCGGGATAGAAGGGCCCTTCGGTTTGCTTGGGCGTGAGCGTGAGGGCCTCGGCGAAAAGGCCGGGGACGGTGAAGAACGCCGCACCCAGCGCGGTGCGGGCGAGGAACCGGCGGCGGGAGGGTTCGGAGAGTGAAGGGGATGTGTTCATGGTGCAGGTTGATTTGTTGCGTGAACGGATGGCGGTTGTCAATAGTCGGCGATGGAGCCGTCCTTCAACCGGCCGCGCGTGGGCCACTCCGGTTTCGACGGCTGCTTCGCGAGTTCCGCGAGGCGCGCTTCGTTTATCTCGCAACCAATTCCCACACCCGTGGGCAGTGAAGCGTAGCC
>SXGR01053141.1_pt1 | contig 23225 bp, 23 predicted proteins | sample 3174711 | NCBI WGS metagenome assembly SXGR01 (sample SAMN11356860, study PRJNA531348) | freshwater metagenome | isolation source: freshwater sample F1-60 | place: China: Fuxian Lake, Yuxi | collected 2017-12-25 | reverse complement strand
GCTCCTCTCGGCTCCTCTCAGCTCCTCTCGGCTCGGCCCCTCTCGGCTCCTCTCGGCTCCTCTCGGCTCGCGCCAGAACAGGTTGCGCCGCCGCCATTTTTTTTGACGGCGAAACGGGGGGGACGGGGAGCTTCGCGATCGACATACCACCCCTGTACCCCCATGTCGCCAGCGGCGTCCGATTGCTTAAAACCCATACCAGTGAAGGAATAAAGACCAAGCGAGAGGCGGGAGGGGGAATGAGACGCGAACCCATAACGTCGTGCCTTGATAGAGGGGTGTGGGATTGACGATTAAGAGAATTGAGCGTAGGGTGAGGAGCATGAACGAGATTGTGCTGCCGACGTCAGCATCGATGCAGGTAGAGCCACGGGTCAATGTGCGCCGAAAAACGGGGCGGCTAATTGGGCAAACGGTCGCGTCAGGCGCAATTAAGGCGTATGCGCCAACGGTGGAAAAACAACGGCTGTTGGCATTGTGGAAAGAGGAAGTCGGGCGACAGTTTCCGGCTTTGGTGGCGGCACAGTTAAATGCGGCGACAGGTATTACGCACATGCAAGCGCGAGATCAGGATGGGCGCTGGACAACGGTTACGGACCCTGAGGAAATGAATGAACGACTCAATGCCGGGGAACAGTGTTACCGGCTGACGGCGGTAGCGCCAAGTGCGCCAATTCTGAAGGACATCATGGACCGGCTGTTTGGACAGTCCAGACAGATGATTGACGTAGAAGTCAACGCGCTGCCGAGCGGCATGACCGACGCGGAACTGGCGGCGGATCTGGCCGGGTTGCTGCAACGGTTGACAACCGTGCCAGAAGAGGCGGACGTGATTGACATGACAGTCACGACGGACGAACACGTCACGCCGAAGGCATTGTAAATCTATGAGCGTGCTCACGGGAGCATTACCCACGCATCGCTACGTGCAGGTTGATAGCACGTTTTGTGCAACAGGGCCGCAACGATGGCTGCCCGCCGTGTGGTTTGGACTGGTAAGTTATCCAGGTCGAGCCTGGGGCGCAACGGTGTTACTGGAGTCAGGCGCTATTTATCGCAATTTGCCGTTGCACGCCTTAGCGACACGGCCTGATGCGGTCGATGTGTGGACAATCCACGATGCACAACGCTGGGATTGCTATGGACTCGAATTCGTCGCGCACGTTTACCCGTATCTAGAAGGGTTGCGCTGCCAGGCCCGCTGTAACAGTGGTGTCTATCCGGGCACTTACGAATTCTCAGTCAGTCCGGTGCGCGACGGGTTCTCTGCCGCGCCGGATCAATCCAAAGAATTCACGTTTATTGCGCTCGATAACGGACGCTGGACCGTGCAACCAACGGATCGCGTGTTGATAGAAGAGCGGTCGTTTACTACGAATAAAGATGCCGCATGGCCGACGAATCTCCGGCGGCAACAGACAATTTACTCGGCGGAATAGCCACACGCGCATGGAAACATTACATCCGCACGAACGCGAACGACTAGAAGCACTGCGTCAGGAAGCGCAACGGCGTACCCAAAGCCGGTTTGCGACGTTCTTTTCCGATACAGGCGCGTATTGCCGAGCGTTATACCCCAAGCACATGGACTTTTTTGCAGCGGGACACACCAAAGAACGGCTGTTTATGGCCGCGAATCGCGTGGGCAAGTCGGAAGCGGGCGCGTATGAATGTACGTGTCATCTGACAGGACTGTATCCACACTGGTGGACCGGGCGTCGGTTTGACGGCCCTGTTGAAGCGTGGGCGGTCGGGACAAACTCGCAGACGACGCGTGACATTGTGCAGGCTAAGTTGCTCGGGCCGGTGACGGCACCGGGAACCGGCATGATTCCCGCGCACCTGATTTTGCAGACAGTCACGGCGCGTGGCCTGTCCGGTGCGTTGGAGGGAGCGCAGATTAAACACGTCTCGGGCGGCGTAAGTCAGATTGGCCTCAAGAGCTACGAGCAGGGGCGATCGTCTTTTGAAGGCACCGCGAAGCACGTAATCTGGTGTGACGAAGAACCGCCAGCCGCGTGCTACACCGAGATGCTCTACCGCACCGTTACCACCAAAGGCATCGTGATGGTGACGTTCACCCCGCTGCAGGGCATGAGTGAAGTGGTCAAGGGATTCCTGGAACCCGAAACATCCGAAACCGCTGAGTTCAAGACGTACATTCAGGCCGGATGGCGGGATGTGCCTCATCTGGATGAATCGGAGCAGCGCGCTCTTCGAGCAACGACGCCGCCTTATCAATTAGCCGCACGAACTGAAGGCGAACCTAGTCTCGGGTCGGGCGCAATCTATCCGATTGCCGAACGCGAGGTGTTGGTGCCAACTGCGGCAATCCCCGAAAACTGGCCTCGCGTTTATGCAATGGACGTGGGCTGGAACCGAACAGCCGTGCTGTGGGGAGCTAAAGACCCGGCTACCGGGCGGATTACGCTCTACGATGAACACTATCGAGGCCAAGGCGAACCGGCCAGTCATGCCGAGGCTATCAAGGCTCGTGGCGCGTGGATGGATGGTGTCATTGACCCGGCCAGTAGCGGCAGTAGCCAGCTCGACGGACGAGCGTTGATCGATGTCTACGGACGGCTAGGGCTACGGCTCCAACCGGCGCAGAATACAGTTGAGGCGGGACTTACGGAAGTCTGGAATCTTCTAGTCTCAGGGCGTCTTGTGATACAAGACCATTTGACTAATTGGCGATCCGAGTTTCGAAAGTATCACCGCGATGAACAGGGCCGCATTGTGAAAAGTGGCGATCACTTGATGGACGCGATGCGTTACTTAGTCATGTCTGGATCAGCCGCAATGCGCGTGCAACCGTCGTTGACAGATCGCACGTCGTCTCGCCCAGCCCCAAGCAGCTCTATGGATTGGATGTCCGCCTGATGACTGACGCGCAAACCAAAGACCACGCGATTGCGTTAAATCGCTTCAAAGTCGGCGTTGACGCGGACGCTGATCAGCGTAAACGCGAAATCGAATCGCTGCGGTTTCAGGTGCCTGAGCTGACGTGGCCGACTGACGTAAAAGAGCAGCGGAAACCTCAAATTGTCGGCGGTGTTGCCATTCCGCAGCGGCCCATGCTGTCAATTCCCTCGTTGGATCAGCCGATTCAATTAGTCCTAAACGCGGAAAAAGCCGCGTCGTTAGGTGTAGGTATTCACCCGGTATCTGAAGATGCCGATGACGACACAGCGGAAGTGATTCAAGGGTTGTATCGCCGGATTGAAGTTGAATCACGCGCAGGCCTGGCGCGATCCTGGGCGTTCGAACGGGCCGTCAAAGCAGGGCGCGGGTATTACCGGATTGTCACCGAAGCTGACCCGGAGGGCGGGAATCCGTTTGATCAGAAGATTGTGATCAAGCGCATTCTCCAGCAAGCCAGCGTCGTCATGGACCCGTTTGCACAGGAATCGGATAGTTCTGATGCGGAATGGGCGTTTATTGTAAACGACATGCCGTGGGCCACCTACAAGCGGCGCTACCCAAACAGCGATATGGCCGCGTACACCGAAGACGATCTGTCGATGCTGGGCGTTGAAGCGCCACATTGGGTTTCGGGTGACGACGGGGCTGGTCGCGCCGTGCGCGTGGCGGAATACTTCCGGTTAGAGACGACGCGCAAGTATCGTGTTCTTCTCGACGACGGATCGGACAGTTTTGATGACGAGGTGCCCGAAGGTCGCATGGTGCGCGAGGGCGAAGCCGCCCGTGGCGTGCAGGAAACCATCAAAACGCTCTACTGGAGCGTGATCAATGCGATTGAAGAACTGGAACCCGCACAAGAGCAAGACGGGCGCTACATTCCCATTGTGCCGGTGATTGGGCGCGAGTTGCTGCCCTTCGAACCGCAGCGGCGGTGGGTCGGCATGATCGAGCCGAACAAAGATGCCGTGCGGTTGTTGAATTACAGCGCGTCAAGCGCTGTGGAAATGGCGTCCCTAGAAACTAAAGCGCCGTACACGATGGTGGAAGGACAGGAAGAGGGCCACGAGCAGGAATGGCAGCTGGCCAACGTCCGCAATTTCCCCTATCTGCGGTATCGCAATGTTTCGCTCAACGGAACGCCCGCGCCGCCCCCGCAGCGCACTCAGGTCGATACCTCTCGCCTGGGGCCATCGATGTTGCTCTTGCAGCAAGCGCGAGAGTTTATTCATCAGGGGACCGGCGCGTTTGAAGCGGCGCTTGGGCAGCACACGCCGAACGCCAAGAGTGGCAGAGCTGTAATGGCGCTTCAACAGCAGCATGAAGCAGGTGCGGGACATTTCCTCGACAATCTCGCGGAAATCTCGATGACCTACGAAGCCAAAATTATCCTTGATTTGCTGCCGCACATTTATGATCGTCCGGGTCGCGTGGCTCGCATTCTTGATGGCGAAGATCAACCGCGCACGGTGATGTTGAACGCGCCGTTTACGATCAATGCGCGAACGCAGCGTCCGCAGATGGCACAAGGCAACGTGCCACCGCCTCCGATGCCAACGCCGCCGCCAGGGGCACCTGCGCCGCCGATGCCACCAGGGATGACCAGTATGGGACCAGGGCAGCCGCCGATGCCGGGACCGCCAATGTTGGCGGGAATGCCACCTAGTCCGGGTTTATCGACAGCTCCCGGTCCCGCGTCAAGGCTCTATGATTTACGCAAGGGGCGTTATGGCGTCACAGTCTCAATTGGCAAGTCGTATAAGAGTCGCGCCGACGCTGGCGCGGATGAATTGGGCTTGTTGTTTCAGGTGCAGCCGCAATTGTTTCCGATTCTTGGGGACATCTATCTAAAGTTCCGCGACTTTCCTGGGCATTTGGAAGCGGCGGCACGGGTCAAGAAGCTGTTGCCAGCCCCGCTCCAGCCACAAGATGAACAGCAGGGTCCATCTATGCAGCAATTGCAACAGCAGGTGCAACAGGCTGGACAGATGGTTGAGCAGTTGACACAAGCGCTCAACGAGAAGAATCAATTGTTGGAGAGTGACGCGCAGAAGTATCAGACTCAGGCGCAAACGGCGCAGGCAGAGCAAACGACACGAGTAGAAATTGAGCGGATGCGGAACGAAACGCAGTTAGCCGTCACTGCAATGAAGATTCGGGCCGACGAAGCCGCCGCGATCTTTGCCGCTGAAGTCGAGCGCGTTGGCACCAATGCATCGCGTGTCTTTGACGCGCAGATGCAGCAAGCGGATCAAGTCTCTCAAAAGCAGTTGTTGGCAGAACAAGCGCTAGTTGATCAAGCTTCCGCTGAACAAGCAGCGTCGTTAGCTACTCAACAGTCAATGCAGGATGCAACGCGAGAGGAAACAATATGAGCGCAGCCTGGACACGCAAAGAAGGCAAAAACCCGGAAGGCGGGTTAAACGCCAAAGGTCGAGCGTCGTATCACGCCGAAACTGGTGGCACCCTGCGTCCTCCCGTTAAATCGGGCAACAATCCACGCCGAGCTAGTTTCCTGGCTCGTATGGGTAACATGCCTGGGCCGATGACTGCACCGAACGGCGATCCAACGCGGCTGGCCTTGTCGTTGAAGGCGTGGGGTGCATCGAGCAAAGCAGATGCGCGATCAACGGCCAGAGCAATTAGTCAAAAAAATCAAACAAGTAAACGCAATTCTAGCAGATAACCTAAAAGCGTCCTTGCTTTTTCTGTGTAACCCATGTTAATGAACGTACGACTATGGCACTAGAAACCGCGACTGCGCCTAATAGCGACTTGACGATTGCGAGTAATCACGAATCGACCGCGCAGATTGCAAGCGCGTTTGCAGACGATCTGACAGTTGAATCTACGACCCCAGATCCGATCGAGACACCCGCAGCGCCTGTTGAAGAACCGTCTGGAGACTTTGTCTCTACGGATGATTCGGCCTTAGAAAATGAGACGCCGGTTATTGCCGCAGAAATCGAGAAGCCAAAGCGCACACGCCGGAATGACCCTGCTGAAGCGGTAAAGTCCGCGATTGCCAAGCAGCGCGAAGCTGAACGTCGAGCCGAAGCCGCAGAAGCGCGAATTCAGGCCATGACGCAGCCGGTGGACGATCCGCAGCCAGGTGGCGGATCGTGGGAACGTTTCAAGGAGATTCCCGGCGTCCCCACCGTCGATCAGTTCAACACCTACGAAGATTATTCAATGGCGCTGGCCGCATTTGTGGCCGATGTGCGCCAACACGAGCGGGACGCGGAGCGATCACAGCAGGAACAGGCTTATCGCGTCCAGCAAGCGCAACAGGCGCAAGCACAGGTGTGGTTTGGCCGACTTGCGGAAGCGCGTACCGCAAATCCGCAGTTCGACACGACTATCGATCCTGAAACGCCGATGTCGTTGCCGATGCAGCATCTTGTGATGAAAAGTGATCATGGCGTGCAGTTGCTCCAATGGCTGTCTGCCAACCCCGAACACGCTCAGCGCCTCTCCACGCTGCACCCGGCAGATACCTGCTATGAAATGGGGAAGCTCGAAGCCCGGTTTGAAGCGGCTCCCTCGCGTGCCTCCGCCCAGACCGTTAGTAACGCGAAATCCCCGATTAGGCCGCTCGGGACTTCGCCACACGTACCTGACGCTAACGCAATCACAGACGACCTCTCTGTCGAAGAACACTTTCGGCGGATGAATGCGTCTGATCGTGCGCGAGGGCGTCTCTAACGCTAGAGGATGTGACGTATGGCCAATACCCTTGCCACACCGTCATGGACGACGAAAGAAGTTGCACGAGGATTCATTAATAAGCTGGTGTTCCTCGCCAATGTCAATCGGACCTATGACGATCAGTACGAAATTGCCGGTGCGAAAGTCGGCAATACGGTCAATGCTCGGCTGCCCCAACGCTTTACGGTGACAGACGGGCAGGCGCTCCAGCTCCAGAACCTGTACGACCAGACGGTGCCGATCACGCTCACGAATCAGAAGAACGTGGCGTTTGGCTACTCCAGTCAGCAGGCGACAACGGAGTTGGATAACATTCGGACCCGCTACGTTGAGCCGGGTGCGGATGCGCTGGCAAACGCCGCCGAAGTGCTGGCGTTCAATGCGGTCTACCGAGATATTTACTCGGCGGTAGGCACCCCTGGCACCACGCCATCGACTACGCTGACCTATTTGCAGGCTGGCACAAAGTTGACGGACCTCTCGACCCCGCTGCGGGGCCGGGTAGCGGTGCTAGACCCGCTGGCTATGACAACGCTGGCAAACACGACCTCGGCGCTGTTCAATCCGACTGCCATCATTGCAGAGAATTACGAGGAGGGCATGTTCGGGCGGCGGCAGCTTGGCGTAGACAAGTGGCTGCAGGATCCGGTGCGTCCGACGCACACGACCGGCGCATTTGGAACGTCAACTCCGCTGGTGAATGGCGCGAGTCAGACGGGCAGCACTGTTGTAACGGACGGGTGGGCCTCGGGTAACTGCACGCTGAACAAAGGCGATATTTTCACTATTGCTGGCGTGAACAGTGTGAACCCGCTGTCTTACAGCTCGTCCGGGCGTCTCCAGCAGTTTGTGGTCACGACCACGATCTCGGATACGTCTGGGGCGATGACGATTGCAATCAGCCCGTCAATTGTGACGTCGGGTCAGTTGCAGACCGTTGACGCTTCGCCAGCGGACAATGCCGTTATTACCGTGCTGGGAGCTACGTCACCGACGGCCGGGACGCTAGCGACCACGCTTTCACCGCAGTCGTTTCTCTATCACCCCGACGCATTCGCCTTTGTCATGGCGGATCTGATGAAGCCCGGTGCGGGCGCAGAATCCACCACGGTGCGGTCGAAGTCGCTCGGATTCTCTATTCGCATGGTTGAGCAGTATCAGATTGGGACGGACCAGAACCCGAGTCGTCTGGACATCCTGATCGGAGCGGCCACCATTCAGGCGCGGCTTGCTGCGCGGGTGTGGGGGTAATCATGGCATTGACGAGAACAACGCTCTCTGCGGCGGTCGCCGTCAGCGATACCTCAATCACAGTGGCGTCGGCCACGTCGATTGCGGCGGGTGTCCTGGTCTTGATTGATCAGGAAATGATGGAAGTGATCCAGAGCTATACCTCTGGCACGACTGTCGGTGTAACGCGCGGACAGAACGGATCTGCCACCGCAACGCACAAAACGTCGGCGGGAGTGGTGCATGGCGATGCGTCAGACTTTGATGCTCCCGCCGCGCAGACCGTGGTGTCTTACCAGGCCTCACGAGCAACGGTGGTGTCGAGCATTTCGGCAACCTCCACGCTTACGCTGCCGGATGCGGGCACGGATGCCCGCGTCATTTTGAACGGCACGTCAGCAATCGCGCTCACCATCCCTGTCCCGACGAAGGACATGGATGGCGCCCTCTTGACTATTGTTGGCAACGGCGCAGCGGCGCATGTGCTGACCTTTACGGGTGGGCTGTCTGGCGCTGGATCAAGCTACGACGTGGTGACGGTTAACGCATCGGCTCCCGTGGCCATCACGGCGATTGCGTGCAATGGGCTGTGGAACTCGTTTGTGGCGACCCCAATGGCGGGCACCGTTACGAACATCACGGCTACCGTCGGGTAAACTGGAACACCGGGGACGGTCTTATGTGGCCGTCCCCGCTTTTTTGAGAGGATCTATGGCTATCGTCCACAACCCCGACAGTGAATACTCTCGCGAAATTGCCAAGTGGGATACCGAGCAGCGTTATGGTGGGATGCGACCCAATTCATTTCAGTCCTTTCCCAAGATGCTGTATCAGGCCCGCGCCCGCGAGAACGGACAAGTGATGTGTGGCGATCCGCTGGCCGCAATGGGCGATGCGGTAGGGGAAGCGTTTTCGCGCTCGTGTCAATTGATTGTCAAAGATCAGGACGAGTGGGATAAGGCGACTCGTCAGGGTTGGCATGAGACGCCTGACAGTGCCATTGCTGGTTATCAGGCACAAGCAACCGCGAAGGCCGACATTGCGGCGATGCGGCATTTCAGCGATATCAAAATGAGCGCGGCAGCACAGGCTGAAGCCAAAGCGGCAGATGATGCTACGCACGAACATCTTGGGGAGATTCCTGAAACTCCGATTCGGCGTAAGCGGGGACGGCCAAGAAAGACGGGGGTGAACTGATGGGACAGGCCAGTGGCACGTTCAATCGCTCAAAAAGTATCACCACAAGTGACACCGTGAATTTTGACGGCAGCACGTATTCAGCGAGTGCAGCTACCAAAGCAATTCCGGCCGAAGCGATCTTTGTGGGTGGCGCAGGTGTGGTGGTAGCGGTGTTTGAAGATGGCAGCACAGGCAACTTCACTGTCACGGCTGGAGTAACCTTGCCGCTTAAATGTATTCGTGTCAACAACACGTCTACAACAGCTAGTTTGATGAACGCACTTTATCAAGTGTAACGACGCATGACCGTACAGGAGTTGATCACCGCGAGTCTTCAAGACTTGCGGGTGATTCAGACGGGCGAGACTACTTCCGCCGATGATGCGGCATTTGCTTTAGCGCGTCTAAACGACTGGATCAATTCGTTAGCGACTGAAAATCTTTCGATCTACACGATTACGCGCACGACATGGACGCTCTCGCAAGCGACCTCGTACACGATTGGCAGCGGCGGCACGATCAACGTCGCTCGTCCGACAGGGCCGATGGCAATCTCGAACATTGGCTTTCAGGACACCAGCGTCAGCCCAACAATGGAATACAACCTGGGGCCAGTGCTGACCGAAGATGCGTATGCCGCCATCGCGCAAAAGGGACTGACAAGCGTTTATCCACAGAATTGGTATTACAACCCAACCTTTGCCTCAGGGCTAGGCGTTCTTATTCCCTACCCTATCCCGACCAGTACGACGTTGCAAGGCGTCATCTACACGCAAACGCCGGTAGCGGAGTTTGCGTCTGTCAGTGACACGATTGCGCTGCCACCTGGCTATCGACGCTTTTTGCGGTTAGGACTAGCCAAAGAACTAGCTAGTGCCTTTGATGCGGGTCTAACTCCAGAGCTTCAACTGTCAGCGTTAGAAGCAAAATCTGACGTGAAGCGTGCCAACATGCGCCTGAGTGATCTGTCGTCTGGTGTGGCAGGTATTTTATTCGGTGGCGCAGGGCCGCACTACAACATCTATTCAGATACCTAGCTATGCAGTATCCCGGCTTCGTTTCTGGTAGTTACGAGTCGCAAAGCCCGTTTGCGGATCTAGAGCAGACCGTTAACTGGTATCCCGAGCCGATTGAATCAAAGTCGGTGCCGTGGAGCGCCGCACTGTATCCGTGTCCAGGATTCAAGGACTACGCGACAGCTGCCAACGTCAACACGCGGGCGCTTTTTGCGATGGATGGGCGAGCATATGCCGTCATCGGCAACGCGGTCTATCAAGTGTTTGCGACGAATACAATCACGGCGGTCACGTCGCCGACGGTCACAAACAATCCGAACCCCGCACAAATTGCCAGTAACGGCGACGCAGGGGGACAGTTGTTGATTGCGTCGGGCGACAACGGCTATTTGCTGGACATTGCGACGAATACCTTAAGCACCATTGTGGCTCTAGCCAATAAATGCACGATGGCCGGGATGATCGACGGTTACTTTTTGTCCTTCGACAGCGCCACCTCCACGTTCTACATCAGTGAGTTAAACGATGGGTCGACTTGGGACCCGACTCAGTTTGCACAGCGATCAATTGCGCCAGATCCGTGGAAGGCTATGGTCGTGGATGGCAGTCGCCAGATTTGGCTGATTGGGGAGCAGACGGGCGAAATTTGGTATGACGCGGGCACGTCCCCGTTTCCGTTCTCGCCCGTGCCTGGCGCGGTGTTTGGCTACGGCACACCCGCTCCGTTCAGCGTGAAGTTAGCCGGAAACGCGATGTGCTGGCTTTCCCAGACCGCTGACGGCGCAGGAATTGTGGTTGCGGCCACGGGTGTGACTCCTCAGCGGATTAGCACTTACGCAGTCGAGACAGCCATTGCCAGTTATGCCCGCGACTCGATCATCACAGACGCTGAGGCGGTGGTGTATTCCGAAGCCGGGCATACGTTCTATTGCCTGTCGTTCCCGTCTGCCAATAAGACGTGGGTGTTTGACCTCAGCACCGGCTTGTGGCACGAACGCGGTGTCTGGGACGATGCCGTCGGTGACTACGATGTCTGGGCGCCACGGAGCCATTGCTATGCGTTTGGGCAGCACTTGGTCGGGGACCGCACTACAGGGCAGTTGTGTTCGATGGACGTGACATACACCACCGAATGCGACGGGTCGGTGATGCGTCGGCTTCGTATCCCGCCGCCGCTGTTTCGTGCGCCCAATGTGCGCCGAATGTTCGTGAGTCGGTTAGAGCTGATCATGGAAACCGGCTTAGGCACGGCTACCGGACAAGGCGCAGATCCACAGGTGATGATGCGAGTCAGTCCAGATGCAAAGACGTGGTCAACTGAGCGACTGGCGGCTGCGGGCGCAATGGGCGCGTACGGAGCGGAAGTTGTGTGGACGCGCCTTGGGAGCAGTCAGAAGATGTGGGTGCCTGAGATTACCGTGACCGATCCGATCCCGTGGCGCATCATGGGCGCGGAGATTCAGGGCCGGGGCTTGTATGGGGTCAGTTAATGGCTTCGAGTCTCGCTCCGGCACCGGAGTATGCGGTCGAGCCGCTGATTGGTGCGGGCCGGATCACGGGCCGCTTTACACAGATCATGCGGTATTGGCTGTTGTCGCTGGCCGACCGGATCGATCTGACGGCAGCGTTGCTGGCCTCAGCGACCGTGAGTGGATCGAGCGCGTCCATCGCTACAACGAATCTGTCGATTGCGTCGGTGCTACCGGGGCTATATCGACTCTCGATGGCGGCACGGATCACGCAAGCGGCAACGACAAGCTCTTCTCTGATCGTAACCTTCGAGTGGACGCAGGGCGTGACATGCACGACGAGCAGCGCGGCTATCACGGGCAACACGACGACTACGACGGGGACACTCTCGGTGTTAGTGCGAGTGGATCAGAACAGCGCGATTGGTTACGCGACGACGTATGTCAGTGCGGGAGCCACGCCGATGCAATATCAGTTGGACGTAACGTGCGAACAGGTGTTGTGATTCGAGAAGCAACGCTTGAGGATGTTCCAACTTTAGTTGCAATGGGGCGACAGTTTGCACAGTCCGCGACGTATCGAGATGTGGTGCGTGATAATCCTGAGCAGATGACCGTCATGGCGCAGACATTGATTACGTCCGACGTAGGCATCATGTTGGTATTAGAGCGAGACGGTCAGTTGAATGGCATGATCGGCATGATCTGCATGCCGCATTTCCTTTCGGGCGATGTTTTTGCGGGAGAAATATGCTGGTGGGTGAACCCTGGGCATCGAGGTGACGGGCTTCACTTGATGAAAGCGGCTGAAGCATGGGCGCAAGCAAGAGGGGCAAAGACAATACAGATGATTGCGCCGAATGATCGTGTAGGCCGTCTCTACGAGCGCATGGGCTATCGACGCACGGAAACGACCTATCAAAAGGCGTGTGTTGCATGTTGACTACGACTGCTTATGCAGACAAGTTGACGGCACAAGCGCAGGTGCGCGTGGACGCCTACTTGAATCGAGTTGATCCGCAGAATCAACTCAAGGCGCACGATCAGCATGATAGTTACGTCACTGCCTACAATGACGTGCTTCGCGATCCGACTCGATATCGCAATCTAGCATTGGCGCAGCCGCCGCAGACTTATATGGTGGGAGAGACGGCGTGGCATGGTCTTTCAGCCTGCGAAACGTCGGACTTTACTGACTGGCTTGCTACGGTTCGGCCTGATTTAACGCCCACGCTCTCGCTGATTCGTCACAGTCCACTAGGACAAGTGGAGCCCAACTTCATCCATACTGATTGCGATATGGGTGACTGGACCGCAATTCTGTATTTGACGCAGAAACCAGACGCGCAAGATGGAACGGACTTTTGGCGACATCGGTGGTCTGGAGCAATTGCAAGTTGCGCCGAGACGAACACGGATGCGATGACGGAAGGGCTGGCGTGGCGTGATGCATCGCAATGGGCCTTGCGTTTACATGTCGCTGCTGCCTGGAACCGTGCGGTCATTTTTCCGGCCTCGTATTTTCATTCGCGGGCTATCTTTGAAAACTATGGTGAGGGAGACGACGCTCGGTTGACGCAGATCGTCTTTTGCAAGGGAGCATTAGCATGTCTACGATAACGACGGCTGCTATGATTGGAAGTGCCGCAATTGGCGCAGGCGGATCGCTGGCGGCTGCAAAAATAGGGTCAAGCGCAGCAAGTCGATCTGCGAAAACACAAACCGATGCGGCGAATGAAGCGGCACGAATTCAGCAACAGATCGCTGAGAAGCAATTGGATTATCAGAGAGAGCAAGCAAGAATCCTACGTGCTGATACCGAGCTGGCGCGACAAGGCAATTACGGCCAGTGGCTTGCGGGACTGCGGAATGACGCGGGGCAGTTCAACGTAAACAACCGCAATACGGCAGGAATGTTCAATGTGGGAAACCGCATGAGTGCGGATATGGCCAATGCAGGTGCCTTTAATCAGCGCGCAGAGTTTAACGTTACTCGTGGCGACACAAACGCAATACGAACGGCACGGGCACAGGACATGAGCAACCTTCGAGCGATGCTAGGCGGTTCCGCCTATACGCCCGCGACGTTTGGTGAGATCGAGCCCTTGGAGCGCGTGACACCTGGAATGTATACCCCGGAAAACATGACTCCCGAAGAAGCGCCTTATGTGCCGGGGTATGACCCGAACGCGCCACGGACGACATAAAAGGACGACACATGCCGCCTCGCATTGATTACGACGAATACGGAAACCTCGTTGAGGTCCAGGATCCTGAACCCGGACCCGATCCGGATCGTGCCTTGCGTGAGGGCATTATGTCGCGATATCGGGAGTATCTGGGACGAACGCCGAGCGAGGAAGAGATCGCCATTCATACGCAGAACCCGAATGGACTGCCCGGTGTCGGAGCGGCGATTGCCGCCAGCAATGAATATCAGGCGCGTCGGCAAGCGCCTTCAGGCCCATCAGCTACCGTCATGGGCGGACCTGGCGATCCCGCGTATGACGCAAATCCACGCGATTACATGGCAAATCGCGATCAGGCGATGTGGCAATCTAACCTGCTTGATTATTTGGTGCGCGTGAAGGGGGTTGATCCTGTCACGGCTGGCCGGATGGCGCAAGAGGAGGTTTTAGGCGTTGTTCGTGCAGCAACGAATGCCAGAAATGCCGGCGTTGACCCTGCTGTGTATATTGATGCTGCGAAAGCGCGTCTGAATGCGCGACTCGGAAATACGCCCGCTGGCACCACGCCTGCGCCATCCACGACAGCGACACCGTCGCCCACTACGACCGCGCCCACCTCCACCGCGCTTACCACAAAGAAGGCAGCGAACATTCTGCCTCGATCAACATCGGTCTATACGCGCACCCCTGTTGTGACGACTACGCCGTATAGCGCGGCGAGGCGTGTGACTGCCCCAATACTCGCGCCTGTCGCGACCCCTGTCGTGGCGAATCCGTATCGGGGCACGGCAGCCTCGCTTATGGCACCGGCACCAGCGACACCAACGGAACAGACGGCACAGACGACGTCGTATGAAACAAATCCGGCATGGTTGGCGACGGACCAGTTGTATCGCGAGGCGCTCAATGGTGCCTCTGCGTCCCCGTGGGCAGGCGTACGGGAGTCGCTGGCCCGTGGCCCGAGACAGGCCGTTTCGGGCACGCTAGGGGCCGACCGGTGGCGTCAGCGGGCCGCACAGCAGCCAGCGGATCAATTTGGACAGCAGGTAGCGTTGGACGCCCAGCGTAATGCCGCGCTAGGACAGCAGGATTTTACCAATCAGATGGACCGCTGGACGCGGGCCTATGATGACTGGAACCGTCGTGGACAGTCGGTGCCCGGTGCGGCACTGCCGGAGGTGGTCTGATGGCTTGGTCCCCTGACCCAAACGTACGTGGGCTGATGGGCACGTTTGACTACGGTGCCCCGACGACTCCAAACGTGCAGAATTATCAGCAGCCGTTCTATACCCCGTCCGCGCCGTATCAGGCCCCGACGCCGTATCAGGCGAATCCCTACAGTGTGCCGACCTTCGACGCGGCAACGCCGTTTCGGGGGCCATCCGTGGCAGACATGCAAGCCGACCCGAGTTATCAGTTTCGACTGACCGAAGGGCAAAAGGCGCTGGAGCGGTCTGGCGCGGCGCGTGGCGTCACTAACACGGGCGGCACACTCAAGGACATCCTGAACTACGGGCAACAGGCAGCCAGTCAGGAATACGGCAACATCTACAATCGAGCCTTGAACACGTACAACGTGAACGAGGCGAACCGAGGGCGGGCGTTTGACACGAACGCGGCCCTCGGGTTTCAGGGCTACGGAGCCAACGAGATGGGCCGGTCCCAGGCCTACGGGACTAACGAGGCAAACCGGCAACAGGCGTATCAGACTAACGAAGCAAACGCGCAGCAGGCGTATAACATGAACGCTCTGGCGAATCAACAGATGTATCAGACCAATGCGAATCAGGCGCAGCAGGACTACGCGAACCAGTTCAATAGCTGGGTGGAAGCGTACAACCAGTGGCGACAGACCAGCTCAGATCGGTTCAATGAGCAGTATTCAACCGCCTATCCCCCGGGATAACGATGCCACCATTTGAATATCGCCCGTTTGAAGATCCTTACGTCGGCACCATCAGTGACCTGATGGGCCGTGGCGATGAGGCTCGTGCCAATGCCCTGTTGCGAATTGGGGAGATTCAGGCCCGTGCCGCCCAGGAGCGGGGACAGGCGTGGAGCGGAGCCGTGCAGTCGCTGGGAAATATCACGTCACAAGCTATCTCACAGTACGCTTCCCCAGAGGCTCAGCGTGAGCGTGAGCGTGAAAAAGGCAAGAAGATCCTAAGCGTCCTTGGCAACAAGATGATTGATGGAGGGATGGGGCAACGTGTAGTGCGTGATGGCCTTGAAACCGTGATAGTGCCACCAGATGCTGGAGATCCGTTCTTGGCTCCCTATCGCAACATCTCATTCGGTGGAGGTTCTCGTCCGTCAGTCACGACAGAATCGTCATTCCGTCTTCAGGAACCAAGCGTGGACGGACAAGAGATTGAAAATAACGTCCAAGAAAATGACTTCCTTGGCCGCGCCATTGCTCGGCAAGGCCTCTTCGGTGTAGACAGTGCAGGGTCTGAGATTGCGCCCCCAGATATGCGTGATCGTGCCATGACTGGCAGTTTCGGTACGGTCACGACACGGCAAGCGCCTGACCGCTTGGAGTCCTATCGGGCAGATCCACGACATCGCTATACGACACCAGAGAATACGTACGACGTGAAGCAGGCATATGCCGACCTGGTCAACGGGGGCATTTCGAACGAGGTCGCACTCGAGCTTGTTAAGCAAGGACAGGAAGCGAATCTCATCTTCTCAATGGCCGATGACCTAAAAGAGAAGTACAACAAGTCTCAAGTGGCAATCCGTGGCAGCATCGCCAACCTCATCCTGAAGGCGCATGATGCGAATCCATCGTCGTCGCTAAGCGACGTGGCGCGATCCCTGATGGGGCCAGCAGGCAATCGGATTCCACCTGATCAACTAGAAGCCTTCGAGGTGGCGTTCTTTGGCAAAGAGGTGGCTCAACAGCGGCAACTACTAGAGAGCATGGTCGAGCAGTGGGACGCGCAAGGTCCACGGCAAGAAGTGTCTCTTGGCAGTAGCCTTGTGGGTGTCTCTGGAAGGCCGCAGCGGATCGGCGCACGACCGCAAACAAATGCCGAGCTTGAATCTCAGCAGAATCGGAACGACTACCAAGCGGCCGTAAAGAGGGGATTTACTGGATCGTTCTTGATGTGGGAAGCGATCCAGAAACGCGGACCCGCCAGTCTGGAGCAGCAACTCTTAGAGGCCAGGGCTAACGGAGACGAGGAGGAGTTCAATCGCATTATTGGCGTCGAGAGGTCATTAGCGGAAGCGAGGAAGCAACCGCTTGATCCGGTTATTGCCGCCATAAACCTCTTAACAATGCAAGGGGCAAAGGAACGACTTGAGGTGCTACAGCGCGAGAATAACGCGGCTCGAAGGTTGGCAGAAGTGCGCGCCTCACTGCCGAGTGGGTTCGATGCGGCGTTTGGTCGCGCCACGCTTGGGATGCCTGCTACTCGACGGGAAAACTTTTATAATACATTGGCTGACATCTTAGCTCGTGGCGACGAGAGAGAGTTGACCTCGTTTCTTCGTCAGGCGGCACTGGAGGGAGCGCCGGTCGAGCAACGGCGCACCCTTGAAGCCAGAATGGACGGGATTAAAATACTTGAAGAGGTGCTGGCCGATTTGCAGGCGCTGAAAAATCGTGGAGTCTCCACGAATGTGTTCACTGGCGGCCTTGAGAGCTTGGCGAATACAGTGGGCGCGACCAATAACACTCAGTTGGCGGCTATCGTCACACGCATTCGTGAGAACCAGATCATCTACCGGCAGGCGATTTCAGGCGCGGCCTTCAGCAAGGAAGAGTCGAGGGATTACGAACAGATTATGCCGAGCTTTATGAATACGTTCGAACTGAATGAAGCGCGCATCAAGGCGGTGCTCAATTCGTGGGGTACGAGGGAGCAGAACTTCTGGAATCGGAAGCTGGGCGAGGGCTGGGGGACACGGATCATGACCGAGCTGCGCGATCAGTCGGCCTTTGGGGAATTGGAAGGCTGGAAAAAACCGTAGCGCGAAGCTTGGAAAACAACTGCTGATAAAAGACGGTCACGATGCCACAGACAAGTCAAGCATTCCCATCTCGGCTCAAGACGATCCCACCGGAATGGGACTTGGCCCGCGTAATAGATTTTGTGGCCGATCCGCGTGCGACACCAGAGGTGCGTGATCGGTATGATGCAAAGTCACAAGAGCTGTTCCGTCGTGCCGATGCCCAGCTACGGGCCGACATAGAGAAAAACCGCGAGATGGCTATGGCGCCGAAGCCACTCAGTGACCGCGCCTGGGACGTGGCCAAGTCTGGCGTCAATGCTGTCAGCGAAACGATTGATTGGGCGGCACCAACCGTTTTACGAGTGGGAACACCGCTAGCGGCTGGCGTACTTGGTAGCGCATTGCCGGTAGTCGGGACAATAGCTGCGTATGCTGGCGGTGCAGCATTGGGAGAAACGCTTGCACAGGCATGGGAGAACGCAGGCGACGACGGCGCTGGACTGTCGCTCTCTCAGATTGGTTCGGCAAGCGCTTTGGCGGTGCTTCCAGGTGGTCGTATGGTGAATTGGGCAGCAAAGCCATTCATCAATGCCGCCATGAAGAACCCGAAGATTGCGTCTGGTGTTGCACGTATTGCACAGACCGGGAATTGGCAAGCGCTAGAGCAGTTCTTTGCTGATAACGGCGCAGAAACTGCCGCGCAAGAACTACGGAAGGCGCTTCCACGGGCGGCGGCGCGGGCGGCTGCATTCGGAGCCGTCGATGCGCCCGTTCAAGGCGCGTTTGAACGGGCGTGGACAGGGAAAGGCACCACGGCTCGGGACATATTAACGGATGCCGCAAAAGGGGCACTCGTCGGCCCGGTTACGGCTGGTGGCGGAAGAATCGCGCAGCGATCCGTGCAACGCATCGCACCACGGATTGCGAGTACCGTTTTGTCGCTGGAACGCATGCCCGATCTGCGTCGGGAAACAGTCAACAAAGACGCACGGTCACAAATTCGAAAGTTGACGAAGCAGTACGAGAACGAAGGTGTGCCACCATCGACGGCAAAATCGCAGGCTGTCAGTGACCTTGAAAATCAAGGCGTACGGATTCTTCCATCCACGAGTGAGACACGCGCAGGCGCGTTTGCGCGAGGCAATATTCAGCAACAGCAGGATCAAATCGACGAACGGATTCTCCTAGCCAATGATCGTATCGATGAAAGCGTGTCGCAGGTCAATGCGGTACCGTTAACGCTCCCGCAGGCCAAAAGTCACATCGCTACGCTGTCTCGCATCATCAAAAGTGTTGATCCTGATGTTTTTAAAAAGGAAATGGCGGAAGCGGAACAACTTCTGCTCGTGATTCAGCAAGGCGAAAGGGTCAATGGATCGGCCTCGTTGCGGGCCAAAGACATGCTGCAACTAAAGCGATTTTATGATGGACTGAGAAGGAAGGGAACATTTGCAAATGATCCCGGATCGCTCTCAGAACAAGACGCGCTCAAGTCTCGGTCCGACAGTGTGCGTAGTTCGCTCAAAGATCAGTTTCCCGGCCTGCGACGACTCTTAGACTTCAGCCATGACCAGTATACGGCAATGGATCACTTGCTTAGGGCCGGATCTGGTGTATCGAATGACCTCAATCTGCCGAGAGGCAAGAGAGGACTTATAGAGAGCGTTGCAGTTGGCACGGCGAGAACGCGAGCCGCGATTGCCCGTCGTCTCATGGCGATTATTGGCGAGACACCAACTAAGGTGCCACCAGAGGCAAAACTTGCCGTGCGCGGACAGTTAACGCCTGGCCCAGAAACTCTGTTTTCTATGTTGGCTGGAAACGTTACACCCGTGCCTAGGGGTGGACGAGGCGTCCTGGTTCCAGCAGGTGTCCTCCAGAAGGTTGGATCGAACCGTCTTCTCTCGACTCAAGGGATGTTCGATCCTCCGAAAGTCCAGTATGTGTATGGCTCGAAGCCCCGCAAGGGAAGCCCAGAACCTACTGCTGATGTCGTCGCTGGATCTGGCGTGGTGTTGCTGGAACCAGACATGGTGAATACGTCTGATATGGAACTTCAGCGAAGAACGCAGGCCTCCAATAAAGCGAGAAATAGTGCGACTAAACTCGCGGCTGCACGGTCCAGAACGAAGAAGTAGGATACGCACACATGGCTGTCACCCTTACGCCCACTCCCTTTCAAACCGTGCTTGACGCGACCGGCGTTGCCGTGGATGGAGCGCTCATCTACACCTACGTTGGTGGCACTACGACGGCGCTGGCGACGTATACGACGAGCGTTGGGGATGTCGCTAATGCGAACCCTATTGTGGCCGACAGCGCGGGTCGCTATGTGGCGTATCTCGCAGCCGGAGCGAACTACAAGTTCGTGTTCAAGACCGCCGCGGGAGCTACGATCCGCACGCAAGACAACGTGCTGGCGGTGCCGGGAAGCGCGGTCAACCTGGACATCCAGGGCACGGTGGGCGTAGCGGTGACAGCAGGACAGGTGTGCTACCTCTCGTCGGGGCTGGAGTCGACGCCCCTGACACCGGGCCTCTGGTATCTGGCTGACGCGGACGCTGCGGTGAGTAGCACCACCTGTCAATCTATTGGCATCGCAGTCTCGGCCATCCCGATCAACACGGCTGGCACGATTCGGCTGGCGGGTTTGGCGACGACGGCCGGTGCGGTAGTGGTGGGCAGCACGTACTACGTGTCAGCTACGGCGGGGGCGATTACAAGCTCCGCTCCGACGCTGGCTCGTGTAGTAGGGGTGGCGGATACTACATCGACGTTGATCCTGGCGGCGACATCAGCGGTTGTAGCGACGTTGCCTAACCCCATTGCACAGAATTTACTGTTTGTCGACAACACTTACGATATTGGCGCGAGTGGAGCGTCTCGGCCGCGCGATCTGTTTGTGGCTCGGAACACGACGCTGGGTGGGACGCTGGGCGTCACCGGCACGTCTACGCTGGCGGCGCTGAGTGTCACCGGGGCCGCGACTGTTTCGACGACGTTAGCGGTGACAGGCGCAACGACCCTGACAGGTGGATTGAACACCCCGTTGGTGGTTGCACAGGGCGGCACAGGCCGTGCCACGGCAACGACTGCCTACGCGATATTGGCGGCTGGCACGACAGCGACCAGTGCGCAGCAGTCCATCGCGCCATCGACGGCAGGCTTCGTGTTGACCGACAATGGCGTAGGCGCGTTGCCGTCGTTTCAAGCGAATGCGAGTAGTTTGTGGGGACTCTCGGCGTCAGTGGCAACGAATATTCTGACGGTGGCGTTAACAACCGCTTCGGGGTCAACACCATCCGCCAGTACTCCTGTCACCTTGAGTTTTCGTAATGCGACGGCGGCGACTGGTGACATGACCACCATCAGCGTCACCGCTGCATCGACTATTGCGGTCCCGAATACGGCCACGCTCGGCACGTCGAACAGCGTCCCGTTCCGGCTGTGGGTGGTGGCGTTCAACGACGGCGGGACGGTGCGGCTCGGCGTGATGAATTGCACCATTCCGACGGCCCATTCGGCCTCCATCTATCAGTTGGCGGCGTGGGGCCTGGCCTCTTCGACGGCGATAACGACGGGGTCGGACTCGGCCCAAGTCTTCTACACCGGCTCGGCGGTGACGTCGAAAGCCTACACCGTGCTCGGCTACGTCACCTACGAAAGCGGGCTGGCGACGGCGGGGACGTGGAGCGCCGCGCCGGACCGTGTGCAGGCATACGTCGCTGGCACGCCGCTTCCTGGGCAGGTGGTGCAGGTCCGCACGGCCACGTATGCCACGCAGACCACGTCCTCGTCGGCCACCTATGCCGACACTGGGCTGACGGTGGCCATCACGCCGACCAGCGCGGCGAACGGGGTCAAGGTGGATTGCCGCCTCTCGGGCGTGGCGAAGCAGACGAACGATACCGCCGTCAACCTGAAACTCTTGCGCGGCGCGACAGAGCTGGGGCAATTCGGCTCGCGTGATGCCGATGTCGGGTCCGGTGCAACGAACGTCATCGGGCAGTCCGGTATGGTCTATCTGGACTTCCCCAGTGCGACCTCCGCGCAGACCTATAAGGCCACATTCGCCAGTAACGGCAACTGCGCGACGGCGTTCGTGCAGTTCTCAAGTGCGCGCAGTTCCATCTATACCGAAGAGGTAATAGCGTGATTAGTGCCGCGATTCAATGGCGATGGCCCGGGGCCGCGTGTGTCACGCGCGGCGAGGCGCTGGAACGCTGGGACGGCCCGATGCCGCGTCCAACTGAGGCTGAGATTGCACAAGCGGTGGCAGAGTATGAACCGTGGTATCGCTGGCATGTTGTCCGCCTCAAGCGAAATGCTCTGTTGGCCGCATGCGACTGGACGCAGATCGCTGATGCCGTCATCGCGGCTGAGGATGTGGCGGCCTGGGTCTCGTATCGGAGAGCACTCAGACAGATTCCACAGACGCAGACAAATCCCTCCGCGATTGCGTGGCCGACGCCGCCCTTCGCGCTTGATCCGCCGCCGATCTAATGGACCCGCAGCAGCAACTGCTTGACGAGCGCCACGTTGCTGTGATGACAGCGATTGCGGGCATCAGCGACAGACTCGATATGCTGAATGGCCGAACGCGCTCGTCAGAGCGGCACATTGCCGTGCTCGATGATCGCTCGAATCGCACGAACACCATCTCGATTAGCGCGTTGTCAGCCGTGATCGTCGCGGCCATTTACTGGATGATGCGGCGGTGACGCTCTACATGATTCGAGATGATTGCACCGAGACGCGCACGTTTGGCACCCTGACGTGTCCAGACGGCTACGTCTGCGAGACGCTCGAAGATCCGGTGCGACCGGAGGGCGTCAAAGTGCTGGGCGACACGGCGATTCCGAGTGGGACGTATCGCGTCACGATTACGCGCAGTAAGCGGTTTCAGAAGATGCTGCCGTTGATCCATGAAGTTCCCGGGTTTGGCGGGGTGCGGATACACGCGGGCAACTCAACACGGGACACGACCGGCTGCGTGCTAGTGGGACTCAAGCGTGACGCCACGGAGGACGCAGACCTTCAGATCCAACACTCTCGTGCGGCGATGGAGGCCGTGCAGCATCGCATCGCGGCGGCGCTGGCACAGGGCGAGACGGTGTGGCTGGACATTACGACACCACGAGTCACCACCGACGCAACCTTCACCCTGTCCGACGCCACGGGGTTCTCTGAATAGGTGTTGAGACACCGATCATGACCACGAAGCACCCATTTGCGTTCAATCGTGCCCAGAATGGACGGTTCAAGCCGCTGACCTGGTGGCAGCGGCTTGTGGCAAAGGTGCTCGTGAAGGTGAGGCCACAGCGATGAACCCGATCAAGCTGCTTCGGATTTATACTCGGGCACAACGACTCGTAGACCTATTGACCCGTGCTTCCCGCGATTGGGAAACACGGACACACCAAGGAGATCGAATGTCCAAGTCCCTGTTTGCCAGCAAGACGTTCTGGTTCAACATCCTCACGGCGGTGGCGGAGTTGAGCAACGTGCTCCCGCTCCCAGCCGGCACGACTACGCTGGTGGCCGCAGCG
>SXGR01073886.1_pt1 | contig 23227 bp, 17 predicted proteins | sample 3174711 | NCBI WGS metagenome assembly SXGR01 (sample SAMN11356860, study PRJNA531348) | freshwater metagenome | isolation source: freshwater sample F1-60 | place: China: Fuxian Lake, Yuxi | collected 2017-12-25 | reverse complement strand
TTCCTTCTGTTCTGGCTCGGAGGGCAGACGCCCTGCCGCTCGCCGAATCTCTCATGACACCTCGCGAGAGGTATAGTCGCTTACCCGAAACGGACACCAGCGCCGCGACACGATCGAAGTCCTGAAACGCCGCGATCAAGGTTTCCAAATGCTCGGCCTGAACTCCGACACGAGCCTGCTGATTCGCGGCCTGCAACTCGCGCTGAAAACGCTGACCATCCCGCGCCAACCCTCCGCCGAAGCGACCCCGCCGCGCTAAGACTGAACGACGTCCAAGGCGATAAACCAACAGAAGTCGCGGCTTGTAGGGTGGGACCAGCGGCGCTTCGCCGCGCCGGCCCACCACCCGATGAACAACACCATCAATGAGCGCGGCATTGGTGGGCCGGCGCTCGAAGCGAGCTGGTCCCACCCTACAGGACTTCGGAAGTCTGTCGGCTGCCATTGTCCATCGAGCAACAACGTCATCACTTGATTTCCAAAACGGCCAAAGGCATCGTGTCGCCGACTTCAAACCATCAGTCCGTTCGGCATTCCAAGTGAGACTGCGTGTGGCTGACTCAACTGCTAGGTCACAGCACGGGGTTTCGAACATGCGCCTTGCCAAGCTGTTTTCCGTGCTGCTGATCCTGCTCCTTGTCTGCTGGAGGGTTGTCGGATGCAGCCGCACTGAGGCAGACATCCGGTTTGACCAGAGAAAGTGGTTGTTCGGGGCGATTCTGAAAGCAGACCATTTCGTTCTGTTTGAAGGTCTGCCCCATCAGCATTTCGAGTCAGAGCAACTCGATGAGGAGAAGCGGACAAAAGAGACGGTGACACTTCACGACTTCTCATTCTACCGAGCTCCGCTCGATATCCCCGCAGAGGATTGGGAAAAGCTTAAACGCCTGCTCGGAAACGCGAGTTCGTTCCAACCGTCGCCGGGCATTCCAAAATCGTGTGGAGGTTTCCACCCCGATTACCTCGCGGAGTGGCATGTAGGCGATAACACCTATCGGTTCCTGATCTGCTTCGGCTGCCATGAGGTCTTGGTATTCGGCCCGGAGGACAAAGGGCTGCATTGCGATATTCGTCGTAGCGCATACAAGCAGCTTGACGGGCTACTGAAAAGGCACAGGAAGAACCGGCCGCAGATGCTAAATCAATAATGCCAGGTCTAGTCCGTTTGGCCTCGCGGACGATTCCTCAACCGTCACGGATTGATCGACGTGAACTCGGTCGTCTCGACGGGGGAGCCGTCGGAGCCGACTGTCGCGACCACTCGCAGCTCGGCGTCGCCGGGGCGGAGGACTTTCGCTCGGAGTGTGATCTTCAGCGTCGCATCGGGTGGCAGTGAGTTCGGCAGGGTGAGTCGCAACGTGCCGTCGTGATCGGTCTGCATCAGGGTCACTTCGCGGTCGTCGAGTTTCGCGACGTGCGTGCCGGCTTGCAGATGCTCGGACGTTTGCACGTCGAGTTGCACTTCGGAGACGGACTGCAAGCTGAGGTTTTGCACGGTGATTTCGAACTCGGCCTCGTCGCCGACCTGGACGGGGTCGTTGAGATCGGAGACTCGCAGATCAAGCAGGCCCGGAACGGCAACGACGGTCACGCAGTCTTCGACGGCGACGGCCGACAGTTGCTTGCTGCGAGCTTCCGCCGTGATGCAAGCTTGCTCGGAGAGTTGCCGGCAGTCGAACTCGGCTTGGATTTGGACTCCCGCGCCCGCTTCCAGGCGGCCGAGCGACCAGCGGAGCGAATGGTCTTCCTTCTGGAACCCGCCGGTCGCAACGTGCGGGGTCAAGGCGGAGTCGTGATGCAGCGTCACCTGCAGGTCGTCGATTGGTTGGTCGGACGTGTTGGCGACCTTGACGGTGAATTCGGCGCGGCTGCCGACCGTTCGGCGAGCAGGACCGACTAGACGGACTAGCAATTTCGCGTCGATGAATTCGACCTTCGTGGTCTTCTCGATTGGGTCGATGCCGTCCGCCGTGACGAAGCATTTGCATTCGTGTTGGCCGAGCCGATTGCTGGTCAGGGTCAGCCGCATTTCGCGCGACTGGCCGGGGAGCAACTGGCCGAGGTTTTTCTTCAGCCGTTTTTCCTCGCTGCCGGGAAACACGAGCGCGTCCTCGAACTCGACGTTGACCAACACGTTGTCCATCGATTCCGTTCCGTCGTTACGCACCACAACGTCGAACGTGACCGTTCCGCCGACCGGCCGTTGACGCTGGCCCTTGATTTCCAAATTCAGTGGCGAGTCGTTTGACGCCGAGTTGTCCGGCGGCGGCAGAGCTTCAAAGCCAAGACTCGGCCCCTCTGGTTTGTTCGCTTCGAATTTCGGCACAACAGTCTTCGGCGGCGAGACGATCACATCCGGTGTCGTCTCACCGCCTGTGGCATCGCGCGAACCAACAACGGCTCCATTCGTCGGCTCCTTCTCCGACGAACTTCGAGGCAGCACCGGCGTGAAGCGGAGTTGAGGGGATTCCGCTCCCGGTGCGACCGGCTTGTTGGTTTGCACGTTGAGTTTTTCAGCGAGTGTCGCACCGCCTGTTTTGGCTTGCAGGTCCGGGGCCGGATCGGGCACTCGCTTTCCATTGCCATCGGACGGCGTTGACTGCCACACCGGCGAACTGCTGCGAGTTGTGGCCGGCGACCGCGTGACCGGAGGGGAATTCGGCACACGCTGTGCCTGCCACGGCGCGGGCCGAGCCACGCTCTGACAACCGACGCTTGCCGCCAGCAACAGCATCAAGATGTTCCGAGCAATCGATGGCATGTCTCACCTTCCCAGGAATGCAAACTCACCGAGCTTGTCCCGGTGGTTGGCCGAGATGCGGCGCGACGACAACAAACCTGTCGCCCAGGCCCTCGTGGCCTGGATGATTCCTCCGAATTTTGGCAGGAGTCGACCGACCCACGAGGGGTCGGGCTACGACGGCAGACGAGAAACTTCGGGAGGCCCCAGCCGGCGGAACCGACTGGTGAATCCGACGATCGGCCTCAGCGAACAGCGAGAGATCTGTGACGAGCTCGACCGAATCCTTCGGTGAGCGAAACAGATTTCAGGGCTGACCGGGTGAGCCGATTCCTCTCCTTCAACGGCCGGGTGAGCGGCCGTGGTCCCAAATCCGAGACTCCTCATGCAGACGTCACGTTGTTGAAGTCGTGCAACATTTCGCGAGCCACCGGGACAAGCCCCGTGCGGTTTGCGTTGGCCAACTCTAGCCGCGCCAGTCACGCCGGACTTTTGTCGAAGTTGAAGTTCGACCCACTTCGACCAAAACAGCCCTCCGGTTGTCGCAGTACTGCTCGTGATGCGAATTCGCGAAGAGAGGCAATCTGCTCGCTTCGACCGAGGATTTCGCGGTGTGAGCGGCTTGCCGGTTGCGAAGACGCTGCCGAAGATGCTCACCGCTCCGTCCGACGTGGAGCACGTTTTCAACGTGCTTGAGCCGGGCACGTTGAAAACGTGCCCCACGTCGCTGCGCCTTCATTCCGGGAGACTGTCTGATGAATCCAAATTCTGCTCTGTGCCGAATCGCCGCTGTTTGCTGCGTTGTCCTGTCTTCGAGCTTCGCCTCGGCCGGCGATCTGTTTGATCGGCACTCGCTGACGGAACTGAAGCTTGCGACGAAAGAGTCGCCGGCTCTCGCGGAGCTCTCGTCCGCGACGGCCGCGAAGTGGCAGCCGCTCTCGGCCAAGATCGGCTCTCCCTGTGTGATCGTGCAGACCAACGACGGGCATTGGTCGAAGGCTCTGTTGTCTTGGGGGCATCGCAAGATCAAAGGACGCGAGCAACCGCTGCCAGTTTTGGTGCTCGAACGTTTCGTCACCTATCGCGGCGATCGCGAGGGACAGACCACTGCCAACGGCAAAGAGGTGATGCTCTTTGCCGGGCACTCGTTCAGCTTCGACATCGGCCAAGTCGTGCCCAGCGGCAGCGGCGCGGACATCGAGTTCACCGAAGCGGGACTCATCAAACCAGTCGGCGACGCGAAGCTGTTCGGCCTGAACGGCTCGCGGCTTCCGGCGGCCGATGCGGCCAAACCGAACCCAAGCGATCACGACGGAGTCTTGCCGCGCGACTTCGCCGGGACTTGGAAGGTCAGCATCGACGGACGCTGGACAGGCAATTGGGAAATCAACGTCGATGAGCAACGGACGGTGCTTGGGAAGTTTGTTTCCGACGACACAAAGAGCCGTTATGAGCTCTACGGCAAGGTTTCCAACGTCCCGCACCAAGCCAAGCTGGAGATCGACCTGGCCAACTCGCAAATTTCGGTCGACGCGTTTCTGTTCACGACGGACAAGGGGACGATGGCCGGTACGGCCACTCTGGCCAACCGCAAATTTGCGTTCGTGGCCACGCGGCAGGAGTGAGCCTGGATTCCCCGAAACTCGTCTTCACCCGTTTTCGCCCATCTGATATGTAACGCCGCGACTGCCGAGGGTGGCTGGCTTTCGTGGCTTGCGAAAACACGAGTCACAGCGGCAGTTGTTGCTGATCGTGGGGCACGTTGCCAACGTGCCAAGAGGTCACGGACAGGTTGGAAACCTGTCCCAAGTTTCGGGGGAAGGGAATCCCATGCAAAGCGGCAATTCGATTTGGAAATTGACGGCGTTGGCGGGGTGCGTTGGTTTGGGACTGCTGGGACTGATGCAGTTTCAGCGAGGCATGTCTCAGAAAGAGACGGCCAAGAGCGGCCAGAAAGCCCGCCTCGAAAATTTCAAACCGCTCGATGATGACGGCTCAAAGCCATCTGCGGAATTCAGCGACGAACCACCCGAAGGAAACACCGAGCCGCGGCGGTTGAGCTTGAAAGCTCGGAGCTCGGACGAGAACGATCCGATATTAACCAACTTCGATGATCTGCCTCCGCGGAGGACTTCCGCCCGTCAGCCGGCCTCTCGCACGTCGTTTGATGCGATCGACAACGATTTCGCGACAGATCGGGACGAACCTTCTTCGGTTCCGCTCGCCAAGCGCGGACCGCGTGCAGAACTGTCCTTCGAAGATGACTCTGATGAGCCGACCGACGACGCTCTGGAAATGGCGACGAAGAATTCCGAGCCGGCTGAGTTGCCGGTGTTCGATGAAGAACCCAAGCCGATTCCAGTCCCACGGAATGCCAAGAAGCAAGCTCAAGACTTGATCAAGTCGGCTCGCAAGTTGATCGATTTTGGCGAACTCGACGAGGCTCGGCTGAAGGCGGCCGAAGCGGCGGAATTGCCAGCGACGTTCAGTCCGCTCGAAGACACCCCGGAAGCCGTCTTCGCGGAGATCGACCGCTTGACCACCAACGATCAGTCGCGTTCGGAAGGTCAACTCATCGCACCGTCGCGTGAGCCGGTCGTTCAGACCGGCGGTCAGCGAGAACCTCGCGGACTGACTCTCGATCTGGATGCCCCCAATTTCGACGACAAGCCGACCAAACGCGCACCGATGAAGTCACCGCTCGACGACGAAGAAAATCTGTTTGCCGACAATCCACCGAATACCATCAATGGCAAGTCGCGCATTCCCGATCTGCCCGTGCCTCCGGCGGAAGACCCGCTCGAATTTCCGCCGCTTCCCGACGATGCCGACATGCCGCCGGCTGTGCCGCTCAAGGCGCGACATGCGTCTGGTGATGTGACGATTCCGAATCGCCTGAAGTCCACGAATGCCGCGCCACTCGAAACGCAGGAACACGGCGAGTCCGTCGCGGGTGATGGCACCGTCCGATCCGATGCTCCGCGCGGACCGCAGCGACCCGAATTGAAAATTGAAAAGATCGCTCCGCCGAATGCGACGTTGAACCAACCGATGGTTTACACAATCGTGATTCGCAATGTCGGCGACAGCGCCGCAAATGCGGTGGTGGTCGAAGATCAAATCCCAATGGGGACGAAACTCTCCGGCACGATTCCGCGAGCGGAACTGACCGGTAAGAAGCTGATCTGGCGGCTCGGTGCCATCAAGCCGGGCGACGTGAAAGAAATCCAGGTCAAGGTCGTCCCGGTCGCCGAAGGCCAAGTCGGCAGCGTCGCCACAGTGAATTTCACCGCCGAGGTTGCCTCACGCACGACGATCGCCTCGCCGAAGCTCAGCGTCAAATTGACGGCGGCTCCGCAAGTCCGAGTCAATGAGACCGTGACGCTCAATTTTGTGGTCACGAACAACGGCAGCGTCGATGCTCATCGAGTCGTGCTGCGAAACTTGATCCCCGAAAATCTGAAGTTGCCTGATGTCGCTGAACGAGACCTCGAATACGACATGGGGACACTTCCCGCCGGCAAGTCGCAGACGGTCCAACTGCCACTGACCGCAGTCCGCCCCGGCAAAGTCGTGAACCGCGCGGTGATCACGGTCGATGGCGCGTCCGCCGCCGAGCAACAAGTCGAGATCAACGTTATCGGCCAGATCGTCGGCCTCTCGCGGCACGGTCAATCCAATTGGTTCGTCGGACGTCCGATCGAGTTCGAGAATCGGATCACGAACAATTCCCTGAATCCGACCAACAACACGGTGATCGTCGAATCGTTGCCGAACACCGTCGAGTTTGTCTCGGCGACCGAGGGTGGCCGCTTCGACGCGAAGCAACGCACCGTGACGTGGCACGTCCCGCATCTCGATCCGAATCAAACATTGTCGCTGAAGATCAAAGTCACCCCGAAAGCGATCGGCAATCACGCCGGCTCGGTGCAAATCAGCGAGAACAGCCGCAAGGGAGCCTCGACTGATTACCAGTTCCGTGCGATCGGCACCTCGGACCTCAAGATCGAATTCGCCGAGAAAGCCGAGGCGTATTCCAAGGGCGAACAGTTCACGACCCGCATGGTGATCCGCAACAAAGGTTCGGGAGCCGCATCGAACGTCGCCGTCCGAGTGACTCTGCCGGCCGAGTTGCAATTTGTCTCCGTGCGCGGCCCCGCCAGCCACACGACCAGCGGACGAGAAATCATCTTCGAACCGATCAACGAGATCGGTGGACAAGGCAACGTCCACTTCGACCTGACACTCAAAGCGGTGCAGACGGGAGACTCGAAGCTGCAAGTCGAACTGCAATCTGATCAGTTCAAGAAGCCGCTGACCCACGATGAGGCCCTGGTGATCTTCGGCGCGAACTGATGCCTTTCGTCCGCACTGTCGAATCGTTACGAAGTTCGTCTCTTGAACTGTTCTGGAGGCGATCAACGTGGCACACAGCCCGCTTTTCACGAATCCCGATGCCGACGAAGCACGAGCGTTCTTTCGGACCAAGCCGAAGCGCCTTGTCGATAAAGTCATGTCGGTCCCGGACGCCGTGCGACAATTTGTCCATGACGGCGACTACTTGGCCTCCGGTGGCTTCGGAGCGGATCGCATTTCGACGGCTTTGCTGCACGAAATTGTGCGACAACGCAAGCAGAACCTCGGCTTTGCCGGGCACACGGCGACGCACGATTTTCAAATTCTCGCAGCCGGCAATCTCACGGGGCGCGGACAACTTTTGAAGCGGGTCGATGCCGCGTACATCATTGGTCTGGAAGCGCGTGGGCTGTCGCCGCACGCGCGACGAGTCGTCCAGGGGGGAGAAGTCGAGTTGTGCGAGTGGTCCAACTACACGCTCGCCCTGCGATTCCAAGCGGCGGCGATGGGGGTGTCGTTCCTGCCCGCTCGCAGTGTCGCGGGGACCGACACCTTCGAGCACAGCGCGGCCAAGCCGATCACTTGCCCGTTCACCGACGCGCATTACATGGCGATCCCGGCGCTCTGGCCAGACGTGGCGATCATTCACGTCCACGAAGCCGATTGCTTTGGCAACGCCCGCATCCGTGGCACGTCGGTGGCCGACATCGCGGTGGCTCGCGCGGCGAAGCACGTCGTCTTGAGTTGCGAGCGGTTGATCTCGAACGACGAAATCCGCAGTGATCCGACGGCAACCGCGATTCCGTTCTTCTGTGTCGATGCCGTCTGCGAGGTGCCGTTCGGCAGTTATCCTGGCAACATGCCCTACGAGTACTACTCGGACGAAGAGCACCTACGGCAATGGCTGACGGTCGAGGAAGACCCAGCCACTCATCAAGCGTTTCTCGACAAGTACCTCTTTGGCTGCGGCGATTTCACCGAGTACCTCGATCTCTGCGGTGGATCGTCACGGCTGGAAGAACTGCGGCGACAGGAGCTGCATCCAGAAATGACAGCGACGTTTCCGTCGTCGTCGCAGGGATGAGACTCATTTCCGAGGCGATCCTCACATGACCGCGTCTGGACTTCGCATCGTGCTGGCAGGAAGCGTCGGCAGCAGCCGGCTGACTCTGCAAGCGCTGTTGCGTCACCGAGCGAACGTGGTCGGAGTGCTGGAACTTCAACCGGACGATCCGACGGCGGTCAGCGGGTTTGCTCGGTTGCAAGATGTCGCTGCCGAGGCGGGTGTCCCGTGTGTCGGCTTTCAGAAACTCAACGGGCCGGAGATCGTCACGCAGGTTCGCGAATGGCAGCCGGAGTTGTTGTTCGTGGTCGGCTTGTCGCAGCTTGTCAAATCCGAGTTGCTGTCTGTGCCGAAGTTAGCGTGCATCGGTTTTCATCCGACGTGTTTGCCGCGCGGGCGTGGTCGCGCACCGGTGGCCTGGCTGGTGCTCGACGCGACTCCCGGTGCGGCGACGTTCTTCGTGATGGACGAAGGAGCCGACAGCGGGCCAATCCTCGTGCAAGAATCGTTCGCCGTTCGGCCGACCGATGATGCTGAGCAAGTCACGGCTTCGCTCGAACAGGCGATCGTCCGCGCGTTGGATCGTTGGCTGCCGAGACTGCTGGCCGGCGAGTGGGATCCGCAGCCGCAAGACGACACGGCGGCGACGTATCACGGCAAGCGTGCTCCGGAAGATGGCTGGATCGACTGGAACAAATCGGCTCGTGAGATCGACACCTTGATTCGAGCGGCGGGACGGCCGCATCCCGGAGCATTCACATTTCTCAAGGATCGCAAGCTGCTCGTCTGGCGAGCGGAGTTGGATACGGCAACTCCGTTTCGCGGAGTGATCGGCCGCGTGTTGCTGACTGATCCGCAACGAGGAGCGCTCGTGCAAACGGGGGACGGACTGTTGTGGTTGAGCGAGGTCGCGGCGGCGGACGGCGACTCGAAGTTGCCGAAGCTGGCGGTTGGGCAGCGGCTCGGTTATGTCGTCGACGAGGAAATCAACCAGCTCAAGGCACGCATCGCCGAGTTGGAAAAGTTGATCAAGGGTTGAAGTCATGCGAATCGCTGTGGTTGCTCCGCATCCAGACGACGAAGTCTTGGGTTGCGGCGGCGTGATGGCTCGGCACGTTGCCGAAGGGGACGAGGTGTTCGTCATCGTCGCGACGCGCGGTGTGCCCGAATTGTATTCCGATGAGTCGGTCGAACGGACACGGGCGGAAGCTCGGCATGCCCACGCGATTCTGGGCGTTCGTGAGACTCGGTTTCTCGATTTCCCCGCTCCGCGACTGGACGTGACTCCGGGACATTTGATCGCCGACGCGCTGGAGAAACAGTTTCAAGAACTGGCGCCAGAGCGAGTCTACCTGCCGCATCACGGCGATCTGCATTCCGACCACGGACGGATTTATCACGCGGTACTCGTGGCCGCCCGGCCGCTGCCAAGTTGCTCGGTTAAGCAGTTGCTGTGCTACGAAACGCTGAGCGAGACCGAATGGGCACCGCCGATCTCCAGCGAGGTTTTTTACCCGACCGTGTTCGTGGACATCGCCGCCCACTTGCCGAAGAAGCTGGAGGCGATGCGGTGTTTCACGTCGCAGCTCAAACCAGCTCCGAATCCGCGTTCGCTGGAAGCGATCGAAGCGTTGGCTCGGTATCGCGGCTCAACGGTCAGCGTTCATGCGGCCGAGGCATTCGTGCTGGTCCGCGATGTCGTGCGCTGAGCCAGTCGTGGAGCACGTTTTCAACGTGCTCATCACGGGCACGTTGAAAACGTGCCCCATGTAGGCGAGACGCCCACACTACAGGACGGCTACGATCCCGCGATGAATTTGCAGCGACTGAAAGCGAACTGGATCGTCCCGGTTGATCGCCTGCCGATCGAGAACGGGCTGATCGAAATTGTGGATGGCTTCATCACAACCGTCCGTGCTACCGAGCCGTATGAAGTTGCGACCGACTTGGGGGACGTCGCAATCCTGCCTGGGTTGGTCAACGCGCACACGCATCTGGAATTCAGTCTCGTCGAGCAGCCATTTCAACCGGCACTGCCATTCACCGGCTGGATTCGCTCGCTGGTCGCGTATCGGCGTCAGGAGTTCACTCCGACTTCGACGGTTCAGCGGGACGCACTGAGTGCCGGGGTGACGGAAGCGGAGTTGAGCGGCACGACGTTGCTCGGTGAGATCGCGACTCTTGGCTGGGGCGAGGACGCGTTGCCGACGCACTGCCCCAGCATCATTGCGTTTCGCGAGTTGATTGGCCTGCGTCCCGAAAGCGTGGAACTTCAACTCGAACTCGCAGAAGAATGGCTGGCCCGCGGAGGTCATTCCAAGCGAGTGACTTACGGCTTGTCGCCGCATGCACCGTACAGCGTCTTTCCGGAGTTGCTGCAACGCTCGGTCGAATTGGCGACTCGATTCGACGCACCAGTCGCGATGCACTTGGCCGAGACTCGCGAGGAGTTGGAATTTCTCTCAGACGGACGAGGCCCGTTCGTCGAGATGTTGATGTCGTTCGGCGCGTGGCCGGAGGGCGGACTGCCAACTGGTCGCCGGCCGCTCGACATCCTGCGAGTCTTGGCGGACGCGCCGCGAGCGTTGGTTGTGCATGGAAACTATCTGGCGGACGACGAAATCGAGTTCATCGCCGCTCGACCGCAGATGAGTGTCGTGTTCTGCCCTCGCACGCACGAGTTTTTCAGACACGAGCCGCATCCGTGGCGGAAGTTGTTGGCGCACGGAGCGAATGTCGCGCTCGGCACGGATGGGCGTGGCTCGAACCCGGACCTGAGCTTGTGGAAGGAACTCGTTTTTCTACGGGAACGATTTCCCGACGTCGCGCCGAGCACGCTGTTGGAACTTGGTACGTTGGCTGGGGCGCGGGCGCTCGGCTGCGAACACGATTGCGGAACGATCACGCCGGGAAAAAGGGCGGACTTGATTGCGGTGTCGTTGAGAGGAAATGGCGATCCGCTCGAAGAGGTGCTGACGGCCGACAGCAAGATCATGCGGACGTTCGGGAGGGAGAGGCTCCCGCCGAGCCGGGGCGGAGAGCACGCGTGATTCACGCCGCGGCTCGGCGGGAGCCTCGCCCTCCCGATCAAAGATCGACCGGTTCGCCCAGACCGATCAGTCGCATCAGTTCCAGCGCGTTGCTGCGACGAACGACTCCGGGGCGCAGCAAGTAATCGAACGTCATGCGACCCTCTTCGAGGCGGTCTTCAAAGTGGACGTTCATGGCGATGTGACCCAGCTTCTCGACGATGTCGGTCAGGGCGAGATCGTGAGTCGTCACAAGTCCGACCGCGCCGCGGTGCAAGAGTTGGCGAATGATCGCTTCGGCTCCGACGCGGCGGTCGTGCGAGTTGGTGCCCGGCAGAATTTCGTCGATCAGAAACAGGAGTGGTGTTTGCCCGCCGGTCCGTTCGACGATGGCTTTCAAACGCGAGATGACCGCGAAGAACAACGATGCCCCTTCGAGCAGCGAGTCATGCACGCGGATTGACGTCGCCAGCACGAACGGTGACAGCCGCAGCTTGGTCGCTCGCACCGGAGCGCCGGCGAACGCCAGCACGATGTTGCAACCGATTGTCCGCATGAGCGTGCTCTTGCCGGACATGTTCGAGCCGCTGACCATCACCAACTGCGGCTGTCGGCCGAAACAGATATCGTTTCGCACGCAGCGATCATCGGGGATCAACGGATGTCCGAGGCCCATCGCATCGACGATCGGATCGGGGCCGACAATCTCTGGGAACGGATCGGCGGGATGCTCGAAGGCGTGACCCGACAGTGAGCTGATCGCCTCGAACTGTCCGACGGCGTCGAGCCACTGCGCGATGTGTGGGCCGACGGTCGCTCGCCACCGTTCGATCGCGTGCGACAGCCAGATCGGCAGGCACAGCAAGAACGCGAACGGCACGAAGAACTGGTTGTGCAGCGAGCTATCCAGCCAAGCATCCAACCGATGCAGGCGGCGAATTTGCCAGGACGGGGGATGCCGTTCGGTGTCGAGCTGCGAACGAAGTGCGGTCAAGAACGGAGATTGAAACCGTTCACCTTCGACGACGTTGAGCACTTGCGAGAGGATCGCCAGTCCCACGTCGGCTCGGTCGATGTCGTGGGCAACTTGTTGCAACAATCCCTTGAATGCGAAGTGCAGCACCAGTTCGACGGTGACGACCGCCGCGAAATAGGCCAGCGGCCAGCCGAGCACCCACCAACCAAATCCGGTGACGATGGCCGAGACCGCAAGTAGTCCGGCCGTAGCCAACAGCTTTCGCGAGAGCAGATGCGGCGTGCGCGCCGCCCAATCCTGCAACAGCGACTGGTCAATCGAGTCATGCACCTCGGCCGGCAGCAACGCCAACGCCTCACGCAGGTCCACTCGGTCGCGCAATTCGCGGATCGCTCGCTGGCGGAAGTCGATGGCCGATGGGCTAGCCGAAGTTCGCAGCCAAGCGGCCAACGTGTCCTCGCCCAACCGCGTGCGTGCTCGGCAGAGTAGCTGAAACAACGACCCCTTGCCGAACAGGTCGAGGTCGTATTCGTAGGGATGCAGTTCGTCGATGTATCGCTCGCCGAGTGGCTGCGAGTCCTGCCAACGATGATCCATGCGGTCCAAGTTGGTGTCGTGGTACGCGATGCCTCGGCGACAGCGATCCAACCGCCGAGCCACTCGCTCGTGAAGCACGATGGCCGCCGCGAACAGCCCGAATGGAATCAGACACCACCACGAGTCGACCTCGCGAGTGGTCAACGACATCGCCGCCAATCCCATTCCCGCGAGAAACAAACCCAGCCGGATGAGCGACAGCTTGCGATCGGTTTTCGCCAGCCGCTGCAGTTCGATGAAGAATCCGTCGCGTCGTCGCTGATATTCGGCACGCGCCGTCGCGGTCGTTGCCAACGGCTGGATCGTTGGCGGAATCATCGAAAGCGGATCAACGCTGGGAGCCAGAGCGGTCACGGTGGCGGGAGCTTTGGGCATGAAGGGCAAACATAAACAGGTCGGACGCAGGCGAACTCTTAGCGGCCCTGAGAGTCTCCGGCAACAGACTGTGAAAACGACGACAGCCCGACAGGTCGTGAACCAGTCGGGCTGTGTGAGATATCGAATCCCCTCGTGGCCGAGGAATCTCAGAACTGCAACTGAGCCGACACGGTGCCGGACAATTGGTAGTTCTCGTTGATTTCGGACGCAGAGGCATCCGGCAGCACGTCGGTGCCGAGGTTGCCGGCCAGCGTGTCGGTTCCCGATCCACCGTTGACAGTGTCGTTGCCGTCTTCACCGAGCACGATGTCGTTGTCATCGCTGCCCTGCAGAATGTCATTGCCGTCGCCGCCGAGGACGGTGTCATTGCCGTTGCCGCCATTGACGGTGTCATCGCCATCCATGCCGGTGATCAAGTCATTCCCGTCATCGCCGGCGATTGCGTCGATGCCGTTGCCGCCATTGATAGTGTCATTGCCGTCGCCGCCCAGGATATAGTCGTCGCCGTCACTGCCCTTGATCTGGTCGTCGCCACCTTGACCGTTGATGTTGTCATTGCCGGCACCGCCATCGACGAAGTCGTTGCCGTTGCCGCCAGACAGCGAGTCCGCTCCGAGACCGCCGGACATCGAATCGTTGCCGGCCATGCCGTTGAGTCCGTCGTCACCGTCGCCGCCGGTTAACGTGTCGAGACCATCGCCACCAATGAGGATGTCGTTGCCCGCGTCACCCGACGCGAGATCATCGCCATCGCCGCCATCCAGGACGTCACTCCCTTCGCTGCCTTGCAAGGAGTCGTTGCCGACCGCACCGCTGATCGCGTCGTTGCCCAGCCCACCGATGACACTATCGGCTCCGGCACCGGCATTGATCGAATCGTTGCCGCCGTCACCGAAGAGAACGTCATTTCCCGCACTGCCGGAGATCGTGTCGTTCCCGTCGCCGCCGTTCGCCGTCAGCTTGGTTGAGCCGACCGCTCGGTTGGCCGCGTTGATGACGTCGTTGCCGTCGCCACCGTTGACGATCACCAAATCGCCGGGAGTCCCATCCAGAACATTGATGTTGATCGTGTCATTGCCGCCGAGTGCGTCGATTTGAATCGTCGCGGCCGTGCTCGTGATTGTGACCGTCGAGGTTCCGTTGCTGACGGTCAATTGTCCGGTGGCGTTTTGTCCGACCGTGATCGCGTCCGCTCCGTTGGTCCCTTCAAACTGCAAGACGTCGTTGCCACCGGTTCCGCCCGTGCCGGTGTCGAGTCCGTCGCCAATTTGAGTGATCAGCACGTCATCGCCGAGGCCGCCGTCGAGCAGGTCATTGCCGGCTTGACCGTTGAGCGTGTCGTCATCCCCTTGGCCGCTGATCGAATCGTTACCGGCTCCGCCCAGTGCGTTGTCATTGCCGTCACCGCCGAAGATCGCATCGTTCCCCGCGTTGCCGTTGAGCGTGTCATTGCCGAACCCACCGGCCACGGAGTCATCTCCGTAGACGACGTCGTTGCCATCGCCACCCGAGACGCTGTCGTTGCCGTCGCCGCCGTAGACGGTGTCGTTCTGATTGCCGCCAAGCACTGTGTCGGTCCCGTTGCCGCCATCGACCACGTCCTTACCGATACCACCCCCGACCGAGTCATTGCCGTTGCCGCCGAAAACGGTGTCATCGCCACCGGTGCCGTCGATCGTGTCATTGCCGGTCAGTGCGAAGAATTCGTCGTCGCCGTGAATCAGATCGGCGTCGTTGCCGCCGTTGATGTCGTCGTGGCCTGCGCCGCCGTTGATGGTGTCGAGCCCGGCATTGCCAAACAGCTTGTCGGCACCGGCACCGCCATCGACGAAGTCGTTGCCCGATCCGGCATAGACCGAATCACCGCCGTTGCCGCCGAGGATCGAGTCGTTCTGTCCGTCGCCATTGATCACGTCATCGCCGTCGCCGCCACGAACCGTGTCATTGCCTTGGCCACCGAGAATCGTGTCGTTGCCGGCTCCACTGAAGCCGGGTGTGTCACCATCCACGAGGTCGGCTCCGTCGCCCGCGACGATCGAGTCGGCTCCGGCTCCACCGTCTAGAGTGTCAAGGCCGTTGCCGCCGTTGACCGTGTCATTGCCTTGGCCGGCGTCGATGTCGTCGTTGCCGTTGTTGCCGATCAACGAATCGTTGCCCGATCCGCCGCTGATCGTGTCGTTGCCGTCCCCACCGTCGATCTGATCGACGAGCGAACTGCCGCTGATCAAATCGTTGCCGTGTCCGCCGAGCAGGGTTTCGTTGAGATTGATCGTGCCGTTGATGATGTCGTCGCCGTGTTTGCCGTCGACGCTGATGCTCGGATTCTGAGTCAGCCGGACCGAAGAGAGCAGACTCAAGTCAATCGTGTTCGGCCCATCGCCGCCGTTCACGACGATCGACGAAACATTGCTTGCCAGAATCGTCGGCAACGACGAGACCGCTGTCCCGTTCGCGAGCACCTGCACCAGATTTTGGTTGAGTGGGTTCGGCCGGATCGTGATGTCATCACTGCCGTCCGAGCTGACGCTCAGTTGCCCGTTGATGAAGAATGACGTCACCGACAGCAGTGAGCGATCTTCGAGTGTCTCCGCAGGTTCGTTGCGAATCGTGATTCCACGACGCCGAACTTTCACTGACGGAGAGACGGCATTTCGAATCGCTTCCAGCCAAGAAGTCCATTGCATGGTGACCGGTCCTTGGTCCTCTAAAGTCGCACTGTGCAGGCGAAGTGCCCGCACCACGCCGAACGCGCGGCATGGCTGTCAGTCCATATCGACGTGTCACAACCGGATTCCGCGACATTGTTCGCAAACCCCGCAAACGAACCGCATCTTTCCCGGTTTGCGCAGACTGGGCACCCTGCCGCGAAAAGTGTGTCGTCCGTCCATCGCTCGCTGATCTTGACCCGCTCCGAAGATCCGTCCTAACACTCCTGCGCACTTTTGTGCTGGAGTTCCGCCTTTAGGCGGTGGTGAAACCGGCTAAAGCCGGGACTCCAGCGAAAAGCCCCGTCCCTCTGGACGCGACCTTCTGGAGCTAGCCGTGACACTTGTGGATGCGTTGCGAATCGTCAATGCGCGCGCGGCGAATGCGACGCGGCGGCGATTCACGCTGGCATGTGGTTTCACGCCGTTGCACTTGAAAACCTTTCTCGCTGCTCAGTTGACCGAACATACGGCCTCGGAACGCATGGATGTCGAAGTCGGAGTCTTCGGCGACGTGTCGGGCACGTTGCAAAAGCTGTTGGACAACCCACCGGATGGCGTGGCCGTTCCGTTGGAATGGAGCGACCTCGACGCGCGGCTGGGGTGGCGGAGCACTCACGGTTGGCGATCCGGTTGCACGGCGGACATTCTGTCGTCGGTGCGTCTGCGATTGCGACATTTGACCGAGTTGTTGACGCCTTTGGCTCAACGGACGTCAGTCGCAGTGTCGTTGCCGACCTTGCCGCTGCCGCCGATGTTTCCGCCGCCGCGTGGCCAGTCGGCACCGGCGGCATTGGAGCTACGCAGCTTGGTCGCAGATTTTGCGGCAGGATTGGCCTCTTCGTCCGATGTGCGGCTCGTGGACTCCGAGCAACTCGAAGTCCAGTCACCGCGTCAATCGCGGCACGATGTGGCCGGTGATTTGCGAACCGGGTTTCCGTATCGCCTCGAGCACAGCGTGATGCTCGCGAGTGCGTTGGCCGGCCTGTTGCTTCCCGCAGCCCCGTTGAAGGGACTGATCACGGATCTCGACAACACGCTGTGGTCGGGGATCGTGGGGGAAGACGGCGTTCAGGGAGTCTCATGGGATTTGGACCACAAAACACACGCGCATGCGACCTACCAGGAGATGCTGGCCTCGCTGAGCGAACTCGGAGTGCTCATCGGAGTCGCCAGCAAGAACGACCCGACCATCGCACAACAGGGATTGCAGCGCGAAGACTTGGTTGTGCCGCGCGAGTCGCTGTTTCCCATCGAAGCGAATTGGGGTGCCAAGTCAGAATCGGTTCGCCGCATCCTGCAAACCTGGAACATCAATGCGGACAGTGTCCTGTTTCTCGATGACAGTCCGATCGAGCTGGCTGAAGTCGCCGCCGGTGTTCCCGGCATCCAATGTCGGAAATTCCCCGCCGGTGACGCCGAAGCGATCGTGCGACTGGTCGGCGAATTGCGGGATCTGTTTGGGAAAACGACCGCCACACCCGAAGACACACTGCGAGTCCGCAGTCTGCGCGACAGCGGTGCGGTGCCGCCAACCACGACTGACCCCGAAGAGTTTCTTCGACAAGCCGACGCGGAAATCACGCTCGAATGGAACGCGCCCGACGAACGTTGCTTCGAGCTGATCAACAAGACGAATCAATTCCATTTGAATGGCCGGCGGTTGGACGCCGCCGCGTGGCGACGTCGGCTGTCCGATCCGCAAGCGTTCCTGCTGGCCGTGCGCTATGCCGACAAGTACGCCCCGCTGGGAAAAGTTTCGGTTCTCGCGGGGTGTTGGCGAGACGGACTGCCGTGGATCGACGTGTGGGTGCTGAGCTGCCGCGCGTTTTCTCGCCGGATCGAACATCACGTCTTGCAAGCGTGCTTCGACAGGCTCGGCTGTGACCGAATTCTGCTCGACTATCAACCAACGGATCGCAACGCTCCGGTCGGCGAACTTCTCGCTGGGCTCGTCGAGTTGGGACCGACCCAACCAATCAGTTTGACTCGCTCGGCATTCAAATCCCGTTGTCCTTCCCTGTATGCAAAGGTGCTGTCGCATGATTCCCCCAACGAAAACCGAATCGCTGCTTGAAGACTGCTTGGCAATGGTCTTTCCCGACGTCCCGCGCAAGCAATTGTGCCACGCATCGATCAACTCGCTGGCAGAGTGGGATTCGCTGGCCACGCTGACGCTCGTCAGCGTGATCGAAGAGACGTTCCAGCGACAGATTCCCCTCGATGACCTGGAAGAGTTCCTGTCGTTTGAACTCATTCTGGGCTATCTGTCACGTCCCGCCCTCCGCGCGGCGGCCTAAACCTCACATGGTCTCGAATGAGAAGTTTTGGCGAGCGGCAGGGCGGCAGCCCACCCAGTAATTAGGCCCGGATTGACTCGGAGGGCTGACGCCCTGCCGCTCGCCGAATCTCTCGTCACGCCCCGCGAGAGGTATAAAACAGCGTAAACGCGCCTTCCGTGCAAAGTTCGACGAGTGCCATTTCAGGTGTGAGCAGGAATGCGCAGTCGGAGTCGCCGAAAGCTTCGGACGTGAAAAGTGACAGCCGACGAAAGCCGTTTGCCTCAAGATGCTCAATGGTCTCGCGCACGTTCGGAGTGCTGTAGCAGACGTGGTAGTAGTACTGGCGACGTTTGAGAAAGCTGCTGACGGGCGAGTCCTCCGCCAGTCCCTGCACCAACTCGATGTACACGCCAGGAGCGGTCTCGATGAAACAGACGCGGACCTTCTGGCTGGCGACTTCGACGATGTTTGAGACTCGCGAAAAGCCCATCGCCTGGGTGTACGGTCGCAGAGCGACTTCAATCGACGGCACGGCACAGCCGACATGGTGAAGCTTCAAAAGGGACATAGCCTCGTCGATCTGTGAATGCGGCATCAACGTCGGATGCCATAGACGTCAAACAGTCCAGCCTCGGAGCCGTCGGCCTGTTGTTCGTGTGCGACCTCGAACCCGACATCGTTGAGCAGCGCTAGGATTTGATCCAGCATGCCGCCGGCCTGGTCATGCACTTCCATGACGACTTGCTGAATGCGCGACCAATGCGCTGCGGAGATGCCGCTCAGGATTTCCAATTCGCAGCGCTCCGCATCGATTTTGAGCAGGTCCACTCGGTCGATCTGATGTTCGTTGATGATCGAAGACAGTGTTCGCATCGGGCAGGCGATGTGAATCGGCTGGCCCAGCTTCTGTTGTGCCAGCCGGTCGATCGCACTGTTGGTCAACCACTTCGACATGCCACGGCGGTTGGCTTCGTCGCGAATGCTGGCATGCAGGACCGAGCGATCGGCTTCGGCCTGGGCGTGAAAACCCGAAAGGATAGTGTAGCCGGGATAGAAGGTCAGGACGCTGGAACCGTTCTGCGACGAAGCTCCGCATTCGTAGACATGCATCTGGCCTTGGGTTGTCGCTGTGTTGCGGCGCAGGGCTTCGGCGGCGATGGGCGAGGGTTCAAACGCGAAGACCGTCGCATCCGGGCAACGTTGCCGAACGAGAAGCGAGAACATGCCGATGTTCGCGCCGACGTCAAAAACCACCGCACCGGCCGGCAGCGTCATCCCGCGTCGGAAGTAGAGGTCTTGTTGGAAAATCTCCGAGTACAGAAACTCGGTCTCGTGATGGTTGATTTCCCAAATCGGCAGGCCATTGGGCAGAGTGGCGAGCTTGAGGCGGTCCACCCACGGGCTTGATGATTGCAATGCCGAAGCGACGGCCGAAGTGGATGTCATGCCGAGGGTCCTTTCCGTGGAGCTTCCTGAATGGCGCGGCGGCTTCGCGCCACCAAGCCAGCGCCGGCGGTTTTAGAGAAGCCAGAAAGACCGAGTCAATTGCGATTACTGCGAGCAAACACGCCTTGCGGCTGCGTACTCGCACCACATCTGTCGATAGCGAGAGACGATCTTGACGATGTCGTAGCGCTCGACGACACGCTGTCGCGCCGCTTGGCCTAAGGCTGCGCGAGCGTCCGGTGGCAATGACAACAACTCGACGATCGCTTCGCCCAGTCGTTGCGGGTCTTGCTTGGGCACAATCCGTCCCGTGTCGCCGACGACATCGCTGCATTCACCGACGTCGGTCGTTACGCATGGCACGCCGCACGACATCGCCTCACCGACGACATTCGGAAAGCCTTCGGTCATCGACGAACATGCTGCGACATCCAAACTGGCATTGATGCCCGCCACATCGCTGAATTTCCCCAGCAGATGAAACCGTTCCCGCAGGCCGACCGCGTCGATCCAACTCCAGACGTCCGCAGATGTGTAAGTTTGATCGTATCCCACCAAGACGAAATGCGTGCTCGGCAGTCGGTCAGCCACCACGCGGGCCGCTTTCACAAACGTCTGATGGTCCTTGTGCCGATGAAATCGCCCGACGATGCCGACGAGCGGCGTCTCATTCGTGATGCCCAATTCCTCACGGATTCGCTGCCGCGCTACCGGGTCCGGGCGAAGCAGGCTCGTGTCGAAACCGTTGGGAATGACTTCCAGCTTGTCGGCCACATAGCCCGCTTGCCGATGCACCGCGCGAGCGGCCTCGGCGTTGAGGATGATGTGGTCCGGAACCCAGTGCGACAGCTTTCCGCCGAGCCATGCCGACCATCGCACTGAGCGTGTATCGAGGCCGGGATCGAGCGTGTTGTGGCGGATGTTCCAGACGACGGGCAAGTCACGACGGAACAGCTTTGCCGCCAAGCCGCCATAAAGATTGCCGAGGTACATCCAGCATTGCACCACATCCGGCTGGAACTTTCTGAGCTCGCGAGCCAATGTGGCGATATCCAACGGATTCGCTCGTCGCTCCAACAGTTCCATCGCCAGCACGGGAATGCCGGCATCGGTCAATTGCTGGCCCGCAGTTCCGAACTCGTTCAACGAAAACACCTTCACATCGAACTCATCCTTCCGCAGCCGAGTCAGCACGCGAGCCAGCATTCGTTCGGCACCGCCGTCGCCCGTGCCATTGACCACCACGCCTAGCCGCACCCGTTCCATCGCGTCGCTCCGGCCGCAAGTCCATTTCGCGCGGGCTTGTACCAAACAACCGAAAGTGGCTCAACAGGGTTCGTCGCAGCGAGCCTGAAGTGGTGATCTGAACTGTGATTGACGGGTCCGCTGGATCGTTCGTAAAAGCCCGCCGCAATCAAGCGCATTGTGGTCGGTCAGGGCTCCACGGAGTGTTGGCGGAATGGATCAAGACCAGAAGAAAGTGGAATGCCAGGAAGGAAGCACGTCCCACGCTGCGGCGTATCTCCAGTTCGCATCGCGACAGTTTGGAGCCGCGACATCCGCGGCCAACGAACGGTACTTGCGTTGGATTTATGAGCAGAATCCGTTTGGAGGCCGCTGGGCGGATTCTCTGATGGTCGTGACCTCGGAAGGTGAGGTGGTGGGATGTGTGCATGCGATGCGCGTGCCCTGGCGAATCGACGATGAGTCCGTTGTCGTGCCAGCGAACCACAATTTGATGGTGGCACCGGAATACCGACAGGGGGTCGGCACACGCATGGTCATGCAGGCGCTTCAGCGGCACCACATATCGATCATTCCCAGCGCGGTCGAACCGCTGGGCATGTTGTATCGACGACTGGGTTGTGCGCGAGTGGAATCGCGCTGGTATCGCCGAGTGCTGCGTCCGCTCAAAGTCGGCTGGCAACTGGGAGCCCAAAAACTGTGGGGCCAGAATTCATCGGCGTGCTATTTTCCGGTCGAAGTTTCACCAACACGACTGCCGTCGGCACACGGGGCCGCTTGGTGGACGACAGCCCCAACCGATCCGCAGCTCGAACAACTCGCCGAAGTTTTCAACGCCGACCGGACGACGACAAGCGGCCCGGAGTTCTCGCCGGAGTTTTTGCGTTGGAGATTCTTTCATGAACTGAGTCCTCGACATGCGGCCGTGTGGCTGGAAGAGAACGGACGAATTTCGGAGGCCGTCGTTCTGTCGTTGGGGCCTCGGCATGGCTTCAATGTCGGACGCATCGTTGCGGCGCAAGCCAGTGACGCCGACCGATTCGCCGCGTTGGTAAAGCTCGCGGAGCATCTCATCCGACGGCACGGAGGCACGCTCTTGTTCACGTTCTGCGCTTGCCCAAGATTGAACCAGATCTACTCGACGATCGGTTGGCGACCGCAGGCGAACGGACCACAGACCTACCTTTCTACTCATCGAAAAAGTCTCCCGCTCGCCGTTTCGTTCAATGGCGAGGCGATCGATATTGGATTTGAAGCCCTGCCCAGTGCGGCGTGATGTTCCGTGGCACACGCGGCTCACATGCGAGACGCAGCGACCACAAGCAGGAGTCCTCCCGTGACAGCACTTCCTGGCGTGTTCACGATTTCCTTTGATTGTGAAGGCTTGTGGGGACCATCGAATCTCACCCCCTCGCTGCGGCAGCGGGTCACTCAAGAAAACCTCGTCGCCGCGTACCAAGGCTTGCGAGACGTGCTGGATCGGCACGAACTGCGCGCGACGTTCGCGTTTGTGGGCGCGTTCGTGCTGTCGCCGGAAGAGGCGCGGCAGCATCCCGATTGGTTTGAAACTGCCTCAGGCCGACCGTGGCCGCGCACGCACCAATTCTTGGACGCATTGGCGAAGGGCCAGACGAGTGGATGGCTCGGTCCCGACTGTTTGGAAATCATTCGCCGCGCGGGCGGGCATGAATTGGGAACTCACGGCTTCCAACACATCGCTCTGCAAGACCACGCGTTGACGCGCGCGGATTTCGAGCGTGAGCTGTCCTTGGCCGCGCAGGTGGGACGATTGAAAAACTTCACGCCGCGGACGTTGGTGTTTCCACGCAATCAGATCGGCTTCGTGGAGACACTCGCGCCGGCCGGGATCAGCGGTTATCGCGAGTACCTCGGCCAAAGGCGATTGGGCCTGGCATTGCCTGAGTCTCTGCAAGCGCGCTGGGATTCACTCGCCGCACTGGGACGAGAGGTCAAGCTGTGGCAGAAGCCGCAACCGCATCCGAGGCTTCCCACGACCGGACCTTCGGCCATCGCGATTCCTTCGGGCTATTTTCTGAACTGGCGAGTCGGTCTGCGGCAAAAGATTCCCGTGAAGCTGAGCGTTGCCCGCTGGTCGCGAATGCTGGCTCATGCGGCGCGGCATGGCGGCATGGTCCACTTGTGGTCACACCCGCACAACTTCATCACCGGAGATCGCCAGTTGGAATTCTTTGACGAAATCTTGCGAGAAGCCGCCGCCTGGGTTCACCACGGCGACCTTCTCAATCTGACGCAGGACGAATACAGCCGGCGTTGTGCGGAACCAACAGAGTCCAAAACTCCAGTCCTGAGAGCTGCCTGAACGGTTTTCCGATTCCGGCCCTCGTGTTGTTATACCCCACGCGGTCTCGAATGAGATGTTTTTGGCGAG